>Ga0066685_10000422_pt1 | contig 14569 bp, 13 predicted proteins | sample GraSoiAngelo_134_FD_62305 | JGI IMG/M metagenome (GOLD analysis project Ga0066685, IMG submission 62305) | Grasslands soil microbial communities from the Angelo Coastal Reserve, California, USA - 14_0929_05_30cm | ecosystem: Environmental > Terrestrial > Soil > Grasslands | place: USA...
GGCCCGGTCACGTCGTTCGCGTTCACGTCCACGTGCTCCGTGACGCCCGCGTCGAAGAGATCCAGGTTATGGACGCCCCACTTGATGCCGAGGTCCCGCGTCGCCGAGACGTCCACGTCCACGAGGCGCGCGACGATCTCCACCTGCGGCGTCCGCGTGTCGAGGTTCCGGATCATGGCGTCGACCTGGTCGAGCTTGTCGGCGATGTCGGTCACGATCAGCGTGTTGGACCGCTCGTCCACCTCGATGTGTCCGCGCTTGGTCATCGTCTTCTCGACCGACCTCGACATTTCCTTGGCGGCCGCGTAATTGATCGGAAGGATGCGGGTCTCGAGCGGCAGGAGCTCTTCCTGCGCGCGCTCGGCCGAGCGCTTCTCCATCTCCTCCTTGCGGAGGGTCTCGAGGTTCGAGATGAGGATGGTCTGGCCGGTCTCGATCATGCCGAGACCCTGCGACTTGAGGACGATGTCGAGCGCGTGCCGCCAGGGCACGTTGCGGAGCCTCAGGGTCACTTCCCCCTTGACCTCCTTGCTCGCCACGATGTTCTTGCCGCTGAACTCCGCGAGGCTCCGCAGCACCGTCTGGATGTCGGCGCCCTGGACGTCGAGCGACATCCGCCGGCTGTCCGAGGGCTGCATGCGGTCGTACTCGGGAGGCTCCTGCTCCTTGGAGTTCTGCGGGACGGGCGCCTCGACCGCGAGGACGAGGCTGTTCCCGACGCTGCTCAGGGCGTAGGAAGAGGGCCGCGTCAGATCCACGACGATCCGCGTCCCGGCGTCCTTGCCCCAGCCCGTCTCGGTCGCGCGCACGGCCTTGATGGACGTGCCCTCGCGCCCCGACCAGGCGCGCTCGCTGAAGCTGAGCTGCGTTCCCGGGCAGTCCACGACGATGCGGTCCGGCGACTCGAGCGTGAAGTCGTGGTAGTTGAGCGGAGCGTCTCCCTCGATGACCACCTGCGTCGCGGTACCCGCGTCCTTCATCGAGACGCTCTTGACCGTTGCCGCGGTCGCCGTGGACGCGATCCAGAGAAGCGCCGTCGTCAGCGCCGCGATGCGTCCGCCGGAGCGGCACGCGCGCGAGAAGCTAGTTTCGAGTCGCATTCTTGTCACCCTCTTTGGTTTGCAGGCGGATCGACATCGATTGGGACTCTCCGAACGCGTTCTGCACCACCTGCAGCTCGCTCTTGCTGATTCCGGAGATGTACCCGTTCAAGACCGGGTCTCCGACCCGAAGCACGTAGCCATGTCCCCGGCTGTCTTCCACCAGCGCGAATTTGTCCGAGGAGCCCCACATGATCCCGACCAGATGGATGTCCCCCACGTCCACCAGGGACCCGTCTCCCGTCTGGTTCTGGAACTTCCCATCGATCAGAGACTGGAACGGATCGCGCCGTCCGCCGCCAATGTACTCGTAGCGCACGCGCGCGAAGAGCACGCTGGCGTCGACCGACTTCGGCGTCTCGCCGGTGAGCATTCCAATCGGAACCGATGCGCCCGGAGCGCCGGAAACCGCGGCCGCCGAGCCCGGGATGGACGCGGCTCCGGTGGCCGGAGCGGCCGAGGAGGACGGCGCGGCGGTCTCGCCGGGCGCCAGGATCGTCGGCGCCGACGGGGACGTCGCGCCGCCGGCCGCCTGCGCGCTGGCCAGGAATTCCGGAGGGCACGGAGGACCGTACTTGAGGTCCGTGCGCGCCCACGCCGGCGCGGGCGGTCCGTACATCACGGCCTTGGGAACCGGACGCGCCATCGACTGCGCCGCCGGCGAAGTCGCCGGAGTCGGAAGCGTCGGGGCTTTGGGCTCCCCCCTCTGCCGGAGCAGCAGAATTCCGGCCGCAATCGCGAGCCCGACCAGAGCGATGAGAAGAATGCCGAGACGGCTCTGGAAGAACTTACTTTGTGACAGCGCCAGACTGCTTGGCAGATTCATGGGGTGTCCCCTCGGCCAGCGTGTACGCGGTCGCGACGAAATCGGCCTGCACGGTTTCGTCGAGGTCGCCCTTGTCAAATCCCTTCAACTTGAGCTCCGAAACGTTCACCAACCGGCTCAGATCGGAGATCTCGCCCAGAAAGGCTCCGGCGCGGTGAAACCCGCCGGTCACCGAGACCTGGACCGGATTCTCCGTGAAGTACTGGGAAGGCTTCGGATCGCCGGGCCGGAAGAGCAGGAAGTGCACGCCCGATTCCTGCCCCGCGATCGTCACCTTCCGCAGGAGGCTCGCGACCTCCTTCTGCGAGGGGAGAAGCTCCTGAGCCACCGTCCAGCGCTGGTTCAGGAGCTCGAATTCCTTCTTGAGCTCGGGCAGCCGGTTCACGAGCTGCTGCGCCTTCGTGAGCTCGCTCATCTTCTGGGTGTACGTCGTCTTCAGCGTGCCGATCTGCTTGGCCCGCGCCGGATAGTTGAAGGGCACGTAGTCCGCGATCACGTAGAAGTAGACGAGGATGGCGATCCCGGCTACCGCGAGGATGATCTTCTGGGTTTTCGGATCCTTGAGGTCCATCGTCCTCCCTCGCGCGCCTCCGCCTACAGCGTCATCAACGCGGTGACCTTGAACTTCACCACGTTGCGATTGTCGATCACGCCCTTCTCGGCCAGGATCAGATCCACCGTACCGTAGAGCGGGCTCGCCTCGAGGCGGGTCATGAAGTCGGCCACGATCAGGTTCGAGAAGGTCACGCCCTCGATCAGGACCTTGTTCCCCGTCTCGTCATAGCTCGTCAGCCAGAGGTGCTCCGGAACGCAGCGGCTCAGCTCGTCCACCAGCATCACGCGCTGGAGCCGGGTCTTGTCCAGGTCCTGGATCACGTTCAGCCGGCGCTGGAGCTCCTCGCGCTTCACCGTCAGCTCCTGGATGGTCCGGATCTGCGGCGCGAGCTTCGCCGACTCCTGATCCGCGCGCGCGATGTCCGCGTTCAACCGGCCGATCTGGAGCGCCTGGAACACCGAGATCGTCCCGAAGAGCGCGATCACCAGAAGCAGTACCAGGACCGGCATCAGCGAGCCCATCTTCGGCAGCGCGAAGGAGCGCCGTGCTTGGCGTTCGTCCCGGGGCAGTAGGTTGATGCGAATCATGGATCCCCCTATCGAAGCGCCAGGCCGATGGCGACGGTGAGCGAGGGGGCCAGGTTCTCGGCGGACTCGCCGTTGAAGAGGCCCTCGTCGTAGGCGATCTTCTGGAGCGGATTCACGACGTCCACGGGCACCTGATGCCGCGTGTTCAGGAATTCCCTCAGGCCCGGTACGCGGGCCGATCCGCCGGAGAGAAGGATCCGGTCGACGCGCTCCGCGTCTCCCGACGACTTGAGATAGGCGATCGCGCGGTCGAGCTGCACCGAGAGATCCTCGCAGGCGGCCTGGATGATGGGAGCGACGTCGATGGACTGGCTGCTGCTCTTGCCCCGCAGCGCGTCCAGCGCGTCCGGCTGGCTCACGTTGTAGCGGCGCTGGATGCCTTCGACGAACGCGTTCGAGCCGACCGAGAGGTCCTTCGTGAAGTGCGGAACCTGGTTCTCCACGATGTTCACGTTGGTGATCTCGGCGCCGATGTTCACCAGAGCGACGACCTCATCGCTCCGGAGGTCGTAGTTCGCTTCGACGCAGTTCTGGATGGCGAAGGAGTCCACGTCGATGATGACCGGCGTGAGCCCCGCTTCGCGGATGATGTCGGCGTGGTTCTGGATCATCTCCTTCTTCGCGGCGACCAGCAGCACCTGCATCTTCTTCTGGTCCACGTTGGGATTGATGATCTGAAAATCGAGCGAGACGTCGTTGATGTCGTAGGGAACGTGCTGCTCGGCCTCCCACTGGATCGCTTCCTTCGCGTCTTCCTCGCTCAGGCGGTCCATGAGGATCTTCTTCACGATGACCGCGCGTCCCGAGACGGCCGTGACGACGGAGCGGTTCCGGATCTGGCGGGATTCGAGCAGGTTGGCGATCGCCTCGTGCACCAGCTGACGGTCCATGATCTCCCCGTCCACGATGGCCTCGGAAAGCGGCTCCGAGACTCCGAAGTTGACGAGGCGGTCTCCGGAGCGATCGTGCGCCAGCTCGACGACCTTGATCGAGCTGGACCCGATGTCGAGCCCTACGGTGGTTTTCTTCTTACCGAACATGGCCGCTCCGTCTGTGGGAAGAGATTGGCGCGCGCCGCGGTATCCACGAGCAGCGGTTCGCGCGCATTACTTCGAGCAAGTTCCATGCCACGGATCGCTTGCTCTGCAACGTAAGCTCTTGACGCATAACGGCTTACGCGTGGGCCTCCGGCCCGACGCGCTTTGCCATGCACGCTGCATCCCGCGTTGCATCACGCACGAGCGGCCATCTCTGAGCCGCGGAAACGCGCCGCCGGCTCGTCCTGCGCCGCTTCGTTCCGCACGACGGTCGCAGCACCCGGCGCGTTGACCCGGGCCGCGCCCGCTTGCTAGGTTGCGCGCATGCTCGAGACGTTTTCCCCGCATCGCGCGCGCCACAAGTGACGTCCGGGCGTACCGCTCGTGCGAGGAGAATCGGCACGCACCCCCCGGTTCTTTCGCGCGTTCTCTGATGCGGCTCCCCCGCTTCGTCCGCGAGCACCCCTGCGCCCTTCTCGGCCTCTTCGCCCTCCTCTACGGCGCCTTTCAGGTGCTTCGCATCCTCCACGTGGAGCGGATGACGACCGGAGGGGAGATCTCCCTTCCTCTCGACGACAGCTTCATTTACCTCCAGTACGCGAGGGCCATCGCCGAGGGCCATCCCTTCATCTACACCCCGGGGAACGCGCCCACGACGGGCGCCACGAGCCTCCTCTGGCCCTTCCTGCTCGCCCCGCCGCACTTCCTTCGCCTCGGCCCACACGCCGCGATTGCCTGGTCGCTCACGCTGTGCGCGGCGGCGCTGTGGCTGAGCGCTCAGCTCATGGCTCGACTCGGCCACATGCTCGCGGGGACCCTGGGGATGCTGCTCGCCTTCTTGCTCTTCCTCCGGAGCCCGCATCTTCTCTGGGGGTACATGACCGGGATGGAGATCGCCCTCTACGCCACCGTGCTCCTGGGCTCCCTGCTTCTCTACCTGCGCGAACGCGAGGGTGGAGTCTTCCCGCGGCTCCGGTGGATGCTCTTCCTCCTCGCCGCCTCGCGCCCGGAGGGGGCGATCCTGAGCGGCGTGTTCGGGATCGCGATGATCCTGGATCGCCGGCGCGCGGCGCGGACCGGTGCCGTCGCGAGCTGGTTCCATCCGGCGCTCCTTCTCCCTTTCGTCGCGGCCGCCCTGCCCTTCCTCGTGAATCTCGCGGTCTCGGGATCGATCGAGTCCACGAGCTCGCAGGCGAAGTCGATCCTGGCGGAGCCCCACCCGGACGTCCGCCGCCAGTTCCTCCTCGACTCTCCCAAGGTCTGGCTCTCCATCCTCCAGGCGTACCTCTCCTGGCTGCAGCTGGAGCCGGGCATGGTCATGGTCCCGCGCTACTGGATTCCGAGCGCCGTCGCGCTCGCCCTGTTCGCCCTCACCTCGTTCGTGCCGCGCCGGCGCCCCTGGGCGGACGGACGCGTGATCCTCCTCCTCTTCCCGGCCGCGATCCTCGTCGATTCGCTCCCGGTCGCGTGGCCGGTGCACCTCTACCGCTACCAGCAGGGCTTCTATCCGGTCGTGCTCCTGGGTCTCGCCGCCGGCGTCGCCCGGGCCGCAACGGTTGCGTGGACGCGTCTTCCCCGCGCGGCGGGAATTCCCGCGGCCGCGCTGGTCCTCGCGGGGCCGCTCTGGGCCTGGTCGCCCATCTTCACGGAGGCGTACGACCAGGTGCCCGAGTTCTACGGGCAGAACTGCGAGAACATCCTGCATCAACAGGTGACCGTGGGCCGCTGGATCGCGCGCTCGCTGCCCCGGGACGCGGTGGTCGCGATGAACGACGCCGGCGCGATCGCCTACTACGGAAACCGCTCGACCGTGGACCTGATCGGGCTCACGACGGAGGGCTTCGCCAAGGCCTACCGCTCCGGGATCGGCTGCATGTTCGAGAAGCTCCGGCGTCTTCCTCCGCGACGCTTGCCGACCCATTTCGCGATCTACCCGGAGTGGTTCCCGTATCTCCAGGCGAGCGGCGTTCTGGGTCCGGAGATCTACCGGGCCCACCTCGTCCACAACACCATCAGCGGCGAGGCCGACAAGGTGGTCTACCCCGCCCGGTGGACCGACGTGATTCATGCCGACTCGCTGGCCCTCCCGCATCCCGAGATCGCGGGAGCCCGGAGGCGCGACCGCCTCGATCTCGCCTGGCTGGACGACGAGAAGGCCCATGCGTGGGTGGCGTACGGCTACGAGTTCGACGAGAGGCGGTCCCGCTGGCGGGACCGGCCGAGCGTCATCCTGCGCGACGTGCTGCGGCAGTACACGCCCGGGGGCGGACGCCCGGTCACGGACGCGGGAAGGAAGGTCTTCGCCTGGGAGCGCTTCCGCGTTTCCGTCGAGCCCGGCAAGGACGCCGTCCTGATCGCGCGCACCGACGCCTGGTACGCGAACCGCCTCACGGTGAGGGTGGACGGCGCCGCGGCGGGTCTCTGGACGGTCGCGCGGTCGGAGACGGCCTGGGTGGAACCCTCGTTCCGGATCCCGGGGACGTTCCTCCACCGGCCGGACGCCGGGATCGAAATCCAGCGGGAGGACCCGAAGGACGGAGGGGACTGGGCCCCCTTCCACTACTGGATCTACCAGTGAGGGCGGTGCCTTACCGCGGCGCCTCGGAGCGGGGCTGGATCCGGGCCTCGACGCGGACCCTGTCGTAGGCAGCGCTCGAGGGATTCTTCTGCCGAGTCTCGGTCACCACCGTCACGTCGACGCTCTCGATCCGGCTCTTCGTCCCGGTCGAGTCTCCGAGATCCTCGCCGCTCACCGTACGCCCGTAGAAGATGCCCGCGCGATCCTCGAGGGCTCCCGGCTTGCGCTCGAGCGCCTCGCCCCCTGCTCCCCGGTAGGAGAAAAGGGGAACGTCCGGAGCGGCAGCCCGCGGGCCGGTTCGCTGCGTGATGCCGTAGGCCACGATCTCCCCCGTGCCGGGGAGCGGCGTCGCGAGCGGATCCTCCGCCGTGCTCACCTTCCTGCGCAGGACGTAGTCGCGGGGATCCCTGCCCGCGCGCAGCCACGGGTCCCCCCGGTCGCCGTCGAGGAAATAGGTCACGATCTCCCCGGGCTCGATCTCATGGTCTCCGTTCCGGTCCAGCGTGAAGGTCACGCGGAATTGCGAGGCGGCCAGGATGGGGAGGGCGCGCGCGGACTCCACGCCGTACCCCGCGGCCCGAAGCTCGCGCGAAAGGAGATCGATTCCGCTCCGGGCGTTCTGGGTCGCCTCGGCCAGCTCGATGCCCGCCTGCCGCGAGCGCTCGGTTCGGACGAAGATCGAATAGATGGACCCCGAGACCACGCCGCACACGAGGAGCGCGCCGAGGATCTCCAGATACGCGAAGGAACCGGTGCGTCTCTCCTTCCCCTTCACTGCACCGTCACCATCCCCGTGGGCCGCACGATGGAGAGCGATCTCCGGTATCCGTCGGAATTGGAGTAGACGCGGGTTCCCGACTGGCTCGCGCTGCCGTCCGGGAAGAAGGTCGTGGCCGGCGAGGCAAACGGGTTCGTCGCCGAGTTCGTGATCGTGATCCAGGCCGGCGGCGGCGCCGCATCCTGCTTCCGCTCCCCCTCGTCCCACGACCCGTTCCGGTTCGCGTCGTCGTACCAGGCCCAGCCCTTGACCGTATCGTCCCAGAGAAGCACGTACTCGTTCCGCTCGGTCACGGCACGCTGCCGGATCACGCGGATGGTCGACGCCGCCTGGTGCACGCGGTCGTTCAGGTCCATGGCGCGCAGGAACCGGTTCACGCCCGGGACGGCGAGCGCGGTGACAATTCCAACGATCACCAGCACCACCAGGAGATCGGGCAGCGTGAAGCCCGAGTCCGAACGCGCGGTCCCAGGGCCTCCCGCAACGCCTCGCACGTCCGGCACCGGGTTCAGTGAAGGAAGGATCGGTAGAAGCGAAAGAGCGGCTCGCCGTAGAGGCAGAGCGCGATGGCCGCCGGTGCCAGGAAGGTGCCGAAGGGGATCGCCGTACGGCGCGACCCTTTGCCGCGCGCGATGAGCAGCATTCCGAAGATGGAGCCGGCGAGCGAGGCGAGGAAAATGGCGCCGAAGACGCCCCCGACCCCGAGGAAGGCGCCCATCATCGCGGCGAGCTTCACGTCCCCTCCGCCCATGCCCGCCACGCCGGTCGCTTTCTCATAGAGCGCGCCCACGAGCCAGAGGCTCACGCCTCCGGAGAGCGCGCCCAGCGCGGCCCCCGCGAGCCCCGGCGGTCCGAAGAGACTCGCCGCGAGGCCCAGGCCCACCCCGGGAATCGTCACGACGTCGGGGATCGTCCGCGTGTCCAGGTCGATCCACGCCACCGCGAGGAGCGCGAGCAGGAAGACCGCCTGAGGCACGAGCACGATCGGATCGTCCACGCGGCGAACCAGGAGCCAGAGGAGGAGCCCGGAGAGAAGCTCCACGATCGGGTAGCGCCACGAGATGGCCTTCTTGCAGTGGCGGCACCGGCCGCGAAGGAGCACGAAGGAGAGCACCGGGATGTTGTCCCAGGCGGGGATCCGCTTCTTGCAGCGCGGGCACCTCGAGGGCGGATGCACGATGGATTCCCCTCGGGGCAGCCTGGCGATCACGACGTTGAGGAAGCTGCCCAGGACGAGCCCCAGCACGAACGCGCCCATCTGGATGATGGCACCCGATTCCATCACATCGCTCCCAACCGGCGGAGCTCCTTCCGCGCGACTTCCTGCATGTACGCGTTGCCCGTCAGGAGCGTGTGCTTCCAGAGCAGGATCGCCATCCCGGTGTTCCCCGCCTTCTGGTTCGCGAACGCCGCGAAGCGCTCGGTGTAGTCCGCATGATCGGGCATCCGGCTCGCCCACGTGAAGTATCGCCCCGCCGATCGATCGTCATGGCGGCACACGTAATGAAGGAATCCCGTCTCGAAGGCGAGACGCCAGCTCGTGGGATTCGCGCGCAGCCCCAGCTCGAGGAGCTCAAGACCCCGCTCGGGTTGCCGCATCTCCTGCGCCAGCACGAACCCTCCGAAGACGTAGGCTTCGAGGAACTGCGGATCCAGCTCGGCCACGATCCGCATGACGTGGTCGATCCTATCGAACTTCTGGTCGGTGAGCCGGTGCTCGCCGTAGTACTGCACGCTCCGGAGCCAGGCCAGATCCGCCGCCGCCGTCTCGTACCCCAGGGCCGCGCGGCGCACCAGGACTCCCGAGGGATAATAGAGGAGCTCCTCCTCCGGCACCCCGCGGACCTTCGACCCCGCGGCGTGGTGCACCCATCCCGAGCACGCCAGGAAGAGCGCCGCCAAGGCGATCCCGACGAGAGTGCCCCGGTCGAGGGAGCGCGTCAACGGAACTCCCTCCTGCGGAAGATCGTTCCCGCGAGGATCAGCATTCCGATCACGTAGAGGAGCCCGTAGGAGAAGGCGTAGAGGAGCCGCTCCACGCCCACCGACGCCCCGTGCACGACGAGGCCGCGCGCGTTGAAGAGATCCAGGTGCGGAAGCATCCAGTAGGCGGCTTCCACCATCGCCCGGATTCCGGGAGTGCCCTGCGAGGCGAAATAGCGGAGGTCCTCGGCGAAGTGCCCGGCCACCGTCGCCGCGACGGCGAAGAAGGCCGTGAGCGCGGGGGTCGTGAAGGAAGAGAAGAAGACGACGACCGCGGTCACGATCCCGAGCTCGACCAGGTTCAGGCCCACGGCCCCCAGGATCTGCCAGGGCGTGTCGTGGTAGGCCACGGTCACGACCGCGAGGAGAATGACGGCCATCCCCCCGAGGAGCATCGCGGCGGTGACCCAGAGGCCGAGGAACTTGCCCAGCAGGAATTCCTCGCGCCGGATCGGCTTGGCGAGCACGGCGTAGACGGTCCTCCGCTCGAGCTCCTTGTGGAGCAGGCTCGACCCCAGGAAGACGCACAGGATCGTGGCCAGGAACGAGGAGCCCGCGAGCCCGAAATCGATGACCACCTTCCTGCCCTCGCCCAGCGCCAGCGGCGAGAGCACCTGGGATCCCATCAGGAGCATCAGCCCGAACAGGGCGAGCACCAGCACCACCCGCTCCCGGGCCACCTCGCGCAGCGTGTTCTGCGCGATGGCGAGGGTGCGGGTCACAGGCTCCCCTCCCGCCTCGCTCCGAGGGCCCGGACGAAGTGTTCCTCCAGGCTCTCCCGCCGGGGCTCGACGGAGCCGATCTTGATCCCGGCGCGCACGAGCTCACCCAGGACCGATTGAAGGGCGGACTCGCTGCCGACCCGCACGACCCAGCGCGTCCCGACGGAATCGGCCCGGTGTCCCTGCGCCCGGAGTGCCAAGGCGCGGTCCGGCGTGAGGGACTCGAGGCCGATCTCCCACTCGACGACGCCGGAGGAAAGGAGCCCCTTCACCGAGCCCACCTCCAGCACCCGGCCCCCGTGGAGGATCGCCACCCGATCGCACAGGGACTCCGTCTCCGCGAGCACGTGGGAGCTCATGAGGATCGTGGTCCCGCGCTCGCGTTCCTCGCGGAGGATCTGCTTCACCTCGGAACGCCCGATCGGATCCAGCCCCGACATGGGCTCGTCCAGCACCAGGAAGTTGGGCTCGTTCAGGAGCGCCTGGGCGACGCCGACCCGCTGCGTCATCCCCTTCGAGAATTTCCGTAGCGGCTTGCGCGCATGCGCGCCGAGGCCGAGGCGCTGGAGGAGCGCCTGCGAGCGTGCGCGACGCGTCTCCGCGCGAATTCCGAAGAGCGAGCCCACCAGGTCCAGATACTCCACCGCGCTGAGATGGTCGTAGAAGCAGGGGTTTTCGGGAAGGTAGCCAAGTTTCCTCCGTGCGTCGGGGTCCCAGGGATCCCGGCCTTCGATGAGAATCGTGCCTCGGCTGGGCCGCGTGAGGCCCAGGATCATCTTGATCGTGGAGGTCTTCCCGGCCCCGTTGGGTCCGAGGAGACCGAAGATCTCGCCGCGCTCGAGCGTGAGCGAGACACCGTCCACCGCGGTGAACGGCTTCAGCGTCATCGGATCGCGGTACGTCTTCACGACTGCGTCGAGTTTCAGCAGGGGCAGCGGATCGACTTCGGCCAGCGCGTGGCGCGGCTTGATCCCGGCCATCCACGACGGCCGGCGGCGCGACTCGTCACGCTCCTGACTCATCCGTCATCCCTCCATGATCGGGTTCGGGAATTCCCGCCCACCGAAGCCGCAAGTCCTGTGCCATGCCGCCCTGGGGACGCACGCCCGTTCCGGCACGCCGCAACCTCAAGAACAAAAGAAAGCGGCGGGTCCCATGGAAGAAGACCCGCCGCTCCGGATTCAGCCGACGATTAACCGTTGGTCAGCGTCAGCGTCAGAAGCGCCGTCTTGCCGAAACCCTTGATCGTGTAGCCCGTCGTGGCACAGGGGTTCGCACCGAAGATGCCCTGCGCCGCCGGATCCGCAGCCCACGTGCAAGCACTGTTCGCGCCCGTGAACGGATTCTTGGGCCACGCACCGCTCGGGAAGTTCGCCAGCACGGCGGCGTTGTCGCCCGCCACCGGATACGTACCGGTGTTCTTCACCGCGAAGTCTTCGATCGCGAGCTGGTAGCTGTGCATGTTCGCCTTCACGCTCGCCTCACGAGCACGGTCCTGCATCGCGATGAAGTTCGGAATCGCGATCGCCGCCAAGATCCCGATGATCACAACCACGATCATCAGCTCGATCAGGGTAAAACCTTTCTGATTGCGGAACATGATTCTCCTCCTTGTTGGAACTGCCACTTCCTGGGACTAACCGTTGGTCAGCGTCAGCGTCAGAAGCGCCGTCTTGCCGAAACCCTTGATCGTGTAGCCCGTCGTGGCACAAGGGTTCGCACCGAAGATGCCCTGCGCCGCCGGATCCGCGGCCCACGTGCAAGCGTCATTCGCGCCGCTGAAGGGATTCTTGGGCCAGTTGCCGCTCGGCAGATTCGCCAGGACGGCCGCGTTGTCCCCGGCCACCGGATACGTCCCGGTGTTCTTGACCGCGAAGTCTTCTACCGCCAGCTGGAAGCTATGCATGTTCGCCTTCACGCTGGCTTCGCGTGCGCGGTCCTGCATGGCGATGAAGTTCGGAATCGCGATTGCCGCCAAGATCCCGATGATCACGACGACGATCATGAGCTCGATGAGCGTGAAGCCTTTCGAGTTGCTCATGTACTGCACCTCCTCTCGGTTCCCGCCTCCCTAGCGCATTCATACATCCTGATTGCTTCCTCGGGAGATCAAAGCAACGGACATGCCACGGAGTCGTCTCCGCCGCAGGGCATGTCTTCGCAGGCACTTCCGGTCGGCGTGTTGTGGGGGCGAGGTGCGGAGAACACGGGATTCGCGCGGAATGCACGGAGCGACCCGTCCATTCTGCATATTGCATGATCCAACGGGGCGGCGGTCAAAATGCAACCGTTCGCGGCGGCGCGTTACTCCGAAAGGACGCCCGCGCTCTCCTTGAGAAGTCCGTACGAGATCAGCTTCCGGTACAGGGTGGAGGGATTGATGCCCAGGATCTCCGAGGCGCGCTTCTTCTGGCCGCCCGTGTGGTGGAGCACGCGCAGGATGTATTCGCGCTCCAGCTCCTCCAGCGTGAGGTTGGGGTTGTCGATCACGAGACTCCCGCGCCCCTTGCCGCCCTGGACGACGCGCTCGGGCAGATCGTCCGGCGTCAGGACGCCGTCGTCCGTGAGGATGACCGCGCGCTCGATCACGTTTTCGAGCTCACGCACGTTCCCGGGCCAGTCGTAGGCCATCAGGCAATCGCGCGCCTCCTTGGAGATCGTCTTCATCTCCTTCCCTTGGGCGAGCTTCTTCAGGAAATGCTCCACCATCTCCTCGATGTCTTCCTTCCGCTCGCGGAGCGCCGGAAGGCGGATCTGGATCACGTTCAGCCGGTAGAAGAGGTCGGCGCGGAAGCGTCCTTCGGCCACGCCCCGCTCCAGGTCGGAGTTGGTCGCGGCGATGAGGCGGACGTCGATCTTCCTCGGCTTCGTGCCTCCCACCGGGATGATCTCCCGTTCCTGTAACGCGCGGAGAAGCTTCACCTGGGTGGCCGGCAGCGTTTCCCCGACCTCGTCCAGGAAGAAGGAGCCCCCGCCCGCCACGGCCAGGAGGCCTTCCTGATCGCGCACGGCCCCGGTGAAGGAACCCTTCACGTGGCCGAAGAGGTTGCTCTCGAGCAAGTCTTTCGGCAGCGCGCCGCAGTTGATCGACACGAAGGGGCCATCGGCCCGGCCGCTCATGTAGTGGATGCGCTTCGCGATGAGCTCCTTGCCCGTGCCGCTCTCCCCGACGACGAGGATGGTCGCGTCGGAGTCCGCCACCTTCTCCACGAGCTTCAGCACCTTCGTGATCTGCTCGCTGTGGCCGATGATCTCCTTCGCGTCGTCGGTGCGCTTGAGCTGCCGTTTCAGGTACACGTTCTCGGACTGGACGCGGCGCATCGCGATCGCGTTCTTGATCACGAGCCGGATCTCGTCGTTCTTCGCGCTCTTCTCGAGGTACTGGTAGGCGCCGCGGTTCAGGGCTTCGATGGCGGACTTCTGGGACGCGAACGCCGTGCGGATCACGACCGGGATCGAGGGATCCATCTTCTTGATCCCGGACAGGACGCCCAGGCCGTCGATCTCGCCCGGCATCTTGATGTCCGTCACGACGACGTCGAAATTCTCTTCCTCCGCCTTCTGCAGCGCGTCCCGCCCCGACGTGGCCACGTGCACCTCGTATCCTTCCTTGGTGAGAAGGATCGAGAGGAACTGGACCATCCCTTCTTCGTCATCCACCACCAGTATTTTTTCGCCGCTCACCTGATCCACCTCGCTCGACAAAGGGTTACGCCGCGTGGGCGACCGTTCGTGCCGTGCTCGTGCTTCTCGGGACCCATACCCGCATCGTGGTGCCCGCTCCGAGACGGCTCTCCACCTCCAGTGCGCCTCCATGGCGTTCCACGATTCGGTTGGCGATCGCGAGCCCGAGACCGGTGCCCCCCCGCTTCGTGGAGTAAAAAGGCTCGAAGATCAGCTCGACTTCCGGCGCGGCGATTCCGATTCCGTTGTCCTGCACCTCGACACACACCCACGTCGTCGCGGGCGCTCCCATCGGGCTCGCCGGCCGGTTCCGCCGGGCGGCGACCCTCACGTCCACCTTTCCTTCCGGATCCACCGCCTCGAGCGCGTTCAGCACGAGGTTCAGGAGCACCTGGCGCATCTGCTCCGAGTCGACGTGCACGTACACGCTCTCTCCCTGCCCCACGAAGCGCAGGGTCTTCCCCTCCGCGCTGGGATGCCGGCGGGCGACGTCGACGATGTCCGTGAGCAGCGACTCCAGGTCCAGGTCCTCGCACTTGAGCGGACGCTCGCGCGCGTAATCGAGCAGCTCGCGGATGAAGTTGTCCAGGCGCTCCGATTCGCGGACGACCAGGTCCAGGAGCCGCGCGTTCTCCCCCTTCACCTTGAGCTCGCGCTGCAGCACCTCGACCGATCCGCTGATCGGGTTCAGACAGTTCCGGATCTCGTGCGCGATTCC
>Ga0066685_10000433_pt1 | contig 14460 bp, 11 predicted proteins | sample GraSoiAngelo_134_FD_62305 | JGI IMG/M metagenome (GOLD analysis project Ga0066685, IMG submission 62305) | Grasslands soil microbial communities from the Angelo Coastal Reserve, California, USA - 14_0929_05_30cm | ecosystem: Environmental > Terrestrial > Soil > Grasslands | place: USA...
GACGTAGACCCCGAGCGGTATCCAGAAGATGAGGAGATGAAGACGCTCGTCGCGGTTGCGCGCGAGCCATACCGTCAAGCGATTGGCAAGGTGATCGGCCAGACGCGAACGCCTCTGCTGCGCTACTACGTGATCGAGACGCCGATGGACAACTTGATCACCGACGCCTTGATGTGGAAGTTCAACAAAGACTTCGTGGTCTCCAACGGTTTCCGATTCTGTCCACCGCTCGTGCCGTCCGCGGGCGGCGAGGCGGACATCACGATCGAGTATCTGTGGAGCATGCTGCCCGTGGAGTCAGCGATCAAGACCGGCGTCGTGTCCGGGCAGCAGATCGTCGACTGGCTCGAAAGCGAATTGGACAACGTGTTTGCGAAGGAGGCAGCCAGACCTACAGGTTCAGGTGACCTCGCGTTTCATCGACCCCGTCAACCTTCGATCAGATCACTCGATTTCCGAGACGTTCAATGTTTTTCACCGTGGCGATTGTGGGCGTGGTCCTCGCGTATACGTGGGTCATCGATCCGGTTGCGCCTGCCTGGGTCGCCGGCGTCGCAGCGATGCTGGTCGTCGGGCTCGCAATCTGGCGCGCGCTCAAGACCGGCGAGTGGGGACTGAAACCAGCCGCGTTCCTTCCCGCGCTTGGGTGGTCGGCCGCAATCACCGGTGCGGGCGCGCTCGCGATGTATCTGGCAGCCTCACGTCTCGGGACCTGGAAGGAGCGGCGTGACCTGTGGACCACATTCGCGCTGCTGATTCCGTGGGCCCTGGGGCAGCAGTTCGCACTTCAAACGGTGCTGTTGCGGGAATCGCAGGCCACGCTATCGAGGTCGGCCGGAATCTGGCTCGCGGCAGCGCTTTTCGCGTCGTTGCACCTGTTGAATCCGTTCCTGACGGCGGCGACCCTCATAGGCGCGCTCGGCTGGTGCCGGGTCTACGACCGCTATCCGAATCTGCTTCCGCTCGCGCTGTCGCATGCGATCTTGACGCTCGTCATCCTCTGTGCGTTCGATGATGCGATAACAGGCGGGCTACGCGTCGGCTACGCCTACATCGCCCGGCATTGAAGATTCCCGCTCACCTTGACCCAGCAGTCAGCGAGGCATAATATCGGACTAAATAGGTCGGATTTGTCGATGCTGAGACTTTCAAAGAAAGCCGACTGGCGGCTATCACCTCGCGCGGCCGCCCGCTGCGATTTCCGTGGCGGAGATCGTCGAGGCGATCGATGGACCGCTTGCCATCACCGCGTGCGGTCCTGCCGATGAGCGATGCGGCCAGTTCTCGAAGTGCAACGTCCGCGACGCTCAGCCTTTCAGAAATGGCGCGCGGCGACGAAAGTGCGCCGCCGCTGAGAGTGCGCCTCGGAGAGTCAGGCAAGATGGATTCGGTCGAAGGACGATGAGTCGATGATTCAGATCACGGAGAACGCGGCGAACCAGATCCAGAAGATGCTGATCAAGCGCGCCCTTGGCGAGACCGGCCTCCGGATCGGCGTGAAGGCGGGCGGCTGCTCGGGGTTCGAGTACATCTTCCGCTGGGAGCAATCTCCCAAGGACACGGACGTTGTCTGTGAGGGCCCTGAGGGCGCGAAGGTGTTCGTCGATCCCAAGAGCCTCCGGCTGCTCGAAGGCACTGTCCTCGACTACGACACGAGCCTGCTCAGTAAGGGGTTCATCTTCAACAACCCGAACGCGAAGAGCACCTGCGGCTGCGGTGTGTCGTTCAGCGTATAGGCAGCGGGAGAGCATTGTGAGCACCTCGACGCAAACAATTGAAGAACTCGCGAATCGCGAATACAGGTACGGCTTCGTCACCGACGTCGAGCAGGACTCGGCGCCTCGCGGACTCGATGAGGACATCGTCCGCCTCATCTCGGCCAAGAAGGGTGAGCCCGAGTGGCTGCTCGAGTGGCGGCTCAAGGCCTATCGCATGTGGTTGACGATGAAGGAGCCGACCTGGGCGAACGTCAAGTACGGGCCGATCGACTACCAGGACATCATTTATTACGCCGCACCGAAGAAGAAGCCGGCGCTCCAGAGCCTCGACGAGATCGATCCCGAGATCCGCCGGACGTTCGAGAAGCTCGGCATCCCGCTCCACGAGCAGAAGCTGCTCTCGGGCGTCGCCGTAGACGCCGTCTTCGACAGCGTCTCAGTGGCGACCACGTTCAAGGAGAAGCTCGCCGAGCTCGGCATCATCTTCTGTTCCTTCTCGGAAGCCGTCCAGAGCCATCCGCAGCTCGTGCGCAAGTACCTCGGCTCGGTCGTGCCTTACTCCGACAATTTCTTCGCGACGCTCAACTCGGCGGTCTTCAGTGACGGCTCGTTCGCCTACATCCCCAAGGGCGTGCGGTGTCCGATGGAGCTGTCGACCTACTTCCGGATCAACGCGAAGGACACCGGCCAGTTCGAGCGAACACTCATCGTCGCCGAGGAAGGCGCGTTCGTGAGCTATCTCGAAGGTTGCACGGCGCCGATGCGCGACGAGAACCAGTTGCACGCGGCCGTGGTCGAGCTGATTGCGCTCGATAACGCGACGGTCAAGTACTCGACCGTACAGAACTGGTATCCCGGCGACAAAGAAGGAAAGGGCGGGATTTACAACTTCGTCACGAAGCGGGGCAAGTGCCTCGGCGTGAACTCGAAGATCACGTGGACGCAGGTCGAGACCGGCTCCGCGATCACCTGGAAGTATCCGGGGTGCATCCTGCAGGGCGACAACTCGGTGGGCGAGTTCTACTCGGTAGCGACGACGAACAACTACCAGCAGGCGGACACCGGTACGAAGATGATCCACTTGGGCAAGAACACGAAGAGCACCATCGTCTCGAAGGGCATCTCGGCCGGGCATGGGCAGAACACATATCGCGGGCTCGTCAAGATCGCCAAGCAGGCACGCGGCGCGCGGAATTACTCGCAGTGCGACTCGCTGCTCATTGGTGATCGGTGCGGGGCGCACACGTTTCCGTATCTCGAGATCAAGAACACTACGGCCAAGGTCGAGCACGAGGCGTCGACGTCGAAAATCGGCGAGGATCAGATCTTCTACTGTCGTCAGCGCGGCCTCTCCAGCGAGGACGCGGTCAATCTGATCGTCAGCGGCTTCTGCCGGGAAGTCTTCCGCCAGTTGCCGATGGAGTTCGCGGTCGAAGCGCAGAAGCTGCTGAGCGTCACGCTCGAGGGAAGCGTAGGGTAACTCTCACAATGCTCACGATCACCAACCTGCACGTGCGAGGCGGGAACCGGGAGATTCTTCGCGGGATCAATCTGTCGATCGATGCCGGAGAAGTCCACGCGATCATGGGACCGAACGGTTCCGGCAAGAGCACACTGGCTCGCGTGCTGGCGGGACACCCCGAATACGAGGTAACCCAGGGCACGGTCCTGTACGACGGTCGGGACTTGCTCGCGATGGATCCCGAATCGCGCGCGCGCGAGGGCGTGTTCATGGCCTTTCAGTACCCGGTCGAAATTCCGGGCGTGAACAACGCCTACTTCCTCAAGGCCGCGCTCAACGCGTTGCGCAAGCACCGCGGCCTGGAAGAGCTCGACGCCATGGAGTTCATGTCGCTCGTGCGCGCGCGGATGCAGATGCTCGACATGGACGAAACGCTGCTGACTCGCCCCGTGAACGAGGGGTTCTCGGGAGGCGAGAAGAAGCGGAACGAGATTTTTCAGATGGCGGTGCTCGAACCGAGGCTGGCGATTCTCGACGAGACCGACTCGGGCCTCGACATCGACGCGCTGAAGATCGTCGCGGCTGGCGTAATGACGATGCGCACGCCGCAGCGCGCGATTCTCGTGGTGACCCACTATCAGCGGCTGCTGAACTACATCGTGCCCGATTTCGTTCATGTCCTCACTGACGGCCGCATCGTGCGCTCGGGCGGCAAGGAGCTGGCGCTCGAGCTCGAGGAGAAGGGCTACGGCTGGCTCGAGGCGGACCACGTTGCTGGCGCGCCGGCGGGAAAGGCGTAACGATCGATGACCCAGGTTGCTAATGCGCCGGATCGATATCTGGAGGAGCTCGAGCGCGCCGATGCGGCGTGGGGGCGCGGAGCGCCGGCGTGGTTGAAGCGCACGCGTAAGGATGCGAGCGGCCGTTTCCAGTCGCTCGGATTCCCGACGACCGATGACGAGGAGTGGCGTTTTACGAGCGTCGCGCCGATCGCGGAAGCCACGTTTGCGTTGTCGACAGATGGGCGTGCAGCGCTCCGATCGGCAGACCTCGCGCCATTCCGGTTGACCGATCTCGCAAGCGCCGAGCTCGTGTTCGTGAATGGTCGCTATGCGGCCGACTTGTCGAGCGTTCGACCGTTGCCTCGCGGTGTCCGGATTGAAAGCCTCGCGTCCAGGCTGGCGACCAACGCGAGTGAGGTCGAACCGTTCCTGACGCGCGTCGCCCCGTTCGAGCGGCAGCCGTTCACAGCGCTGAACACGGCGTTGTTCGGCGACGGCGCGTTCGTCCACGTCGCGGCGAAGGTGGCTCTCGACGCGCCGATCCACGTGCTGTTCGTATCGACCGCCGACGGCCGTCCGACGATGACGCATCCCCGTGTGCTCGTGGTTGCGGGTGAAAGCAGCCAGGCCTCAATCGTCGAGAGCTACGTCGGCCCGAGGGGCGACCGCTATTTCACCAACGCCGTCACCGAGGTCGTCGTCAGCGAGAATGCGTCGGTGGATCACTACAAGCTTCAGCGCGAGAGCCTGGACGCGTACCACATCGGGACGATGCACCTGATAGGGAGCCGGAACGCGAGGTTCCAATCGCATTCGGTGAGCTTCGGCGGGTCGCTGGTGCGCAACGACGTCATCGCGGTCCTCGACGGCGAAGGGATCGACTGCACGCTGAACGGGCTGTATCTCGGCGACGGGCAGCGGCTCGTCGACAACCACACCGTCATCGATCACGCGAAGCCGCACTGCGGCAGTCGCGAGGTCTACAAGGGGATCCTCGCGGATCACGCCCGCGCGGTCTTCAACGGCAAGATTATCGTGCGCCCCGATGCCCAGAAGACCGACGCGAAGCAGACGAACAAGGCGCTGCTCTTGTCGGAGGATGCACAGATCAACACCAAGCCGCAGCTGGAGATCTTCGCTAACGACGTCAAGTGCACGCATGGCGCGGCCGTCGGCCAGATGGACGACGAGGCGATCTTTTATCTACGGGCGCGCGGCCTGAGCCACGACGAGGCCCGGAACCTGTTGGTTCACGCATTCGCGGGCGACGTGCTGAACAGAATGCCGCTCGAGGCGCTGCGGGAGCACGTGGAGGCGGTGCTGCTTCGGCAATTACCACACGCGACATCGCTGAGGACTCGGCCATGACAAGCGGAACGGCGATTTCGGCGCAGCGCACCACGCCCCTCGACGTGGCCGCGGTCCGTCAGGACTTCCCCATCCTCCGGCAGCGGGTCCACGGCAAGCCGCTCGTGTATCTGGACAATGCCGCCACGACTCAGAAGCCGCAAGCGGTCATCGATCGCCTGGTGCGGTACTACACCGAGGACAACGGGAACGTCCATCGCGGCGTGCACTGGCTCAGCGAGCGTGCGACTGACGCGTATGAGGCAGCGCGCGACATCGTTCGGCGGTTCCTCAATGCGGCTGAGTCGCGGGAGATCGTGTTCGTGCGGGGCACCACGGAGGCAATCAATCTCGTGGCCCAGACCTACGGGCGCACGCACGTCGGCGCCGGCGACGAAATCGTCATCTCGACGCTGGAGCACCACTCGAATATCGTGCCGTGGCAACTTCTCTGTGAGGAAAAGGGCGCGCGGCTGCGCGTCATCCCCATCAGCGACAGTGGCGAGCTGGATCTTGACGCGTACCAGAAGCTGCTCGGCGACCGAACGCGACTCGTATCGGTGGTGCACGTGTCGAATGCGCTCGGAACGATCAACCCGGTCGACGAGATCATCCGTCTTGCGCATCGCCGAGGCATCCCGGTGCTCGTCGACGGCGCGCAAGCGGTCGCGCACATGAAGGTGGACGTGCAGGCGCTTGGGTGTGATTTCTACGCGCTCTCCGGCCACAAGATGCTCGGTCCCACCGGCATCGGAGTGCTCTACGCCACTTCGTCGCTGCTCGAAGCGATGCCACCGTACCAGAGCGGCGGCGACATGATTCGCTCGGTGACGTTCGAGCAGACACTCTTCAACACGCTGCCGTACAAATTCGAGGCAGGTACGCCGGACATCTCGGGAGCCATCGTCCTGGGAACCGCGATCGGCTATTTGACGCAGGTCGGTCTCGACCGGATTGCCGCGCACGAGCACGAATTGCTCGAGTATGGCACCGACGCTCTCTCGCGGATTCCCGGCGTTCGCTTGATGGGCACGGCCAAACAGAAAGCCGGCATTCTCTCGTTCGTGGTCGACGGCGTACACCCGCACGATATCGGGACGATTCTCGATCGCGAGGGCGTGGCCATTCGCACGGGGCATCACTGCTGCCAGCCGCTGATGCATCGGCTTGCGGTTCCCGCGACCGCGCGCGCCTCGCTGGCGCTCTACAACACGCGCGACGAGATCGACGCGCTTGCTGCCGCATTGGGCAACGTGCGCGAGGTATTCGCATGATGTCCGATCTCCAGGAGCTCTACCAGGAAGTGATCCTGGATCACAACCGGCGGCCCCGGAATTTTCGCGCGCTCGACGATGCCCGCAAGGCTGAAGGCTACAACCCCCTCTGCGGCGATCGCCTGACGGTGTATCTGCGCGTCGACGACGGCGTCATCAAGGAGGCGACGTTTCAGGGATCCGGCTGTGCCATCTCGAAGGCGTCGGCGTCGCTCATGACCGAAAGCGTGAAGGGGAAGACGGTGGCCGAGGCGGAGGCACTGTTCGAGCGCTTCCATCGCACGGTCACCGCATCGCCTGACGCGCCCGTCGAGGATCTCGGCAAGCTCTCGGTGCTGGCCGGTGTCCGCCAGTTTCCGGTGCGGGTCAAGTGCGCGACGCTGGCGTGGTACGCGCTCCGTGCCGCTGCCGAAGCCCGCGGAGACGTCGTGTCGACTGAGTAGCCCGATCATGAAGGCGCTGCCCCTCGTCCAGCATCCGTCTGCCGTCCCGCCGGCGCCCGCGAGCGCGGCGATGACCGACGGCATGACGAGCGATCCCGCACGAACGGCCGCACTCAAGCCGCGTATCATCGAGACGCTGTCGACCGTGTTCGACCCCGAGATTCCGGTCAACATCTACGAGCTAGGCCTGATTTACGACATCATCGTCGACGCGTCGAGCGCGGTCGGCATTCGCATGACGCTGACGGCGCCCGCCTGTCCGGCCGCCCAGACGCTGCCCGTCGAAGTCAGGAACAGGATTGCGCAGATTCCCGATGTGACCGACGTGAAGGTCGATATCGTCTGGGATCCGCCCTGGGATCGCGACCGGATGTCGGACGCGGCCAAGCTGCAGCTGGGAATGTTCTGACTATTCGACCGCTCCGAACTGTTTGACGTCTTCCGGACCTTCCTTGAGAGCGACCGGCTCCTTACCCTGCACCTGCAGCCGGATTTCCTCGACGATCTCCGGGTTGGCCAGGGTCGTGACATCGCCTGTGTCCATCGCGTTCGAGATCGCGGCGAGGACGCGACGCATGATCTTGCCCGAGCGGGTTTTCGGCAGGTCCGGCACGACGTACACGGCCTTCGGGCGCGCGATCTTGCCGATGATCGCCTCGATCGTGCCAATGACCTGTTCACTCACACGTTGTCCGTCGGAGACGCCCGGCTTCAGTGAGACGTACACCGCCGGCACGCGTCCCTTGATCTCGTCGACGACCGGGACAACCGCCGCTTCCGCGACGTCAGGCACCGTCAAACACGCTGATTCGAGCTCTTTCGTGCCGAGCCTGTGGCCGGCCACGTTGATCACATCGTCGACACGACCGAGGATACGGAAGTAACCGTCCGAGGGAAGCACCGCGCCGTCGGCCGCAAAGTACGGCCAGTCGCGCCAATCCTGACTGTTCGCGTTCCTGCAGTACTTCGAGTAGTACTGCTTCACGAAGCGATCGTCATCCCCCCAGATCGTCTGCATGATGCCGGGCCACGGGTTCCGGATGCAGATGTTGCCCGCCTTGCCGGAACCGGCCGGAATCTCGCGGCTCATTTCGTCGTAGATGATCGGATAAATGCCGAGCGCGCCTGGGCCGGCGCTGCCTGGCTTCATCGGATGAAGCGCGGGAATGGTGGTGCAGAGAAACCCGCCGTTTTCCGTCTGCCACCACGTATCGACGATGACCGCCTCGCTTTTGCCGACGACTTCGTGATACCACCGCCACGCTTCCGGTTCGATCGGCTCGCCGACCGTGGTCATGTGCTTGAACTGGTAGTTGTATTTTTTCGGCTCGTTCGGACCGGCCTTCCTGAGCATGCGAATGGCCGTCGGTGACGTGTGAAAGATGTTGACGTCGAGGCGCTCGGCGATCCGCCAGGGACGTCCCGCATCAGGGCAGGTCGGAACCCCCTCGTACAGAACGCTCGTCGCGCCCAGCGACAGCGGCCCATACACGATGTACGAATGTCCGGTGATCCAGCCGATGTCCGCCATGCACCAATAGACGTCCTCCGGATGAATGTCCTGATAATACCTGGACGTTCCCGTGACGTACGCCATATAGCCACCGGTGCGGTGCTGACATCCCTTCGGTTTGCCCGTCGTGCCGCTCGTGTACATCAAGAACAACGGCGCCTCGGCATCCATCGGCAGCGGATCGACTTTGGCGCGCGCGAACTGTCTCACCAACTCGTCGATGAAGTAGTCGCGGCCGGCGACCATCGCCGTCGATGACAGGTACTGCCCATGGTGTCGGCGCCACACGAGGACTCTCTCGACCTTCGTGCCTTCTTTTTCGGCGACGTCCAGCGCGATATCGGCGCTCGCTTTGTGATCGATCGGCTTTCCGTTGCGATAGTAGCCGTCCGCGTAGATCATCACGCGACTGCCGGAGTCGGCCGCGCGCCTCCCGGCGGCTTCGCCGCTGAATCCGCCGAACACGACCGAGTGGATGATGCCCAGTCGCGCGCACGCCAACATCGTGATCGGCAGCTCCGGAATCATCGGCATGTGAATCGTGACGCGATCGCCGGCCGTGAGCCCGCAGAAATCCCGGAGGATCGCCGCGACTTCATTCACGCGGGTGAACAGTTCCTGGTACGTGACTGCGTAGATCGGCTCGTCCTCGGGTTCGGGAACGAAGATCAGCGCGGCCTTGTTTCTGTGTTTCGCCAGATGGCGGTCGACGCAGTTGTAGCAGGCGTTCAGCTTGCCACCGGCGAACCATTTCCAGAACGGCGGCCGGCTGGTGTCCAGCGTCGTGTGCCAGTAGCGGTCCCAGTGCAGCATGTCCGCGTATTCCCTGAAGCACTCGGGAAAATTCTTCTCCGAGAACCGTTCCAATACCGTGGGGTCTGCCAGATTCGCCTGTCCGACGAACCTGGCCGGTGGACGGACGTACTCCTCCTCGCGCCAGTGGACCGCAATCTGCGCTTCGCTCGCCTCACGTCCGTGCTCAATCGCCATGGTTCCAGACATCCTTTCCGTTGCATGCTGCCGTCGGCGACATGGCATGTAGCTTACGACAGACCGGGCGGGCCTTGAGCGAGGCTCCGCCAGTAACGTGCGCGAAGCTCGTCGAGCCGACGTGAGACGTGAACTGCGCTGTGCGGCCCTCTGGCGAGTTGGCCGCACAGCGCGCGCAGGCTCAGCGATTCACGAAAAGCGCCGGTCCTTTGATTTGACGAATGGCCACTCCCTGACCGGGCCGAAGCTTCGGGGCCTGCGGATTGGTGACACAATTCTTCGCCGGGTCGACGTCAGGCATGCACGTGTCGGATGCAGTTCCCCAAAATGCGCCGTCGGCCGGCGAGACTTGCACGTGGAGAAAGTCGAACATGCTGCCGCCATCCTGAGCGTCGCAGCGACCCGGGCCGCAGTCCCCGCGGTGCACTGGATCGTTCTTGTCATTCGAGAGTGTCCACGTGAAGGTCGGATTGGCATCGAGCGCGTTTACCGACATGACCACGTAAATGTTCCATGGCCGCGTCGGGTCGCTGAAGTCCTGCGACTCGCTGCCGGGGAATAGAACGACGATGCGACCGGGATCGCCCGCGGCGATCGTAGGAAAGTTGACCTCGTGCACTCCGGGCGGCGCCATCATGATCGGCGTCGACCAGGTCGTGCCGTGATCCTTGGAGACGGAAAGAAACGCCAGGCGGAACGTTCCGTCCTGCCACACGGCGTAGACGTTGTCCGCGGTGTCGACCGCGAGCGTGACCTCGTGATCGGCCATCGGCGTGTTGTTGGTGATCTTGACGCGCGTCCAGTGGTTGCCTGCATCGCTGCTTATCGCCACCCACGGCAGGCCGCAGTGTCCCTTGGGCAGAAAGATGCGGCCGGCGCTGTCGGCGGCGAGGTGCCCCGTCAGACCGCCGCACACGCTGCCGGCATTCGGGTCGCTGCCGGTGAAGGCCGGCGTCGTGGTCACGAACGTCAGGCCGCCATCGGCGCTCCGGCTGCAGTTCGAGTCGGCCACCTGGTTGTAGCAGAAGTACAGCATGCTCGGATACGCGGTCGGGAAGCCAGGCGGCGGCGGCGCCGTGACGATCGTCTGGTGATCGTTGACCGGCGAGTTGCAGGCGAAGAGCGGGACCGACGTCCAGTGTGCTCCCTCATCGTCGGAGAAGATTGCGTTGGCGCCGCACGCTAGATCCAGATCGACCGAGAAGGCGCGTCCGGTCCTGCTGGCTGGATTCAGGCCGACCGGGTCGACATATACATACGGGTCCAGCGAGAACGGCGGGAATGTCGCGGTCTCCTCATCGTCGGGAAGGCTCGAGGTCAAGGACGGCGAGACGGCCTGCCACGTCACACCTTTATCGGTCGAGCGCATGACCAGCGTGCGCGCGAGGCGCGCAGGAAAAGTCGCGGTCGGAAAGTCGAACGTAGAAGCGGCGAAGAAGGCTCTGTTGTTCCGGTTCACGCCGATTGTCGGCTCTGCTGCGCCCCGGCCGACATAGTTGAAGCTCGTCTCGAGCTGCGCGACCAGCGGGGACGATTTCGCGGGCGTGCTGCTGGGAACACCGACGAAGTTCGCCGTGAAGGGCACGCCATTGTACGAGTTGGAGAGTTGGCGGGATGGGGGACTACCGATGGCGGCGAACCCGGAGTAGGTCCCGCCCGGAACGACGACGAACGGCTGCACGACGACGGTGTAGGTCCCGGCAGGCGGATTGTTCAGCACGAGCTCCTCGATGCCGCCCGACGTCCCCGAGCTCGCGATTGTATTGCCGTTCGGGTCACGCACGAACAGATCGATGTCGTCGGTCGGGGGGGCCGCGTCAGTGGCATTCGCCGCCGCGACTCGGACCGTGACGACGAAGTCATTCTTCGGCGGCACGATTGTGAGCGCGAATCGATCGCAAGTGGGGTCGATGCCGTTGACGCTGAAGCAGCTCAACGGATTCGGCGCAAGCCACGTCCGTCCGGCCCAGGTGATCGTCGGCGAATCCGCAGAGATAGCGGCGCCGGAAGGGCTCGCCGCAGACAGCAAAGGAGGCGCGATCGGTTTCGTCACGATCAGCGTCATGGCTGTGACAGTAGCAATCATGATTCGCTTCACGTCCATACACTCCTTTCGCGCGGTGCGCGCAACGTGGCACGAGCAGAGCAATAGTGTCGCCATCGTCGCTCAGTGGCTCAGCCGCAGATGGCGCCGTTCTCAGCAAGCAGTTTTTGTGGAAGGTGACCGCCGTGACCGGCGTTCTTACCGTCGCTCTCTTTTGAAGGATTCCAACCTTCGGCGGATGTCGGCCGCCAAGTCGTCCCGACCGGTCGTGGACGCCAGATCCAGCGCCGCCTGCGCGGTGCTGATGGCGCGATCGAGCCGATTGGCCGAGAAGTACGCGACCGCGAGCGTATCCAGGACGAGCGCGTCCTGCTGTTTCGTCATCTGCGCAGCGTGCTCGGCGAGCCGCACGGCTTCATCGGGCGCGCGCACGTCGTGACGCTCCGAGGTGGCCAGGATCCAGGCCAGATCAACGAGTGCCGCCGGCAGGTCGGCGTTCAGCTGGAGGGCGCGGCGATAGTGCGCGATCGCTTCGTCAATCCGATCCCGCTGCGCCAGCAGGCTGGCGCGAGTGGCCAGAGCCGATGCCAGATTGTCTCGCGCTTCCACGTTCGCCGTGTTCAACCGGACCGCCTCGGTGTACGACGCGATCGCCTCGTCTGTTCTTCCTTGAAGCACCTGGACGGCGCCACGGTTGTTGTACGCCTCTGAAAAATCCGGCTTAAGCCGGATCGCGCGATTGAAGTGCTCCGCCGCATCATCGAGGCGCTTCTCCTTCAATAGCGTCGTGCCGAGATCGTATTGCGCGTGCGCCGAGCTCGGCTCGAGTCGAACCGCGTCTTCGAGCTGAACGATCGCATCCGCCGTGCGACCGGCGGCGAGGTAACAGAACGCCAAATCGGCGTGGAGCCTGGCGGCATTTGGGTTGATCTCGAGCGCCTTCTCGTCGCCGGCGATGTCTTCCTGCAACATCTTCGGCGCATAATCCACGTCGAGCGCCGCGCGGTCGCTGCTGGTGCGCGCCGCGAGCTGCAGCCACAAATCGCCCATCTCCGATGCGGTTGTCTGCCCGAACGTAACGCGCTTCGGCGGCCGGTTCGGGTTCCGGATGTTGTCGGCCGTATTGTCGTAGGTGTACTGCATCGTCAGCGTGGTGCCGCGCGGCAGCGAAATCGGCCGACGGAATCGATAGACGTCCTGCCATCTGAAATCCCAGTCCCTGATGTAAATCAGTGGCGTCGTCGTTCCGTCGGGCAATCTCGCAAATCCTTTCATCTCCCTCGCCAGGTTATGCGCGTGCGGCTGAACGCTCAACACCTCGACGTCCACTGGCAGCACGTACGAGTCGGTCACGCTGTAATCCCGTGTCCCTGCGGGAATGTCGATGCTCTGCCGGCCAAGCCGTACCATGTACGGCACACGCAACGGCGGCTCGTCGGTGAAGAACAATCCTACGCGCACCTGAACGCGCTCCGGCTTGCCGGTTGGCATCATGTGAACCTCGACGACGAGATCGCTGCCGGCTTCCAGCCGCCACGCCGTGTCGTCGAGCATGTGCGGCGCCTGACCCGGCGTCCAGCCGAGAAAGTGGCCGTCGGGGAACAGGGCACCGCGACCGCCGCCGCCCTCGAAGCCAGGCCCGGGATCGTCATCGTCGAGCCGACGAGACGATCGTGTGCGATCGATCTTGACGTTCGCGTGATGGACAGCCCTGGGAACGCCAGGATGGAATTCGAGACCCTTGACGTATCGACCCGTCGGCACCTCGATCGGGATGACGAAGGTGCGGAACACATCAGGGCCGTCACTTGCGAGCAGGTACGGCTCGGACATCGAAACGACAAGATCCGGTTTCCCGAGCTGCCAGTCGCCGGCCCACCGCGGCGCCGTCGGAAGGTCGTTCACATTGCCCTCGGGGCTGCCGAGCTCGACCCATTGCTGAATGAGCTCGATCTGTCGGTCGCTCAATCGCCGCTCGCCGGCAAACTCTCCATAGCCCGGTTCGGGTTTCCAGGGCGGCATCGATCGGCTCTTGGTCATCGCCGCGATCAAATGCGCGCGCCGGCGCACATCGTCATACGTCAGCAAACTGAAGGGCGCGGCCTGACCCGGCCGATGACACGACGCGCAGTGCTCGAAAACAATCGGCGCGATATCGCGGGCGAACGTCACCGTCGCCGCGTTCAGCGCGACGCCTGCGAACGCGAGGCCGACGACGCTCAGCATGGACGATCTAGAACTTCAAGTTCGTCGAAATCCGCAGCAGCCGCGGCTGGAGAATCTCCAATGGCGCGCCAAGACTTGCGCCGAAGTTCTGGTTTTCGCTCAGCACGACGTTCGAATTGAGCACGTTGAATACATCCAGGCTCGCATCGAACCGCACCCTGCCGACGCCGAAGATCCGTCGCAGGCTCAGGTCGACCTGATTCCAGCGCTTCAAGTACTTGGTTCCGGGGGGGACGAGGTTGACGGTGACCGACTGGGTTCGCTGTCCACCAGGAAACACGTTCGCGGGGACGGCCCAGTTCACCGCCAGCGGCGCCCCCGCATAGCTTTGGAAGTTGGCGCCCACCTGCAGGCCCAACGGGATGGGGTACGCTCCCACGAGCTTGAAATCGCTCCGAAACGGAATGTTCAACTGGCTCTGATCGCAGTAGCGAAATGTGTTCGGATCCCAGGAGGTCGCCGCGGTGCCGACGAGAGGCTGAGGTGCCAAACCCTCGCACGCAACGGTAATCGTCCGCTCGGACGACAAACCGCCGAAGACGCTGCCGCCCCTGGGCAGCCGCGCCGAGAAGCTCAATTCGAGACCGTCAAAGGTCTGACGGCTCTTGTCTCGATCCGTGCTGGTCGTGTCGATCAGATCCACCAACCCCTGTTTCGCTCT
>Ga0066685_10000435_pt1 | contig 14453 bp, 10 predicted proteins | sample GraSoiAngelo_134_FD_62305 | JGI IMG/M metagenome (GOLD analysis project Ga0066685, IMG submission 62305) | Grasslands soil microbial communities from the Angelo Coastal Reserve, California, USA - 14_0929_05_30cm | ecosystem: Environmental > Terrestrial > Soil > Grasslands | place: USA...
CAACAAGTAAGACGAGGCCAACCCTAACCCACGTAGATTTGAGGTACTGGCTCATGGCTGATTGCGGCCTAACAATATTTATGCGACGCCTGAAGCGTCACGCTTTACTTGAAGCAGGGCACGGTACCGCGGCCAGTCGAACGTCGTCCAGGGGTCGCTCTTGCGGTCGGGCGCGACGTCGGCGTGTCCGACGATGCGGTCGGTGGACATCGAGGGATAGGCCTCGAGCAGCGCCAGCGTGAGCGATGCGAGCTGCTGGTACTGCGCGTCGGTGTAGGGCGTCTCACCCGTGCCTTCGAGCTCCACTCCGATCGAGAAGTCGTTGCACCCCGAGCGGCCACGGTACTGCGAAACGCCCGCGTGCCAGGCGCGCTCGCCGAAGGGCACGTACTGCACGATCAGCCCGTCTCGGCGGATGAGGGCATGAGCCGACAGGCGCGCCGTGGCGAGATCGCGGAAGAAGGGATGCCCATCCGCCGGCAGCGTGCCCGTGAACAGGCGGTCGATCCACGGTCCGCCGAACTCCCCCGGGGGGAGGCTGATGCCGTGCACTATCAGGACCTCGGGCGTAGCACCTGCGGGGCGTGCGTCGAAGTTCGGGGACAGTACCTGGCGCACACCGCTGAGCAGTCCGGTGCCGGTATCGACGGTCAGAGGCACGCGGGTCGGGGCGGTGAGCATCGCTTCCCATCCTGCGGTGGTCGCGAGATCCGGACCCGCGGGATTCTGCCACAATTCCGCCCATGAGCTCCGCCAACACCGCATACATCACGCGCGACCTCGCGCACGTGTGGCATCCGTGCACGCAGATGAAGGACCACGAGCAGCTGCCGCCGATCCCCGTGCGCCGCGGCGAGGGCGCGTGGCTCGAGGATTACGAGGGCAAGCGCTACCTCGATGCCATCAGCTCCTGGTGGGTGAATCTCTTCGGGCACGCGAATCCCCGCATCAACGCCGCGGTGCGCGCGCAGCTCGAGCAGCTCGAGCAGGTGATCCTCGCAGGCTTCACCCACGAGCCGGTGATCGCGCTCTCGGAGGAGCTCTGTGCGATCGCCCCCGCCGGCCTAACCCGCTGCTTCTATGCCGACAACGGCTCGTCCGCGGTCGAGGTGGCGGTGAAGATGAGCTTTCACTTCTGGCACAACACGGGCCGGAGCGCGAAGCGCCGCTTCCTCACCCTCTCGAATAGCTATCACGGCGAGACGCTCGGGGCGCTCGCCGTCGGCAACGTCGAGCTCTACAAGGAGATCTACCGGCCGCTGCTCATGGACGTGATCACCGTCCCCTCCCCGGACTGCTTTCAGCGCGAGCGCGGCGAGAGCCCCGCGGAGTATTCGCGCCGGCAGTTCGCGCACATGGAGGCCGCGCTCGGGAAGCACGCGCACGAGGCCTGTGCGGTGATCGTGGAGCCGCTGGTGCAGTGCGCGGGCGGCATGCGCATGTACGATCCGGTGTATCTCACGCTGCTGCGCGAGGCCTGCGACCGCCACCAGGTGCATCTCATCGCCGACGAGATCGCGGTGGGCTTCGGCCGCACCGGCACGATGTTCGCCTGCGAGCAGGCCGGGATACGCCCCGACTTCATGTGTCTGTCCAAGGGACTCACCGGGGGCTACCTGCCGCTGTCGGCCGTGATGACGACCGAGGCGGTGTACGCGGCGTTCTACGACGAATACGTGAAGCTCAATGCCTTCCTGCACTCGCACAGCTTCACCGGGAACCCGCTGGGGTGCGCCGCGGCGCGCGCGAGCCTGGCCATCTTCCGCGACGATCACGTGCTCGAGGCCAATCGCGCGCTCGCGGCGCGCCTCGGCGAGCGGGCCGGCGCACTCGCCGATCACCCGCACGTGGCCGAGGTTCGCCAGCGCGGCATGATCCTCGCCATCGAGCTCGCCGCCGACAAGGCGAGCCGCGCGCCTTATCCCTGGCAGGAGCGCCGCGGGCTACGCGTGTATCGCCATGCCCTCACGCGGGGCGTGCTGCTGCGGCCGATCGGGAACGTCGTGTATTTCATGCCGCCCTACGTCATCACGCCCGCCGAGATCGATCTGATGGTCGAGGTGGCGCGCGAGGGCATCGAATCCGCGACATGCGACTGACGCGCGTGTACCTCGACGCGCCGCTCGAGGCCGGGGGGCGCGTCGCGCTCACCGGCAGTGCCGCGCGCCATCTCACGCGGGTGCTGCGGCTGCGGCCCGGGCAGGCGCTCACTCTATTCAATGGCGGCGGCGGAGAGTACGCGGCCACGATCGAGGCCGTGCATGGAGAGAAGGTTGCGGTCGCGGTCGGCGAGGCACAGGCGATCGAGCGCGAGTCCCCGCTGTCGCTCGCCCTCGCCCAGGGCGTCTCACGCGGCGAGCGCATGGATTTCGTCGTGCAGAAGGCGACCGAGCTCGGGGCTTCCAGCATCGTGCCGCTACTCACCGAGCGCAGCGTCGTGCGTCTCAGCGCACCGCAGGCAGCCCGCAAGCTCGAGCACTGGCGCGCCATCGCAGTTTCCGCCTGCGAGCAGAGCGGCCGCAACCGCCTGCCGAAGGTGCTGTCACTAATTCCGCTCGCTGACTTCCTCACGCAGAGTGGAAGCGGCTCGCGCCTGCTGCTATCTCCCACCGGGTCGACACGCATCCAGGACGTACCAACTCCGGTCTCTTCGGTCACCGTGCTCATCGGGCCCGAGGGTGGACTTGCCGATGCCGAGCAGTCCGCGGCGCTCGCCGCGGGCTTCACGGCGGTGCGTTTGGGGCCACGCATCCTGCGCACCGAGACCGCGGCGATCGCCGCGCTCACCGTGTTGCAACGGGAGTTCGGCGACTTATGAACACCCGGCCGCCCGCTTTGCTCAGTGCCCTGCCGCCCTCGGTGCAAGAATCCGACTCAACACGTCGGCCTTCGAGGGCTCGCGCGCCAGGTGCGGGTTGCGGAGGCCGCCGTGATAGTCGACGTGCAGCACCCGGACCAGATCCGCCGACTGCACCACGAGCTCTATGGGGCCGGAGGACTTCTCCGCCCTGACGAGCGCCTCGCGCGCGGCCTCGGCGCTCCACTTGCGCCCGCCGATCGCGATGACCCGCATGTCGGGGGCGACGCCTGCGGCAAAGACCGGCGAGTCGTGCACGACATCGCTCACCACGCCGTCGGGCTTGACCCAGAGGCCCAGCGACAGGCTCAGGTTGTCGGCCCCGTCGACCTTCTCGCGCGCGCTGAGAAAGACATTCGGCGCATCGTCATAGACGAGCTTCCAGCCGCCTCTCTCGATCCCTGCGAGTGGCGCCCGGGGCGTGATGCGGTCCACCCGGTCCGTGAGGAACGCCTCCCAGTCGAGAGGCGCCACGGCCCGGAGCGCGGCCACGACATCCGTGCGCGAATACGGCCGCACCGCCGGCGAGCGCTCCGGCCCGCCGAAGAAGCCGCCGCAGAAATCATCGAGCGAGCGCTTGCCCGAGCTCGTCTCGCGGATGAGCGTGTCCGCATCGAGCCACACGAGCAGCATCTCGTCGTAGTAGTCGCGCGCCCGGCGGATCGGCGTCCACTCCCCGGGCGCGTCGGCGTACCCGGGTTGTGCGCTCGCGGTATCGCCGAGACTGCGCCACGCGCGCCCCGGCCGGTCGACGTCGAGGCGTGAAGCCACGACGGCGACGTACGCACGCGCCTGCTCGGGAGTGGCAAGCAGGCTCCGGGTCCTGAGCACCAGATCCCCGAGGTAGCGCGTCATGCCCTCGTACACCCACAGGAGATCGTCGACCATCGGCTGCTGGTAATTGCGCGTCGCCAGACCCACGGGACGACGGTATTTCCCGTTCCAGGAATGCACATACTCGTGAGGGACGGTGCGGTGCTCGAGGAGGCGCGCCGGATCGGTGAACAGCGCCTCGTTGTCGCGGATGTCGGTGGATTCGTGGTGCTCGAGTCCGTTCTGGTTGAGGTCGTTGCCAAGAGCGACGAGCCACACGTATTCGCGGTAGTGACCGGGCCCGAAGAGCGCCACGGCCTCGGGCACGAGCCTGCGCAGGCCCGCGAGCGTCGCCTCGCTCACGGCGAGATCGCCGGGCGCATCGGCGGCGATGCTGATGCGGGTGCTGCCCGCGCCCTCGGAGAGGGGCACGGTCCTGAAGTACTCCCCGGCCAGGATTGGCGAATCGACGAGCGTCGAGAGCGAGACGACCGGGAGGAAAAGCGTGTCGCCCTCGACCCGCTCCGGGTGGAGCGCGCCATCGAACTTCCACCCGGCGGGCAGGTGCACCTCGGCTCTGATCGGAACCGCATCCGCCGCGGCATCGTACGGATAGAGAACGAGATGGTTGAGGGGCAGGATGAGGAGGTGCGGCGTCATGTTCGGCGTGCGGCCGTAGCCGTCCGCAAACGCCTTGGGCGGCGACAGATAATCGAAGCGCACGTCGAGCGTCGCAGCTCCCCGCGGCACCTCGACCCCGAACAGAAACGCATCGAGCGGATCGCGCCGCCACGGGAGCGAAGTGCCGCCGGCGCTGATCGCGAGCGAGACCAGCTGGGTGATCGGGCCGTCAGGCGCATGCTCGCCGGGGATCCATTTCGGATAAGCGAGGGTCAGCGGCCCCGGATGGACCGGGATCAGGAGATGCGCGTGCTGGATCGCCCGCGTGACGTCACGGGCATCGACCTCGAGCGTGATGGGGGGAGGCGCGGCCACGCCCGCGGCGGCGGCGAGCAGGGCGAGCAACGCAAGGGATAGCTCGAGGTGAGTCAGGCTCATTGAAATTCCTTCTTGTGCCTGTCGCGCGCGCCGGCCATGCCGGCACGCAAAAGCAGCTTCAGCCCGCCGGCGACCCGCGCCAGCGGCGACCCAGGCTGGCGGCGCCTACGCGCCGATGCTGGTCTCGTCGGCGATCATCTCTTCCAGGCGCTCGAGGTCCGGCACGAGCGGCGTCTCGTTCACCATGCGGATCTGGCAGATGACCGGCATGCGCTCGGGAAAGACGCGCGAGTTGTCGGGGCGCACGACATCCGAGCTCACGCGCACCAGCTGCGGGAAACCCTGCGACACCAGAGCGAAGTGGCCGCCCTCCACGCGCGTGCCGAGCGCGTGCAGGACAACGATGCGCGTGCGGCCGCTCGCCGGCGGAATCATCTGACCGCAGGCGCCTTCGAAGGACACGAGCGGCACCGCCTTGCCGTTCCAGGGCACCGTGCCGATGTACCAGGGCGGCGCTCCGGTCATCTCCGAGGGCGTCTGGAAGCCGATCACCTCCGCGACGCAGGCGCGCGGGATGATCAGCCGCGCCTCGGTGAGCGGCACCAGGAGGCTGTAGATTTCGTTGACGCGCTCGGCCATGAATCAGTCTGACGGTACGCCTGAAGTCCGATGCCCCTCAGCCGCCGGCCGCGCCGGCGTAAGCCTGGCCCGACGCCGCGGCGCGCCGCTTCGCGACCAGAGGCGCGATCGCATCGAGCAGCTGCGCCTCCTGGTACGGCTTGCCGAGGTAGTCGTCGACGCCGAGCTCGATGGCGCGCGCGCGGTGCTTCTCTCCAACGCGCGAGGTGACCATGATGATCGGCACGTCCTTCAGGCGCGGGTCGTTGCGCACGTGCGCGGCGACCTCGTAGCCGTCCATCCGCGGCATCTCGATATCGAGCAGTATCACGTCCGGCACGTGGTCCTGCAGCAGCGCCACCGCGTCCATGCCGTCGCGCGCGGTCAGCACCCGCATGCCGTTGCGCTCGAGCAGCCGCTGGGTCACGCGGCGGACGGTGATCGAATCGTCCACCACCATGGCGAAGATGCGCCGGTCCCCGACGCGCTCCCTGGGCGCGACGGGCGCCTGGGCGCGCGCGCGCCACTCGGCACGCACCAGCGCGCCGATGTCGAGGATGATCACGATGCGGCCGTCACCGAGGATGGTCGCGCCGGAGATGCCCCGGATGCTGGATATCTGCGGTCCGACGGATTTCACCACGATCTCGCGGCTACCGATCAGCTCGTCCGTGACGAGGCCGGTGGAGTGCTCGCCGGCGCGCACCAGCACGACCGGAATGGTGACGTCCTGCCCGGGGAGCTCGGACGGCGGCAGCCCCACGAAGCTCGCCAGGTGCTGGAAGCGGTACTTCTGCCCGCCGTAATCGAACGCCGGGGCGTCGCGCCCGAGGTGCGAAGTCACCACGGACTTGGACAGCCGCAGCACCCCCTCGACGGTGGGAAGCGGCAGCGCGTAGTACTCCTCGTCGACCCGCACCACGAGCGCGTGGCTGATCGCGAGCGTGAGGGGCAGACGGATCGTGAACACCGTGCCCTCGCCCGCCTTGGTTTCCATGTGCAGCGCGCCGCCGAGGCGCTTGATCTCGGTCGCGACCACGTCCATGCCGACGCCGCGGCCGGCCTGCTGGGTGATCGCTCCGGCGGTGGAGAAGCCGGGCTCGAGGACGAGCTGCATGGCGTCCTCGTCGGAGAGGGTCTGGCCGGAAGCGATGAGCCCGAGCGCTTCGGCCTTCTCGCGGATCGCCTTGAGGTTCATGCCACCGCCGTCGTCGGTGAGGCGCACCATGACTTCGGCGCCCTCGCGATGCAGCTCGAGGAGAATGCGCCCCGTCTCGGCCTTGCCGCGCCGCACGCGCTCCTCGGGTTTCTCGATGCCGTGCACCACGGCGTTGCGCAGCATGTGCTCGAACGGCGGAAGCATCCGCTCGAGCACCTGGCGGTCGAGCTCGCCCGAGGCGCCCTCGATGGTGAGCTCGGCGCGCTTGCCGGTGTCGGCGGCCGCCTGGCGCACGATCCGCGCGAGGCGCTGCACGTGGCGCTGGAACGGCACCATGCGCGTGCGCATGAGCCCGTTCTGCAGCTCGGTGATGGTGCGCGCCTGCTGCTGCAGCAGGGTCTGGGTTTCTTTCGCGAGGCTCTCCAGCAGCTGCTGGATGCTCGCAACGTCGTTGGCCGTCTCGGCGAGGGCCCGCGAGTACTGCTGGATGGAGGAGTAACGATCGAGCTCGAGGGGATCGAACTGGCTGCGGTGCTGCGGGCCTTCGTCGTCGTGCTTGTGCAGGATCTGCGCCTCGGTCTCGATCTCGAGACTGCGCAGCTGCTCCTTGAGGCGCGTGACCGTGCGCGACAGCTCGCCCAGGTTGAAATCGACCGAGCCGAGCTGCTGCTCGAGGCGGGCGCGCGCAATGCTCGCTTCGCCCGAGATGTTGAGGAGCTGATCGAGGAGCTCGGCATCGACGCGCGCCATCTCCTGGCGCTCCCCGCCTGCCCCGGGCTCGCGCCCCGGCGGCACCGGTTGCGGCGGAAGGAGCCCTTCCTCGGCGTGCGGCTCGGCGGTGCGGGGGCGGATGAGCGCCGCGGCGGCGCTGACGGTCCCCGCCGGGGGCGATGCCGCCTCCGCGCTCCCGGGCGCGGACGACGGGGCGGTTTCGATCGAGGTCTCGTCCGCCCCGGGCGCCGGCTCGACGTGGACCGGCCTGCCGCGCGGCTGGGCCATCTGTACGAGCTCCGCGTTCAGCCTCCGGAGCATGGTATCGGGCTCGCCGAAGGAGTCGGACCGGGCCGATCCCGCCGCTGCCGGCGCGGCGGGCGCCGCCGCGGCTACGGCGCCCCGCTCAGGGGCGGCGTCGGGCGGACGAACCGGGGGTGGCTCGGCCGGTGTGGCGCCATCGGAGCGCGAGAGATCCTGAAGACTCGCAATCATGGCGCGCGGCGGCGCCACCGGACGGCCGTTGACGACCTGCTCGCGCATGCGCGCGAGCTCATCGAGGCTCGCCTGGATCAGGTCGAATACTGCGGGCTCGGCACCGATCGTGCCGTTGTCCACCGCCAGCACGAGCGTCTCGAGCTCGTGGCTCAAGTCGCCCATGGGCGTGATCCCCGCCATGCGTGCGCCGCCCTTCAGGGTGTGCAGCGGGCGCTTGAGGGCGAGGCGAAACTCGGCGCTCCCGGGCTCCGAGCGCCAGTCGGTGAGAGCACGCTCGGACTGCTCGATGAGCTCGGTCGCCTCGTCGGTGAAGATTGCCGCCACTTCGGGGTCGAAATCGACGACCTCGTCCTCGGGCGGCGGTGGTGCGTGGCCCGCGGCCGCGGGCTCAGGCGCCGGCGGCGCGGCGCCTTCACGTGCGGTCGATGCCGCGATGCGCTGATCGAGCGCTTTGTCGGCGCGCTCGATCCGCTCGAGCAGCTGCCAGTGGCTGACGAAGTACCCCGTGGGCTCGTCCAGGTGGCTCGCGACGGACTCCATCGCGCCCATACAGTCCGAAAGAAGCGTAAGCGCCCCGTCGTTGAGGCCGAGCCCGCTGTTGAACGCGCGGCGGAGCCAGCGATCGAGTGGCTCCGCCAGACGGATGCCGTGTCGGGCCTGCGCCATCTTGGAGCTGCCGGAGAGCGTGTGGCAGGCGCGATAAACATCTTCGGGGAGCGGGTGCGGCTCGGGCAGCTGCGACTCGCGCTCGAGGTAGCCGCGCACCGTCGCCACGTGCGCGGCGGTCTCGCGCGCGTAGATGTCGCGCAGCGTATCGTCGGGCGGCGCCTGGCGCGCCGGCGCCTGTGCCGGGGGCGCCGCTCCCGCGCGCGCGGCGGGGCGGGCAGCCGGCGCAGCCTTCGCCGGCGCGCTACGGCGCGCAGCGGCCGTGGCCGGCCCCGCGACCGCGCCCAGGCCGGTCTGCGTCTCGGTCGCCGCTTCCTCGTCACCCTGATCGGAGGCGCCGGGGGCGCTCACCTGGCCGCCGGCGGCCAGCGCATGCGCCCTCGTAGCGATGGCGGTGACGTCGGTGCGCGGAGCCTCCCGCGTCTGCAGCTGGGTGATCACCTCGGGGAGCGCGGCAACCCCCGCGCGCAGCGTCTCGAGTATCGCGGAGGTGCGCGTGACCGTGTTATCGAGCACCCGGTTCAGCAGGTTCTCGATCGCCCACGCGAACTCGCTCAGCTCGCGCGCGCCGACCATGCGTCCGCTTCCCTTGAGCGTGTGGAACGAGCGGCGCACGGTGATGAGCGCGTCGCGCTCGAGGGGGTCGTGGTCCCAGACGGCGAAGAAGTTCTGGATCCGGGCGAGCTCTTCCTGCGCCTCCTCGATGAAGAGCTTCATCAGCTCGGGGTCAGCGGGCTCGGCCGGTGCCGCTCCCCTCTTCGAGGGCGCGAGCGTCGGGGCCGCGGCGTCCACGGCTGCCGCGTCCGGCCGCCTGCCGGGCGGTGGCGAGACGCTGGGTATCTGCACGGTACGCGCCAGGGCGGCGGATTCGAGCGGCTCGACCGTCGGCACTCCCGGGGTCGGCTGCTGCTCGAGGGCCTGCACGCAGGCCTGGGCGTTGTCCAGCATGTACCAGGGATCCGAGCGCCCCGCCTGCAGCGTCTCCATGTAGTACTCGACGCTGACGATGGCGTCCGCCAGCCGGTCGATGTAGCCCGGCGGCAGCACGTGGATGCCCGGCTGCATCACGCGCTTGAGCTGCACGGTGATCGCCTCGATGACCTCCACCGCGCGCGCCTTGCCGAGCAGCAGCAGTCCCGCCTTGAGGCCGCGCATCAGGTCTGGCCAGCTGTCGAGACCGGCTGCGTCCAGCGTCCCGCCGACGCTCTGGGTGATGGCGTCCTTGATGCGCGCGAGGTTCACGATGCACTCGCGCAGCACCGCCGCCTGCACCTGCTGGAATTCGGTGTCCTCGGCCGCCCGCGGGAGCTCCGCGTCCTTCGGCAGGATCATGCCGACCAGGCTGTCGTCGAGCTTGTCCTCGACGCCGATCAGGGCGGCGGCGATCTCGACCAGCGTCGATTCATCGGCCTTGAGCGTGCCCTCGACGATCTTCCGTAACCGCTCGGTCTCGCTCTGCACGCTGGCGCGCAGCTCGCCGAGGCCCAGCACGCCGAGGGTGTCGCCGATCTTGCGCAGCAGCTCCACCTGGGGGCTGAGCTCCTGAGGCTGCGCGGCGCCGCGCCGCACGAAGATGTCGAGCACGTCCTTGACCTTGGAGAGGTCCTCGCGGATCGCGGCCGCCACCGTCTGCATGAGCTTCACGCTCGGCGCCGACAGGTTCTCGCGCTCCTGCTCGATGCTCTCATCGACCGGCAGCAGCTCCCTGAGGCGGAACGAGGTGCGCACCGCGCTCACGCGCGGGCCGGCGCACTCGGCGCGACCCACGTAATAGAGCAGGTTATTGAGCAGCTCGACCGGTGGAGACTGGGAGTAGCGCGCCTCGCCCTGTTCGTAGAGGCGGCGGATCTCCCGATCCCCGAGGCCCAGCAGCCGTTTCACCGACTGCCCGCTCTCGAGGCCGCTCTCCTGCAACGCCTCGATCACCGCGCCGATCACCCACCACAGCTGGAACACCGGCTGGCGGGTGGCAACCTTCTCGAGCTTGGCCGCGACGGCGGCGAGGGTCTGGAGGTTCTGCTCGACGCGCTCGCCGCGGATCCAGCCGATGAGCCCCATCTGGTAGCGCGCGCGCACCCGCCGCGCCCACTGCTCCACCGTGAGCGCCGGCTCGCCGGGAGAGGCGGCCTGCGGCTGCGCCTGCTGGTCGGACCTGAGGTTCAGCAGCAGCAGCGTCCCCTCGGACAGCAGCGCGTTACCGCGCACGGCGCGCAGGTCGTTCAGCAGCGGCAGCAGCACCAGCGCCAGATCGCGGCCCCCGGCGAGCACGCGCTCGAGATAGCTCGGCAGCTGCACCATGGCGCGCATCAGCGCATCGAGACTCTCCGCCTGGCTCTTGCGCTCGGCGTGGGTCGCCAGCAGGTACTGGGCGACGTGCTCCATCTCCTCGGCGAGGAGCGCCGCGCCGTAGATCTCGAGCAGCCGCAGCACGCCCTGCACCTGGTGCAGCTGCTGCGCGCAGGTCTCGAGCAGCTGCGCGTTGTCGGGCTGCTCGACGTAGCTCTCGAGCGCGCCGCGGGCCTCCGCCAGCGTGGCGCTGACTTCACGACCGACGAGATCGATTGTCTGGGAAGCGACTTCTGCCATGCAGCGCTCTCGCTAAGGAGTCACGAGCCGCCGAGCGCGGAAATCTGCCGCACCTTGGCGGTGGTCAGAGTCGTGTCCTCGAGGCGCCGCACCGTGCCGGTCGCGCTCGCTCGATCGCCGGCGTTGCCGGGCAGCCGGAAGCCCGCGGCGGACTTGCGCAGCCCCGCCGAGAGCTCTGCGACCTTGGCGATGGCGGTCGAGGTCGCGGTGGTCGATTCGAACGTCTGGCCGCTGATCTCCTTGAGAACCTGCATGTTGCGCGCGATGTTCTGCGCCGCGTGGGCCTGCTGGCGTGCGCTGCCGGAGATGTTCTGCACCAGGCTCGCGATCTGATTGGAGACCTGCTCGATCTCCTCGAGCGCCGCGCCGGCATTCTCGGCGAGCAGCGCGCCACCCACCACGTCCGTGGTGCTGCGCTCCATCGACACCACCGCTTCGTTCGTGTCGGTCTGGATGGTGCGCACCAGGACCTCGATTTGCTTGGTGGCGTTCGCGGCGCGCTCGGCGAGCCGCTGCACCTCGTCGGCGACCACCGCGAAGCCGCGGCCCGCTTCGCCCGCCATCGAGGACTGGATCGAGGCGTTGAGCGCCAGGATGTTGGTCTGCTCGGCGATGTCGTTGATGAGCTCGACGATGTTGCCGATCTCCTGCGAGCTCTCGCCGAGACGCTTGATGCGCTTGGAAGTGTCCTGGATGGTCTCGCGTATGGTGTTCATGCCGTCGATGGTGCGGCGTACCGCATCCCCGCCCTTGTGCGCCACCTCCACCGAATGGCGCGCCACGTCCGAGGCGCGCTCGGCGTTGCCCGACACCTCCTCGACCGTGCTCGCCATGCTGGCGGCGGACTCGGTGGCCGAGGCGATCTGCTTCGACTGCGCACCGCTCGCGCGGCTCAAGTGCTGCGACAGCGCCTGCGTCTGGCGGGTTGCGCTGTCGAGCTGGATGGCCGAGCCGTTGATGGCGCTCACGAGGCCCCGCAGCGCATCCACCGCGTAGTTGATCGAATCGGCGATCGCCCCGGTGATGTCTTCGGTCACCGTGGCCTGGACGGTGAGATCGCCGTCGGCGAGGCTCGAGAGCTCGTCGAGCAGGCGCAGGATCGCCTGCTGGTTCCGATCGCTCTCGCGGCGCTGCGCCTCCGCGGAGAGACGCTGGCGCTCGACCGTGCGCCGCATGCGCAGCGTCGCCCCGAGCCCCGCGAGCAGGATTCCCAGACCCGCCGCGAGCAACATGAGCGGCGCCCACGCGAGCACGCCGCCGATCGTGGCGGGCGAGGCGGTGCCCGCGAGCTCGCGCGCGTCCATCTCGATGGCGCGCGAGGCGGCGCGGGCCGCCGGCAACGCGGGCGCGGCCGCCACGGCGCGACGCACCGCGGCGGAAAGGTCGGTGTAGATCGCATCGAGCGCCTTCACGTGCCGGGCGGACTCAGGCGCGGTCAGGCGCGGGAGCGCGAGCGCGGAATTCCCGCCCATCAGCCCCGTGATCACCTGGCCCAGGTAGTCCGAGCCCTCGGCGATGCGCTGCGCCGCCTGTCCCGCATCGCCGGTGCCCTGGGTGAGCGCGGTCACGTCGAGCTGCAGCCGTTGCGCGCGCGCCGCGAAGCGCTCGAGCGTGCCGCTGACCGCGGTGGCGGTGCCGGCCGGGAGGCCGCCGGCGAGGGCCGATGATTCACCGAGCAGTCGCGGCACGAGCGTCGCGGTCTCGCGCGCGGCGCCGCCCGCGCCCGCGAGCGCACCCCGCGCGCGCACGATCGCTGCGGCGTTGCTCATCAGGCGCGTGAAGCGCACATCGCTCGTGAAGGGCGCTGCGGGATCGCGCGCCGCGGCCTCCTCGAGCTGCTTCTGACGCTGCTCGAAACCGGTCAGCGCTGCCGCATCCCCCGCGAGCGCGCTGCCCGCATCGAGCGCGAGGTTATAGAGCGCATCGACCGGAACCGCGTGAGCGGACGCGGCGGGACGCGCCTCGAGAAAGTAGTACGACACGCCGCTGCCGACGAGCAGCGCCACCGCCGCCCCGAGCAGCATCGCAAGGCCCGTCGGCGCGCGCAGCTGTGGCGCGGGCGCCGTCACGCCGCGGCCTCCGTGAACGCGGGACTCTCGAGCACCTGGCGGAGCGAGAGCACCGGCCATTGCTCCTCGCCGCGGCGAAATGCGCCGGCGAGATAGCGTTCGCAGCGCGCCACCGTGGGCGGCGCATCCCCGGAGAACTCGCTCTCCGCGAAGCGCCGGAAGCCGAGCACCTCATCCACCAGCAGCCCCGCGGGGATTTCGCGGTGATTCACCACCACCACGCGCGTGTTGCGCGTGACCGGCGTCACACCGCTGCCGAGGAAGTGCCTGAGATCGATGATCGGCAGCAGCTGGCCGCGCACGTTGGCGAGGCCCTTGATCCAGCTCCTGGCGCCCGGCACCCGGGTGGTGCTCGCCGGCACGCCCAGCACCTCGCGCGTCTCCTCGCGCGCCACCAGGTACAGGTCCCCGGCCATGCGCAGCGCCACGCCGACCCACTCGCGGCCCGCGGCCTCCTCCTGGCTCACCTGCGCCGACACGGCGCGGCCGCGCCGCTCGAGCTGCGCGAGCAGCTCGAACGGCCGGTCCCGCAGCGACTTCAGCTCGGGCTCAGGTGGGGTGGAGGCTTCAGTCATGGCGCGCAGGTCGGCTCAGGCGGAGAGCGTCGCCTGGGCTTTGGCGACCAGCTGATCGGGTGAGACGGGCTTGATCATGTAATCGACCGCGCCCTGGCGCAGTCCCCAGATGCGATCGGTCTCCTGACCCTTGGAGGTGACCATGATGATCGGAATCGTGCGCGTGCGCGGATCGCTCGCCAGCGCGCGGGTTGCCTGATAACCGTTCATGCCGGGCATGACGATGTCCATGAAGATCAGGTCCGGGCTCATCTCGCGGGCGAGGCGCACGCCCTCGGCGCCGTCGGCCGCGGCGGCGGTGCGAAACCCATGCTTCTCGAGGGCCTTCTGCATGACGTGCACTTCGGTGGGCGAGTCGTCGACTATCAGGATCAGGGCCATTTCGATCATCTCCCGATGTGCATTTCGATCGCCGAGAGCAGCTCGTCCTTGGTGAAGGGCTTGGTGAGGTAATGCTCCGACCCGACGATGCGACCGCGCGCGCGATCGAACAGTCCGTCCTTGGAAGACAACATGATCACCGGTATGGAGCGGAACACCTTGTTGTGCTTGATGAGCGAGCAGGTCTGGTAGCCGTCCAGCCGCGGCATCATGATGTCGACGAACACGATGTCGGGCTGGTGGTCGGCGATCTTGGCGAGCGCATCGAACCCGTCGACCGCCGTGAATACCTCGCAGCCTTCCTTAGCGAGCAGCGTCTCGGCGGTGCGGCGAATGGTCTTGCTGTCGTCGATGACGAGCACCTTGAGACCCTGTAGCTTGCTGCCGTTCACAGTCGGCGACTCCTTAAATCCTCAGCGGATTGACGGCCCGCGCCGGCCCCTCGGCCACGCGTGCGCGTAGCGGGCCTCGATCCCGCGAAACCAGTGCGCCGCAACGGCGCGCCGTCCACACGAGCCATT
>Ga0066685_10000436_pt1 | contig 14442 bp, 8 predicted proteins | sample GraSoiAngelo_134_FD_62305 | JGI IMG/M metagenome (GOLD analysis project Ga0066685, IMG submission 62305) | Grasslands soil microbial communities from the Angelo Coastal Reserve, California, USA - 14_0929_05_30cm | ecosystem: Environmental > Terrestrial > Soil > Grasslands | place: USA...
TGGTCACCTTCTAAAATACGACTCGGTCCTGGGCCGGTTTGACGGGAAAATTGACGTGAAGGATGATGCCATCGTCGTTAACGGAAAACCGATCAAGATCTTCGCGGAGCGCGATCCGGGCGGCATAAAGTGGGAGGCTGTCGGCGCGCAAATTGTAGTCGAATCCACCGGACTCTTTACGGAGGGCGAAAAGGCCAGAGCCCATCTCCGCGGCCCTGTCAAAAAGGTTATCATTTCCGCGCCCGGCAAAAACGTGGACGGCACCTTCTGCATGGGAGTCAATATGGAGCGGTACGACTCGAAAAGGCACAACATAGTCTCGAACGCTTCCTGCACCACCAATTGTCTCGCCCCTCTGGCCAAAGTGCTGGATGACAGCTTCGGGATCGAATCGGGTTTCATGACCACAATCCACAGCTACACAAACGATCAGAATCTGCTGGATCTGCAGCACAAAGACCTTCGGCGCGCCCGCGCCGCCTGTATCAACATGGTTCCGAGCACGACCGGCGCGGCGAAAGCTATCGGCGAAGTGCTCCCCAACCTTTCCGGACGGCTGGACGGTATCGCGATTCGAGTGCCCACGCCGAATGTTTCACTGGTCGACCTTGTGGCGACCGTCCGCAAGAAGACCAGCAAACAGGAAGTGAATCAGGCGCTGAAAGACGCGTCTGCGGGGCCGATGAAAGGAATCCTCGGGTATTCGGAGGAGCCTCTGGTTTCGTCAGACTACCTGCGCTGCCCTCTGTCTTCTTCTGTGGACGGGCTCGAGACCAAAGCGCAGGGGAGTCTCGTCAAGGTCCTTTCCTGGTATGACAACGAGTGGGGATACTCCAACCGTCTGCGAGACCTGATTCTGTTCATGGCCGAGCGAATGAATTAATGAGGAAGGAGCCGGAAAAGAGAGGAATCCAAGGAATCCGAGGAATAAAAGGGCGAACGGCACTGAATTGATGAGGAAGGAGCCGAATAAATGATTCACTCGATATTCCCAGGATTCCTTGAATTCTTTGGTTTCCTTGGATTCTTTGAATTCCCTCGCGACGGATTATGACTAAGCTGACAGTAAGAGACTTGGACCTGAAGGGCAATAGAGTCTTTATCCGGGTAGACTTCAACGTTCCCATCAAGAACGGAAAGGTCCAGGACGACTTGCGAATCCTGGAATCTCTGCCAACGATTCAGTACGCTCTCCACCGGGGCGCGGTCGTGATTCTCGCTTCACATCTGGGGCGGCCCAAAGGAAAACGCGACCCCGAATACAGCCTGGCTCCGGTCGCGGCGCGGCTTTCCGAACTGGCGGGGAGGAAAGTGAAGTTTGTTCCTGACTGCGTGGGTCCCGACGTGGAGAACGCAGTCGCCGCGGCTCGAGCCGGCGATGTCCTGCTGCTCGAAAATCTCCGCTTCCACCCCGAGGAAGAAGCCAACGACGCGCGTTTTGCGAAGAAGCTAGGACTCCTTGCTCCCCTGTATGTGAATGACGCGTTCGGCAGCGCGCACCGGGCTCACGCTTCGACGGAAGGGATCACGCATTACGTCGAGCGTGCCGCTGCAGGCCTCCTGATGGAGAAGGAGCTCCGTTATCTGGGTGACGCTTTGGAACGTCCGGAGCGGCCCTTCACGGCGATTCTCGGCGGCGCGAAGATCTCCGACAAGATCGAAGTGATCGAGAATCTCTTGGGAAAAGTGGACCACCTGCTGATCGGCGGCGCCATGATGTTTACCTTCTTAAAGAGCCAGGGAGGGAGAGTGGGAAGGTCTCTCTGCGAGGATGATAAGCTGGCTCTGGCCGGCGACCTTCTGTCGCGAGGCTGTCATATCGTTCTGCCGCTGGACGCAGTTGCTAGCAGGAGCATTGAGGATGAGAAATCGGCCCATGTTGTCCCCGCGGGCGCGATTGCGGACGGCGAGATGGGGCTGGACATCGGACCTCAGACGATCTCTGACTACAGCCGGATCATACGCTCATCGAGAACTATCGTTTGGAATGGGCCGATGGGAGTCTTCGAAAAGGAGGCCTTTGCCGCGGGCACACTGAGCATTGCCCGTGCCGTTGCAGACTCCGGCGCGGTCTCGATCGTCGGCGGTGGAGATTCAGCGGCGGCCGTGGCCAAGGCAGGTGTCGCAGACCGGGTCTCGCATGTTTCCACGGGAGGGGGCGCCACTTTGGAATTTCTTGCCGGGCGCACCCTTCCAGGCGTCGCCGCGCTTTCTGATCGGAATTGAGGCGTCGCCAAGTTCAGGAATCCAAGGAATTTGAGGAATCCAAGGAAGAAACGACGTGCTCAGTCTTTCATTCCCTGGATTCCTTGGATTCCTGAATTCCAGCATCACAGGGCGATTTCGGTCTTCCATTGGATATGAGATTACCGGTCATTGCAGGTAATTGGAAAATGCACAAGACCACGGAGGAAGCTCGCGCCCTGGCGCGGGCGATCAAAGCGGGCGCCGGGAATGCCACACACTGCCAGGTGGTGTTGGCTCCTCCTTATACGGTCCTGGCGGCGGTAGCGGCTGAGATTCGAGGCTCCGCATTGATGCTCGCCGCGCAGAATGTACATTGGCAAAGCAACGGGGCGTTCACTGGAGAAGTAAGCGTGCCCATGCTCGAAGACGTGGGCTGCCATATGGTCATCCTGGGACACTCGGAAAGACGACAGCTTTTTTGTGAAACCGACGAGACCGTGAACATGCGTGTCCGCGCGGTCGTCACCTCCTCCCTTCAACCGATCGTCTGTGTGGGGGAGACGCTGGCTGAGAGGGAAGCGGGAAGAGTTCAGGAGGTAATCTGTCAACAACTTGCAGGCGGTCTCGCTGGCTTGACACCCCCCTACCTTTTGCGTATCATTCTCGCCTACGAACCGGTCTGGGCGATTGGAACCGGACGTACGGCGTCGCCCGAAGTTGCCCAGGAAGTCCATGCCGCAATCCGCCATTGGCTCACTCAAGACTTCGGAAAGGAGGCAGCAGGTTCGGTTCGCATTTTGTACGGTGGAAGTGTCAAGCCGGAAAACATCCGGGACTTGATGCGCCAACCTGACATTGACGGGGCCCTGGTAGGGGGCGCTTGCCTGGAGGCCGAAAGCTTCCTGCGCATCATCCGTTACCAATCCTAGGGCGACCCAGAAGGGTGAGTGTTAGACTTCCATGCTGGTCTACTATCTGGTAACCGCGCTTCATGTTTTGGTGTGCCTCATTTTGATCCTGGTGGTCCTGTTGCAGTCTTCGAAGGGCGCGGACCTTGCGGGTGCTTTTGGCGGCTCCTCCACCCAGACTGCATTTGGCAGTCGCGGACCCGCCTCGTTTCTGTCCAAGATGACGACGGTGTCGGCCGTAATTTTCATGGTCACCTGTCTCGCTCTGTCTCTTATGGGGGGCAGGCAACAGAGCAGGTCAATCTTGGATACGACCAAGCAGCCGGTTTCACAGAAGCCCGCGGCGCAGCCGGCTCCTCAGACCCCGGCTCCTTCACCTGAGGAGATCAAGAAGATTCAACAGGAGGTGGAGCAAAAACAGAAACAGGCCGCCCCGACAGGTCAGGGTGCCGCTCCAGGTGGTGCCTCTACCGGCTCCGGTAACACAACACGGGCGCCCTCTCCTGCACAGGAAAACAAGCCGGAAACAGCGAAGAAGCCCTGACAGATTTTTTTTGACACATCGCCGTCTCCTCAGCGGCAATGCCGGTTAATTTTTCACTCATGAAGCCACACCTGACAAGTGCCGAAGTGGTGGAACTGGCAGACACGCCATCTTGAGGGGGTGGTGGGGAAACCCGTGGGGGTTCGAGTCCCCCCTTCGGCACCATATAATTCCTTAGTTACACGCGGCCTCCAGAGACCCACCTCCCATTTGGCATTTTTCATTTGTACTTGATCGATCGCTACCGGAGCAACCCCGATTGGATTTGAAAAGCCTCTCCGGTTAAGTTAGTAGATCCGCCAGAGATGACAAATGACCAATGACAAATGAAAAAAGAGGGGGAGTTTGCACTCCTGTTACCGGCCCGCGCCAAGCGTAACTGAGACATTACCGACCAACACCAACTCAACTCGATGTGGTGCAGTTATATAGAAGTGGGTGTCAAGTTTTTTCGGCGGCACCGTGAGGTGATCCTTTCGTGAAATTCGTGGCGGTTTTTACTGATTACTGGCCACGAATTACACGAATTAGCACGAATTAAAACTCTCGACAGCTTCCGAGAGAGTTAAAGGCCGCAAGATATTGACTCCCACTTGTAATTGCACCGCAATTCGATTGACAATTTGCGACTGACAACTGACCATTGAAACTTCCCGGAGGCTCTCAATGCATCCCCTTGTGCTCCACGCTAAATGCGCGGGTCGGATCCTGTCAATTGCTAATTCTCTGACCTTCCGGTGCGCCTTCATCCTGCTTCCATTATTTGTTTCCTGCGCACGAAAAGGGACTGAAGTCTCAATGGATCCCGAGCGCTTCATTGCCACCGCCAGGATTGACGAAAACCTCCGAATCGAGCTCGCGGCGCGCGAGCCGAACGTTGTGGATCCTGTCGCTATTGCCTTCGACGCCGCGGGCCGAATGTACGCCGTCGAAATGAGAGACTATCCCAGCGAGCCGCAGGGAGTCTCGAAGCCGCTCGGGCGCGTAAAGCTGCTCGAGGACACGGACCTGGACGGGTATTACGAAAAGGCCACGGTGTTTGCCGATGGTCTGCAATATCCTACGTCGGTTTTGCCGTGGCGCGACGGGGTCCTGGTGACGAGCCCGCCGGACATCGTCTTCTTCAAAGACACGAACGGGGACGGCAAGGCGGACATCAAAGAAGTGCTCTTTTCCGGATTCCCGGTCGCCAACACGCAACACAATGTCAACGGTCTTTTCTGGGGGCTTGACAACTGGGTGTACGCCGCCAATGGCGGCAACAACGGCGCGGGCTACTCGGTCAAATCTCCGGACAGAAAGGTTTCGATCCGGGGCATGGATTTCCGCTTCCGTCCGGACACGGGAGAAATCCAAACCTCCTACGAATCCACGGGCGGCTTCGGCATTGCCACCGATTCCTGGGGCCACATGTTCGGGACACACAACACGAACCATATCCAGCATATGGCCTTTCGAACCGAATACCTTGCGCGCAACCCCAGACTGGTTGTGCCCTCGACGAGGCAACAGATCTCGGACCATGAAAGCTCCGCGCAGCTCTACCAGATTTCGGTTCCCGAAACGCGTTTCAACCATCCGGAGCAGTCAGGCCACTTCTCGGGTGGTTGCGGGCTCACTTTTTATGAGGGTGGCGCTTTGGGCGCCGAGTACGACGGCAGTTTTTTTGTCACGGACGTCGTCGTGAACGTAGTCCATCAGGATGTCGTTTCCCCGGACGGCGCGAGTTTCAGGGCGCGCAGACAAAGGGACCGGGTCGAGTTTCTGGCGGGCAAGGACAACTGGTTTCGTCCCGTGAACATGGCCGTCGGACCGGAGGGAGCGCTGTATCTGGTCGATATGCACCGCGCCGTGATCGAACATCCGGAATGGATACCCGATCCGGTAGCGAAGCAGCTCAATATCTGGGCCGGAAACGACAAGGGGCGCGTTTACCGGATTGTCCCCCGATCCGGTCTCAAGCCTTCCCGGCCGCAATTTTCCTCGGCCGCGGCGCAGGTCCTGGTCGATTCTCTCGCAAGCCCCAACAAGTGGCGGAGGGACACGGCGCAGAGGCTCCTCGTGGAGAGGCAGGACCGTACGGCGGTTCCACTGCTGGCCCGCCTTCTAAGCGAAAGCGGCTCTCCCCAGGCGCGGGTTCATGCGCTTTGGACACTGGAGGGATTAGGCGGTATCACTCCCGATCACGTCATTGCGGCGCTTGGCGACGCGCACCCGGGAGTACGCGAGAGCGCGCTCAGGATTGCCGAGCGGATTCAGCAACAATCGGAGCCAGTCCGCCAGGCGCTGCTCGGAATGACCCGGGACCCGGATGCGCGGGTGCGTTTCCAGCTCATCCTGAGTCTCGGTTTCGACAAGGATCCGAGGGTTCCGAATGCCCTGCTGGAGATCATCCGCCAGGATGTTGAGCACGAGCCTTCGAGGATCGCCGTGTTGAGCTCCCTTACGGAAGGGTCTGAGCAGGCTCTCGCCCTATTGCTCTCCACTCACGATCCCTTCCGCACCCAGGTGACCGCTGGACGGCGGGAATTTGTCAGGCAACTGGCCGCTTTGACGGGATCCTACAACGAGAAGAGCCGGATTTCCGCTGCGCTGCGTCTGGCTGGAGAAAGCAACTTGCAGGAAGGCTGGAGGATTTCGATTCTGGACGGACTCGCAGATGGGCTGTCCAGGGTCCAGTACAGTCAGGGTCACGACCCTGCAATGCGCGCGGCGATTGAAGGAATGCTGCGCTCGGAACGAACGCCTCTTGTTCGGGCTGCTCTGCGCGTTGCAGCGGCCGTGGGGATTAGCGACTCCGCCGCCCAGGCCGCGGCTCTGTCGCGCGCCACGAAAAGGGCCCTGGACGAGAATCTTTCTCTCGAGCGGCGTCTGGAAGAGGTCGAGCTTCTGGCCCTCGGGAGTTATGACGAAGCCGCGAATACCTTGCTGGCCTTGATGGAGCCGCGCCAGTCACTCGATTTGCAAGTAGCCGCGGCGCGAGCCATCGGCCAATTGCGAGACGATAGAACGGGACGAGCCGCGCTATCCGGCTGGAGAAGATACAGCCCTCAGGTCAGATCCGCCGTTCTCAATCTTCTGCTCGCGCGCACCGCATTCCATGAGCTCCTGGTTTCGGCCCTGGAGAAAAAGCAGCTGGCTTTTGGCGAGCTCAATCTTAATCTCGAGCAACGGCGCCGTCTTCTCTGGCATTCAACAGAGGACATCAAGAGACGGGCCGCCGCTCTTTTCGGCGACCAGGAATTCAGCAACCGGAAGAAAGTCGTCGATCAGTATTTGCCGGAGGTCGCGCACCTGCAGGGCGATCCGGCCCACGGGGAGATGCAGTTTCGCACTCTGTGCGCAAAATGCCACGTTCTCGGTAACATAGGCACCGCCGTGGGCCCCAACTTGAACATGGCGTTCAGCAAAGGGCAGGAGGATCTGTTGACCTCGATCCTGGATCCCAATGCCGCTATCGAACCCGAATACACGAATTATCTCGTGACAACAAAGAAAGGCGATCTCATCACAGGAATCATCAAGGGTGAAACCCCCGCCAGCATCACGCTCATGCGGGCCAACGGGGAAAGCGACAGCGTTCTGCGGAACGAGATAAAAGAGGTGCGTACCGACGGGTTGTCGCTGATGCCGGAAGGCCTGGAACAGGGCCTCAAGCGTCAGGATCTGGCAGACCTGCTGGCGTTTCTTCAGCAGCATCACGACTGAATCAGACCTCTACTTCCGCCGAGGGGCCGGGGGGCTGAGGAGCGGAGGGACAAGAGACACTCCTTCCCCTCTGCTCCTCAGCCCCCACGCTCCTCTGCCGCCTTTTGATGTCTGGATACGCGACAGGCAGATCCCACAATCGGACACTTTCGCTTCGGACGGAAGGGGCATGAACTGCCTTGATCTATTTTCTCTTTAAAGGTTTAGATTCTGACATCACCGTGGCATGATACTTGCCACTGCCTCTCCGGAGGAACAACAGGAATGGACATACCTCGCAAGTCGGCAGCCCGTAGGAGGCGGATCCGAAACATCATCTATGCGGTTCTTGGGTTGGCCGCAATCGCAGGTATCAGCCTGGGGCTGAGCAAACTGAAACCGGCGGCTCCCACAGTGGAGCGCGCCACCGTCTGGGTGGACACGGTAAAACGCGGCCCGATGCTTCGTCAGGTGCGCGGCCTGGGAACATTGGTTCCGGTAGACATTCGCTGGATCCCGGCGGTAACCAGCGGGCGCGTGGACCGCAAGCTGGCCCAGCCCGGGGCTTTCGTGAAGGCCGATACGGCGCTGCTCGAGCTCAGCAATCCTCAGCTGCAGCAGGAAACACTGAACGCCGAATGGGATTGGAAGGCTTCCGAAAAATCATACATGGACCTCAAAGTCAGACTTGAAAGCCAGCAGCTCAACCAGGAAGCCGATGCGGCCAGAGTTCAGGCAGACTACAACCAGGCCAAATTGCGTCTGGAGGCCAATTCGGAGCTCGCCAAGCAGGGACTAGTCCCGGAACTTACGGTGAAGCTGGATAAAGTCACGGTCGAAGAGCTGGGAAATCGTCTTCAGATTGAGAGAAAGCGGTTGGAGATCAACAAGGAGTCTACAGACGCCCAGCTGGCTGTCCAGAAGGCTCGAGTCGAGCAGTTGCGGGCAGTCTATGAACTGCGAAAGAGCCAACTGGACCAACTCAGAGTCCGCGCGGGCATGCAGGGGGTTCTTCAGTTAGTGGCGGTGGATGTGGGGCAAAGCGTGATCCCCGGGTCGAATCTTGCTCGCGTCGCGGACCCCACGCACCTAAAAGCCGAGCTGAAGATTGCCGAAACCCAGGCCAAAGACGTGCAAATCGGGCAGACTGCCGAGATCGATACGCGCAACGGCGTGATCCCCGGTCATGTCATCCGGAAGGACCCCGCGGTGCAGAACGGCACCGTGACCGTGGACGTGGCGCTCGATAGCGAGCTCCCCAAGGGAGCGGTGCCGGACTTGAGCGTAGATGGCACCATCGAGCTGGAGCGGCTCCAGGACATAATTTATGTGGGTCGGCCGGTTCAAGGCCAGCCGAACAGCCTGGTGACCCTCTTCAAACTGGAGGCTGACGGAAGAGAAGCGATCCGCGTGCAGGTGAAGCTCGGCCGTAGCTCCGTCAACACTATCGAAATCATGGAAGGTCTCAAGCCGGGAGATCAGGTGGTTCTGTCGGATATGTCCGCGCAGGATGCATTTAACCGCATCCGACTCAACTAGAGTTTCACCAAAGTATGAATGAAACTACAGATGAACACGGATAGACACGGATCTGAGTTCTCTGTTTATCTGTGGTCCATTTTGTGCACAAAGAACGTGATCCTTGTGTCTTCGTGCTTTTGTGGTGCAGGGAGGAGATGATTCAGCTCAAGGGCGTCGAGAAGTTTTATCAAATGGGAGCGACTCGGACCTACGTTCTCCGCCGCATCACGATGGAGGTGCGCGAAGGCGAGTTTGTCACAATTATGGGACCGTCAGGTGCCGGCAAGTCCACTCTCTTGAGTATCCTTGGAATGCTGGACAGTGCCTGGAGTGGGGAATTCTACTTTTTCGAACATGCGGTGCACAAGATGAGTCCGAAGGACCGGGTGGAGCTTAACAAGCGCTACATCGGATTTGTTTTTCAGCAATACCACCTGATTGACGGGCTTACTGTGTACGAGAATCTCGACATCCCGCTCTCCTATCGCAATGTTTCGCGCAAGGAGCGGGAGGCGATCGTCGCCGACAGTCTCGACCGGTTTCGCCTGGTGGGTAAGAAAGATCTCTTTCCGACTCAATTGTCCGGAGGCCAGCAACAACTCGTCGGAGTGGCGCGGGCCGTCATTGCCAGCCCCAAGCTGATCCTGGCAGACGAGCCTACAGGAAACCTCCATTCGGACCAGGGCCGGGAAATCATGGAATTGTTCAAGAAACTGAATCAGAACGGAACGACGATTGTGCAGGTAACCCATTCCGAAACCAACGCCGCTTGTGGCAACCGCATCATCCGCCTGGCAGACGGCTGGATCGTAGCTGAAACCTGACGCTGGTGTGGAACCCCTACGACCTTTAGCCCTTCCGAAGCAGTTCGGACTTTAGCCTGCAGAGAGTCCGAACTCTGGTCATCAGCCTGAAAACTGCACTCCAAACCTCGCCTGTAGTTTTCCTTCTGCGATTCCCGGTGCGCGTTTGGCGTTAAGTTCGGAGTTCAGTCTTTAGCTTTAGCCTGCTTGCAGGAGAGCTCGGGGCAGCTCTCAAAGCTGCAATGCAAAAACTTTCCCCGGAGGCAGGGTATGATCGGATAAGCAAAGCCCTTGGAGGGCAAGGGCCGAATAAAGTACATTGTTCAGGGCACTCCTCCACAATAGCACCTATGTCTTTCTCGCGCTTGGACGGCGAGGGCCGGGGAAGTACATTGTTCCGGGAACGTGTCCCTTAGATGTCGATAATGTATTTGGGGCACAGAAGTTGCCTTGCAGCTAGGAGACCGTCATTTGATCAAGTATCGTTTTGGCAGAGTCCTGTCCCGCTGCCTCCTGGGTCTTTGCATCATCTCCTGGGGGCCGTGGAGGTCCGCCGCCTTTGCCCTCAACCCCGCGAAGGCCATAACTCAGTACGGTCATGATGTCTGGCAGACCGAGGACGGACTGCCCCACAATTCCGTGGGTGCGATCCTGCAGACCAGGGATGGTTATCTGTGGTTGGGAACGAAGGACGGACTGGCTCGTTTCGACGGCGTTCGTTTTTCGATCTTCAACACTCGCAACACGCAAGCTCTTAAGAACAACAACATACTGGCACTCTATGAGGCCAGAGACGGAAGTCTGTGGATCGGTACTTTCGGGGGCGGCGTGAGCAGGCTGAAGGATGGAAACTTCGAAACGTATTCAACCGATCAGGGACTGACCCATACGGTCGTTTGGGCCATTTGCGAGGACAGGCATGGAAATGTTTGGCTGGGAACCGGTGGCGGGGGACTGAATGTCTGGAAGGATGGAAAGATCCGTGCTTTCACTACAAATGACGGCCTGTCCAACGATTTTGTATGGTCCATACTCGAGGACCGTAAGGGGAGTCTCTGGATTGGAACTAATGCTGGGCTGAATCGTCTTGTCGAAGGAGAGTTCGCGACCTACGGTTCGGGAGAGGGGCTTTCGAACGAGATCGTCCGGTCCATAATCGAAGACACGAGGGATGGCAGCCTCTGGATTGGCACCAATGGCGGCATAAGCCGGTTCAAGGACGGAAGATTTACCAACTACAGGGCGGAATTGGGTGTCTCCAACGCGCTCGTGAGAGCCATAGCGCAGGATGATCAGGGTGCGCTCTGGATCGGAACATCCTTCGGAGGAGTCAATCGCTTCTATGACGGCAGATTCTCAGCCTACACGGCCAAAGACGGCCTTTCCGACAACGCGGTGAGGTGTCTGTATCAGGGTCGAGAGGGGAGCCTCTGGATCGGAACCAACGGCGGTGGACTTAACAGGCTGAAGGACGGCAGGGTTACTCCATTTACGACGAAGGAGGGACTCTCCAACGACGTCGTCTTTTCTCTCCTTCAAGATGGCCCCGGGAACTTGTGGATAGGCACGGGCGGAGGAGGACTCAACCTTTTCAAGAACGGCCGATTCAGCCATATTACTGCCAGCTCAGGCCTGTCCAGCGATGTCGTCGCGGCGCTCTACGAAGACAGCGACGGCGCTCTTTGGATCGGCACCTATGGCGGGGGGTTAAATCGACTAAAAAACGGCAAACTCACGCACTACGGGACAAAGGACGGACTCTCCGACGACAACGTGATCTCGATCTGCGGAACCAGTGACGGCAGCCTCTGGGTCGGCACGAACGGTGGCGGGTTGAACCGCCTGTATCAAGGAAAGTTCACGGCCTATGATGGGCAGCATGGCCTTGCGGGTAATATCATTTCTTCGCTTCATCAAGACGGGGCTGGCGGGCTATGGGTGGGGACATACGGCGCCGGGCTCTACCATCTCAAGGACGGGCAGTTGACCCGGTACACGAAGCGGCAAGGGCTCGCGGATGACGTAGTCTGGGGAGTTTATCTCGATGCGAGAGGAGAGCTCTGGGTTGCTACCGGCGACGGTCTTAGCCGGTTGAAGAACGGGAAAATTACGGCGTATACGTCGAGGGAAGGTCTGTGGGACGACAGGCTCTATCAAATACTGGAAGACAACAGCGGAGGCCTCTGGCTGAGTTCCAGCAACGGGATCTTCCGAATCACGAGAAAGGACGTCGATGACTTCGATAAACGTGTGACCCATTCCATCTCGTGTCAGGCTTATGGCACTGCCGATGGCATGCCGACGAACGAATGCAATGGCGGCTCGCCAGCGGGCTGGAAGACCAGAGACGGAAAGCTCTGGTTCCCGACCGGTAAGGGAGTGGTGATGATCGATCCGGAAGCGATCAAGATAAACCCGCTGCCTCCCACAGTGATAATCGAGGCCGTGAAGATCGACGACAAAAGCATCAACGCGCAGAAGTATGCGGATGTGCCACCCGGACGGGGGGAGCTAACCTTTGAGTTTACGGCGCTCAGTTTCCTGGCCCCGGAGAAAGTCCGGTTCAAATACAAGCTCGAGGGTTTTGATCCCGATTGGAGGGTGGCGACGGGGCTTCGGGAAGCGCATTACACGAACATCGGCCCAGGAGGATATGCCTTCAGGGTCATGGGATGCAACAACGACGGAGTCTGGAACCAGACACCGGCCTCTTTCAAGTTCCGCCTCCAGCCGCATTTTTATCAGACCTACTGGTTTTTTGGGCTATGTGGGATGGCGGCGGTTGTTTTGGGCGCTGGCGCCTACAAGCTGCGCGTGAGACAGATGACAAATCGGGAAAGAGAATTGATGCGCGTCGTCGAAGAGCGTACCAGGCAGTTGGAACAGGCGAACCAGAGATTGGAGCATCTTTCTTCGGTCGACGGGCTCACGGGGATTGCCAACCGCCGCCGTTTTCAAGATGTTCTCGAACTGGAATGGGGGCGCGCCAGGCGCGGAGCGTATCCTATTTCCGTGGCTATGGTAGACATTGATCACTTCAAGCTATACAACGACACCTACGGCCATCAATCTGGCGACGATTGCTTGAAACGGGTGGCTGCCACGCTTGCAAGCGTGCTGAACCGCCCCGGGGATCTGGTAGCCCGCTACGGCGGGGAAGAGTTCGTGGTTGTCTTGCCGGAGACCAACAGGCAGGGGGCTGTACTGATGGCGGAATCGCTGCGAAAGAAGATCGAAGATTTGCACATCGCCAATGCTCAGGCGCCGTCTGGTAGATTCTTGACGGCCAGCGTCGGAGTTGCAACGTGTATTCCGTCCCCCGAGGATGCTTCACCGCTCCATCTTCTGATAGCCGCGGACCGGGCCTTGTATCGCGCAAAGGGTGAAGGGCGAAACCGAACCGAAGAGGGGGCAGACCTTGAAAGCATGATCTTTCACGAGAGCGACGGTCTCTCGAGTTGACGAAAAAAATCCACCACAAAGACACAAAGAGACAAACGGACACCAAGCTCGCGCATTTCTTTGTGCCTTCGTGTTTTTGTGGTGAAAATCAAGCCAAGCTTTCACCGCGAAGACGGGAAGTGCGCAAAGAGAACCGAAAGAATGGTGGCAAGAAAAAGTCATTCTAGATTCTGACCTTGCGAGGAGGGATGCGCGATGGGGTTTACCCGGAAGCAGTTTCTCGATCTGGCCTCGAAGGGAGCGCTGGGCGCGTATGCCAGTTCGATCTTTGATTTCCTGCCAAGGGCCCCAGCCCTCCAGGCGGCCGATATCATATCTTCCCCCGAACTCCGCAAGGTCGGTGAGTATATCGCGTCGCATCGGGAAGAACACGTTGCCAATGTTCAGCGCGATCTGCGACAGCCGTCAGTGAGCTCCTGGAAGAAAGGGGTATGGGAGATGGCCCAGGTCATGGTCGATTCCTTCAAGACCCTGGGCTGTCAGGAAGTGCGGCTGATACCGACCTCGATGCCTGACTGGCCCGGCATACTCGCGCGTTACGATGTCGGCGCTCCAAAGACCGTCGTGGTTTACTTCATGTATGACACGCAGCCCTTCGATGAAACGCGCTGGTCCAGCCCGCCTCTGGAAGCGCGCCGCGTCAAGGGCTTTGGATCCTTTCCCGAAGTGATTGTCGCTCGGGGCGCCATCAACAGCAAAGGAGCCAATCGATTCGTTCTCAACGCGATGGAATCCATCCTCGCCGTGCACGGCAAACTGCCGGTTAATGTGATCTTCACCTGCGACGGAGCGGAAGAGCAGGGCAGTCCGAACTTTCACGAGGTGCTGGATCCCTGGCGGGATGAATTGAAAAGGGCGCGCTGCATGCTGAACCTGGGGCCCTCCCAGCAAGCCGATGGGTCCGTTGCCATATCCCTCGGCAACAAAGGCATCCTATCTATCGAGCTCGAGGCGCATGGGGCCAGGTGGGGGCGCGGGCCTCAAAAGATGCCGATCCACTCGAGTCGCAAGGCCGTGCTCGACAGCCCCGTGTGGCGCCTGTTGGACGCTGTGCGCTCGATGTACAACCCGGCTGCCAACGAGATCCTCATTGCCGGATTCAAAGACGATATGCGGCCCCCGGATGAAGAGGAGCTCGAATTGATGCGTGTTCTTACCGGCAGGTTCAAGGACCGGCTCTTCGGATCTGAGCGCGAGAACGTAAAGGTCTTCATGAATGATTGGACTCCGGAAGAGGCTGCCTTTCATCTGACCTTCGACACGACGCTGAATATCGACGGAATCTGGGCGGGCTACACGGGCCCCGGTATGGCCACGATCCTGCCCGAAA
>Ga0066685_10000443_pt1 | contig 14395 bp, 11 predicted proteins | sample GraSoiAngelo_134_FD_62305 | JGI IMG/M metagenome (GOLD analysis project Ga0066685, IMG submission 62305) | Grasslands soil microbial communities from the Angelo Coastal Reserve, California, USA - 14_0929_05_30cm | ecosystem: Environmental > Terrestrial > Soil > Grasslands | place: USA...
CGTTGCAAATACACATGTTACGGATGTAACGCGTCGAATTTCGGCAGGCGCAAGCTGCGTCAAATGGGCCATCGTGTCGCAGCATACTTGGAAACGTCACAGCTCGATTTGGCACACTCAGCTCACGGCGAGGGTGCTCTCCCTGGCATCTTTCTTTTTTTTGTACATCCTCGTGAAGCAAATCCGCCCGGGTCGCGATAGATGCGCTGCGCTATTGTGTCCGCATAAAAAGGCGTGCTGATTTCGGTTCCTGAGTTTAAACTCGCGCGAAACTGGTTGGCGGAAGAATTAAACGGCGGGAGTGACCGGGCAGGCAACGACGATCAAAACCACAAACTAGGAACGACTATGGCGGAAAGAATAGGATTCGTGGGCGTGGGCCGGATGGGCGCGAACATGGCGAGGCGACTTAAGGAGGTTGGCTATCCAGTGGTCGCAGTTTATGACGTGCGGGCGGACGCGGCGCGATCGTTGGCACAAGAGTTGGGTTGTGAACACGGCCCGACGCTTTCGGGAGTAAGTAAGGTTTCGGACGTGGTCTTTACGGTGGTGACCGACGACAACGCGATGCGGAAGATATACGCGGGCAAGCAAGACAACCTTTTGAAAAACGCGTCTGGCAAAGTGTTCATCAACTGTGCGACCATCACGCCGAAAGTTCACATCGAGGTGGGAAAGTTGGCGACGAAAGCCGGCGCCGCGTCGCTCGAAGCGTGCATGGCTTCCAGCATCACACAGGCCCGGCAGGGGACGCTTTATTTGATGTGCGGCGGGTCGGAGGAGACGTTTAACAGGGTGAGACCGCTGCTGACGAAGTTGAGCAACGAGGGGCAGCTCTTGCGTTATGTCGGCCAAGCCGGTCAGGCGGCGAACGTGAAGGCGCTGGTTAATATGGTGATGAACATCAACACCGCCGGCTTGGCCGAAGGGTTGGGGTTGGGCGCGGCGTTGGGCCTGGACCTGAAGATGTTGATGGAGATTTTCTCGCAAACCGGCGCTGCTTCACGCGTGCTACAGACGGACGGCGAGGATATGCAGAATCGCGAGCACTCCTGCTTCTTCTCAGCCGCCCACGCTGCCAAAGACTCCGGCATTGCGCTGAGCCTGGCTAAGCAGAAGAAACTCGACCTCCCACTGGCAGCAGCCACGTTCAAGCAGTACTCGAAGATGGTGAAAATGGGCCTGGGCGAACTCGACAAATCCGGCATTGCCGAACTGACGTTCAAAGGTCGAGGAGGCAAAGTGAAGAAGTAGACGCGGTCGGACATTAGGGTCGCGAACGCGACTTCCGGCCCAAGCCAAGAGATCATGCGCCTGAGCAGGCGACTGGCAAGCCAAGAGTTCGATGTCATCGGCGAGGATTCAGAAATACTGGGGGGATCGGCTCAAAGCCGCCATTCCATTCGGCATAAGTCGGGTGAAACCAAAACACTTCCGTGACATGGCCAAAGTGGCGTGGACGAATCGCGACAATCTGGGGTACGCATGGAAGGTTTTGAGCCGGGGAGTTTGCGACGGGTGCGCTCTTGGCGTGGCAGGTTTTCATGACTGGACCATACCGGGAGTTCACCTTTGCATGACCCCGTTGAATCTGCTTCGGCTGAACACCATGCCTGAGCTGGATGAACCTTTGCTGGAGGACGTTTCGAAACTGAAATTGCTCGACAATGCGCGGCTTCGCGATCTGGGCCGACTCGCTTATCCAATGCTGCGCGAGAGAGGAGCAAAAGGTTTCCGTCGTATCACGTGGGACGAGGCCTATCGGCGGATCGCTCAAAGAATCCGTGCCGCGGACCCCAAGCGTTGGGCCATGTACCTGACCTCGCGAGGCATCACCAATGAGGTCTATTACATGGCCCAAAAGGTCGCGCGCTTTCTGGGGACGAACAATGTGGACAACGCCGCGCGGCTGTGCCACGCGCCGAGCACGGCTGCGATGAAACATGCCATCGGCGTTGCGGCCACGACGTGCAGCTACCAGGACTGGTATGGGACCGATCTGATCATTTTCTTCGGCGCCAATCCTGCCAACGACCAGCCGGTGACGACAAAATACCTGCACGAAGCCAAGACACGTGGCACGAAAGTTGTCTTGGTGAATCCGTATCTCGAGCCGGGGATGAAACGGTATTGGGTGCCTTCGACGGTCAGCAGCGCGCTCTTTGGCACGGACATCGCGGATTACTGGTTTGGCGTGTCGCACGGCGGGGACATCGCGTTTATTTATGGGGTTTTGAAGGTCCTTTTCAAGAACGGCTGGTTGGATGAACAGTTCATCCGTAATCACACCGTCGGCTTCGAGCAACTAAGGCTGGAAACGGAGAATCTGAAACTGGAAACGCTCGAGCGGCAGTGCGGCCTCGACCGTGCGGAGATGCAGGAATTCGCCGAACTGATTCGCGACGCCAAAACCGCCGTGCTCGTGTGGAGCATGGGCATCACGCAACATGCTTTTGGCGGGGACACGGTGCAAATGATTCTGAATCTCGGCCTCACTAAAGGCTATGTCGGCCGCGATAAGTGCGGTCTGATGCCGATTCGTGGGCACTCCTCCGTGCAGGGCGGCGCCGAGATGGGCGCTTACGCGACGGTTTTCCCCGCCGGCAAACCGATCAACGCACAAAACGCCGCCGCGCTCTCCACCCTCTACGGGTTTCCCGTACCAGACTGGGTGGGCCTCACCGCGCCGCACATGATCGACGCGTGCGCGCGCGGCGAACTCGATCTGCTCTACTGTCTTGGGGGAAACTTTCTCCGCACGTTGCCGGAGCCGGATTACGTCCGCCAGGCGCTGGCCAGGGTGCCGATGCGCGTGCATCAGGACATCATCCTTACGGATCAGATGTTCATCGAGCCGATTGAGGAGGTGATCCTGCTTCCGGCCAAGACGCGCTATGAACAGGACGACGGCGGCACCGAGACGAGCACCGAGCGCCGCGTCATGTTCAGCCCCGAAATTCCCCGCCACATCGGCGAAACGAAAGCGGAGTGGAAAATTCTGCGTGAACTTGCTGCCGCCGTTTATCCCGAACGCGCGCATTTGCTCGGCTGCGAGACCGGCTGGAAAATGCGCGAAGAAATTGCCCGTGTGATTCCATCCTACGACGGCATTCAAAGCCTGCACGACACCGGTGACGCCTTTCAATACGGCGGCCCGCATCTGTGTGCGAACTGGAAATTTCCCACGCCTGACGGCAAAGCCCATTTCCGCACCGTGCCGTTACCCAACCCTATGCCCTCGCCGGAAGGGGAGCGAGGGCCGGGTTCAGGGGATGGAGCCACGCCTTGGCAGCGCGAATTTTCCGTTTCCACCCGTCGCGGCAAACAATTCAACACGCTCGTTTATGCCGAGATTGACCCGCTCAACGGGGCACCGCGCGACGCTGTGCTGATGAATCCCGAAGACGCCGCGAGCCTTCACGTCATCCCCAATGATCGTGTGATTTTGAAGAACGACCTGGGCAGTTTCTCGGGCCGCGTCTTTCTTGCGCAGATTGCTCGCGGCAACCTGCAAATTCATTGGCCCGAAGGCAACGTCATCATCCGCCGCGGCGTGACCGATCCAGGCGGCGGTGTGCCGGATTACTACGCGCGAGTGAGCGTGGAGAAGCTGGCGGAGAGTTAGAAGGCGAAGATGAATCCAATCTTTGGCGCTTTGCTTCTCCTCCGGCCTCCGAGCATGGCGATTTGGGCACATTTGTTCTCTACGATGCAGCGAGGAAGGTTAAGCTCCGCCCACTAACATTGCTTGACGATAGAGATCCAACAGATCGTGAGCTGGAAATCCGGCGCCCGGCCGGCGCGGCGTCGCGACGCGTTGGCGGTGGAAGAGCCGCTGGAAATCCGCGTGCGCGGGCGCAGCGTCGCTGTAACGATGCGGACACCGGGGCGTGACGATGAACTTGCCGCCGGGTTTTTGTTGTCGGAAGGACTGATTCGACAGCGGAGTGATGTCGTCGAAATCGCGCATTGCCGACGTGGCGAAACGGCGAATTACCAGAACACGCTTAACGTTTTTCTTTCGCCGGCAGTGGACGTGAACTTTGAGCAACTCACGCGACACGTTTTTGCATCGTCGAGCTGCGGCTTGTGCGGCAAGGCGTCGATTGAAGCCGTGCACCGGCATTTTCCGCCGGTGGAACCGCAAGCCGCCGTTTCAGCGCGGGCGTTGATCGCTTTGCCAAAGCGGCTGCGCTCAGCTCAGAAAACGTTCGAGCAAACCGGCGGTTTGCACGCGGCGGGGATTTTTGACGAGGACGGCAAGCTGGTCGTCTTGCGTGAAGATGTCGGACGGCACAACGCGGTGGACAAGGTCGTCGGCCACGGATTTCTGCGGAACCACCTGCCGTTTGACCGGCAGGTGCTGATGGTGAGCGGGCGGGCGTCGTTTGAAATCATGCAAAAGGCGTTGGCGGCCCGGATTCCGATTGTCTGCGCAGTCTCGGCGCCGTCGAGTCTGGCGGTCGAATTCGCGCGCGCGAGCGGGCAGATACTGGTTGGTTTTTTGCGCGGTGCATCGTTCAATGTTTATTCGCATCCGGAGCGCGTTTTGAATCGAGAAGCGAAGAAGCGAAGGAAAATAAGTTGAACGTAGAGATTGCTTACGGTTGCGCCGAGGGTTGATGGAGTCAGGGCGCAAGAAGCAGTAGATTGCCCAATGGCCGGAAAATTCACCGGGTGGTTCTTCGAGGAAGGCGAGGCAGCGGGAGCAGTAAAAATGTGGTTGCCAAATGGCGGATTCGGCGTCGGTGACAGGGCGGATGCGGCGATGAACACTGCCGGAAATGGATCGAGCCAAACAGGCCTGCTTTATCGGAGCGAGCTGGAATCAACCGACATGGTAATAATCTTTGTTGCGAACCTGCCGCCTTGGACTATGTTGCGGGCATGGACTGGCAGCAGGCCGTCTCGCTCTTGATTGTCGCCGCGACCGCCGGGGTTTTCCTCTGGACACGGTTTCGCCGTCGCCAGTTCAGATTTGAACGGGATACTCATTGCGGCTGCTCTTCGCCCGGTCAGTCCGCTCCTCAACGCTCGATCGTTTTCCATGCGCGCAAGGGCGAGCGCCCGCAAATCATCCTCAAATCCCAATGAGCTGCACCTTGCGTAACTTCGATTGTTGATATATTTTTCCCCTGATCATGGCCCTGAATAAAGCTTCTACATCCTTACATTACGTCAAGCGACCGCAAAGCAGCAGTCTGGATTCCTCCGAGACCTTCTGGGTCCCCAACACCGACGTTTACGTGACCGAGGGCGGTCTGGTGATCAAAGTTGAGCTGGCCGGCATGCGGAAAGAGGATTTGGAGCTGACGGTTGAGAGCAACCGGTTGAAAATCAGCGGGCATCGTCCGGATGGTTGTCGCGCTCCCAAATGCACGTTTCTGGTCATGGAAATAAATTACGGCGCGTTTGAGAGTGTCATTGAGCTGCCGTCGGGCTACGATTTAAGCCAGGCCAAGGCCGCCTATCAAAATGGTTTTCTCCGCATCGACGTGCCTGAACTGGCCCCATCATCTCAAAAATCGATTTCAGTTTCCATTCCCACCGGCGAGAGTTAAACTTTTGCTGAACTTTTTGGCCGGCTCCGACATCTAACCATGAGAGCGGCTATAAAATGACCTCACCGGACACTGAATTCATCAGTATTCTTGGCGCTCCCAGCGGCTCGGACACCGTCATCACGCGCTCGGGCGGCAAGTCGCTTCCGGAAGTTTTGCCCATCCTCGGCCTGTCTGATATTGTGATCTTCCCCGGCATGGTCGCGCCGCTGCTGGTCGAGTCGGCGGCGAGCATTCGATTGATTGACGACGTCGTGGCGGGCGACCGTTTCATCGGGCTCGTGCTGCAAAAGAAGCCGGAGGTGGAAAATCCCACCCCTGTCGATTTGTGGCACCACGGTTGCGCAGTGCGGGTTCTGAAGATGTTGAAATTCCCGGACAACACCGTGCGGGTGCTGGTTGAGGGCTTGCGCCGGTTTCGCGTTGCGCACTACGAGTCGCACGAGCCTTACCTCCGCGCAAAAGTCGAAGTCATCCGCGACGTGGTCGAACAGTCGCTGGAACTGACCGCGATGACGCGCAACGCTCAACGGCAGTTTCAGGAAATCATCGATCTCTCGCCCGCGATGTCCGACGAAGTCAAGGTTGCCGCGCTCAACACGGAGCATCCGGGCAAATTGGCCGACCTGATCGCGGCGAACCTCAATCTGAGTTTGGAAGAGCGCCAGCAGTTGCTGGAGATAAACCTGGTCAAAGAGCGGTTGGCCCGGCTTCTCCCGCTGCTGAGCCGCGAGTCCGAGGTGCTGACGCTCGGCTCGAAAATCCAGAAGGAGGTTGCTTCCTCCATGAGCAAAAGCCAGCGCGACTTCTTTCTGCGGGAGCAAATCCGCGCGATTCAACGCGAGCTTGGCGAGTCGGATCCGGCGGCGAGCGAGATCAACTCTCTTCGCGAGCAAATTGAAAAAAACAGGCTTCCGGAAGAATCGAAAAAGCTGGCGCTGAAAGAGCTGGAACGGCTGCAACAAATCCCGCCGACAACACCTGAATACACCGTCTCACGCAATTATCTAGATTGGATCGTCAATCTGCCCTGGTCGAAATCGACGGAAGACAAAATTGATCTCGCCGCGGCCGCGCGTATTCTCGATGAGCAGCACTACGGTCTGACCAAGGTGAAGGACCGCCTGCTGGAGTTTCTGGCCGTCATCAAGCTGAAGAATAGACTGAAAGGGCCGATCCTCTGCCTCGTGGGCCCGCCCGGTGTCGGCAAGACTTCTCTCGGCCGGAGCGTGGCCGACGCGCTGGGGCGAAAGTTTGCGCGAATTGCACTGGGCGGCATGCGCGATGAAGCCGAGATCCGCGGTCACCGGCGCACTTATGTGGGCGCGTTGCCTGGACGCATCATTCAAGGTTTGCGGCGCGTGGAGAGCAACAATCCGGTCATTTTGCTTGATGAAATCGACAAGGTCGGTTCGGATTTTCGCGGCGATCCCGCGGCCGCGTTACTCGAGGTCCTCGATCCGCAACAGAACAACACTTTCACTGACAACTACCTCGACCTGCCGTTTGACTTGTCGCCTGTCCTCTTTATCACCACCGCGAACTGGCTCGACCCGATTCATCCTGCCTTGCGGGACCGGCTCGAAGTGATCGAACTGCCCAGCTACACGGCGACCGAAAAGCTACAAATCGCCAAACGCTTCCTGGTGCCGCGGCAGTTGGAAGAGCATGGCTTGAAGGCCAAACTCGTGAAATTGCCGGACGCAACTTTGAAACGGTTGATTCAGGACTACACGCGCGAAGCTGGCGTCCGACAGTTGGAACGCGAGATCGCCGCCCTGACGCGCAAGGCGGCGCGAAAGATTGTGAGTCGACACGGACTGCTCCGACCTTTGACGGTCGGTTCCGTCGAGTTGGCGGATTACCTCGGCCCCGCGAAATTTGAGACCGAGATGGCCGAGGCCATTACCGAGTCGGGCGTCGCCACCGGTCTGGCCTGGACGCCCGTGGGCGGCGACATTTTATTTATTGAAGCGACGCGTATGCCCGGCTCCGGCAAACTGCTGCTAACCGGTTCGCTGGGTGAAGTCATGAAGGAGAGCGCGCAAACGGCGCTGACATATTTGCGCAGCCAGGCTAAGGCGCTGAAACTGGATTTTAATGACTCCGAAAAGCAGGATATTCACATCCACGTGCCCGCAGGCGCCACCCCAAAGGACGGACCCAGCGCCGGTGTGACTATCGTCGCGGCACTGGCGTCATTGCTGTTGCAGCGATTGGTGCGTTCGGACGTAGCGATGACCGGGGAAATCAGCTTGCGTGGGCGCGTGTTGCCGGTTGGCGGTATTAAGGAAAAGGTGCTCGCGGCGAGCCGGGCCGGCATCCGGCATGTTATCCTGCCTGAACAGAATCGCAAAGACTGGGTGGACGTTCCGGCGGAAGTCCGCCAGAAGGTCAAAGCTCATTTCGTTCATCACATCTCTCAGGTTTTCCCGCTCGCCTTGCGCCCCAAATGACCTCGTGGCGGATACTCATCGTTTCGGGCTTCTTGTTGCCCGGAAGTCCGGTTGCGTCAGCGGCGAAACAACCAAGCCAAAGTTCTATCGTCGAAGGCGAGGCGCTGGCGGCGGAGCTACGCATGATGAAGCCGGAGGAAAACCTGGAGGTCAAAGGCTTCATCAAGATTCGCGACGGCGACGGCAAGCGCACGAAAGTCCCGTTCCGCTATCAAATCGTAGTCGGGGACAAGAGTTGGCAAAGCATTTACGAGACACAACCGGCCGCGCGGCGCGGCGCGGAGAAACTGATTGTGGTCAAGGCCGAGAACCAGCCCAATCGTTACGTCATTCTCCGTTCCAACGGCACGAACACTCCGTCGGCGGAATCTTTGGCCATGAGCGGCGATCGAGCGATGGTTCCGTTTGCAAACTCCGACTTTTGGCTGGCGGACCTCGGTCTGGAATTCCTGCACTGGCCGAAACAACGGATTGTGGAAGAGGCGAAAATCAAAATGCGAAAGGGCCGTCCCTGCAAAGTGCTCGAAAGCGTCAACCCGCACCCCGGCGCCGCCGGATATACGCGTGTGCGATCATGGATCGACGCGAAAACCGGGAAGCCGATCCTGGCCGAAGCCTACGGGCCGGACGACAAACTCCTTAAAGAATTTGAAGTTGGCAGCTTGACCAAAGTGAATGGCCAGTGGGAATTGAAGAACCTGGAGATGCGCAACGCCAGGACCGACTCCCACACCGTTCTCGAATTCAATTACGAACAGAAAGCGACTGAGTAGGGGAGTAATGGAGTCGTAGAGTATCGGCGTGCTGATCGGGCCGAATGAGCATCTGCCATCCCCGTCCTCCACCTCTCAATTCTCCACAAACTCATGGCTTCTCTTCCCGGCGTGACTTTTGCGCCAAAGTCCTGTCCAATGGGCGATGGCATCATCTATTTCAATGGCCAAGCCTGTCGAAGTTGAATCTTCGTTTGTTTCTGACAACGCGCGTCAGGCCGAGGCGCTTTCCGTTTCAGCGAGCACACCTGTGGCAGACGGGCCTCCGTCCGCCGGCGACCAGCCGAAGTGGGCCTCACCGGAATTCGGCGCGATTTACGAGGAGCACTCCCGCCAGATTTACTACGTTGCACTGCGCTTCCTCGGCGATCCGACCCAAGCGGAGGACGCTACCCACGATGTGTTCCTGAAAGCTTATCGCAAGCTCGGCGAATTTCGAGGCGAGTCGGCAATGCGCACGTGGCTTTATCGCATCACCATCAATCACTGCAGAAATGTTCTGCAAACCTGGCATCAGCGCAACATGGTGAGCAACGCGGACGACAGCCTTTGGGAAACCGCCGTTGCCGCCGCGGAGAGTCCGCTGCGCGTGCTGGAAATCAAGGAACTTGGCCAACGCATTCAGCAAACTCTTGATGGTTTGCCGCCGGAATACCGGCTTTTGTTGCTTCTTGTCGCGGACCAGCAGATGAGCTACAAGGAGATTGCCACGTTGACGGAGCAAAGCCCCGACGCCGTCCGCGGCAAATTACACCGCGCCCGCAAGGCTTTCATTGCCCAGTTCCAAAAGTTTACCTGATCCCATGAACCCGAAGATCCCGAAATTGCAGCAACAACAGAAACAGGAGGCTGTCGAACAGACCGGCCAACTGCGGACCGCGCGAGAATTTGCCTCGGTTGAGGAAATGCTGCGTGACGATGCAGCGCAAACCAGCCCGCCTCCGCGGCTTGCCCATCGCGTGGCCGAGTCGATTGCGAAAGAACCCAAGCCCGAGCGCTCCTGGTGGCAGAGGTTGTTTTCCCGAAGGTCTGCTGATCTGTGATTTGCGCCTCGAGGCAGATGCTGATGCTCAATTCTATGTTGCAGGTGAATTGACGAGTGGCAGGCAATGAACTTCGCCCAGGAATTTGAAACGCTCATTCGTGCGCGTTACCCGATTCTTTACGTGGTTACGGCAGAAGAAGCCCGGGTGCAGGAGCTCGTGGTGGACATCGCTCAGCGACGGCAGAAGCGAGTGTTCGAATGGAGCGTCAGCAGCGGCATCGTACCTGCCGGCACATCAATCCAGGCACAGAAACACCGCACCGCGCCCACCAAAGACCCTTTACTCGCGCTGGACCAGGTCATTGACCAGGTTGAGCCGGCGCTCTTTGTTTTCAAGGATTTTCATCCATTTCTCGCGAAAAACAATTACGCGGTCATTCGCAAACTCAAGGAGATCGCTTTGCAGCTCAAGAACAGTTTCAAAACCATCATTCTGGTTTCATCGGTCCTCGAAATCCCGATTGAGCTGGAGAAGGAAATCACCGTCCTGAATTTTCCGCTGCCGACGCGCGAGGACCTGGCGGCGCTGCTCGACAAAATCGTCGAGGACGTAAGCGAGCTCAAGCAGGTGAAAATCGAACTCGAGGACACTGGTAGTGAGCGGCTGTTGCAGGCGGCGCTGGGGCTGACACTCGGCGAGGCCGAAAACGTGTTCGCGAAAATCATCGTAAAAGACGGTCGCTTGAGCGGCGATGATGTCAACGAGGTCTTCGCCGAAAAGCAGCAAATCATCCGCAAGAGCGGTTTGCTCGAATACTACACGACGGACGAGACGTTCTCAAACGTTGGGGGCCTCGCAGTGTTGAAGGAGTGGCTGCAGAAACGCGCCATAGCGTTCACCGACGAAGCGCGTGCCTTCGGTCTTCCCGCGCCGAAAGGGATTTTGATGCTCGGCGTGCAGGGCTGCGGCAAGAGTCTGTGCGCAAAAGCGGTCTCGTGCCTATGGCAACTCCCGCTGCTCCGGTTCGACATCGGACGGATGTTCGGCAGCCTGGTTGGTTCTTCGGAAGAGAATGTTCGCCGGGCCATTGCAGTCGCGGAATCGGTCGCACCCGCGATTCTGTGGGTGGACGAAATCGACAAGGCGTTTGCCGGGGCGCAAGGTTCCGGCATCAGCGACGGCGGCACCACAGCGCGCGTGTTCGGTACGTTCCTGACCTGGCTTTCTGAAAAGACCGCGCCGGTGTTCGTTGTCGCGACGGCGAACGACATCTCGCAGTTGCCGCCGGAATTGCTGCGAAAGGGGCGGTTAGATGAAATTTTTTTCGTCGATTTGCCGACTAAAGAAGAACGCAAGGAGATTTTCGGCATTCACCTGGCCAAGCGCGGCCGCGACCCACAGCCATTCGACCTCGATTCCCTGGTCGCTTGTAGCGAAAATTTTGGCGGCGCGGAAATCGAACAGGCCGTCATAAGCGCCCTCTATGACGCCTTCTATGCACGGCATGAGCTGGCCACGGAGCACATCCTTGAGGCCCTGCGTCAGACGGTGCCGCTGGCCCGGACCATGGACGAACAAATCGGCCGGCTCCGCAGTTGGGCGGTCGGTCGGGCCCGCCATGCCAGCGCAGTTCGAGCGCCGTAGCCATTCCGCCAGGCTCAACGCGTAAAAAATCCGCGTGACGTGACGAAAGTGGCATTGTCAAAGCTGTCAGGATTGACGTGAACCCAAACGGCGCATGCCGGAAAACAGTGGTGATTTCTGCCAGGTTGGCTAGAGTCTGGCAGGATGATCCACATCGCGCAAGGCTCTCTGACAAAGACAGTTGTGCCTCCTCATTTCTTTGCAATCGCCCGCGGTGCAAACCTCCAACCACGCGATGAATTATGAGCCGCTTCAATAACCTCGAGTTCGGCGAGGAGTTCGAGGGGCAACTGCATTCCCAGCAGCAGTCCGGCAGCGGACAACGGCTGGTAAAAGACGAAAACTACTACCTGGCCGAGGCGCAAACCGCGTTTGAAAACGGCCGATTCGAGGAGGCGTTGCGCCTTTACGCGAAGGTTTTGGAGTTCAATCCGCGCAACGCTGCTGCCTGGACGGGCCAGGTCCGGATGTTGATTGAGTTGGATGAATTTGCGGAAGCCAAAAAATGGGCGGACAAGGCCTTGGAACGGTTTCCGGACGAACCTGAATTGCTGGCGGCCAAGGCCGTGTCTCTCGCCCGGCTGGGCGATTTCGAAGCGGCAATTGCCTACTCTGACGCGTCCATCGGCGAGCGTGGTGAGACGCCTTACATCTGGCTGGCACGCGGCGATGTGCAAATGGCGCGCGAAGAAAAACGCGCCGGTTACTGTTTCGAGAAAGCGTTCGCGCTCGCGCCGAAGAACTGGTTTATCCGCTGGCTGGCTGCGCGGATTCATTACTACTACAAGAAATTTGCGCTCGCGCTGAAGCTGGCGCAGGAGGCCTTGAGCCACAACGCCGCGCAGAGCGTGCTCTGGATGCAACTTGGCTTTTGTCAACAGGCGCTCGGTCTGGTTGAGCCGGCCCGGACTTCGTTTCAACACGCCCGGCAGTTTGACGTGCAGAGCGCCGCGGCAGACTCGGCATTGCGCGGACTTTATCAAATGAATTTATGGGGCAAGCTTCGCAGCCGGTGGCGGCGGATCTTCCGCCGATGAACGAGCCGCGATTGGACAAACTGCTCGTGGCGGCGAGTGAATGCGGCGCATCGGATTTGCATTTAATTGCCGGGGTCCCGCCCGCCTACCGTGTCAATGGCGAAATCATCCTGGCCGACGAAGACGCTTTAACACCGGACCAGATCACGCCGATGGCCGACAACCTGTTGAACGACGCACAACGGCAAAAATTCGAGCAGGAGTGGGAGCTATGCATTTCGCTGTTGCACAATTCGGCCGGGCGGGTGCGCGTGACGTTTTATCGCCGCAACGGGCACGCGGAAATGAGTTTGCGCTTTTGCGGCGACCGGATTCCAACGCGCGAAGAACTGGGCTTGCCGGAGAGGATTGACGACATGGCGCGGAGACCGAACGGTCTGTTTCTTATCACCGGCCCGACCGGCGCGGGCAAAACGACGACCCTTAATTACATGGTGGACGTCATCAACGAGGAGCGCCGATGCAAGATCATCACGATAGAGGACCCGATTGAATATGTGCACGAGAATAAGCGCGCAATCGTCGTGCAGCAGGAGGTTCTTACGGACACTCACTCATTCAACCGCGCGCTTGTGCATGGATTACGGCAGGATCCTGACGTGATCGTAGTGGGTGAATTGCGCGACCACGAGGCGATGGCGACGGCATTAAAGGCGGCTGAGACCGGCCATCTGGTGCTCGCGACGCTGCATTCGCCGAACGTCGCGCTGGCGCTGGAGCGAATCGTCGGCGTTTTCGAGGGCAGCGCCCAACGCCAGATTGTGCTGCAACTCGCCAATGCGTTGCAAGGCATCATCGCGCAGGAATTGCTGCCCTCGGTGGACCGTTCCCGCCGTGTGCTCGCGTACGAACTCCTGGTTGCCAGCGGCGCGGTGCGGAATCTGATCCGCGAAAACAATCTCCACATGCTGGAGAATTGCATTCAGACCGGCGCCAAGGATGGCATGGTGTTGATGGACGGCTGCCTGTATGATTTGTATTCGCGCTGCCGGATCAGCTACGACACCGCGTTGAGCCGCGCGCGCAACCCGGACCGCATTGCCAAACGCGCGAGCCAGTCTTGAATCCGAAGCGGCCATAGTCGACCATCAAGTTCCATGAGCACTTTTGGAGCGAAACTTTTGGACATTCTTGGATCGGTTGTCTGTGCGGGACTGGTCGGCTGGGCCTTATATCGCTGGCTCAAGAGAAGCGACGATCCTGCGCGTTTGATTTCCAAATGGGTCATCACGGCGGTGATGGTTGTTATTACTTGGTGGATCGCGGCTTCGAAAATTGCCGCCTCAGCCGGCGGCCTGGACTACGCTACGGCGTTTGTCGTCGTGATTAGTTGCGCCATTTGCGGCATTGTTCTGGGGATGACGTGGGGCAGCAACATCGGAGGATTTTTTGGAAGGCAGCTTGGCAGTTTGTATGACGGCGGAGACGTCGAAGTGGTCCCCACGCCGTTCTACTCGATCGCTGAGGCGAAACGAAAACAGGGCAAATACCGCGAAGCCGTCGCCGAAATCCAAAAACAACTGGCGAAGTTTCCGGGCGACTTCCCGGGGAGGCTGATGCTGGCCGAAATTCAAGCGGAGAACCTGGACGATTTGGCCGGCGCGCAGATGACCATCGTGCGTTTGCTGGGGGAACCCAACCAGTTGCCGGTAAACCTGGCGCTGGCATTGAATCGCCTGGCCGATTGGCATTTAAAATACGGCCAGGATCCGGATTCGGCGCGCGAGGCATTGGAACGTATCCTGTGGATGTTTCCTGAAACGGAGCAGGCTTACCTGGCCAGCCAGCGCATCGCTCATTTGACGACACCGGAAATGTTGGCTGAAAAAAGCGAACCACGCCGCATCGAGCTGGGGCAATACCAACAAAACCTCGGTCTGCTGGACAGGTCGTCCGTCGTGAAACCTCCCGCCGAAGACCCGGCAGCAGTCGCGTCGG
>Ga0066685_10000447_pt1 | contig 14335 bp, 12 predicted proteins | sample GraSoiAngelo_134_FD_62305 | JGI IMG/M metagenome (GOLD analysis project Ga0066685, IMG submission 62305) | Grasslands soil microbial communities from the Angelo Coastal Reserve, California, USA - 14_0929_05_30cm | ecosystem: Environmental > Terrestrial > Soil > Grasslands | place: USA...
ATCCTGTTCGTGGTGAGCCCACCGGCTTGGCCGGCGAACGAATACAGTCGGTTCGGGATCGTGGGCCCGAACATCGACTGGAAGTAGCGGTCCGCCAGAGTATAGTTCTCCGCCAAATCCCAATACCCACCGATTTGTCGCCGGTCGTAGTAACCCATCGCGAAGGACCCTAGGCCGTGGGCGGCGGTCTCTGCGGCAAGAACGAATCCGTCATTCCTTCCTCCGTCGTAGGATTGAAGCATTGCTTCGCGACTGTGAGGCAAGTCCGGCGTCCAGGAAGTCGTAAGATGATGAGGTGAGATTGAGCCGCCGCGCCCATCAGAAAGCGCTACGTTCGGTGGGATCCCGTCGGCTCCCGGGAACGTTCCGAAATAGTTGTCGAAGGCATGGTTCTCCTTCATGATCACGAACACATGTCGGATCGGTGTGGTTCCCGCGACATCTAGGCTCGATTCCGGACGCGGCGCAGCAAAGTTCACCGCGACGAAAGCAACCGCGATGAGAGAGACGGAGAGGACGAACGCAATGATTCGAACGCGAATTGCTTGGATGGCCAACCCCTAGCCCTCCCCAAGGGCTTCCTGATAGATCGAGAGAATCCGAGGGGTGATTGTCTTCCAATCGAAGGCTGCCGCTCGGTCCTTGGCATCCGCCCCCATTGTAATCCGCAGGTTCTCGTCGCGGCATAGCTCCATTAATGCATCAGCAAGCGCCCGCGCATTCGCGGGTTCGACCAGGATACCGGTCCGCCCGTCGCGGACAACCTCGGGGATTCCGCCAACCCTCGAAGCGACGACAGGCAATCCCGTCGCCATCGCCTCCAGCAAGACGATGCCGAATGGCTCGAACAAAGACGGCAGGACTAGGAAGTCCGCCTCCCTGTATTCGTTAAGGAGCGCTTGTCGGTCGACCTTTCCGACAAACACCACCCTGTTAGTGATCCCGAGCTGCATCGCCGTCAATCGAAGGATCTCGGTCGCTCCCCAATCTTCCCCGATCAAACGCACCTCGAGGGGCAGATCGGGAGGAAGCAGTGCCAGGGCCCGGAACAGTGTCGCAAGACCCTTCTGATCCGGATCGAGCCGGCCGACGAAGATCCCTCGGACGCGATCGGCTTGGCGTTGTCCTCTGGGCCCGTTAAACTCCTGAAGGTCGACCCCGTTCGGTATGACTCGGATTCTTTCAGCGGGAACCCCGAGGGCCGCGAGGTGGGCGGCCTCGTGATGGCTCACGGCAATGACCCGAGAAGCTCTCTTCAGTGTCAGCTGATTGACGACGAAATCGAAGAACCTCTTGCTCAAAGAAGGACGACCCGCATCGGAATGCGGGGTGATGACGAGGGCTTGACCGTCGAGGGCCTTCCCGAGACTCCCAGCAAAGGTCGGAAAGAAGCCGTGGGCGTGAGCGTGGACGATCTGGGCCTGGCTGTTCAACATGTGTCGGACCATCGAAGGAGCAAGGATGCCTAGCCCATGGGGCGCTTCGAATAGTTTCCAGACGCGGGCCCGGATGACGGGAAACGGATACTGTCCAGGATTCGAACCCATACGAGTAAAAGGAGTACTGCGAAGCAAGTCGGTCGTTAGAACCTCGACGTTGTGACCGGCTCGGGTCAGTCCGAGGGCCAGATGGTAGACATGCTCTTCGACTCCGCCAATCGCCGGAGGGAATCGTTGCGTGAGTTGCAACACCCGGATAGACCTCACTCCCGACCTACCTGAACGTCCGGAGACGACCGTCTCGACAGCGCGCGAAGCCGGAGGAATGGGCGTAAGAGCCAAGACGTCGAGTCTCGCGGAGGTCTTGTGATGACTCTAACCAGTTGAACCAAGTGCAGGGTGAAAAGGCCTCCGAGAACGTGCATGCCGAGGACCCGGAGGGGGGCTAGGCTTGATTGATTGTCGAAGGCATACGCGATGTCGACGGCGCGTGAATCGACGGGACCGAAGAACCTGATCAGCAGATCGTAGTTAACGAGCATGTATGCGAGCGCGAGGCCCCAGGTCATTATGAACAAGGACCTCCGATCCGGATGCCAAAGCACGACGTCAATGTAGAACAGCGGGAGGAAGTAGATCAGATACTGCTCGTAAACACCCCATCGGGTAAGGAGGAAAACTGCCGTGACGAGGAGCAATGCTTGCGCCATGCTCTCCGACGAATTCCCAATGAACCGCCGACTGGCAACCCACCCGGCAACGATGCAACCCGGAATCCACAGATACCCCATGACGAAATAGAATCCGTTTATTGCGGCGAGGGTCGGGACGATCTCCGGCGCTTGGAGAATGTTGACATAGGTCATGCCGCCCCCGCCGCCGTGGCTTGCCGACTGCGCCATGGCCGTGAATCCGAGGGCGTCCCATCCCATTGTGGCGAGGATCAATGCCGTGGCGACGGCAGGGATTGCAACGGGCAAGGCGAGCAGAATCTTGCGTCTCCCCTGTTCGGAAAATGCGTAGAAGGGCAAGTAGATCAGCGGGAGCCACTTGAGTAAGATGCCGAGCCCCAGCAAGCCGTAATCGCGAGCGGACCGATTCGATAGAAGGAAGAATAGGACGAGGGAGGCCACGATTGCATCAAACTGACCCCAGATCGCGGAGATGAGGATGGCATAGGGGAACAACATCCAGAATCTCAAACCGCGAAGGGCGACTTCGGCCTTGAGTCCCCACGCCAGGAGGGCGCGATAGAACAGCAAGCCGAGGACGACGTCTCCGATGATCGGCGGCTGTTTGAGGAGGAAGTAGAAGCCAAAACGCGAGATCCCCGGGAGAATTGAGTAAATCCGATAGAGTGAAGCGACGATAAGCGGCCAGAGCGGAAGGTAGCCGACGCCGGCAAGCCGGTCGCTCAAGTATGCAAAGCTGAGTCCCGGAACGGGCGCCATGTATGCTGAGTACGGGTTCGCTCCCTGAGAAACGAAGAAGCCGTTGCGGAGCCAGACCTCGAGGTCGTAAGGATGGCCCGTCCAGAAGCTAAATGCCTCCCGGATGCAGAAACCAATCAGAAGAAGGCCACGCGGAGTTTTCGATAGCGCGCGAAGGTTTCGGATCACTATTCCACCATCCGCCATATGGGCTGGTACCCAGGGTAGCGCGCCCGGTCCACAAACGAGAGGACATGGGAGATCAATTCCAAAGGTCCCGAAATAGCCAAGAACGCGAGTGTTGGTAGGGGTCGTTCCACTAGCTCCGACAGAAAGATCTTAGCCGCGACTGCCGGCTGCGAAAGGGCTAGGCCCTCCAATGTGTACGGAGAACGGCCGAGAAGGCCTCTCACCTGATGGTGGCCGGTGACTATACGTCGACGCTGGCGCAAGAGGCCTGACAGGGATGACGGCGGATCCACAATCACCACGGCTCTCGGACAGAATCGGACTGTGGTCCCGCGCAATGCGCCGAGGACTCCGAAGTAGGAACCGTCATTCACCACCGCTTTGGGAATCGAGCCGGCGAAGCCTCGCTTCATCGCCATGAGTTCGTCGCAGCAATGATTCCCCCCGACGCTGCCCGAAAGGGTTTGCAACGTACGATTGTGGATGCGCCACCAACCTCTCTCGACGATGTCCAGGAGCGGGCTCATCGATGGTGCAGGACTGGGAACTCCGCAAACCAAATCGACACCATCGTCTCCCTCGAATCCCTCTAGAAGGCCGAAAAGAGAATCCGGGAGCAGCCGCGCGTCTGCATTGACGAGGACCAAAATGTCGCCTCGATATCGACCGAGAATCTCGTTGATAGCAGATGACTTGCCGTGCCTCTCGGTCTGATGTATCAAAATGAGCCTGCTTTCAACCCTCCGCCGCTCTTCGATGATTCGATCCGTTCCGTCCGTACATCCGCTCGCGACGACGAGAATTTCAGTGAGGGCGAAATCTGGGGGCAGCGTCTGTCGTTCGAGAGAGTCAAGCAACGCCGAAATATGCTTGGCCTCGTTGTAGGCGCAGATCCCGATGCTCACCATTTTGACCACTGAAAGATCCTCTCCGCTTATCCTTTCATCAGTAGCCACGTTCGTGCAGGATTCCCGTTCTCGATGGCCACTAGACCAAACCCATGTTCTTCTACGATGCGCCGACAAACTTCGTCAGTGGAGTCCGTCACCTCGAGAATGAGTCGGCCTGTGATGTCGAGCGCGGAACGGGCTCCTTCGAGCACCGCAATCTCATGGCCCTCGACGTCGATTTTGAGCCAATCAATCCGGCTCAGCCTGTGGGATTTCACCAGGTCGTCCAGGGTTCGACCTGGAACACAAATCTCGCCCTCGGTAGTGGAATTCGAAGACCCGCCCGGCGTCGCGACTCTTACGGTGGATGTTCCGGTGTTGCTTTTTTGAGCTCGCGAGAGAATGAGTTTCCCTTCCTTAGAAGTCATTGCTTGCGGAACCAGGATAACGTTGAAGGGAGGATTCAACCGAACATTTTTCTCCAAGAGGCCAAAATTCCAGGGATCGGGTTCGATTGCGAATACGGTTGCCTTGTGAGTTGCCGCCTTCAGCGTGTATCGACCGATGTGAGCCCCGACGTCAACCACGATGTCGCCCGCTCGGACCCGGAACCAGTCCGTAGTAACCGGCTCGTGTTTCGGGGATATTAGATCCAAGTCATTCGTGCGGGGTCGAACTTCGAACTCGATCCCATCGACTGTCACGCGAAGATTCCGGCTCCCACGGACCAGGAGGCCCACGGAGTGAAATCGAGATGGCATGGCAGCTTTCAAAAAGACGGAACTCGCGAACGCGGCTAAGAGTCGGATTCCACTCACAAATCCTTTAGGTCGGACCCGAAAATATGCCCGGACGGAGGAGGCTTTCACCAAGCTACCTCCGGCTGAGTTCGAGCAAGAACTGATCCCCGAGATACCGAAAGAACGGCCGATCTCGCACAACCCGATCGCCCCCTTCTAACAGGTCGATCACCCTGGAATGTGGGAGTAGTCTCCTTGCGAGGTCGTACGGCGGCATGAGGACGGAGACTCCCACCGCACCAGTTAGGGAAAAGAACGGAGAAAAGAGCCGCTTCATCTCTCCAGGGGAATAGGGGAACACCGGGACTCCGAACCGGCTTTGGCCGACCGGTACCGAGGTTTGAAACCGTGCCAGGCCGCGTCGTGGTCTGAAGGCGAGTCCAAAGAGGAACATCTCGACGAGGCAGGTTCGATTCCAGACGCCCAGTGAGATCGCTCCTTTCGGCTTGATGAGCCGGTAGAGCGTCCTGGGAAGTGAAGCCAAATGAGGTTCGCAATTGAGGGCGCCGAAGTGAGAGAATGCACCATCGAACGAACCGGGGACGAGATCGTTTGCGATTTCGGATAAGTCGCTGATAGGCCCTCGCCGAGTTTCGATCCGATCGGCGATGGAGGCCGCCCGTGCCTTGCGATTGAGCTCATGGAGCATTTGCCTGGAGATGTCGAGCGCGAGGATTTCGACGCCGGCTTCGGCGAGCGGAATCGTTTCTAGACCTGTCCCACAGCCTAGCTCGAGGACCCGATCCCCCGGGCGAAACTGGGTTTTGAGGGTTTCAAGTGCCGTCGTCCGAAGATGCTGGTCGAAACGATTGCTCCGGACGACCTGATCGTACATCGGGGCGGACTGATCGAACAGGGTCTCGATGGCCCGATGGTATGGAACGCCGTCGTTCGACGCGAGAAGTGACACGCAACCTATCCCTGATCCAAACCACCGCGAAAGCCGCTCCTTTCCGTAGACCGCTTCGAACGCGGGTAGTATTTCAGTCCGGACCTCGACAGGATCCTCCAGCTGGCGCGCGGTTCCGATGAATTGCTTGTCTCTTACGCTCCACCGAACAACCGCCGATCCTCCGACCTGAGATACCCAATCTGGCTGGGACTGGGTGGGATATAGGATATGCGGCTGGCCCTTCCACTCGATAAAGCGCAGGCGGATCTCCCTCGATTCATTGTGCCGCACGTCATAGAGGGTGAGCCGAAGGACCGCGCCCTCCGATCGAAGACTGGTACCTACCATGAACGCCCCGATGGACCGACCGATTCCCCAAAAAGACTAATTACTACCATGATAGTTATACCTTGAGGTTGGCGGATCGGGGAGGGCCTGGTATGACATGGCCGAATCCTTCCGGAGGACTCTCGATTGTCATACCGACTTTCAACGAACGAGACAATATCGACCACCTTTTACATGGACTTCGTACCTTGCAATCACGGCTGGCGGGGCCGCTCGAGGTCATCCTCGTTGACGACAATTCCCCTGACGGTACTGCCCTTCTCGCCGGGCGCCTTGGGCAGCAGCTAACCTTGGATCTCCGGGTCCTTGTCCGGAATGGTCGGAGGAGTTTGGGAAGCGCGATTTCCGACGGTCTGCGGATGTGTCGATGGGATCTCGTGTGCGTCATGGACGCAGACCTGTCCCATCCGGTCGCGTTGGTCCCTAGATTGGTCGACTCGCTCGACGGTGTCGATGGCGTGGTCGCTTCACGATATGCTCTGGGTGGAGGAATCGAATCCTGGCCCTTCAATCGTCGACTCGTGAGCCTCATCGCGACCGCCTTGGCACGAGTCTTCCTCGACATCAGGTACCGCGACCCACTTTCGGGTTTCTTCATGGTACGCCGGTCCCTGCTCCATGGCGTCAACATCACGGGTGATGGGAACAAGCCCCTCTTGGAAATCCTAGTTTCGTTGCAGCCCATCATGAAGGAGGTCCCCTACCGCTTCCGCAATCGAAAGAACGGAGAATCCAAACTGGATGGTCAGAGCATCCTCGATTTCGCCAAACTCATGGTTCGTTTGCGCAGGACCGTCTTCAATGGAGGCACGAATGCTCCCGAAACCATGCGACACCGAAACCTCGATCGTGAAATGTAGGGTGACCGTCGCCCGAATCAAGAGCAGTTCTAGGAAATAGCACTCCTCTGGATCTCCAACTCAGGAGTCACCGTGGTCAGGACGCCTCGCGGGATGGGTTCGGCTTTCATGTCAAGAATGGGCTCTGATGCAGCGATAATCATCTCTCCGAAGTTGTCCAGGTATAGGGTATAATACTGCCCGTTCGTCTGGAAGTCGCGGTAGAAGTGAAGGGCCCGGCCGTCCGACAACATGAAGTTCAGACTCGTGAACCCTCCATGCTTCGCGATGGCCAGGTCCCGCGCGACAGTCGTCGCCTTCGCCACGTCTTCGTGAGATGGGCCTCGAAGCGAGCTCAAGATCATGTCGAATAGAATCTGGGAATCGACTTTTCCTGATTCCCCAGAATCCGCTACGAGCGACCCGTTGTGCTGGAAGGCCCACGTAGCTCCGTTCCTCTCCTCGATGAACGGGTGGGCGAATTTCTGGGCAACGAGGCTTTGCGAGCTCGCGCGCCTAAGGTGCCCCATTACGATCAAAGAGTGGCCGGCGGCACGCTCCGCGTTCAATTTGGCAATCTTCCACGCGCTTCCATAGTACTTGGACGCGCCCGCTGCGGGTCCGGCATCGCGCATGTAGACCTTTAGCGCCCCATCCTGGAAACAGGCGAGGCCCCAGCCGTCCTTGTGTCCGCGCTCATCGGGGGCCCCGATCGGGCACATGCCCTGGGTCGCCAGGTCGGCGAACTCTTCAAAGAGGTCGTAATAGACGGGCCCCTGGCTCACGACGCCCATCATGCGACACATGCCCTTGCCACCCGGTTAGGCCTATATGAGCGTAGTGCAACGGCCAGGGAGTCCATCTCCCACGGCTGGCGACGGGGTCGCAACCGCGGGGAAGCCATAATCAAGCCAGCCCTAGGCAGGATGTTGGTCACCTTTCGAACAGTTTCGAAAGGGCTTTATCATGGCTGTTCTATCCACTTCATGTTTGGGGGGAAGTGGGCTGATTCGCGGGCGCGAACGGTTTGGACGACCCCTCGAGGCTCTTCAATGGCATGATTGCCACCGCCCTCTCGCCCGAATCGTAACTTGGACGTCCTCCGCGCAGGCTCGGATGTGACCGGATGCCACCCCCGAGCCCCGAAATGCCGCCCCAGCGTCGGAAGGTTTTGGTCGCGGGGGCCGGCGGATTCATCGGACACCACCTCGTGCGCCGACTGAAGGAGGAGGGTTTCTGGGTTCGAGGAGCCGACATCAAGTACCCGGAGTTTGAGCCAAGCGCGGCGGACGAGTTTGTCATCGCCGACCTCCGGGTCCCTGACGCCTGCGAGCGCGTGGTTGGAGGCGTCCAGGATGTCTACCAACTGGCGGCGGACATGGGCGGCATTGGCTACATCAGCGCGCAGCATGCGAGGCTCAGCCGGAACAATGTCCTCATCAACGCGAACATGCTGGAGGCGTCCACTGTCGAAGGCGTCGAACGGTATCTCTTCACCTCTTCGGCCTGCGTCTATCCGAGCTTCCTCCAGAAGGCGGAGGACGGAGTGCCCCTTCGAGAGACCGATGCCATCCCGGCCGATCCCGAGGAAGGGTACGGCTGGGAGAAGCTGTTCTCGGAACAATTGACCTCGTATTACCAGAAGGATACAGGCCTCGATGTCCGAATCGTCCGGTTCCACAACATCTACGGGCCCTTCGGGAGCTATGAGGGCGGCCGTGAAAAGGCGCCTGCCGCAATCTGCCGCAAGGTCGCCGAGGCGGCGGACGGATCCCTGATCGAGGTCTGGGGAGATGGCCAGCAGACTCGGAGCTTCTGCTACATCGACGATTGCGTCGAGGGGATTGTTCGGATCATGGATTCCGGGTTCTCCCGACCCATCAACCTCGGCACGGACGAACAGGTCAGTGTCGACGGCCTCGTCGATCTCGTGTGTGACATTGCGACGAAGCGCCTCGCGAAGCGGCACGACGCGTCGAAGCCCCAAGGCGTCCGCGGCCGGAACAGTGACAACACCCAGCTACGGAAAGTCCTCGGCTGGGAGCCACAGGTCAGTCTCCGGTTTGGGCTCTCGATGACCTACCCTTGGATATGGGGTGAGTTGGAACGTTTGGGCCGGGCGAAACCGCCGGCGCCGTTGATCTCCGAGACGATCCGATTGGGTGGTCCGCTGCCGCGGGATCCCCTGGTTCCGCTGGCATCCCCATTCGTCGAACGGACCATTCTTGCTTCCTCCGACGGTCAAACGAACAACGGATCGCGGGGAGGCCCAATTCAGAATGACCAGTCGAGCCAATCCTCGTCTCCCTGAATGTTTGATTAGGCCGATGGCATGGACCGATTCAGCATGTCGAACGGTCGAGGCGGGCGAGTTATGACATCGGAAGACAAAGCAGATCCAGTGGCCCTGGCGACTGAGCAGGCATTGTATGCTCCCGATGCCCGCGGAGCCCTCGGGGGTGCGTCCTCCGACGGGGGCCTTACGATCCTCCTACCTGTGCACAACGAAGCGCAGACGATCGAGCAAGTTCTTGCCGGCTTCTGGGAAGCGGTCGTGCAACCGACGTCAGCCAAGATCCTAATCTGCGAGGACGGTAGCACGGACGGCACGGGAGAGGTCCTTCGGCGGTTGGCGGGGAAGTATCCCCTTCGGTTCGTCAACGGGACGGATCGGAAGGGCTATGCGGGTGCGGTTCGGGACGGACTCCTTCAGATTGACACGTCCCAAGTCTTCTTCGCCGACTCCGACGGCCAGTACTATCCGGAGGACTTCTGGAAACTGTGGCGTCACGTGGAAGAGTACGACATGATCGTAGGCAGCAAGGTCAATCGCAGCGAGCCGCTGCACCGGCTCCTCCTCTCCCGAGGATTTCACCTGCTGGCCAAGGTAATGACCGGCGTTCCATTGCAAGACATGGATTGCGGCTTCCGCATCCTCCGCCGCGACGTCGCGGACAAGGTGCTCCCCGAGGTCCGTTCCCTTCCCTACAGCTTCTGGGCAGAGTTCACGATCCTGGCCTACCGGAAGGGGATCCGAATCCTGGAAGTGCCTGTATCCCACCGGTCGAGGCTCAACGGAGACACGTCGATCTATCAGTGGAACCGTCTCCCAATGATTGTCCGTCGTCAATTCCGAGGTCTCATCGAACTCGCGAGGAGACTCCGGGAACCGGCCGGTCCGGGCTGAAATGGCTACCGTCGACGCGGGCGACAGCCCCGCTCAACGGCCGCTCGTCTCGGTCGTAATCCCCGCCTTCGAAGGAGGTCGCACCATTCTATGGACGCTCGAGTCCCTGTCCTCGCAGGACTATGTCCCTGCGGAATGGATCATCGTGGATGATGGGAGCCGCGACGCCCTTCCGTCCATCGTCCGGGAGTTCCTGGCCACGAAGGAACGAGAAGCGACGGTTATCCAGCACTCGGTAAACCAGGGGATTTCCCGGTCCCTGAACGATGGGGTGCGCCGTGCGACGGGGGAGTTCGTGCTCATCTTGCACCAAGACATCGAGCTGGTGGGCCGCGACTGGATAACCCGGGCAGTCGGGCATCTGGCTGAACGGTCTGAGGTATCGGTCGTGACGGGCTACTACGGCCTCCCCGCCAGGGGAGACCTGACGTTCGCACATCGCGCGTTCGGATTTCTCCGACGCCAGTTCCACCCGATGTCACCGAACGCTCAAGAATTCGTCCCGTTTTCAGAGTTCAAGTGCGATCTGATCAGGAAGTCCGTTCTCGATCGGCTCGGCAGCTTCCCTACGGAGTTCCGAGTCGCCGGAGAGGATATCATGCTCTCCTATCGGATTCGGCGGGCGGGAGGAAAGATCATGAAAGCGTACGACCTCCGGACGATCCAGCGATTCGCCGGAGCGGGCGAGACAGTTCGCGGGAATCTCCGAAAGGAGTTCCGATTCGGTCAGGCGTTCGCGGGAGTCCTCCGGGCATTCGGAGTCTATCCCTTCCGCGAACTCGAGTCGTCCCGATACGCACGGCAGAGGTCGTATCATCGCGCCTTCCAACCGATTTGGTCTTTCGCGATCGGGATGTTGCTCCTAGTGGCGATCATCTTGGGTTGGTCCATTGCCGCCCTGCTCGCAGGGGTCCTTCTGCTCAGTCGCTATGCCTATTATTTTGCGCGTCTATGGCCCGATTTCCACCAGTGGGTCGACTCATGGCCACGTGCGTTCGGGGAGACGACACTCGCGTCGCTGCTTGGAGTATCATCCGACTTCGTCTATTCGTTCGGCCTTGGAACGGGTCTCATCCGGACCGCGGTTGGCGCTCCCCTGTGAAAGGTCTGAGTGGGCCTACTCGAAAATCGACCTCCGGCATGACAGCGGGCCGCCAGAAGAGATCTGAGGGAGACCGAGGATGAGCCGGCGGAAAATCCTAGCGCTAACGACCTCCCCTCTCCCGATTCGGGGAGAGATTACGGACGGGCCCGGCTATCGCATGTGGAATCTCCTCCGCTACATCGCGCCGTCCAATGATGTGCGCATCCTCAGCCTGTACGAAAGTTTTCACATGGGCCGCTCCGGCTTGGGCCCGGTGTCCCAAGATGGGATGGTCGTGGAGCGACCTGGGTCCGCCCCGAGTGCGGTTGCGGCCCGGATTCGCGATTGGAGTCCCGACGTCCTCTACCTTCCATGGTCCTCGATCCCGTTCCTTGGCAACGCGACCGAGGACATCCCGACGATCCTGGACTATGTCGGCCCGAGCTTGCTGGAAGAATTCGTAGGAGGCACTCGGATCCCTCTCTCCCTGGCCCGCCTGCAGCTCGAGTCCTTCTGGATGGGGGACCGGTTCCTCACCACGACGGTCCGCGAGCGGTACTATCTACTCGGTCTGCTCGCGGCGTCCAAGCGCCTATCGACCGGGGACTTCGGCCGCGAGGACCCGCTGATTCACGTGGCACGGATGACTCCGTCCCCGGATCCACCGAAAGGGACCGATCGGCCGCCGCTTCACAGTGGCCGAGAGCTCGTCGTCCTCCTGGCCGGGGCGTTCCTTCCTTGGTACGACTACGACCGCTTTGAAGCGTCCGTCCGAAGGTATGCCGACCTCCGTTCGGATGGGATTCGGTTTGTCATCATGGGTGGGAATCCGCGTAATCCGGAGGCCGCCCGCAAGATCAAGTCCCGTTTCGGGGATCTCGCGGACCGCGGGATCGTCCAACTTCTGGAACTCGTCCCGTTTGACGAACGAGCGAAGTATTATCTCGGCGCCGACGTGGGACTCTTGATCCCACCGAATTCCGTCGAAGACGAACTGAGCGCCCGCACGCGGGTGGTCGACTACCTTTGGGCAGGCCTGCCGATCGTAACTCCGGGAAGGGACGAGTATTCGTCCCTCGTCCTCGAAGCCGAGGCCGGATTCAAGTACGACTCGGACGCAGAAGGGCCCATGGTGACGTTGCAGCGACTGGCCAATTCACGAGGCGAGATCAAAGGAGCAAGGGCCCGTATTCCGTCCCTCTTGGAAGGGCCATTCAACCCGAAGAACGCCCTGCGGCCCGCGACGGAGTTCATCGAGAACCCGCACGTGACGCGAAAGGGACGGCGGCGGTCGCGGCTGACCGAGCGGCTCGTCTTGGAGTCTTGGGAATTCCTGCGGCGCGTACGTTGGAGATGAGCAATCGTTGGAGACGCCCGCTTTCCGCAAAGTTCCCTGGATGTCCCTTCTGATTGGGCTTGGGGTGCGCATCGCCCTCGCTCCGATCTCGGCCCACCCTTGGGACACGAACGTATTCTTTGACACCGCCGCGGCCATCCTCCACGGTCAGTCGTTCTATGCTACGACGTCCTACTCGTATCCGCCGGTGTGGGCCGGATTCTTGGCAATCGTGGGAGTGCTCTACCAACCTCTCTCGGTTCCCCTGGGTGCCCATCCGCTCGCCTGGGCCGAGGTGGATCTGATCATGGGGGTTCCGACCGGACTCGGATCGCCCCTCTTGGTGGATTGGCTATTCCTCCTCCTGATGAAGGCGCCCCTGATCGCGGGGGATCTCCTTACCGGAATTCTCCTCGCCCGGATTGTCGCGCAGCGGCTTGGGCAACCGGAGAAGTCAGGCCTCGCATTCTCGGCCTTCTTCCTCAATCCTTTCGTGATCTGGATTTCCAGTGTATGGGGAATGTTTGACATCCTGCCAACGTATTTCGTGATCCTGGGGACCCTTCTCTTCATGGACAAGAAGGGGGTCGCAGCCGGCATCGCGTTCGGGATTGGCATCGGCCTCAAATATTTCCCGGCGCTTTTGGTCATCGCGCTCCTCCTTGGCCTTCGAAAAAGCCAAGACCGGCGTACCGCGCGCAATCTGGTCTTGGGACTCATCGGGGTCATCGCGCTCTTCTCCCTCCCCTTCCTCCTGGCGGAGCCAGGTGAGTATCTCCGAGGGACCCTGAGCCCTACCGCCGGACAAACGACGGGGCAGCTGAGCATTTGGGTCGTCGCCCACTACCTCGGAATCCTGAATCTCCCGCTGTGGGCCTCCGCACTAAACGTCGGGGCCATCCTCGGCGGAATCGTCTTCGTGAGCTGGTGTATCGGGTCCCGCTCAAAGGGTGGCGAGTCGACCCGTTGGATCGACCTGAGTTTGCTCTCGATTCTGCTCATTTACGTGCTGTTTCGCTTGATGAACGATCAATACGCAGTATGGATCATCCCGTTCCTCACGCTCGACTGGGTCCTTCGCCGGGGCCCTCGATGGTCCCTGGCTCTCTTCTCCGCCCTCTTGCTCGTTTCGGGACTGGTCAACGTGGGCCACTACTCTTTCTTCCTACCGCTTATCACCATTTCGCCTGGTCTGGCACCCTTTGTCCCGCAAATGCTTTTCAACGAGTTGGCTCGAGCGATCTTGGGAATGGTCGTCTGGGTCGTGGCGGTGTACCTTCTCTTTCGACGATTGAGAGACCTCTTTTCGAAGGGAGAGATGCTCCGGTTGATCACGGGTTCGATCCGATCCATTCTCGCCTCAGGTCGACGTTGGGTCTCGTCGCGAACGGGAGCGCGTTGAGCGGTCAATTGCTTAAAGAGCAGGCCGACGCACGGGCGAGACCCGCGCCGACTTTCTCGTTTAGGGCAATGACCACCCACGAATGCGTGTTGTGCAGCAGTTCTGTGCTGAACGCGTCGCCGGCGAAGTCCATGCGGCCCGGTGGGATGCCCACCTTAACCTCCGGGGGTCCTGGATCCAGCCACACGGTTTCCGCGAGATTGATCCTTTCCGCTATCGTAATGCCTACCCGGCCTTCGGCGACTCTCTTCTCCCAGAGCGAACGTGCGCCTCCCGGCGGCACCAACGCGTTCTCGAAGATGAGGTACTTCTGAAAGTTTTTCTCGACAAGGGATTGGATCTCTTCGAACGAAAATCCATGGTCCGGCATCATCTCTGCATTCGGTGTCCCGATGATGACCAGGCCATTCGAACGGGTGACGCGCCTCATCTCCGCAATCACTTCTGCCTCCTTCCCATATTCCTTGACATGTTCCAGGACTTCGTTCGAAATCGAAAC
>Ga0066685_10000450_pt1 | contig 14324 bp, 6 predicted proteins | sample GraSoiAngelo_134_FD_62305 | JGI IMG/M metagenome (GOLD analysis project Ga0066685, IMG submission 62305) | Grasslands soil microbial communities from the Angelo Coastal Reserve, California, USA - 14_0929_05_30cm | ecosystem: Environmental > Terrestrial > Soil > Grasslands | place: USA...
CCGCGAATGCGACCGACCCTGATGGCACGGTGACTCGCGTGGATTTCTATGCCGGCGCGACGTTGCTGGGCTCGCGGACGAGTGCGCCGTTCTCGCTCACGTGGAGCAACGTGTTTACAGGCGATTATCTCGTCTTCGCCAGGGCGATCGATAACCGCGGCGAAGCAACCGCTTCCGCGCCGCTCTCAGTTCGTGTGCGGCCGCCTGGCGGCGACATCCCGCCCACCGTTGCCATCGTGAGTCCAACGAATGGCGCCGTGTTCACAGCCGGTCAAACCGTGGGAATAACGGCCAACGCGACGGACAACGACGGCTCAATCCGCCAGGTGGCGTTTTACGAAGGCAGCAATTTTATCGGGATCGTAACAAACAGCCCTTACACGATCGCATGGAGTAGCGCGGTTGCGGGGAACTACACGTTCATCGGAGTGGCTATGGATAATCTGGGTGCGACAAATTCAGCGACGATTCAGATTACCTTGCAGCATCCACCAGAAGTTTTTGTTGCCAGTCCAAGCGAGGGAGACCGATACACGATTCCAGTCAACGTCCGCCTCATGGCGGACGCACGCGATTTCGAAGGCCCGGTCAGCCGTGTGGACTTCCACACAAACGGTGTTTTCCTCGCGACCGCGAACCAGTTCAGTTCTCCCGATTTCAGTTTCACCTGGACCAATGCTCCGGTCGGCAACTACACCCTGACCGCCGTGGCGATTGACGCCTTCGGAGCCGCAACGACATCGGCCCCAGTGCATTTTTCGGTCGAGACGCCCAATGCGCTTCCACAAGTCCGGATTCTCAGTCCGGCGGCTGGCGCCATTTACTCCGCACCGACAAACATCGTGGTGGTGGTGGACGCGTCCGACCCGGACGGCAGCATTCAGCAAGTCCAACTGTATTCTTACGATTTTCTGTTGGGCACGTTGACCAATCAGCCGTTCGTGTTTGTCGTGCGCAACCTCACCGAGACAACCTATTGCCTCAACGCCCGCGCTCTGGACAATCGCGGAGGGACCGGCGTTTCCAGCCAGGTTTGCGTCACAGTCACCAACGACCCGACTCGGATGCCCAAATACAACATTATCGATCTGGGGGCCTTGGTCGGTCCGGAGAGCCGGGCCAACGGAATCAATAACGACGGAGTGGTCGTTGGTGACGGAAAGACTCCCGACTACCGGCAACGCGCCTTCATCTACCGAAATGGGGCAGTGCAGATACTGCCTTTGCTCGGTGGCGAAGGTCTGGGTGGCGGCGGCGGTGCCTTGGCGATTAACGACGCCGGGTTGATCACCGGTTACGCCGCCGATGGCAGCGGATATCCACACACGTTTCTGTACGACGGCACCAACATGGTAAACCTCGGCACTCTCGGAGGGCGACAAAGTTTTGGCCGCGCAATCAGCGCATCTGGCCAGGTTGTGGGAGAGGCCGAGGATGACAACAACCAAACGCGGGCATTCCTGTTCAGCAATGGAGTCATGACCAACCTTGATTCTTTCGGTGGCTCCGAAAGTGGTGCTCGCGGCATCAACAACTCCGGACACGTCGTTGGCGCCGCCCGCTTGCCATCGGGTAAAACCAGAGGGTTTGTCTATAACCCCAACACCGGCATGACGACGCTGGGAACTCTGGGAGGAGATAATAGCCAGGCTCTGGCCATCAATAACTCCGGGCAGATCGTTGGTGACGCATCAACTGCCGATGGATACACCCACGCCTTTCTGTATCTACAGGGCTTCCTGGTCGATCTGGGAACATTCGGCGGCTTCAACAGCATCGCCACCGACATTAGCGAACGCGGCCAGATTGTCGGCTGGGCAGAAGACGTCCATCTGAGGTCGCACGCGTTTCTGTGGCACAATTGCGTCCTTTATGACCTCAACCAGCTCATTCCGCCCGGCTCCGATTGGGTCTTAACTCAAGCCAACGCCATCAATGACTCGGGCCAAATCGTCGGCTTCGGCAAGAAGGGACTGGTTGATCAGAATGACCGCGCGTTCCTGTTGACTCTGGCTCAGAACAGTCCGCAACGCCCGGAAGACAATCAATTGATAAGTTTCAAGAACGGACACTTCGATTTCTGCATGCCCGTTCCCTTGGGTTCACCGTTCGTGCTGGAGGCCTCCACTAACCTGGTAAATTGGATTCCGGTTTCCACAAATTACAACCGAAGCGGCTTGGTCGATTTTAACGATCCGCAAGCTGGCGGTTTCTACACACGGTTTTACCGTGCCGTTCCTCTACCATGAAGGATCCGCAAGACAAAATTCATTTGATGACAAGGAAGAGCAATGGCAGTGGTTGCCCTATCCAGCAGTTGACTAAAGGCCCGAATTGGCGGCCTGACAGCGTCTTTATCCAGGCATCTGTGTCGAGGTGATGGTCATATGCTGCCGATCATGAACGAATCCGCCCAATCAGCGCGACGTTGCCGCGATCGGAAGCGGGTCGTGAATCATTGCTCCATTGTCGGTGGTCCGAATTGTCAGTAATCCTTTAGATTTCGCTGCGGAGACGGTGTCATTGTCCGATTCGCAATTCGAATTCGCAGACCACAGAGGAGGAAGTTAGCGCAATTGACTCTACATAGCCAATTCTTGTATGCTCCAATTACATCCACCGTGTCTTTTCAGAGTGCGCTCGGGATTTCTGGTGATTGCGATGACCTTGCTCACGTGGAGTCACACCGCACAATCGGGGACACCTGGAGGGCTATCCGCACGGCCTGGTGACCGAAAAATCGAACTCTCTTGGGCTTACGTGGACGCGCCCGTAACATGGAACGTCAAACGTTCCTTGAGTGACTCCGGACCCTACAGCCTCATCTCCAGTCTTAGGACCAACGCCTTCAGTGACACGAGCGTTAGCAACGGAATCCCTTACTACTACAGGATAACCAATTTCGCGATTCTTGAGGGAGCGAAGCGGTGGCGAGTACACCGGCGCGCTAAAGCGACTTGCCACGATTCCTTAAGCGAGTATTGCTGTGAGCATGTCCGCTGTTGTTCGAAAGCGCCTCTTTGCGCTGATCACGTTCGCGCTGTCCGTCGTCGGTTCTGCTGGCGCGGCCAGTGATGCGCTCGGTCCCGCTTTTCGCATCATCCGTGAAGCGGTGGAGAAGGATGAGATACCTGGTGCGATTGCTTTAGTGGCGCGCGGCGGCACGATTCTCCGGCACGAGGCTTATGGCTTGAGGGACATTGAAAATCGGCTTCCTTTCACCACCAACACGCTTTGCTGGATTGCTTCCATCACCAAGCCGGTGACGGTGGCGGCGGCGATGACTCTCGTGGATGTCGGGAAGCTCGCGCTGGATGATGCGATCGAAAAATACCTGCCGGAATTTCGCGAACAAACAGACACGAACGGCACACATCACGTTTTCACGATCCGGCAGTTGATGTCGCACACTTCGGGTCTGGTCCCCAATCCACCGACTCGCCGGTCCGGCTGGCCGATCGGCGGCCCGCTGGACGACTTTTGGTTGCAGCAAAAACTTCCGGAGATCGTGCAAACGATCGCGCGGAGCCAACTGCGGTTCGAGCCTGGCAGCCAGTTCGAATATTCCAACTCCGCGTTGTTCGTCCTGGGCCGCGTGATCGAGGTCGTCTCCGGCAAGCCCTACGCTGTCTATGTGAAGGAAAAGATTCTGGAACCGCTCGGCATGGTTGACACGCATTATGCGCCTCCACCAACGGAAGCCAAACGCGTGGCGACGATTTACGCGCGTCGAGACGGCAAGCGGGAAACGATCTTCCGGTTTAACCCGGCCGTGATGATTGCGAACACCGCGCCCGACGGCGGGCTGTTCTCTTATCCGTCCCAGCTCGTGCCCTTCCTGCAAATGTTCCTCGACGATGATGGCCGCGTGCTTTCGCGTTCGGCCGTGGCCGAGATGCTAAAGGAGCAGCCGCATGGATGGGGCTTGGGCTGGTCGCTGCAAGAGGGGTTGTTCCTGCACGAAGGATCGAGCGGCACGGTGGCCTGGGCTGATCCCAAAACGCGTGTGATCGGGGTTCTGTTCCTGCAATATCGCGACCAAAACAAATTCGACGAGCGTTTGCGGAAGCAATTTCGCGAAGCCGTGCGTGACGCATTCGCGGATCCAAAGAAGCCTGAAGCGTATTTTCCGCCGCCGGAATCCGAAGGGGGCTGGCGAAAGCTCGAGCAGCCCGAGGACATCCGGCGTCTGGATCCGGACGACCTGGCCGAACTCAAAAAGTGGCTGCTCGACTCGGACAAGCGCGACTTCGCCGCCGTTGTAATTCGCCATGGCCACATCGCGCTGGAAGTGGAGCGGGGCATCAGCGCCAAGACAGATTCACGCCGCGTCGCTTCGGTGTCGAAAGCCATCTGCGCTACGGTGCTCGCGATTGCTTCCGAGCAGAGCCAGCTAGGTTTGACGCCGAGAAAAATGAAGTTCGACGATCCGGCGTTCCAATTCATCCCCTGGGCGCAGCCGCTCAGCGATCCGCGCAAGGAAAAGATCACGGTCGGACAGTTGCTCAACCACACATCAGGCATCTCTCCCGAAGCGACCGGCGCGCCCAACGACGGCACGTGGGACTACATTCTTGGCCACAGCGGCGATCAGCGGACCGCGAAGCTCGCTTTCGATCCCGGAGGCGGCTGCGGTTATTCCACCCACGCCCTGGCTCATGCCGCCCTGGTGTGTGAGACGGTGACTGGCAAGCCTTACGACCAGTTCGCCATCGAGACGCTGCTCAAACCGATCGGCGTCGAGCATTGGTGGTTTCAATATTACGAGGGCGGCGACACCTTCCGTGTAGGCACCGGTAACGAACGGCATCCTTCACACGGACTTGGCATGCCCGCGCGTGACCTCGCTCGAATCGCCTACTGCATGGTTCGCGGTGGACGGTGGAAGGACCGGCAAGTCATACCAAAGTGGTTCGTGGATGAAACCGCCGCGCCGACGCACGACGTGAAGACCTCCGAGATGCGCTGGAAGCTCAACCCGCAAATCTTCTCCCACGGTTGGGAACTGCCCGCGCGTCTCACCGGCGAAGGCGGTCGCAACGGCGCGGGCATTCCCGCCGACGCCCGTGCTAAGCCCGGTTCCGGCGGTCAATACATTGCCTTCGTGCCGAGCCTCGACCTCGTCGTCACGCGCCAGACTGGCAGCAGCGGCGACTGGCAGTTCGAGGAATACTTGCGCCGAGCGTGTGCGGCCGTGCTCAGCGGAACGATTGTTACAATCGATCCACAAGGCAACGGGTCTTCTTCTCCGAAGACGCCTCCGATTGGCGCGACTCGCCTCCGCGGTCACGCACCTGTGGAGGTCACGCGCCCGAAACACCTGCCATGACTGCCACCCGGACACGACCACCGGCGCTTGCGCGAGCGATCTTTGGTGCGTTGCTACTCGTCGCTCCCGGAATCAAAGCCGCCGACGCCGGCGAAACCCTCTACAACGGCATCGTGCTTCCTCGCGAATGGCCGCCACGTCTTGCTGACTTTCCTACGTCGGTCGAGAAGGACCCGGTCGTCCCTCCTTATCTGATCTCGCCGCCCGAGGTCATCCCGATCGATGTCGGACGGCAGCTCTTTGTCGATGATTTTCTCATTGCCGAGACGACGCTCAAGCGAACTCTCCTGACTCTGACTCCGCATGTGAAGCGCGGAAAAATCAAAGTAGGTGAACAGCTCATAATCGAAGCCCTGCCAAGCGGCGAAAAATTCCAAACCGAACTCTTGGAACAAGGCAATCGGTTACGTGCGCGCAGCGAAATCGCTCAATTCTACCGGGACGCAAAAGCGAACGAAGGCGACTACGTGCTGCTCAGCGAAGTCGCTTCGGGACGCTGGACATTAAAGAAAGCTCCGCCAGGAAAATATGGCCTCTCGGCTCTCGCCGTGTAATGCCGTCTAACTTGACCAGAACAAACCAGATCACGTCGAAACGAGCGGTCGCGCTGGCGCTGCTGGTCTCACTGTTCCGCTCATTAATGCTGCTCGCGGCTGAGCAGCGAGTCGTGGACCCGGAAGCGCTGCCTAAGTTTCCACCCGTCGCCGCGCGGGATGCGCTGAATACATTTCGACTAAAAGCGGGCTTTCGCCTTGAGCTCGTGGCGGCTGAACCGTTGGTGACTGAGCCGATCGCACTGGCGTTCGACGAGGATGGGCGGCTCTTTGTCGTTGAGATGAGTGACTTCCCGGAGAGCGACAAGCAACATCATGGCCAGGTCAAACGGCTGGAGGATACGGATGGAGACGGTCGTTTCGACAAATCGACTGTCTTTGCAGACGGCCTGCGCTGGCCGTCGGCGGTTCATTGTTACGGCGGCGGAGTTTTTGTGGGAGCGGTTCCGGATTTGTTTTTTTACAAGGACACCAACGATGACGGCGTGGCGGATGAAAAGCGGGTGGTCCTGACCGGCTGGGGAAATCGCGCCGGGACGCTCGATGCCGAAGGGGTGTTCGGCAGTCTGGCCTGGGGGCTCGACAATCAGATTCACGGGCTCGTCAACCGCTTCGCCGGGGTGATCACCAATCCGAATAATCCAGCCGCGAAACCGGTCACGCTCGGGGGCAATTTTGCGTTCGATCCGCGGACGATGACGCTCGTGGCAGAGGCGGGCGAAGGGCAGTACGGCATGGGCTACAACGACGACGGACGACAGTTCCTTTGCCGGCAACACAGACACATCATGACACAGCTTTTCGATCGGCGGTATGCTGACCGAAATCCCTACTATACGATGCCGGATCCGACGGTGGACATCGCGGTGGATGGCCCGAAGGCCGCCTTGTATCGCATCAGCCCGGAGGAGCCGTGGCGGGTGATGCGCACCAAGTGGCGTGTCGAGGGGCTGGAAGAGGGAATCGAAGCCGGCGGACGCGCTTCCGGCTACTTTTCGGCGGCCTGCGGCCTGACTATTTATCGCGGCAACGCCTGGCCGCGCGATTACGTCGGTGACGCGTTCGTCGCTGATCCCGCTGAAAATGTCGTGCATCACAAAAAGGTGACGCACTCAGGACCGAAGGCCAGCGCTGAGCGGCCCGCAGACGAACAAAGGGTCGAGTTCCTCGCGTCGAAGGACACCTGGTTCCGCCCGGTGTACATGGCCAATGCGCCGGATGGGACATTGTACATCGCCGACATGTACCGGCAGATTATCGAGGCAAAGGGCATTCCCGACGAAATCGTCAAGCATCTCGATCTCTCCGCCGGGCGCGACATGGGGCGCATCTACCGAATCGTGCCGGAGGGCTTCAAACAGCCGCCGCCGCCACGCCTCTCTCGCGCATCGCTCGGCCAACTGGTGGCCACACTTGAACATCCCAACGGCTGGCATCGAGACACAGCGGCCAGGCTGCTCTACCAGCGCAACGATCGCGTCGCGGCGCCGATACTCACGAGGCTCTTGACCAAATCCAAATCATCTGTTGGCCGCTTGCACGCCTTGTACGCGCTCAAAGGTCTGGGAGCGCTGGACGAGCAACTGGTGCTGCAAGCCCTGTCGGATGTCGATGGAGTCGTGCGCGAGCACGCAGTTCGTCTGTCTGAAGGCTTCCTCCAACAGGGCGTCCCTTCCCGCGAGTTGTGGAGGAAGCTCTCCGCGTGCGCTTCGGACCCGGTCGTGGGTGTGCGCTATCAGCTTGCGTTCAGTTTGGGTGAGATCCGACATCCGGAGCGGCTCGGTGTCCTTGCCCAGATCGCCCGGCGCGACGCAGCCGAACCGATGATGCGGGCCGCGGTTCTGTCGTCGTTGGCCCAGGGCGCGGGAGAAATGTTCAGCTTGCTCTCCAATGAAACGAGCGCCCCCGCGACTTCGACGGGTCGTCCGGAGATCTTGCATGAGTTGGCCGCGGTGGTGGGAGCCGCCAACCGGTCGGTCGATCTGGCGCGCGTGCGAGAGGCTTTGATCTCAACGCGCGATCCCCTGGTCGCGTTCCCGCTCGCGCGAGGTCTGGGGGACGGCCTCCGCCGGGCCGGGAGCTCATTTGAGAAAGCTGGAGTGGATTTGGAATCGTTGCTGGATCGCGCTGCGGCCACCGCCACCGACGCCCAGGCGCCGGCATCGGCGCGCCTGGAGGCCGTCGCTCTGCTTGCTTTCGGACGCGGCGCTGAAAGCGAGAAAACGCTGCTGCCCCTGCTGGACTCCCAGCAGCCGCAGGCCGTGCAATTGGCCGCCCTCACGTCGCTCGATCGGCTCTCGCCCGCGGGACTTGCTGCCGCGCTTCTGGGCCGCTGGTCATCGTTGACACCCACAATTCGCGACAAGGTGGCGGACGTGCTGCTCAAGCGTCCTGACCGCACCGGCGGGCTGCTCAGTGCGATGGAAGGAGGAATTGTCCAGCGTCGCGATTTGTCCTTGATGCAGATCGTGGCCCTGCGCCAACACTCGGATCCAACCCTCCAACAGCGCGCCATCAAACTGATCGGCGCCGCGTCGGACGCCAAGCGTGACGAAGTGGTCCGGCGTTTTCTGCCCGCCCTCGAGCTGCGCGGCGACGCCCAACGCGGCAAGGCCGTGTTCCAGCAGCGTTGTCAATCCTGTCACCGCTTCGGGAGCGACGGATTCGCCGTCGGCCCGGATTTGACCGGAGCCCGAAGCGGCGGCAAGGAAAAGCTGCTCGTGAATATCCTGGACCCCAACCGCGAAGTTCCACCGAATTACTTTGGTTACGTCGTCGATACCAAGGAGGGGGACAGCTACACCGGCATCATTGTGAACGAAACCGCTAACAGCGTCACAGTTCGTCAACCCCTCGCTATCGAGGTAGTCGTCCCGCGTTCGCAGATCGCGAAGATGCAGGCCTCGAAACTATCGCTCATGCCGGAAGGGCTGGAGGAAGGATTGGCCAATCAGGATCTGGCTGACCTTGTGGATTTCATTGTTGCTGACGTCCAGTGAGCGGGGCCAACATTCATCTTAGGTTAGATGCCTCTTTCAAAGGTCCATCGTTCTGCCGGTGCTAACTAAACCAGGCATTGAAAGCACGATGCCTTTCCGGTTTAACTCTCCCCGTCACCCAAACCAGCCGCGCCTGGCAACGAGCAAACACACATGATCACACGGCGTAAGTTCGTGAAAAACTCAGGAGCCCTCGCTGGGGGGATTGTTGCGGCCAATCTGACCGGCATCAGCGTTCTTTCCGCCGCCAGCAGGAAAAAGAGCGACATCCGAATCGATCATATTTCATTCGGCTACGACGAGTACCTCTTTCGGGCTCCGGTCGGTTTCGCGGGAGCGGTGGTGGATCGGGCCACGATAGTGACCGTGAGGTGTTCCGTCCGTACTGCGGGAGGAAAGGTCGCCCGCGGATTCGGATCGATCCCCTTCAATCACACCTTCTCTTTCCCATCGAAGAAGATGACGAACGAGACCAAGAACGACGCGATGAAGGCGCTGGCGGCCGAGCTGGCGAAAGTGACGGGCAGCCACCAGGAATTTGCCCACCCGCTCGACATCAACTGGGACCTGGCGCCGCTGTATCTCAAGGCCGCTGCCGACGTGTCCGAACGGTTACATCTGGCCGATCCCATCCCCAAGCTATGCACGCTGGTGACCGCCGCCGCGTTCGATGCCGCAATCCACGATGCTTTTGGCAAGGCCCACCGGATAAACTCTTTCGACACGTATGGTCCCGGGTTTATGAATCATGATCTGTCCCGCTATCTGGGCGAGGGCTACGAGGGACACTATCCCAACCGCTATCTGCTTCGTCAGCACAAGCCACGCATGACGCTCTGCCATCTGGTCTCGGCGGTCGACCCAATCGAAGAATTCGACAACAAGAAACCTCTCAAGGATGGGTTGCCAGAGACGCTTCCCGAGTGGATCAACTACAACGGGTTACTCGAGCTTAAGATCAAGCTGAACGGGACGGATTTGAAATGGGATGTCGAACGCGTGATGCACATTGAAAGAGTCGCTGTCCAGACGCAAGAAAAACGCGGCGTCAAGAACTGGGCCTATGTGCTCGACTTCAACGAGAAGTGTCCGAATGTCGAGTACTTCATCGAGTTCTTGAGGCAGTTGAAAGAGAAAATGCCGATTGGTTACCAAAGGATCAAGTACACGGAACAACCCACAGCACGTGATCTCAAGGCGCATCCCGAGAACGTCATGCACGAGGCGGCCAAGCTCTGTCCGGTTGTGATCGACGAGTCTTTAATTGACGTCGAATCCCTGCTGCTCGCACGCAAGCTGGGCTGGACGGGAGCAGTTGTGAAGTCCCCCAAGGGACTTACCCACATGATTCTGATCACGGCGGTCGCGGGAAAGGAGCGGATATTTCTCTGCGGCGGCGACATGAGCTGCCCCGGCGCGGCGCTGATCCAGACGGCCAACCTGCAGGCACGCGTGCCGACCATCACCTCGGTGGAGGCGAATGCGCGCCAGTACCTGCCACAGGCGAACAAGGCATGGGAATCACGATTCCCGGGTATGTTCCGCGTCACCGACGGAATGCTTCAGACCCGGGAGATAAGTGGACCAGGTCTGGGAGCTCCTGAAATTTAGCCGTATGATCAGATTACGCTTGGAATGCATTGCAGTTTACTTCGCGGTGGCTGCCCGGGCCTTTGGTGTTTCCTCGTCGTTTGATATCACTGTCGCAGCGGGTCAGCACGAACGTAACAATGTCCCTGTGCGAGTGCTGATGACTCGTGGCCAGATCGGGAAGGATCGGATTGCATCCGTCACACTTGCCGGGCCGGACGGAAAATCGATCCCGGCGCAATGGACCGGTCCCGGCCTCCTCTCAAGCGCCGCCGGCGAGCTGCATTTTGTCCTGCCACATTTGGTGGCTGGCGAGTCGGTGCGCTTGAGAGCGACCCTTTCGACCGGGTCCCCCTCAATCGCGGGAGGCTTCACCTGGCGCGATCACCCCGGCCATCATGTCGATCTCATGTTCGGCGAGCGACCGATCATGACGTATCACTACGAACGGCTTGACGAATCCACGCCGGCAAGTCGAGTTCGGACCTACAAGGTTTTCCATCACGTGTTTTCTCCCAAGGGAGATCGGATTGTCACTGGTGGTTTGAATGAGGATCCTAAGGTCCATTCACCGCATCACCGCGGTATCTTCTATGGCTTCAATCGCATCACCTACGGCAACGGCAAGACGGCGGATACCTGGCACTGCATCGACGGAGCATTTCAACAGCACGAACGTTTTCTCGCGTCAGAGGAAGGCTCTGTTCTGGGTCGGCAGCGTGTTGTCATTAGCTGGCATGGGCAGGACACGGCCTTCGCCGAAGAGGAGCGCGAGTTAACGGTTTACAATGTTCCTGGTGGCCATTTGATTGAGTTCGCCTCCCGGCTGCGAACCCCGTCAGGTCGTGTACGGATCGACGGCGACCCGCAGCACGCCGGATTTCAATTTCGTGCGCACAACGACGTCGACGCCTTCACCTCCCGGGAGACGATCTATGTTCGCCCGGACGGCACGGGAAAACCCGGCGAAACCCGCAATTGGGATCCACAAACCCGCCAGGGACCGGTCAACCTGCCCTGGAATGCGATGTCGTTTGTGCTCGGCGGAAAACGATATACGGCGGCCTATCTCGACCATCCCGGAAACCCGAAGGAGGCCAGGTTCAGTGAAAGGGAATATGGTCGCTTCGGTTCCTATTTTGAATACACGATTGAAAAAGACAAGCCGCTCACGGTGAATTATCGGCTATGGCTGCAGGAAGGCCTGATGAAGCCCGAGGAGGTCGCCGCCCTCAGCAACGACTTCGTCGATCCGGTTAAGGTGACGGTGCATGAACCTGAATAACGAGTGGCGCTCACTGAGCAATCCCGACTTGCGCCCGGTATTCGCCTGGGATTTCTTCGGCGGCTGGAACGCTGGAAAGTGAAACCATGAACCGCGTCAGGTTTCTCAGCTTAGTGGCTTCTCTTACACCGCTGCTTGCAGTTGGCGTTCCGGAGGTCTCAGCAGCGGCGTGGAGCGTCGCCGAGCAACCCGAACTCAAGCAAGCACTCGAAGACGCACCGGCTCTGCAGACTGAATCGCTGGGTGAACCGGCCCGCGGAGTGAATGTCTGGGAACGATGGTTGGTGCCGAATACGGACGGCAAGTCGTGGGATCTGCTGCAGATTTATTTCAAGGAATACTACGGCCCCACCTGGCTCTACGCGGTCGATCTCGGTAGCGGCGACGTGAAGAAACAGCGCTTGCCTGACGGCCACCAGTTTTACCTTTCCGGACGGGCGCTCGGCTTCGACGGCAAATTCTACATTGCGACGCCATCGCGCCGCACCGGGAACATGCACCTCTTCGTCTACGACCCGGCGACCAATTCACTGGAGGAACGGGGAGAGATCGTTCAAGGACTCGGCGGCGAAGTTCGTCCGCTCGCGGTCGGACCCGATGGCCGGATTTACGGCACGGGCAGTCGGGGCAATCAGGTCGGGCTTTACATTTACGATCCGAAGTCGAGCAAGGTCGTCAAGGACTTCGGCGCTGTCGGCCCAAAGCATCCCAACGGCGCCTGGAGCCGTTACGTGCTGGGTGTGGATGATACGCATGCTTATATCGCCAGCGGCATGATCCCCGCCTGGTATCTCGTGGCGGTCAACCTGGAGACCGGCGAAGAGAAAGTGTTGCTGGAGTCGCCGACCGAACGAGTGATGGACATCATCGAAAGTTTCCCGAGCGCCTATGCCCGCATCACCCAGGACGGTGCGTCCGACAAAGAGTATTGGCTCTACCATGGCGCAGCGATCCCGAAGATTAACGACAAGCCGCCGTGGCCAAAACGAGATTCTCCGTGGGCCAAAGCTGTGCCGAAGCCGGAAGTTTACTTCGACCAGATCGATCCGGACGAAAACGGAACTGCGATGGTTTGGTATCGCTCGCGCAAGGACGCGGCCCAGGCGCCTGATCTGCGTAGCAGCCGACGTGAGGAGGCTCAAATTGGAAAATCCGAAATCCGAAATCCGAAATCCGAAACAGAGGCGCAGGGCTGGAAATCCATTCGCCTGGAAGGCGTCAACACCTATCCCCATCGCATCAATCCGTTAGCCGTGCTGCCCGATGGCCGTCTCTACGGAACGGGCGAGGATTACGTCGGCACATTCCTTTTCAATCCCAGGACCGGTGAAACAGTCTATTGCGGTCCGCGCGTTGGACTGGCGCCGTACACCACTATCGTGTGCGAGGGTAAGCTCTATCTCAGCGGCTACTCGGGCGGTCATCTTTTTGTGTACGACCCCGCGCGGCCCTGGACATTGGGCAAAGGCGGGCCTCCTGGCAGTCCCGCGCCGGACCAGGGCGATGCGCGGAGTAATCCTCGTTACCTCGGGGACTTTGACCGAACGACTCGGGTCGGGCTGATGCACAGCTCCGCCCTCGGTGCTGACGGCAAAGTCTATTTCGGCGGGTTCGGATTGCGTCATTACACCGGCGGGGGATTTGGATGGTTCGATCCGAAAAACGGAAAGCTTGACGGATTTTGGAACCCACTGAGCGGCTACCCGGTGCACCGGATTGCCACGGCCCTCGGCGGAAAACAGATGGTCATTTCCACGACGAAGGCGGCGGACGAACTGAACAACAATCAGGCGCCCGAGGAAGCAAAACTGTTCGTTTACGACGTCAACGCACAGAAGATCGTGCGCGAGATCGTGCCGGCGGCCAAAGCCCGGACGACGGGTATGATAACCGAGGCCAGCACGGGACGAATGGTGGGATTGACCGTGACCGGGACGGAATATGGAAAACCCGGCTCCGGCCTTCTCTACGGTGTGGACGTAACGACGGGCGAGGTGCTGTTCCGCAAACCTCTCCCCTGGCCGGTTTCGACAGACGATCACTGGCCCCACTGGGTCGATCCGTCGTACGAGTATCTGGACCTTGTGCTCGGCCCGGACGGCTTCATTTGGACTTACTTGAAGAACATCCTCGTGCGCATCGATCCGAAAGACGCGAGAGTGAATGTCGTGGGCAAGATCGACCCCGTCGGCCACGTGACCTTTGTCGGCAATGACCTGTACCTGTCGGGACCCGAGCAATTGCGCCGCATCCGCAACATCGCCTCGCCTCGGTAATGCCCAAATGAGCGACCGCCGCCAGCAGGTTCGCTGAAGATCGCTGCCGCCCGTACGTCCCGCCATGAATCGGTTTGGGTCATCAAGACTGCGCTCAAAGGGGTCGTCATTGATGCAGGCGGGCAATCTGGTTTCTCGCAGACGCAAGCGCGACTCCGGGCGCTGGGCGTCGAGCAGGTAACGCATGTGTTGCAGTCGCACACTCATGGTGACCATTGTGGAGGCGCCTATTTGTGGCGAGCCGCCTGGGGAAAAATCGTTGGACCGAAAGCGGCGGCCTTCCCGCTGATC
>Ga0066685_10000459_pt1 | contig 14256 bp, 10 predicted proteins | sample GraSoiAngelo_134_FD_62305 | JGI IMG/M metagenome (GOLD analysis project Ga0066685, IMG submission 62305) | Grasslands soil microbial communities from the Angelo Coastal Reserve, California, USA - 14_0929_05_30cm | ecosystem: Environmental > Terrestrial > Soil > Grasslands | place: USA...
CGCCAGCCTTCGCGTGCCGCATGCAGGGGCGCGGCCATTATTCGTAGCGCAGCGCCTCGATCGGATCGAGGCGGGCGGCGCGGATCGCGGGGTAGACGCCGAACACGACGCCCACGCTGATGCCGAGGCTCAAGGCGACGCCCACTGACCACAGCGTCACGCGGGCGGGCAGGGGGGTGGCCGCCTGGACCAGCACGGCGAGGCCCAATCCCGCGGCGAGGCCGGCCACGCCGCCGAGCAGCGACAGCGTCATCGATTCCGCGAGGAACTGGCGCCGGATGTCGCGGCGCGATGCGCCGAGCGACTTGCGCACGCCGATCTCGCGGGTTCGCTCGGTCACGCTCATCAGCATGATGTTCATGATGACGATCCCTCCCACGACGACGCCAATAATCACGACAGCTGGCACGACGTTGAAAATGACCCGCGTGAGCTTGGCCCAGAACGCGATCAACCCTTCGCCCGTGTCCACCGTGAAGTCGTCCTCGGCGCTGGGGCGCAGCCGGTGGGCGATGCGCATCGCCTCCTCGGCGCGCAGCATCCCGTCGTTGACGCTCACGGCGGTGGTCATCTTGACGGAGATCACCATGGTCTGGCGGCGGCCGTACAGCATCTCGAACGTCGTGAGCGGCAGCATCACGAAGCCGTCCCACGACTGCCCCAGCACCGTGCCCTTCTTGGCGATCACGCCCTTGACGGTGAACTGGGTCCCGCGCACGCGGATCGTCTGGCCGACCGCTTGCGCCGGGCTCCCGAACAGCTTGTCGGCGACGTCGAAGCCCAAGACGCCCACGAACCGCCGCTCGCGCACGTCAGTGTCGGTGAGCGGCTCGCCGGCGGCGAACTGATAGTCCTGTACGACGACGTACGGGGCCGTGACGCCGAAGACGAACGCGTCACCCACCGTGCGGTCGCGCCAGTGGACGTCGGCCATCGGCGTCGGCCAGCCGGACTGCAGCGCGATGGCCTGCGCGTCGGGGAGGGCGCGCTCCACCAGCGGCACGTCCTCCGGCGCGATGATCGGCCGGCGCTGGATGCGGCGGTACTCCTCGTCGTCGATGAAGCCGACCTGGATGGGGTCGCGGCGGACCTGGAACGCGTTGACGCCGACGATCGCGCCGGCGAGGCGCTCGCGCACGTAGGCGTTCATCCCCTGGATGACCGCGACGACCGCGACCAGGAACGCCACCGAGACGATGATGCCGAGCAGCGTGAAGAACGAGCGTAACTTGTGGCTCCAGACCGCCTGGAGCGCGAGGAGCACGGCTTCGTAGACCGGCATGAGACTACAAACTAACGGCTATTCGTAGCGCAGGGCTTCGACGGGGTCGAGTCGCGCGGCGCGGCTGGCCGGGTAGATGCCGAAGAGGATGCCCGTGAACGCCGCAGCGACCAGGGCGACGACGATCGACAGCAGCGGGACATGGGCCGGGATCGGGGTCGCCACGGCGAGGAACAGCGCGATCGCGCCTCCCGCAATCATGCCGCAGACGCCACCGGCCAGGGTGAGCGTCGCGGCCTCGACGAGGAACTGCCACAGGATCGCCTGCCGCGTGGCTCCGAGCGCCTTGCGCACGCCGATCTCGCGGGTGCGCTCGGTGACCGAGATCATCATGATCGCGATCACGCCCACGCCGCCCACGAGCAGCCCGACCATCGACAGTGCGATCATCACCACGCGCAGGATGAGCGTCATGGAGTTGATGCTCGCGAGGTAGGTCTCCTGGGAAACGACGGCGAAGTTGTTGTCCTGTCCCGGCCGCAGGCCGCGCTGGACGCGCAGTGCGACGGTCACATCTTCCATCGCCTGCTCGGTGCTCACGGTGGCCGCCGGGCCGACGAAGAAGTGCATCCAGCCCTTCCAGTAGGGCACGTGCTTGACGAACGCCCCGTGGGGGAGAATGACCTGGAACTGGTCGTCCTCGCCGAACAGGCTCGGTGGCGGGTTGAAGACGCCGATCACCTCGTAGGAGAGCCCGGCGATCTTGAGGTCGCGGCCGATCGGGTCCAGGGGGCCGAAGATCCAGTCGGCCAGTTTCTTGTTGACGACGACCACCTGCGCGCCCGCGACGTCCTCAACGGGGGTGAAGGAGCGTCCCGGGAACACGTCGCCGCCGGCGATCTTCACCCAGTCGGCGCTGCGGCCGTTGATGTTGACCGAGGTCGTCTTGCGGTCGCCGAAGGCCACCTGGCTGCCGCCGCCCGCGTCCTCGCCCAGGGCGACAAAGCTCACCGAGGGCACGGCGGCGATGACGCGCGCCTCGTCAACGGTCATCGCGGGGTTGCGGCGCCAGGGGCAGTTCTCGTCCGAGCCGTCGCAGATCCCGATGCCGCCCTGGAAGAACCGCCCGACCCAGAACGTCTTCGGCCCCAGCGACGCCAGTTCGTCGCTCACGCTTTTGTTGAAGCCGCTGATCAGGGCGCCGATCACCATCACCACCATTACGCCGATGGCCACACCGAGGATCGTGAGGGCGGCGCGCACCTTGTGGGCCCGGAGCGACGCCAGCGCGATGCCGACCCCTTCGAAGGTGGAGGTCACCCGTCACTCCTGCCGCAAGGCGACGACGGGGTCGAGTCGTGCGGCGCGGGAGGCGGGATAAACGCCCGCGACGATGCCGACGACGCTGCCGAGCAGCACGCCGAGCACCACCGCGCCGGGCGACACGCGCGCCGGCAGGGGCGTCACCGCGTCGAGCAGCGCCGAGAGCAGGATGCCGGAGCACACGCCCAGCGCCGCGCCGACGGCGGCGATGGTGGCCGACTCCGACAGGAACTGCCACAGGATGTCGCGCCGCCGTGCGCCGAGCGACTTGCGAAGCCCGATTTCCCGCGTGCGCTCGGCCACCGCCATCAGCATGATGTTCATGATCACGATGCCGCCCACGACGAACGAGATCAGCACCAGCCCGGGCCCGGCGATGAGCAAGGCGCGCTTGATCTTCCCCCAGAACGACAGCACCCCCTCGGCGGTCTCCAGTGCGAAGTTGTCGTCCTGGCGCGGCCGCAGGTGGCGGCGGCTGCGCATGATGCCCTCGGCTTGTTCCATTGCCGCGCGCATCTCGGGCTCGGAGCCGGCCCGCACCATCAACGCGTCGATCACGCCCGGCGGGTTCACCGCCCGCTGGATCGGCGACAGGGCAGGGGCGACGACGAACTTATCGAGCGAGATCCCGAACAGGTTCCCGCGCCGCTCGGCGACGCCGATGACCCGGTACGGCAGCCCGTTGACGCGCAGCGTCTTGCCGATCGGGTCCCGGCCCTCGAACAGTCGCTCGGCCAGATCGTGGCCGAGCACGGCCACGTTCGAGCCCGCCCGGTCTTCCTGCGGCGTGAACGCCCGGCCCATTTCGATCTTGATGTTGCGGATGGCGAAGTACGCGGCCGACGCGCCATTCAAGCCGACCTGACGAGTGGTCTTCAGTCCGTATGCGACGGTGCCGCGATCCTGCGACCACCAGGCCGTCTGGACCGGGATGGTGATGCCGTGCTCGACGGCCCGTGCGTCCTCGAACGTGATGCGCGGGCGGCGCCGCCACGCCCGCCACACCGAGTCGCTGACGTTGGGGGTGAAATTCGGCGTGCGCCGCACGTGAAACGTATTCACGCCGACCAGCGTGCCCGCGAACTTCTCGGTCATGTAGGTGTTCATTCCGTTCACGATCGACCATGCCGCGATCAGGAACGTGACCCCGATGAACACGCCGATCAGCGAGAAGGCGCTCTTGAGCTTCTGCGCGCGCAGCTGCTGCAGGGCGAGCCGGACCGCCTCGAAAAACGACACGTCAGGCCGCGCGCCGCTGGTCGGCGGCGACGAGCCCGTCGCGCAGCGTCACCACGCGCGCCGCGTGCGCGGCGATGTCGGCTTCGTGCGTGACCATGACCACCGTCTGGCCCTGGTCGTGCAGGTCCGCGAACACCTGCATGATCTCGGCGCTGGTCGTCGAGTCGAGGTTGCCGGTGGGCTCGTCGGCGAGCAGGATGCTGGGCTCGTTGACGAGGGCCCGAGCGATGGCCACCCGCTGGCGCTGCCCGCCCGAGAGCTCGTTGGGCTTGTGGTGCATCCGGTCGGCGAGCCCGACGCGCGTCAGCGCGTGCTCCGCCTGCGCGCGGCGTCCGCGGGCGGCGAGTCCCGCGTAGATGAGCGGCAGCTCGACGTTGTGCAGCGCCGTCGCCCGCGGCAGCAGGTTGAACGTCTGAAAGACGAAGCCGATCTCCTTGTTGCGGATCCGGGCGAGCGCGTCATCGCTCAGGTCGGAGACCCGCTGTCCGTTGAGCCAGTACTCCCCGCCGGTCGGCGTGTCGAGGCAGCCGATCAGGTTCATGAGCGTGGACTTCCCCGACCCCGACGGTCCCATCACCGCGACGTACTCGTTGCGCCGGATCTGGAGGTTCACGCCCCGCAGCGCGCGGACCGTTTCCGACCCCATGTCGTACTCGCGCGCCAGCTTGTGCGTGAGGATGAGGACGTCCGGGAGCGGCGTGTCGCCCGTCCGGAATTCCTGCGTCTCGCTCACGTGCGTCGCCGCGCGGTGTCGGCCGTCTGGCGGCTGGGGCGCACGGCGGTGTTCTCCTTCAGATCGCGGATCGCCTGGTAGGGCCCGGCGACGATCGTCTCCCCCGCGCGCAGCCCGTCGAGCACCTCGAAAAACTCGTCGCCCGCGATGCCGACCTTGACCGCGCGGAACGCCGCCTTGCCGTTCACCACGACGAAGACCCCTTCGGTCTCCTTCTTCCGGCCCGTCACGGCGGTGTCCACGCGGCGATTCTCCGTCGACACCGGCGTGTTCTCGCGCACTGTCAGCGCGATGATCGGGATCGACAGCACGTGCTTGCGCGTGTCGGTGACGACCCGCGCCGTGGCCGAGAGGTCGGGCCGGATGTCGGTCGGCGGGTGGTCGAGCGTGATCTCTACTTCGTAGTCCACCGCCCGGTCGCTGCTGCCCGTGGCGGCGGAGGCCGCCGTAAGAATCGCGCTGTCGGAGATCTTTGTCACCCGACCCGTGAACGTCGTGTCCGGGAAGGCGTCGATCGATACCTCCACGGAGTCCGCCAGGTGGATGCGCACCACGTCCGTTTCGTCGACGTTGACCTTGACCTGGATGACCGACAGATCGGAGACGGTCAGCAGCAGGCCTGTCTCGCGCGAGAAGGTGCCGGGCACCGCCACCTCACCTTCCTCGACGGCGAGCCGCGTGATGCGGCCGGTCATCGGGGCGGTGATCGTCGTCTTGCTGAGCTGGTCGCGCGCCTCCTGCACGCCCGCGCGAGCCTGGTCCACCTGGTGGCCCGAGGAGTTGGCGATCGCCTCGGCTACGTTGTAGGCCGTCTGGGCCTGCTCCAGCTGCTCGGGGGAGACCAGGTTGGGGTTCTGCTCGTGCAGCTCCTTGGTCCGGCCCAGCTGACGCTTCGCCTGCTCCCGGTTCGCCTGGGCCTGCACGAGCCCCGCCTGGGCGGAGGCCAGCGTGGCTTCCGCGCGCTGCAGGTTCGCTTGGTAAATTGTCGGGTCGATCTGGAGCAGGAACTGCCCCTTGCGCACGAAGTCGCCTTCGCGCACGGCGAGCCGCGTGATCCGGCCGGTGATGTCGGCGCTCACGTCGACCTTTTTCTTCGGCTGGACCTTGCCGCTCGCGGTCACGGCCGCGACCAGGTCGCGCTGGCCGACCTTCTCGAAGCGGACCTCGATCCCTTTCTCGCGCTTGGCGCTGGCGCTCGCCAGCACCAGCGCGACGATCGCCAGCAGCCCGCCGCCGCCGAGCAGCACCTTGTTTCGCTTGGACATGGTCGCGTGAATCCTCTCGTTAACGCAGGGACCGACCGACCGCCGCCTCGAGCACGGCCAGCGCCTTGTGATAGTCGTAGACCGCCGTCACGTAGTCCAGCTCAGCGCGCAGCGACGCCACTTGGGCGTCCAGCAGCTCGAAGAACGTGCCCGACCCGACCCGGTAGCGCTCGGTCGCGAGCTGCAGCTGCTCGCGCGCCGCGGTACGGTTCGTGTCCTGAATCGCGATCGCCGTGAACGCCGTCTGCAGGGTCAGGTACGCCTGGCTCACTTCCGTCTGCACGGCCAGCCCGCGCGCCCGGACCGACTCCTCGAGGTCCTGATGCTGGGCGCGGGCCTGCGAGACCTGCAGGGGCCGGGCCATGTTCGTCCACAACGGCAGCGTCACCGTGAGCCGCGCCTGGAACGGCTGCTGGGTGAAGTTGAACGGGTACTGGCTGTTCTGGTCCCGCAGCGCCTGCTCCTGGCTCGCGCCCCACTGGTAGGTGGTGCAGCTGCGGGTCGCCAGGCCCGCGTTGGTGCGGATCTGGTTCTCGTCCTGGCAGTCCTGTAACAGCGATCCGTACTGGAGCTGCTGGCCGGTGATGATCGGGTTGATGTCCGTGAAGCGCTGCGTGAAGCCCGACCAGCTGGCCGACAGCGACACCGACGGACCGTAGCTCGAGGTCGCCGAGCGTACGCCCCACGCCGCCGCGCGCTCGCGCGCCCGCAGCGCCTGGAGCGAAGGGTTCTGGGCTTCGGCCATCGTGAGCAGATCCTCCAGCTTCCACTGCGGCGTCTCCACGGCGAAGGTGTCAGTGAGCTGAACCGAGTCGATCCGCACCGGCGCGCTCACGCCGAGCTGCTCGAACAGCCGCAGTTTCTCGACGCTCACGGCCGTGCGCGCCCGCAGCAACACCACTTCGGCCTGCCCGCGCGCCACCTCGGCCTGGCGGACGTCGATCAGCGTCGCCTGGCCCACGCCGTAGCGGGCCCGAGCGAGCGCGAGGAACTGCTGGTTCCGCTCGAGCTGCTTCTGAGCGACGTCGGCGGTCTCCCGCGCCTGCAGCACAGTCAGGTACTGCTGGGTGACTGCCGAGCTCAGCGCCTGTGCCGCACCGACGATGTCGGCGTCGGTGGCGCGCTCCTGTGCGCGCTGCAGCGGTCGGGCCGACAACGTCTGTCCCGACAGCTCCCAGTTGAGGCCGAGGCTGTAGCTCGAGGACTGCGTCGCGACGCTCTGCGAGAAATTCTGGGTCAGGAACCGTTGCGATCCCGGGCCGCTGTAGCCGATGCCGCCGGAGGCGGTGACCGTTGGGAAGAAAATGTTCGCGAAGGCGTTGCGCGCCGCCCAGGCAGCGGGTCCGGCGTTGTTGAGCGCCTGGCGGTAGGCGGGATTATGCTCGCGGGCGATCGCGATGGCATCAGCCAGCGTGAGCGCGGCCGGAGCGGACCGCTGCTGGGCGGAAGTGAGCGCCGGGCACACGATCAGCCCGGCGGTCAACAACACGTGTCTCATGAGAATCCTTGGAACCGGTTCGTGAGGCGAACCCTGTACGCGCCAATGCCGTGCGGGGTTTCGTCCTCAGACACGTGCGGGGTAGGCCTCGATCACAAGGTAGCGGGCGGTTCCCCGGCGGGGGAGGGTCAGTTGCCGGGCGCCCGTTCCGCGACCACGCGCCGCGCGGGGATCTCCACCTTCAGGAGGCGGCCGTCGCGGGTCAGCCAGAGATGCACCGCGCCGTCCGCCCCGCCCGAGAGGACCACGTGACGCAGGGCGGCGGGGTTCCGGTTGACGGTGGTGGCCTCGAGGCCGAGATCCCGGATCGTCAGCGTGGCGCGCCGCGCGCCGCGCGGGTAGATGACGGTGAACGTCGCGGGGACGGGACTGGCGCGCCAGGCGGCCGCCGCGTACAACGCGAAGACGGAGTCGTCCAGCACGAGGGTGACCGCGCCCGCCGGGAACTCCCGGGCGCGCTCGATGGCGTGCCCGAGGTAGCGCAGCGTGACGCGGCCGCGCCCCAATTGCCCGAGAATCCGCACGGGCTCGCGCGGGTCCGCGACGTCGTACTGCAGCGTCGCGAGCTGGGAATCGGCGGTGAACGCGACCAGCGGCGCGAGCACCACCACGGGCCGGCCGCGATCGTAGCGGGTGGTGGCCGTCAGGGTGAAGCCCCCGGCAGGCGACGGGAGCAGCCGGAAACTCTCGCGCGCGATCTCGACGGTGTCCTGGCGGACGACGAAGACCCCCGAGTCGAGCGGCGCCTGCAGCGACGCGAGCACGGCGGCGAGCGCGATCATACGGGCTGCGGCCCGCCGTTGAGAACTCGCGCGGCGATACGCTCGACAATCATCTTATACAGCCGCTCCCCCTTCTCGCGGGAGGCGAGACTGGGGCGACCGAGGGAGCCCGGGCTGACCGCCGGAAGAGGCCCGGTCAGGCCGCGCTGGTGGCGGGTGCGGGCGCGGCCCTCGAGGAGAAAGTCCTGGGCGCGGTCCATGTGAACCAGCTCCGGGGCGATGTACAGGAGCAGGGAGGTGTCGAGCTCGCCGCCGTGGACGGGCCCGTCGGCGTCGTCGAGCTGGGCGCCGAAGTCGAGAGCGAAAACGTCCACCGTGAAGACACGAGCCCGGCTGGTGCGCAGCGTCGAAAGGGCCTCCTGGTGCGGGTCGTGTCCGTGGGCGGTGAGGATCACGAACGTCTCGACGCCGCTCTGCTCCCACGCGCCGACGAGGTCGTTCAACCAGCGGTGTAGAGTCTTGCGGCGCACCGCAGCGTTGCCGGGGTACGGCACCTTGGTGGCGGTGTTCACGCCGTACTCGACGGTGGGCGCGCGCAGGATGCCGAAGCGGGCCGAAAGATCGTCGGCGAGCCGCTCGACGATGATCGTGTCGCAGCCCAGGGGGAGGTGCGGGCCGTGCTGCTCACAGGTGCCGACGGGGACGAGGAGGCGCGGGTCGTGCGCAAGGGCAGCGCGCACCTCGTCGGGAACCAGCGCCTTGAGGCGCAGCGGCTGACTCACGTCGTGGTCGCTGGCGCCGTCGCGGTCGTCGCGGCAGCGGAGTGGCTGCACGCGCAGGCGCCGGCGTGGGCCTGGGTCTCGGGGGGAGCGGCCGTCCTCGCGGCGGCGGCGCTGGTGCGCGCGGGCGCCTGGCGCGCGGTCGGAGCCGGTCTCGCCGCGCTGGCCGCCCTCGTGCTCGGCGGCATTCTCGTCGCGGGCGTGCTCCAGGTGCGGCGCATCGAGTGCTGCTGGGTGGCGCTGCGCGAAACGCGCATCACTCGGGCCTCGCGCGCCCTTGAAGCGACGCTGTCGGACGCCGTCACCCAGGCCCGGCGGCTGGCGGAACGGGGAGCGACCGCCTCCCTGTTGCCGGCCCAGGACGAGTTTAGGCGACTCGCCGATGCCGTAGGCGGCGGGGCCGCTCCCGAGCGCGGGGTGATGATCCTCGGGCCGGATGGCGTACCCGAGGCGTGGGCGGGGCGGCACCGGCTCATCCCCGGGATGGATACGACGGAGTTGCGGGCCGACATCACACCATTCTACGTGACGCTGGAGGCGCGGCGCCAGACGCAGGCGGGCGGTACGGCGGTGGGGACGGTTCTCCTGGATGCGTCGCCGGCGGCGCCCGACCGCGACGGCGCGGTGAGCGTCGCGTTCGGGCGCGAGCACGGCGTCGTGCTCCGGCTGTACGCGGCCGGGAGGGCTCCCCGCGACACCGATGTGTTCGATTTCTGCCCGCTCAAATGCACGAGCAGCCCCACGCTGTTCAGCGTGCTGCCGGTGCCGCCTCCCCAGGGCGACGCGAAGCTGGCCGCGATGTCGACCATCGCGCGTCGTGCCGGCGTGGCGCTCGCGGCGACGTTGCTCTTTCTCCTCGTCGCCGCGCCGGCGGGGCGGTGGCGCTGGGCGGTCATGCTGGCCGCCGCGTGGGCCCTCGCCCGCGCCCCGCTGGGCCCGTCACTGCCGCTCGCCACCCTATTCTCCCCGGCCACCTTCTACCGCCCGCTGTTGCGCGACTTCAGCGCTTCGGCGGGCTCGCTCACGGTGCTCGGAGTCGTCGTCCTGCTCGGCGCGGCCGCGCTGTGGCGGCGTGCCCCGCGGCGGCGTTGGTGGAGCGTGGCAGCCGCGCTGTCGCTGCTGCTCGTCGCCCCGTATGTGGTGCGCTACTTCGGGCGCGGCATCCAGCCGCCCGCCGGGGGCGTGAGTCTCGGTCTATGGCTGTCGTGGGAGGTTTCGCTGGCGGCGGCCAGCATGGCGCTGGTGCTGCTAGCCGCCGCCCTCGTCCGCGGCCCCGTCGCGTCTGCGCGTGTGCCGTGGACGCTGCCTGTGGCGTGCGTGTGGGCTGCCCTCATCGCGGTCGGGGGGTTATTGCTGTGGCGCCCGTCCGGCGCGTGGCCCGAGTGGTACACGTTCATGTGGCTGCCCGCCCTGGTCGGCGTCATCGTACCGGCGCCGCGCCGCTGGGCACTCGTCGGCATCGCGACGGTTGCGGGGACCGCGGCGGGACTCGTCACGTGGGGGGCGGCCGTGGAAGGCCGTCTCCAGCTCGCCCGGCGCGACGCGCAGAGCCTCGGCACCGAAGGGGACGCGGTCGCTGTGGCGCTGCTGGAGCGCGTCGGGCAGGAGGCGCAGCGCGGGTCGCCGCCACACTCGGCGGGGGAGCTGTACGCGCTGTGGCAGCGCTCGCCGCTCGCGGCGCGGGACTACCCGACGGTGCTCGCGCTGTGGTCCGCCGTAGGGAACCCCATCGCCGAGATCCGGCTCGCGACGCTGGACCTGCCGACTCCAGTACTCGCCGCGTTGGTACGGTCCCCCGTGACCGCGCGCGGGGCCCGGGTCGAGCGACTCGAGCGCGTTCCGGGCGTGCACTACGTGCTGGTCGCGCCGCTGCCGTCGGGCGACATGCTCACGGTCGGGGTCGGGCCGCGGTCGCGCTATATGGCGCCGGACCGCGTCGCGCGCTTCCTGCGCGGCGAGCTGGGCCGCGCGCCGCCCTACTCGATTTCTCTGGGACCGGCCGAGCCGGTGATGGCCGGGATGGGGCCGGACGTGTCGTGGACGCGCGACGGGTGGTTCGCGCGCGGGGAGCGGCACGTGGACCTGCCGGGCGGGGCCCGGCACGTGCACGTCATGGTGGAGCTGGGGGGCCTGTGGGGGCTGCTGGTGCGCGGGGCGCTCCTCGTCGCGGCCGATCTGCTGCTGTTGGCGGCGATAGGGTGGTTCAGTCGCATGCTGTCGGAGCCGTGGCGCCTGGCGTTGCCGCAGACCCTGAGCGCATTGCGCTCGAGCTACCGGTTCCGTCTCACCGCCACCCTGAGCGGCTTCTTCGTGCTACCGGTGCTGCTGTTCGGGGCGTGGAGCTTCGCCCGTCTCGGAGATGAAGCCCGGCGCGCGGGGGACCTGCTGATTCGCCAAACGCTGCGTGACGCGGCGCCGATGGCGACGCAGGTCCCTGCCGGTGAGCTGGGCGCCCGCCTCGACGCTGACCTGTGGATCTATCGGGGGGGGCGGCTGATCGGGGCGAGCGCCCCGGTACTCGCCGAGCTCGGCCTCGTCGACCCATTGCTCGCCCCGCGCGTGTTCCGGCGGTTGGCGCTCGAAGATGAGTTGGAAGTGACGACCGACGAGCGGGCCGCCGGCCGCCCGGTGCGGGTCGGGTACCTGGTCGTGGCACCGGGCCCGCCGACGACGTTCGGCACCCTCGCGGTCCCGCAGCTGCTCGACGACGAGCGCGTCCGCCAGCAACAGGAAGACCTCGCGTATGTGCTGGTGCTCGCGATCCTCGTCGGGGTGGTTGCCGCCGTGGTGCTCGCCGGGCTGGCCGCGGGCACGCTCGCCCGCCCGGTCGCCGCGCTCCGGGACGCCGCTGTGGCGGTGGGACGCGGCGTCTCGGTCCCGGCGTTCCCGCCCGGCGCGCCACTCGAGTTCACGCCGGTGCTCTCGGCGTTCGAGCGCATGGCCTCCGACGTGCGCCGCAGCCAGGGCGCACTCGAGGACGCACGCCGGCGCACGGCGCAGGTGCTCGCGAACGTGGCGACCGGCGTCGTCGCCGTGGACTCCGATCTCCGGGTGACCATGGCCAATCCGCGCGCCGAGGAGCTGCTCGGCACCGCGCTCGAGCCCGGGGACCTGTTGCGTCGGACGGCCGCTCCCGTCTGGGAGCCCGTGTGGGACGCCGTCGCGGCGTTTCTCGCGGCCGGAGCGGCCGGGATCGCCGAGCGGGAGTTCGAGGTCGCCGGTCGGCAGATCCGCGTCCAGCTGGCCGCGCTGGGGCCGAGTCCGGACCGGTGCGTCGTCGCCCTCGACGACGCAACCCAGCTGGCGCGCGCGGCCCGCGTCATCGCGTGGGGGGAGATGGCCCGCCAGGTGGCGCACGAGATCAAGAATCCGCTGACGCCGATCCGCCTCGGCATCCAGCATCTGCAGCGGGCGCGGGGCGGGGCCGCCGACTTCGACCGCACGCTCCAGGAAACGGCGGCGCGCATCCTCGCCGAGATCGATCGGCTCGACGCCATCGCGCGCGCGTTCTCGCGATTCGGCGCCCCGGCGGCCGAGCAGCCGCCGCTGCAGCCGGTTGATCTTCACGCCGTCGCCCGCGAGGTGGTGGACCTCTACGCGCTCGGCGGGCGCGAGGGCCCCACCCGCTTCACGCTCGCCGGCGCGGCGGGAGCGCCGGTGCGCGCGCATCGCGACGAGGTGAAGGAAGTGCTCGTAAACCTGCTCGAAAACGCCCGCAATGCCGGGGCGCGGGCGGTCGAAGTGCGTGTAGATGACGACGGGCGACGCGTGTCCGTCCGCGACGATGGCCGGGGGATTCCGACCGAAGCATTCGGGAGGGTGTTCGAGCCGACCTTCTCGACCACTTCGAGCGGCTCCGGGCTGGGTCTGGCGATCGCCAAGCGGTTGGTAGAGAGCTGGGGCGCGGCCATCACGCTCACCAGCTCGGCCGGCCAGGGAACGACGGTAACGGTGCAATTCGCGGCGGCGTGACGCCGGTTACAGTGCATTGGGGCACGGCATTTGCTAGTTTGAAGGGCCCTATTGGGGAGAGGGAATGCTCGTGCGACACGTGCTCTCCGGCCTCACCCTGGCCGCCGGCATCTGTGCCCTCGCGGCACCGCTGTCTGCGCAGACCGTCGACGCCCGCCTCATCGGTCTGGGCGGGCTCCACCTCGGCCGCAGCGGCAGCCTCACGCGCTACAACGCCGCCTACCGGGCCGTTCCGGAACGCAAGGAACAGGGGCTCGGCGGGAAGTTCACGATTCCGATTCCGCTGGGCCTGATCAAGTTCTTCCACGATCATCCGATTTCCAAACTCGACAAGGATCCGCTGTTCCATCCTGACTCCGCCGGGTTCAATCCGGTCGAGACGCTGAACCTGATCCTCAATCCGCCGCTCTTCTACGAAGTTCGTGAAGCGCCGACACCGACGAACGACGTCATCTTCACGATCGCGAAGGACTCGCTGATCGTGGACCTCGGTAAGGCGCAGGTGCTGATCCCGGAGGATGAATTCGGGCTCGGCGGATCGGGGCGGCCGTTCGGACTGGGATTCGGGATCCGCGGCGTGCACCTGGGGGTCACCGGCTTCGTGCAGGACAAAGTCGGCTTTACCCTCAACGACTCGTTGCGCGCATTCTTGGCGGATGCCCGTCCGGCTGCGGACACGACAGCGTACGACGTTCTTGCGGATGCCGTGGTCCAGGGTGGCTTCGCGCCCGAGGTCGGCTTCGCCGGGCGGATCTGGGGCACCGACGACCGCGGGCTCTATCTGGGTGCCACCGTCCACTACTACCAGGGCGTCGGCTACACGTCGGCGCGGGGACCCGCAGGGTTCACGACCGATACGGTGATCTTTGCGGGGAACAACCCGGTCACGCCGAACCTGGACATGACTATCGCCTATTCCAGCTTCGGGAACTCGTTCGGGCACGGGGTGGGCAGCGACTTCGGCGTGGTATGGATGGCGGGACCGTTCGAGGTCGGCGCGGGCATCAACGACATCGGCGCCAAGCTCACCTGGCCCGATACCCGGATCGAGCGCTGGACGTGGGATACCGCCGGCGACAGCCTGAGCAAGACACTCGTGACCAATCATGTGGAGAGCCACACGCGCTTGCCGGTCTCGTACGTCGCGAATCTTGCTTACACACTGCCGGGCGGCACCATCGTTGGCGCAGACGTGCTGGACCGCGGACGCGGCACCGTGATCCACCTCGGCGCCGAACAGCGGATGGGGCCGCTGGCGCTGCGCGGCGGCGTCTCCCGCGACGAGCGCAAGAAGGTCCAGTTCGGGTGGGGCGGGGGCCTGCGGCTCGGGCCGCTGGGGCTGGACGTGGGGTTCTGGACCCACAGCCATTCGCTCTCGAACGTGCGTGGCATCACCATGGCCACGTCGCTCACGCTGTACTAGGAGGCGCCATGTCGAGCAAGAGGAACACACTCCGGCTCATCGGCGCCCTCGCCACGGTGGGGGGAGTCGCCATCGCCTGC
>Ga0066685_10000461_pt1 | contig 14249 bp, 15 predicted proteins | sample GraSoiAngelo_134_FD_62305 | JGI IMG/M metagenome (GOLD analysis project Ga0066685, IMG submission 62305) | Grasslands soil microbial communities from the Angelo Coastal Reserve, California, USA - 14_0929_05_30cm | ecosystem: Environmental > Terrestrial > Soil > Grasslands | place: USA...
CTCCTGGTCGTTGATCCAGCCGCCGCCCGCGAGCGTGTCGAGGAAGTGCGCGTCGAGCGAGTCGGGCGCCGTCAGCACGGCGTTGTAGCCGCCCTGCACCATGCGCGTGCAGCCCGCGCGGCCCAGCAATCCCTTGACGACGACGGTGACCGAGAGGTTCGGCGAACGGTCGGCGGCGTGGAGCGCAGCGCAGAGCCCGGCGCCCCCGGCGCCGAGGATCAGAACGTCCGTTTCGACGGCGTCGACCATCATGCTAGTTGCTTCGGGCGACCTGACCCTTGGAAAGGCGCTCCAGGAACAGGACGAGATCACGCGCCAGCGCCTGGAACGACTCCTCCACGTACGACTCCGCGGTCTGGAACCCCGAGTTCGGCGCCTCCCGACGATCGGCGGTGACGGCCATGACCTGTCCCGTTTGCGCGTCCACCAGGCTCGTCTCGATCTGCGCTTTCATCCGGTCCCCGAGGCGACTATAGCCGGAGAACGGCACCCACGCCGACGTGTCGTCGCCGGCCGCAAGACGCGTGATCCGCCCCTCGAGTCGAAGGAGCCCTTCACCGCTCGGGGCCGCCGTCCCTTCCGTCACGAGGTCGACGCGCGCGAATGCGTTGGTGGCTCGGAGCCGCTGGACGATCTGGAGCTGGAAGTAAGGAGGGATCGACACCGTCAGCTTGGCTTCTTCCTTGCTCATCGCGCCGGAGTCCGTTACCGGGAACGACACGATCGCGATGGCGGGATACTTCTTCGCGTCGAATCCAGAACGGACGGCCACGAGCCCGGCGCTGGGGTCGGGCTTCGTCGGCTTCAGATCGGCGGTTCCTACCGGGCTCACGGGCACCTGCTGGGCGGCGCCGAGGGTGCTGCAGCCGGCGCACACCGCCGACAGCGCGACCACGATCAGAGCCCCTCGCCACGCCGTTTGCGTTGCCATGACCTGTTCCTCCCGTTGGACTGCCCCTTAGGGAACTCACCCCGGCTCTTGTCCCGCTGACGATACGGGTATCACAATGGGCACAAATCAGACAAAGACCCGAGCTGGAGGCGGTCATGGGCTCGTCTCGCATCATCGGCATCGTGCTGGGTGCCGCGCTCGCGGTGGTCGCTCTCACCGGTTGCGGAAAATTCTACTGGGGTCAACCCGGCGCGACCCAGGAGCAGTTCGATCGCGATAACCGCGAGTGCGCGAAAGAGGCGGCGCCGAGCCCATCCTCGGCTCAATACGGCGTCGTCTACGAGGGCTTCTACCGGACGTGCCTGTCCGGGCGCGGGTGGAAGCGCGAAAAGCACATGGATCCCCCGCCAGGATGGTTTCGAGGCATTGAATGACGAGCTACCGGGCTACATTGTAAACATTCGACGTAAACATTCGACCCGACTGTCGAGTCTCAAAACGAAGTCCTCCCAAGGAGTCGACATGCAGAGTCGACGTGTCATCGTAGCGTGTCTCATTCTGGCGATCGCGGTGAGCGGCCCGGGCTCGATCCCGGCCGCCGACCCGCCGTCCCCGGAGCAAGCCAGCGACATCACGCCGACACGAGTGAGCTATCTCTACGGCGAAGTGTCCTTCTGGCGTCCGGGCGCACAGGAGTGGGCCGAGGCCAAGACCAACACGCCGCTGGCGCCCGGCGACGTTCTGTATACGGGTCCCGACGGCAACGCCGAGCTCCAAATCGGGCCGCGCGCCTTCGTTCGAGCCGGCAACGGCACGCAGCTCGGCCTGGACAACGATGAGCCGGACTTCGTGCAGTTTCGTGTGACGGCGGGCCACGCGGCGTTCGACGTGCGGGAGATCCCGGCCGGCCACAGGGTGGAGATCGATACGCCGAACGCGGCCTTCACGATCGACCGCAGGGGCTACTACCACGTCGATCTCTCCGAGGACACCACGACCTTCAGGGCGCATCGCGGAGGCAGCGCCACGGCGACCCCGGCTTCGGGAGCCGCGGCGACCGTCGCGACTAACCAGCAAATCGTGATCGCGGGCGCCGAGACGCCGAACGTGGAGACGAGCGCGGCGCCGCCGCTGACCGCGTGGGACCGCTGGAACAACCAGCGCACGACCTACCTGATGCAGCCGACGAACGCGCAGAACGTCTCACCCGCCATGTACGGAACCGAAGAGCTCGCGCAGCACGGGACCTGGCGCACGGAAGAGACGTACGGTTCCGTGTGGGTGCCGGCGAGCGTCCCTCCGGGGTGGGTGCCGTACAGCGCGGGACGGTGGATCTGGGATCCGCGCTTTGGCTGGACCTGGCTCGATGCCGCGCCATGGGGATGGGCGCCGTACCACTACGGCCGCTGGGTCTTCGTCAGAGGCTACTGGGGATGGGCGCCTGGTCCCGTCGTCGTCCGGCCCGTGTACGCGCCGGCTCTCGTCGTGTTCCTCGGCGGTCCCGTGGTCGTCGCCGCACGTCCGGTGCACTGGGCGCCTCTCGGCTGGGGCGAGCCTGTCATCCCATGGTGGGGTCGTCCGGGATTCGTCGGCGTCGCCTGGTGGGGCGGCTGGGGTGGCCCGCGCGTCGTGAACAACGTCGTCGTCAATCGCACCACGACCGTCAACGTGACCAACATCAACGTGTACAGCAACGTCCACGTGCACAACGCGGTCGTGGGAGTGTCGGAGGATCGCTTCGGACGCGGGCCGGTCCAGACCACGCGGGTCGACGACGCGCGCGTGCGCGAGCTGACGCCGGTTCGTGGTCAACTTCAAGTCAAGCCGGTCGCGGCCAGCGCGATGAGCGCCGACCGATCGACCTTGACGCCACCCGCGGCCACTCGGGACCGTACGGTGGTGGCCACACGCACGCCTCGGGACTTTTCCCCGGCGCTGCGCGCCCAGGGGCTCGGCGCGGAGCGCGAGGCGACGCCGACGTCGTCACCGCGAATCGTACCCGCGCCGAAGCGCATGGTCACCGCGGCGCCGACGGAAAGTCCGAGCTCGGGTCAGCGGCCGCGCGCAGGCGAGACACCGAATGCGCGGCGACCAGAGCCGGGCTCCGCACCGAACGCCGCGCCCGCCCAACCGCGACCCGGTCCCCGCACGACTCCCGCGCAGCCAGAATCCGGGCAGAGCAAGCGGCCACCAGTCGACGACAGCAACGGCGGCCGGAAGACGGGCCCGCCGCCGCCGCCACCGCGGAGCTCCGGAGAGCTACGCCACGGGCGTCCTCAGGGAACGCAGGACCAGCGCCGGCACCCTGAGGCCAAGCAAGGTCAGCCCCCGCAGCGCTCCGGCGAGCGGCCCCCGGAAGCCAAGGAGAAGCAGCCGATCTCCAACTAATGCATCCGGTGGTCGTCGAAGCCGGCCGAGGACTTGATCCGCTCCTCGGTGCCCGGAATGTACTTCTTCTCGAGCTCCTGGAAGTAGGACACGCGCGCCATCACGTGGTGGCTCTCGGTCGGATGGCCCACCTTCGCCTTCTCGAGCATCCACTGCGCCTGCTCCTGGTCGCGCACCAGCTCCTCCATCGCGTTCCAGGTCGCGTAGGTCGCCGCGTGGGAGGCGAAGAGCGTGATGAAGATGAACTTGTAGCCGAGCTCGCCCAGCTCCTTGAACGTGAACGGGTTCGGATCCTGGTGCCACCGGAACGAGGACGAGTAGTTGAACGACAGCGGCAGGTCCGGATGCGTCTCGCGCATCGCCTTGGCGAAGGCCACCGCGGGCTCGCGCGAGGCGTTCGAGAGCTCGCACCACACAGAGTCGACGCCCGCGTCGGCGTAGGCGCGGCCGCGGCGGATCGCCTCCTCGAGGCTCCCACCGACGGCGCCGTAGGCGTCCGTCCGGGCGATGATCACGAAGTCGGGGTCGAGGCGGTCGCGCGTGTCGAGGGCCGCGCGATACTTGCCCAGCGCCTCCTCGAGGCTCACGATCGTCTTGCCGGCGATGTGGCCGCAGCGCTTCGGGAAGCGCTGGTCCTCCAGGTGGATGCCGGCGACGCCCGTCTTGATGAACTCCTGCACCGTCCGGATCGTCGAGAGCGCATTGCCGTAGCCGTCATCGGCATCGGCGATGACCGGCAGGCTCGTGGCCGACGCGACCATCGACGCGATCCGCGCGACCTCCGTCTGGGTGAGAAAGCCCATGTCAGGCCACGCGTTGTGCAGGGCCATCGAGTAGCCGCTCAGGTAGATCGACTTCATGCCCACGCGCTCGGCGATCTGGGCGTCGAGTGGCTGATAGATGCCGCCCGTGAACAGATAGGGCTCTTCCTTCAGCAGGCGTCGGAACTGTCGTCCTTTGTTCTCCGGCATCGACCCCTCCTCAGGCGACACGGTGGCGCGCGAGCACGGTCGCGCACCACCGGCAATAGGTGACGGTCTCTATATGGACGACGCAGCTCGGGCAGGCCGCCACGTCGCACTCCTGGCAGCGCGCCGTCCGGCCCGGCTGCTCGAGCGTCACTCCGCACTCGCACGTCGTCGACATCGTGCTCTCCTCCCCGCGTTCGCAAACCGCGTGGTGTGTATTTATGGTTTCTAGAGTGCGGGCGGGCCACCAACAAAGCAACGTTATTGTTTTTATATCCGGGATAAAATATATTTATCACTAGGGTAGATCCCGGAACGGAGCCCTGATGGAAATCCCTCAGGTCGAGGCGTTTCTCGCGGTCGGGACGTTCGGCGGCTTCCGGCGCGCCGCCGCGGCGCTGCGGCTCACGCAGCCGGCGGTGAGCGCGCGCATTCGCGCGCTCGAGGATTCGCTGAGCGTGCGGCTCTTCGAGCGCGGCCGCCAGGGACACGGGATGGCGCTCTCGGCCGCCGGTCGCGCGCTCCGGCCGCACGCCGAGCAATTGCTGCAGGCGGTCGCGCTCGCCCGCCAGGCGGTGCACGACATCCGCCCCGCCAGCGGCGGCGCGATCCAGATCGCCGCGGTGCTGTCGATCTGCACCTACCTCTTGCCCGACGTCCTCAAGCGATTTCAGACCTCGCACAAGGACGTGATGATCACCGTGCGGTCCGGCCACTCGAAGGAGGTGCTGGAGATGGTGCTGCGCGGCGACGCCGAGATCGGCCTCGCCCGGTCGCTGCACCATCCCGAGGTCGAGACCGTGAGCCTCCGCGACGATCCGCTCGTCCTGGTCGGCCGCGCGGCGTCCTGGCCCGTGAGTACCCGCCGGGCACGGCTCGAGGAGATCGCCGACCGGCCGCTGGTGTTCTTCGACCGAGGCTCGAGCGACTGGACCCTCACCCAGGGCCTGTTCCGGCGCGCCGGGTTCGTCCCCAACGTGGCGCTCGAGGTCGAGACGATCGAGACGGCGAAGCGGATGGTCGAGCGCGGGATGGGGCTCGCCTTTCTTCCGCACCTGGCGGTCGGACGCGAGCTACGGCGTCGCAGCCTGGTGGCGATCGAGATCGTGGACGCCGAGCCGATCGCCCGCAGCCTCGACGTGATTCACCCGCGTTCGCGACCGCTCTCCGCGGCGGCGCGAGCCCTGCTGCAGGCGCTGAGGTCGGCGCTCAGCGAGGCGGGCGGGCCCCCGCGCCGGCGGCGTTAGCTCGGGCGCGCCAGCAGCCGGCGCAGCAGCGCCTTGCCCTGCTCGCCCATCCACTGGCGCTCGCCGATCGCCTTGCCGACCAGCCTGCCCTGGCGGTCGACGAGGAAGACGGTCGGCGTGAAGCCGATCTGATAGCTCTTCTCGGCCTCCTTGTTCGCGTCGAGCAGCACCGTGGATGTCACGCCCCGGCTCTTCACCCACGCCGCGACCAGATCCCGCTTCTCGCCGAGGTTGATCGCCAGCACGACGAGCCCCTCGTCACGGAGCTCCTGCTGGACTCGCTCGATCGTCGAGGGCAACTCCCTCGCGCAGTACGGTCACGTGCTCTCCCAGAAATAGAGCATGACGGCTCGGCCACGCACGTCGGCGAGGCCGACGGGTTTGCCATCGAGCCCTTCGAGGAGGAACGGCATCGGGCTCTGGTCGCCGAGCGGCGTGACCTGGAACGCCGAGAGCAGATCGTCGAACGAATCGTCCGCCGCCGCGGCCGGTAGCAGCCAGAGTCCGATCAGCGCGAGCGCGAGCGCGAACCTACCGCTTCGCATCTCATTCTCCTTTGCGGCCCACGACCCGCACGCGCGTGCGGGGCGCGAGCCTCACGCGCCCCAGACTGCGAAGGTGGCCGGCGACGACGTCCCACGCCGGGGGCCCGTCGACCTCGGCGAGGCTCGCCCAGCCCGTCGCCTTGTAGAGACGGGTGGGCTCCATGGCGCGCCCCGCCACGCGGATGTCTCGGATACGCCGGCCGACGCGCTTGGACGGATCGATCGTATACGTCAGCCCGCCGAGCCGCACCATGTCGCCGCCCTGTCGATAGTACGGGTCGGGATGGAAGAGGTTGTCGGCGACGTCTTCCATCACCCGGTGGACCTCGCTCCCCGTCATCTCGCGCACCCACGTGTTCGGGTAGGTCACGGCGGTGTGAGCGTACACGTCTTCGAGGGTGATCTCCTGCCCCGGCACGATCGTGATCCCCCACCGAAAGCCCGGCGAGAACGCGATCTGGGCGTCGGCGCCGCGCAGCAGCGCGTCGAGGATCAGCTCGTCGAACGTCCCGTTGAAAGTGCCGCGCCGATAGAGCAAGGTTTCGGACACCGCCAGCCGCTCGCTCAGCTTCGCCTCGTAAGGTTGGCGAATCTCCTCGATCAGTCGCGCCATGTTCGGATCCGCGGGGATGTCCTGCGACAGGACCGGCATCAAGCGATAGCGATAGGCGCGGACTCGTCCGCGCTGGACATCCAGGTCCAGCCGGCTCAAGAACTTGCCGTGCGAGCCCGAGTTCACGACGAGCGTACGCCCCACGAGGATCGGCTGGGGCAGCGCGTCGTGAGTGTGGCCACCGAGCACGACGTCGAGGCCGTGGACCCGTCCAGCAAGCTTCACGTCGACCGCGACGCCGTTGTGCGAGAGCAAGACGACCAGGTCGACTTTCTTTCCATCCCGCAGCTCGTTGACCAGAGCCTGGACACCGTCTTCCTTGATGCCGAACGTCAGGTCGGGCACGAAGCGCCGGGGATGAGACACCGGAGTGTATGGGAACGCCTGGCCGATGACGCCCACGCGCGCGCCGCCCACGTCACGAATCGTGAACGGACGAAACGGGCGGTCGGCCCAGTTGAGCTCCGCCACGTTGTGCGCGACGAAGTCGCCCCCGAAGAGGCCCTTCTGCTCGCGATCGCCGAAGAGCTCCTTGACGCGGTCGAGCCCGTACACGAACTCCCAGTGGGGCGTGAAGACCTCCACGCCGAGCTGGTTCGAGACGCGCACCATGTCTTCGCCGCGGCTCCAGAGGGCAGTCGCCGAGCCCTGGATGGTGTCGCCGCCGTCGAGCAGGAGCGTGCGTCCCGCGCGCTCGTCGCGAACCTGCCGGATCAGGGTGGCGAGATGGGCATAGCCGCCCATGCGTCCATAGCGCGCCGCCAGGGTCGGGAAATCGAGGTCGGTATAGGCGTACGCCTCCACGGTGGCGGGCGCCAGATGATACGCGCGCAGCAGCTCGGCACCCGCGAGAAACGGCGGTCGACCTCGCTCGGCGCCGACGCCGCTGACCGAGTGGGGCTCGCGATAGAACACCGGGCGAAGCGTGGCGTGCGCGTCGGTGATGTGGAGCAGGGTCACGTTGCCGAGCGGCTCGAAGGCCAGGAGCCGCGCGGGGCCGTCGGCGGCCTCGAGGCGCCGCGGCGCGAGCCCAGCGCCCGCGGCGATCGCGAGCAGCTTGACGAGGTCGCGCCGCGAGACGTCCATGCGCTAGTGGCGAATGCCCGGCACGCTGAGCGGTTTGCCGTTGTCGAACGAGGTCAGGTAGAGCTCGAGCTCCGCGTACTCGATGGAATCCGACGCGAGCATGTTCATCCCGAGCGGCGTCATGCACCACTGGAAGCGCTTGCGCATGTCCCACACTTCGGCCCGGTCGGTTCGCCACGTCGGGAAGTGCTTGGTCAGGCCGGTTCTCACGTCGGCCAGCACGCGGCCTCCCAGGAACTTCCCGGCGGCGTTCTCGATGGTGTGACAATCGGCGCACGAGTGGTTCCGCTCGCCGACTTTGCGATAGAAGGTCGCCTTGCCGCGCGCGAGCGCCGCGCGGGCCTCGGGGCTCGCGACGTCGACGCTCACGGGCAGACCGTTCGACGCGCGCTTGACGAGCATCGTGATGTTGAGGTTGTCGGCCGACTCGCTCGGCATTGCCCGTCCCGTCGTCTCGGGCGCGTGAACCTCCAGAAAATCCTCGACGCTCATCGCCCGGCCGTAGCTCTTCACGAACTTCGGATACCGCGGCGCGACGCCGCGCATGGCCCGCGCCACACCGCCCTCGTGGCAATCGGCGCACGCCTTGCCGGCAGGTCCGCGCGCGTTCCACAACGCCTCGGCGTCCTCGGCCAGGACCACCGCCGGGTTGTTCGTCGGGTCGAGGTTGTCGCCGAACCCCGCGGGCTTCGCGCGCGTGAACGGATTCCGGTCGCGATCCTTCTCGGCCGCCACTGGCCCCTTGAGCGTCTGGAGGTAGGCGACGATGTGCACGATCTCCTCGGAGCTGAAGATGCCGGTCGTTCCCCACGGTGGCATCACCGTGTTCGGGAAGTAGACGCGCGGGTCCCAGACGGCCTGATACAGGTACTCATCGGGAAGCCGGCGATCGCCGATCGTCGACTGGTCGGGGCCGGCGCTCCCGGCGGGCCAGACGTCGTCACCCGGCACCAGGTGGCAGGCCGTGCACGGCCCCTTGCTGCGGCTCAAGAAGAGCGCGCGTCCTTTGGCGGCGTCGCCGACGATGCCGGTGGGCATCGTCACGCGCTGCACGGGAGGCTCGGGCCGCCGGTCGTCGTAGGCGAACGTGGCGGCCCGCTCGAAGTCACGCGTCGCCCACCCGGGATACCGGACGGCCACGCGCGTGCCGTCGGCCTGGGTGCGCAGCTCACCACGCGCTTCAGGCAGCGCGCGCGACGACCACTGGGGGACGCTGCGGTAGTCGGGCACGTCGAGCGCCGTCCCCGCGCAGCCGGCGCTCAGCGCCGTGAGCGCCGCCCAGCGCAGCGCGCGGCGGGCCGTCGCGCGCCTCATCGAGAAGCGTTCACGCGAACTTGATGTCGGCTGTGCCTTCGTATCGGCCGCCCGTGGTGTCGAGGAACTGGACCTTGAGCTGGCCCGGGTCGGTCGCCTTGAAGGTGAAGGAGAAGAACGGGTTTTCCGCCACGCTCTGGGTGGTGTCGAAGGTCGCGACCGTCTTGCCGAGGTACGTCACGATGACCTTGTTGATGTAGTTGTAGTTCCTTTGAACGATCTTGCCCTGCGCGTCGCGCTCGACCCGCTCCATTGGATGGATCACGAGCGAACGCACCTCGACGACGTCGCCGGGCTTGATACTCGAGGGAACGCGAAGCCGGACCTTCCCGATGTCTGCCATGGCTAGCCCCCGCAGCCGCCGACGGTGACCTTCACCTCGCGCTTGACCTGGAGCAGCGTGCCGTCGCTCTGCTCCACGATCGCGCGGACGTCGCCGCTCTCGCCGAGCCGGATGTTCGCCCCCATGAACGCGCGGCCCGCCTCGGGCGCCAGGGTCACCCGCGTCACGACGGGGATACGGTTCTTGTCGGCGACGACGTAGATGTGCTTCACCCAGCTCGCGGGCGTCATCGGCGAGTCGACGGTGACGGAGACCGGGACGACCGCGCCGTTCTCCGCGATGAGCGGGACGTCGAGCTTGATGGCGGCGGAACCGTCCTTGATCGTCTTGCCGCCGAAGAGACGCTTCAGCGCCTCCTCGACACTCTCGTTCTGGCCGAGCGCCTGGCCGTGCGCGGTCCCGGGCGCCGCGGCAAGGCCACCGGCGACGGCGACGCCGAAGGCGGCGAGTGACATCAGCACCGTCCGCCGGGTCAACCCGTGGCTGTCAGTCACGGCCGTTCCGTGCTTCACGTTGTGTCCACCGTCCTGCTTTTCCATCATTCCGATCCTCAGGTGCGATAACTGTCTTGACAAGCGGCCTCCACCGTCCCAGAGTCTCTGAACGTCTCCAAAGCTCCGAGACACTATGCGCCCAAGGCAGGCCTTCGGACAACTCCTCATGGGTCGCTCCCGATGCTCTCGCCTGCCGCTCGTGCCGAGCGTCCTCGCGGTTGGGGCTCTCCTGGTGCTCGGCTGCGTGCCGGGAGCTGACAGGAGGCACCAGGCTTCGGCGCCGCCGCGCTGGACGTCGCGGGCGATCCCGGAGGCCAAGGGCGAGGTCAAAGAGGTCGACGGCAAGCGCATACAGATCCGGTACAAGGACGACGCGTTCAACACCGTCACGGCGAACTTCGAGCGATGGCCCACCTACGCCTATAACGAGACCAAGAAGTTCCCGCCCCCGAACCGGATTCCCATGCCTGCCGTCAAGGGCGACCCCCGGCGGGGTCGAGAGTTGTTCATGTCGCGTGAAAAGGCCCCCTGCACCGGCTGCCATTTGATACCGGGCGACGACGTCTGGCCCGCCGGCAGCGTCGGACCCGACCTCTCCGTCATCGGCGACCGGCGTCTGCCGGACCGGTACCTCTTCGACTTCGTCTGGGATGCGCGCCTGTTTCTGGCAAATCCGACCATGCCGCCCTGGGGACCGAGCGGCATCCTGTCGCCCGAGGAGACCGTGCACATCGTCGCGTTTCTCCAGACCCTCAAGGGAAACCCGCCGTTCGTGCCGCCGGTGGAGAAAGACCCCACTCGGAACCCCCACACTCGTCCGCGCGTCGGTCTCTACTGGGGCGACAACCTGGATTCCGCCAACAACCCGGCGATCCTCCTGGCGGAGAGCGGTCTGGCGGCGTGGTCAGCGAAGGGACCGTCCGGCAAGGCCTGCGCCGATTGCCACGACGGCGGCCTCGAGAAAGCGATGAAGGGCGTTGCCACGCAATATCCGAAGTACCTCGCGGCGTACGGGCGCGTGATGTCGATCGAGGATTACCTCACCGTTCATACCCCCGAGAGGACTGGCGCCGAGATGCTCGCCCAGAGCCCTGTTCACCTCGCCCTGGCGATCCTCATCAAAATGCAGTCGAATGGACTGCCGGTGAACGTCGACGTGACGAGCCCCGAGGCGCGGGCGGCGTACGAACGCGGGCGCGCTGTCTATTACCAGCGGGTGGGGCAGCGGAACCACGCCTGCGCCGACTGCCACGATGGGGATCGCGGGGCGGGCCGGTACGCCGGCGCGCGGGTCCTGAGCCTCGCACAGAACGGCTTGACCCGGCACTTCCCCGTGTGGTTCACGATCCCGCGGACGATCTGGAGTGTTCGAACTCGATTTCAGTTCTGCATGCTGCCGCTGGGGACGAACTATCTCGCGGCCGACGCACCCGAGTACGCCGACCTCGAGCTCTACCTGACGGCATTCGACAACGGCAAGCCGATGAGCGTACCGGGAATCAGGTGACCCCCCGAGGAATCCGAAGGATCACCGCCGAATGAGTCTTCGGGCGCTGAAGCTCATCGCCGTGGTGCTCATGATCATCGGCGTACCCGGCGTCGAGGCGCAGCGCCCCGACAAGATTCCCCGGATCGGGTATCTCGTCATTTCGCCGCTCGCCGACCCGCCTTCCGCGGAGCGCGCGGCGTTCCTCGACGGATTGAGAGAGCTCGGCTACATCGCGGGCCGAAATATCCTCGTCGAGTACCGGTCGGCGGCGTGGAATCGTGAGCTCTTGCCCGATCTGGCGGCCGAGCTGATCGCCCTCAAGGTCGACGTCATCGTCGCCGTACCGGGAACTGTCGACGCCGCGAGAAACGCGACGAAGACGATCCCCATCATCGTCCCCTCGCTCACCGATCCGGTCGAGGAAGGGCTCGTCACGAGCCTGGCGCGTCCGGGCGGGAACATCACGGGGCCCGGCTGGTCTACCGGAGAACTGACCGGGAAACGGCTCGAGCTGTTCAAGGAGGCCATTCCGAAGCTTTCCCGCGTTGCCTTCCTCTGGACTCCGACGAGCCAAGGCTCACAGCGGCAATGGCAAGAAGCGCAGTCCGCGGCCCGCAAGCTACGAGTGACGCTGCAGTCTCTGGAAGTGAGAGACCCAAGCGATGTCCCCAAGGCCTTCTCGGCGATGACGCAAAAGCGTCCCGAGGCCTTGATCACCGTCGCCAGTGCGCTCACGACGGCATACCGGCCGATCATCATCGAGTTCGCGGCCAAGCAGCGGATCCCGACCATGTTCGCGCTGAAGGCCGACGTCGAAGCCGGCGGCCTCATCTCCTATGCGCCGAGCCTCACCGACACGTTCCGGCGAGCGGCCCGATACGTCGACCGCGTCCTCAAGGGCGCCAACCCCGGCGACCTGCCGATCGAAGATCCCACGAGGTTCGAGCTCGTCATCAACCTCAAGACGGCCAAGGCGCTCGGGTTGACGATTCCCAAAACGCTGCTGCTGCAAGCCGACCAGGTGATCGAATAGCGCGTCAAGCGGTGGAGCGCCCTCCCCATCCTGGCTCGTCGCCCGAACCACCTTCTCGGCTATCGCCGCGATTAGCGTTTCCCTGTTGCGGGAGTCAGTGAATTTTCAGTCGAGTATTCTGGGAATCGCCTCATTGTCCGGTCTCGCTCCCTTGGCCTAAGGTGTGATTGCGGGTGTTACGAATGATGACCCAAGAGCGCATGCGTCACCCCCTTTCGGTGTGCCCTCGGCTCTCTCGGAGTTCATCGTGTCCGCCTTCCGCCTCCCCGGTCGCGGAGTCTTCTGACCACTCAGCTTTCGACGCACGACGGCGAGGCCCCAAGTCGGGCCACGAGCCGTCTCTCGAATCCAGCGGAGGCAGGTTATGGCAGACTTTATCTTCGTTGTGTCGCGTACCGAGCCAAGACAATACTTCTATCTCAAGCATGTATTTGCCGACGACAGTAGGGACGTGGTCCTCGATCGACGAGTAGGCGAACGGCGCAGGAGCTCGAGGCCGCCGCCGTCCGAGCGACGGCATGTGGAGCGGCGCAGCCGCGACATCACGCAAGACCTCCGGTCATCGGGCTGGGCCGTGGTGAGGCGCCGGGTGAAGTAGTACGACCCGCTCGTGCGCGCCCCACGTCCGCACCTCCGTGCTGTCAGACTGGCCGACACTGGCCCCGCACGAGAGCAGTCTTGCCGCCCGCAGGATCGCACCGCGCTCTTCGGAGATCGCCGCGCCCGCGTCGACTCCGTGCCGTATCGCCCGTGAACTTTCCGGAATCTCGCCCCCCCCAGATCATTGACGGCACTGGAACGCAGCGACGAGACTAAACTGTAATGGCGTGAGCGCGCGACGGTGGCTTACAGCCCCGGTGCCGCAGAGTCTCGCGCGAGGAGCATTGTTTGTATGAGCACAATCAGTTTGCTGCCCTCTTCCGCTGAAGGTATGACGCCCAGTGACGACGTCAGGCATCGCGGCACCGCAACCAGCGACACCCGGGTGCTCGTCATCGATGACGATGCCGCGGAAGTACACTTCGTGCGGCGCTACGTGCAGCACTTCGAGCACGATCACACGTACGAGATCGTGGCGGCCACCACGATCTCGGAGCTGTTCGACGCTTTGCGGCGCGGTCAGCCCGACCTGATCCTCTTTGCTCCGCACCTCAAGCATCTTGATGTCTTGCGCTACGTTCGAGCGATCAGGCAGTACGACGCGACGATTCCAATCATTGCCTTGACCAACCGGTACGATCGGCCCGGCGATGGCCTCGATGGGCTCGGAGTGTCGGCCTGCTTGCCCAAGCCCGTCGCTCCCGCCGAACTCGAACACCTCGTGGCGCTGCTGTGCCAACGGAGGTCATTCGCCACGCCGCTCGCCGACCCATCGCCCGTCGAGAGCCATCTCCCCTGGGGTCCGCCCGCGCCGCAGCTCGGCGAGCTTCTTCTCAGAGAAAGCATCGTCGCGCTTCACCAGCTGGAGGACGCTCTGCGGACCCAACAGCAGTTGGCGGACTACCTCCCCCTGGGACACATCCTCTTCAGTCGCGGTCTCCTCTCGCGGCGGCGGCTCGCCGGCGTCCTCGACGGCCATAAGAAGCGGGCGCCCGTGGGAGAGATTCTGCTGCGGAGTGGCGCGATCTCTCGGGCGCAGCTTGCGGTCGCCCTCAGACAGCATGTCCCTCCCCGGGTGACGCTCGGTGCCGCGCTCATCCGGAGCAATGTTGTCACGGAAGCGACCCTGCGGCGCGCTCTCTGTGCGCAGCTCAACGTCAGGTTTGTCGACCCCAACGCGATCTGTGTCGATCAGCGCTTGCGTTCCTACATCAATCGAAAGTACGCAGCGAAGCAT
>Ga0066685_10000466_pt1 | contig 14221 bp, 15 predicted proteins | sample GraSoiAngelo_134_FD_62305 | JGI IMG/M metagenome (GOLD analysis project Ga0066685, IMG submission 62305) | Grasslands soil microbial communities from the Angelo Coastal Reserve, California, USA - 14_0929_05_30cm | ecosystem: Environmental > Terrestrial > Soil > Grasslands | place: USA...
GGGATCTCGTTGCCGAGGGCGTAACAGAGCAGCGCCGGGTGGCCCGCGCACTCTTGGACCTTTGCGCGCACCAGCGCCTCGATCTCGGACACGGTCTTCTTCCGATCGATGAGGAAGCCCAGGTATTGCTCGGCTGACAACCCCACCATAACGCGGAGGCCGTGCCGCTGCGCCGCATCGAGGAGAGAACGGGGGGGCGTCGTGTGGGGAATGCGGACGGTATTGATCCCGCTCGCCGCCATCTGGGCGAAGTCGCGCTCGACGACGTCCAGCTCGCAGTACTCCCGGCCGCTCGCATCGGGGTGAAACGCCCCGTAGCTCACGCCGCGTATGTAGAATTTCTCGTCGCCGATGAAGATGAATTTGCCCCGGGCGCATGGCCGGACCAGGGTGGGAACACGAGTCAAGCCGCTCGTGCCGCAGACGCCCGGGGCGATCGGCGGAGCGACTTGGGCATCCGTTGCGATCGCGTTCGCTAGGAAGCGCAAGATTGAAATCACTGACGCTAGAAAAATCCGTGCCAGCGATGAGGTCGGGAAGCCTTCGCTGCCTTCCCGAGCGTTTATCGCGAGACGGCTCGAAGGAGGCGGTGAAAAATTTTTCCGAAGCTTGCTGTCCCTTGCACACAATGAGATGCGGGATGCCACCCGCCCAAGTGGTCGCGGCAACGAACCAACTCCTTGAGCACGCGCAGCAGACGCCGTTCGCGCAAGAGGACCATGTGGTCCAAGCACTCCACGCGAATCGAGCGCACAAACCGTTCTGCGTAGGCGTTGGCGTTCGGCGCCTGGACGGCGTCAGGACGATGAGCACTCTTACTCCCTCGCGTAAACTCCGGAATCCGCCACTCCTACTCCCTCGCGTAAACTCCGGAATCCCGTCCGTCCACTGTTGCCCTGCCTGGGCCATGAAGGCCGCATCGGAATTCCGCGTCGAGCCCACGATTTGCACTCGCCGGCTCTTGAGATCCAGCCCGAACAGCGTGCAGTAGGGCACCAGCCCGCGGGAGGTCCACACGCCCGTCGTGAAGAACTCGGCACCGACGATCGCGCCCCAGTGCGCCCGCATGAAGGTGCGCCAAGATGAAGGCCGGCCCGGCGCGGGCGGGATCACGATCAGCGTGCAGCTCACCAGGGCGACGGCAAAGAGCGCGACGAGCGGCGTTGTTGCGAAGCGGCGACGAGGCCCTTGACCGTGCTCGCGGCGTCTTTTAGCATGAGCGCCTCATGACGCCTCTCGCGGCCCACGCGCTCGGGAACGCGGGTAAATGATCCGCCCGGAGCCCTGGATCGTTGTCCTGCGAGTCGTTGTCGGCGTGTGGTTCGTGAAGGCCGTATGGACCAAGTTCACTCTCGGGTTCTTGTGGGACGTGATTCCCTATCCGGCGGTGTCGCCGCGCTTCCTCGCCGTTCACCCCAAACGGGTCGCCGAATTCGCCGCCGGAAATCCCGTCGGTTGGTACAAGGAGTTTCTCGAGGGGACGGTCCTGCCGAACGGCCGCGTGTTCGCGACGCTTCAGACCTTCGCCGAGGCCGCGGTCGGTCTTGGGCTGATCCTGGGACTCCTGACCGGCCTCACCGCCCTCGTCGGGCTCTTTCTCTGCCTGAACTACGGCCTCGCCAGCCAATGGATGAGCTTCGGCCAGCAGGGCTTCCACGTCCTCCTCGTGACCTCCATGATCGTGTTTCTTTGCGCGCGCGCGGGTCGGACATGGGGACTCGACCGCGGGATCATCGCGCTGAGCGGTCGGCGCTGGCTCCGACTCGTGATGTGACGGTGCGCCGCCGGCCTCACGGCGTGTCAGCGATCGCCACGCCCCAAGGCAGCGTGCCGCACGGGATGCGCGCGACCACCGTGTTCGAGCGAATGTCGATCACGGCGACCTCGTTGGCGCGTCCGACCGTCGCGTAGAGGAATCGCCCATCCGAGGTGAGCGCCATCCACCACGTCCGTGGTCCGACCGGGATGACCGCGAGCACGTTCAGCGACGCGGTGTCCAGGACCCGCACATCTCCGGACTGGCCGTGGGAGACGTAGGCGCGGGAGCCGTCCGGCGTCAGCACGACGTCGACGGGGCGACTGCCGCCCGTCGGCACCGATTTGACAACGCGCATCTCTGCGAGATTGATCACGGAGACGACGTGGGCCTGCTCGCTGGCGACGAAGAGCTGACGCGAGTCGGCCGTGAAGCGCATGCCACGCGGATTCCGTGGCACGGGAATCTGCTTGACGACGGTGTCGCTCGCCGCCGCGATGAGGTGGATGTCGTCGGAGGTCTCGTTGGAGACGGCGATCCAGCGCCCGTCCGGCGAGGCCACGGCCGTCTCGGGCTCTTTTCCCACGGCGATCTTCGCGCGGATCGTCAATGAGGCGGCGTCCAAGACCGTCACCGAGAGCTCGTTCTCGTTGACGACGTAGAGCGCGGTCCCCGCCCGGTTGAAGGTCATCCCCTCCGGGTCGAGGCCTGCCGGCACGGTGCTCAGCACCGCGAGCGACTTCGCGTCGATGACGCTGAGGCTGTCCGAGTTGCTGTTGGCCACATAGACCCGCCGGCCGTCGGGGCTCACCGCCACGCCTCGGGGGCGCTTGCTGACGCGAATCGTCCCGACGACCGTCCGGGTCGCCGCATCGATCACCGTCACGTCGTCCGACTTCTCGTTCGTGACGAACACTCGCATCTCGGCGCCGGCCCGCGTGTGACCCAGCACGAGCACCGCGAGCAGCACCAAGGGAGCGAGACGCCGGTTCATTGCGTGTCCTTGCCGAACCAAACGCTGACGAGACTCCATCAGCGGCGCCTCCGAGTCAAGGGGCTGTCCAAGACGCCTCAGACGCGCAGTTGTTGATGCCGCACACGCGCTTGACTTGGGTGGGGCACGGCGCTATGTCTCGGCCGCGTCCCGCCCGGGTCCGATGGCGAGGCGGCGCGATCACGACGCACGGGGACGCAGCGGGAAGCGGCGCACGCGAGAGGCGTGCCGAGGGCGACATGCGACGTCAGGGGCAGCGAGCGATCGCGGTGGTGACGACGCTGAGCGTCGGCGGCTTGGTCACGCTGGGGCTTCTCGCCGTGTGCTTCGCCCAGCGTGACCAAGGGGCGGCCCAGCTCACCCCGACGGCGACAGAAGCCCTGCAGGTCCTGCTTACGACCTCCGAGCTGGTGGTCGGCGCGAATCGGTTCGCCTTCGGGCTCTTGAAGGACGGGAAGCTCCTCGCGGACGCCAGGGTTACCGTGCGGGTCTATGCCCTCCAAAACGAGGATGCTCGCCTCGTCGCCGAAACGCCGGCCCGGTATCACGCGCTGGAGGTCATCAGCCAGGGAAAGCATGTCCACATCCACCCCGACGGTTCGCGGCACGTGCACGGCGCTGCCACCGATGTGCAGGGGATCTACGTCGGGCAAGTGACCTTTGCGCGTCCCGGCGCCTGGGGCGTCGAGGTCCTGGCGCAGCTGGGTGACGGTCGCGCCGAAGGGGCGCGATTGAGCGTCGACGTGCTGCCGGTTTCCCGGACGCCGATGCCGGGGACCTTGGCGCCGCGCAGTCGGAACCTCATCGCCGCCGACGTCATCGACCTGAGGACGATCGATTCGAGTGAGCCGCCGGATCCCCGGCTGCACCAGACGCGCATTGCCGACGCGATCGCACAGGGCAAGCCGCAGGTGATCGTCTTCGCGACCCCGAGGTACTGCACCAGCCGCGTGTGCGGCCCCGTCGTGGACGTGGTACGAACGCTGATCCCGACCTATAGCGACCGAGTCGTCTTCGTACACCAGGAGATCTGGGAAGCAGGGTCCCTCCAGAGGTTCTCTCCCACCGTGGAGGAGTGGAATCTCCGCTCTGAGCCGTGGATCTTCGTGGTGGACGGCGGAGGCATCGTCCGGGCCCGATTCGAGGGTTTGACGACGCGGCGCGAACTCGAGGCGGCCCTGAGGCGCGTGCTTGGGCCGGAGCGGCGGTAACGATCGCATACACCTCGCTGTCCGTCAGCGAGTGCGGCCGAGCGAACGGCATCGCCCGCCGGACGTAGTCGAACACGGTCGTCGCATACGGGCCAGTAGCTGCCGCCGGCAAACGGATGAAGATGTATGACTTCGCGATGTCCCGGCTTGCTGGCGGCAAAATCAGCGATGTGTGGTCACGGGTCGACATACAGGCTACGCACTCGCGTTCCGAGGCAACCGGCGACCGACTGAGGGGGCGCCGGCGTCAAGCCCCTCTGCCCTAGAGTTGTCAAGGAGAAGTTCACCCGTTACTCACACTGCTACTCACACTGCGCAGCCCGTTTCACAGTGCTCTGACGCAAGGCCGTGAATGCACGAGGGGTTTTATTTGGCACCCCGCTTGCGAGCTATCACGCCTTCTATGACATCCAAGGCAGAGGTCGCGATGACGAACGCGCAGAAGATGCTACCGAAGCTCCTGAACCTCGAGCGGCTACGGACCGTGATGCGGCGCCCAGTCGTCTTCGACGGGCGCAATGTCCGGGAGGCCGAGCGCATGCGGCGCCGGGGCTTCGAGTACTACTCGATCGGGCGCGCGCCCGTGCGCCGATCATAGGCTCGCGCATGCGAGTGCTGGTCACCGGCGGCGCGGGGTTCATCGGCTCGCACCTCTGCGAGTTCTTCCTCGGCAAGGATTGGGACGTCGTCTGCATGGACGACTTCGTCACCGGATCACGGGACAACGTCGCCCACATCGCGTCGCGACGCGGCTTCATGCTCGTCGAGCACGACGTCACCGAGTACATCCGGCTCGACGGCCAGCTCGACTGGGTGCTCCACTTCGCCAGCCCGGCGTCGCCCCGCGACTACCTCGAGCTGCCGATCGAGACGCTGAAGGTCGGCGCGCTCGGCACGCACAACGCGCTCGGCGTGGCCAAGGCGAAGGGAGCGCGTTTCCTGCTCGCCTCGACCTCGGAGGTTTACGGCGATCCGCTGGTACACCCCCAGCGCGAAGACTACTGGGGTCACGTCAATCCGGTGGGCCCGCGCGGCGTGTACGACGAGGCCAAGCGGTTCGGCGAAGCGATCACGATGGCCTACCACCGTACCCATGGGATCGACACGCGCATCGTCCGGATCTTCAACACCTTCGGACCGCGCATGAGGGCCAACGACGGACGCGCGATCCCAGCCTTCATGAGCCAGGCGCTGACCGGCGCCCCCATCACCGTGTTCGGCGACGGCTCGCAGACGCGCTCGTTCCAGTACGTCAGCGACCTCATCGAAGGTCTCTGGCGGCTCATGCAGGGCCCAGTCAACGATCCGGTCAACATCGGCAACCCGCACGAGATGACCTTGCTGGATCTCGCCAAGCGCATCATCAAACTCACCGGCTCGCGCAGCGAGATCGTGTTCCGCCCGTTGCCGGTCGACGATCCGAAGGTGCGCCAGCCCGATATCGGCCGCGCGCGGGCGTTGCTCGGCTGGGAGCCCCGCGTGGATATCGACGAGGGGTTGCAGCTCACCGTGGAGTTCTTCCGGGAAAAGCTGCGTAAGAGCCGCGAGGATTGCGCATAGCGGCACTTCCAAGCGTCGAGACCACCGCGCGATTGTGGGTTGCGTCTGGGTGATGCCGCGCCGCCCGCGACCAAAGTGAAACGCGGGAGCCTCTGAGGAAGACGGATCGATAAAGCCTCCGCGCAAGATATAATTGAAGTACAGGAGGGCCTATGAAGTATCTGGCACTTTGGAATTGACCCGCGACATCTCACCTGGCAAGGCAAGACCGCGCCCTTCCAAGAAGCGCGAGCCACAATCAGCGGCCGACAACAAGATCCTCCCAATGGAGCTTCAAGTTGGCGACCGCCTCACCAACGAGGCCGGCGAGTCGGAGGTCATCGCCCCGCCATACAGCACAGCGGGCGGAAGAATCGTCCACGCGCGAGTCCAGAGAATCAACGAGCCCGCCAGTTGGGAGATATGGAATTGGGATGCTGCCAAGCGCATCAGCGTGGGGCGGACGAGCGCGGAGGAGGGTAAGGGATGACGCGACTCGCGGAGAGTACGCTGCCGCTCGGCGGGCGGTCCAGAGTGCCGCGTGGGAGGCGCTCACCCGCGCGAACGACTGACTACGCTAGCAATCCACTCGCGTGGGTTGCGCCGCTCATCGTTCCACAGCTCGAAGCAGAGGACGTGGAATTGGATAGAGCGCGCGCCGTAGCCCGACGCTTTCGAGGCGCTGTCATAAGGGAGTATTCGCCCCTGCTGTAATGACGAAGGGCCACAGCATCAAACTGTGGCCCTTTATTTTTGCGTTGTTAAATGGCGGGCTCGACGGGACTTGAACCCGCGACCTCTGGATTGACAGAACGCTACGCGCCTTCGACGTCAGTCGCGTTTCTCGCTACTTCGCACACTTACAAATCGGGGCGGCCTATCTCGGTGACAGTGTCAGGCCCTTTTTCTATGATGTTTGGCCAAGATTCTGACATGGATTTTCGAGCATGGATCGTGGCCAAGGGCACTGTCAGGGCGTCGTCAGGCACAGTCCAGCAATCCTAGTTTCTGGGAGGCTGAAAGCCCATCAACTCGCCATCGCCAAAGAAGCGCATCACCTTCCCATGCTCTACAACGTCGTCACCGAATATCTGTCCCATTGTGCGTCTCGACGCTCCCATGAATTGAGCGCGCACCTTCACAAAGAAGTCATCCTTGCAGTAGTAGCTACTTCGTCGCTGTCTCTGTAGTACGTCCACACCTAACGGATCGATGACAAACAATCGCAACCCGACACGATCAATCGCTTCGTTTATCGCGTCATTTATGTGTTTATCGCCGAAGCTGTAGCCGATAACCATGGTTCGGGTATTCGGCTGTGACAGATACTCTCTGAATCGCTCGTAGTTCCATTTCAGAATTGGATGCTGCTCAATGGCAGAAGGCTTATCGCCTCCCATGATCAGCATCGGGCGTTCCACTACGCTCATCGATCCAAGTGCTCGCTCCATGCAGCTTAAAATATGGCTGACGGTCCTTCTCAAGCACAAACTTCGCTGAATCCAGGGGAACCCATGTCATTTTGTGCGGCTGCTCGCCTTCAGCTGGAATCGGCTGCATTCCAGGGATCTGCCATCCCGCCCACTGTCGATACATGGAGAATTCATCTCTTGCGAAACCGCTGTTGAAGTAATGCTGTTCCATCAGGACATCCTGATTAAGAGTGAAAATAGCGTCAAACATCTTTAGATAGTTCCGTACACCGCACTCAACGCCCCGGCGGCTAGAATCAAAGTGTACTGTCGAAAAAGCTCGATTCATATCTGCAAACATCTGACGTATGGCGTCCTCCAACTTCGTGAGTCGTTGCTCCGAGCGCCTTCGAATCCACCACTGCGTTTGTGCGTCCACAACAGCGTCCGTATATCATCATCGACTTGAGGGCAGCCAATGAGGTATTCGAACGCCTCGTCGGCTAACCAACCGCCCCAATTCCTGCCGAAGCCTGCGCCGGTGAGAAGAATGAATTGCGGCATGGCAACAATAGACTACACTCCGTTTTGACGGAGGCAAAGCTACGCCATGTGGGCAACACTGTGGGGGATGCTGACAGTCCAGGACATAAACGCATGGGCAACTGTGATTCTTGTAGGGATTACTGCCTACTACGCCTATCAGACTCGGAGACTCGTAAAGGTTGAAGCTGACCGATCCGAGTTCGAAGCCAAACGATCTGAGCTAGAGTCGCGGCCTTATCTTGAAGTCTTATTTCAACGTTGGGCTTTAGGCGAGTTTGGTCCTCAGTTTGAGGCAATCAATGTCGGCACAGGTCCAGCCGTGCGCGTGCGCTTCGACAATCCGAGTCATCTACTGTGGCTGTCAGGTCAAGCCCACATTCAAGGATTCACTACGATTGCCACCGGACTCCCTTCAGCCCGATTCGCATTTCGAACGAAGCCAATGACTCCTGATGGCGAGCTTCCAACGACTGACTGGTCAACGGAGTTTAGGATTCGCTACAACGATGCGGCAGGGCTTCACGAATTTGCCGATAAATGGCGTCTGGGCGTAGACCAGGGCACGTCTTATCTCGTGCGGGTGAACGCCACAGTCTTGAAGACGCAGCCTGCTGAGTCCGAAGACTATGTCGCACAGCAAGGGCCGCACGGCATCAGTTTTCAAACGGTACCGGATCGTCAATCTAGCTGATATGCAGCGTGCTGTTGCACGGCTACAGAATGGGAATGGATCGGATCACCCACAGGGACGGCGAGCTTTGCCAAGTGGCAAAGTATCTGGCCAAGATTAAGCCCTGCTGTAATGACAAATGCCCCAGTGCTCGTGACTGGGGCTTTTGTTTATGCGGTATCACATGGCGGGCTCGACGGGATTTGAACCCGCGACCTCTGGATTGACAGTCCAGTGTGCTAACCAGGCTGCACCACGAGCCCGCTAAACGGATCAGCTATTTAGCGTACGGGATTCTATCACGGCGCCCGCGGCGTGACCGGAGAATGTGCCCCGCCCGCCTCCTCGCCACCCGCCCTGACCTCACCCGCGCGCCCCCTCGATGCGCTCGTGGGCGCCCCACGTGCGTTCCTCGACGAGGGCCGGCTGATCCACCCGTCGCACGCGCACGTGCGCGACCTTGCCGCCCGCCGTTGTGCGCGGCCGGTTGACCACTTCCCACTCGCCGGTCTCGTCGGAGAGTCGGTCGCCGATCTGGAGCTGCATCGGGAGGAGCCGCGTCGCGGCTGAAGGGGATTCGTGCGGCGCCCCGCGTGGGCGTCGCGCTCCTTATTTCACCCGCTCGTAAGTTGCCGGCCCGGTCACCGGGTTGAAGCTGCCTTCAGGCGCGAGGATCATGGTGGTCTTGCCCTTGTCCTCGGAGATCACCACGGTCCCTTCGCTCCGCGACGACTTGTACCGGACCTTGCCGCCTTGCAGATAGTATTTGCCGACCGTGAGCGTTCCGCCGTCTCGCGTCGTGGAGGATTGATAGCTGCCGTCCTCCTTGACGGTCATCAGCACTCGCTCGGAGCCAGACAGCTGCGACGTCACCCAGCCCTGCCACGTTCCGGCGAGCTGCTTGATGTCCGTGATCTGCTTCTCGGCCGCGATGGCGGCGAGCGGAGAAACGGCGAACACCAAGGCGATCACTACCGCGAGCAAACAACGCGAGCTCATAGGGCACGCTCCATGACGGGCAGGCTCGAGTCCACGACCGAATGCTAGCCGAGCGCCACGGCCAGCGCCACGCCACGGCCGAGAGGCGCAGAACACGCGGGCGAGACGCTCAGAACGTTCCGCCGCCGCCCCCGCCCATGCCACCGCCGGACGAGCCGCGCGAGAAGCCGCCACCGCCAGCGCTGCCGACGGTGGCGCCGTAGCCCCGCCGCGTCGTGAGGATCGCTTCCTCCGTGCGCTGCGCGAAGGTGCCGAGGTCGTGCGCGAAGCTCGGGAGCGAGAAATCGCTGCGGCTCAGATACCAGGACGGCGCCGAGACGCGGAGGCCCTGGAAGTTGAAGATCCAGCGCTCGGTGACGCCGAGCGCGATCGCCCACGGAAGCCACCGGTGGAAGGTGTCGGCCGGCATCCGCTCGAGGCGATCCTTCTCCGCTCGCTCGAGGAACTCCTGGAAGCCGCGCGCGCGCGCCAGCTGCTGCACGCCTAGCCGGGTCTTGTGCGGCATGACCCAGCCCCAGCCGACGAAGACGAGCCCGCTGAGGACGATGCAGATGCGCAGCCAGGGCTCGTAGAAGCCGAGCCAGGACGGTCCGTAGGACGGCAGCATGAATCCCACGATCGCCGTGATGGCGCCCGCGAGCATCCACCCGGCGCGCACGTGGCCCGGCGACGCGGGGAAGAGACCGTCCTGCACCATGAGGCGATAGAGCCGGTCGCGGATCGGCGGGAACACGTTGTCGTAGTCGTGCCGCACCTCCGAGAGCAGGCGCATGTTGATCGCCCAGTCGCCGCCGAAGACCTTGGCCAGCACGAAGAGCTCGAAGTCCTTCAGCTCGGGGTCGCCGCCGACCGGCTTCAGCTGCTTGAACATGAAGTCCTGCGCGCCGAACGCCGTGGTGATCGGCTCGATCGCGAGGTAGCCGCGCACCGCGAGATCGACGACCGTCGCGATGACGTCGCGTGGATGGGCGCGCTCGTCTAGGAGCGCGCCCGCCTCCGCTGGAATCAGATCAGCCGGTGGCTCGTACTCGGGCTTCACGGAGCGCGTCGACCCCGGATCGCGCCCGAACGCCCACCAGACGAAGCCTCCCCAGATCAGCGCGAGCGCGGGGAGCCCGAGCGGCCAGTGGTCGGCCACGAGCCATCCAGCCCGCCGAAGCTCCGAGGGATGCGCCACGTGCCCCGGCGGCCAGCCCACGAGCACGGTCACGCCTTCGCGCGCCCGCAGCGCACGCGTCGTCCTGAACCGCCAGTAGTCCTGGACGCGATCGACCGCATAGTCGTGCCCGACCGCGCCGAGCGCGCCGGTGTAGGCGGCGGTCCGCACCTCGGCGTCGCCGATGCCGGCGGGGAGCGTCACGTAGACCTCGGCGGTCCCGATCGGCGCGTTCCAGTCGGTGCCGGTGGCGTTCCAGTAGAGCTCGTCGTGATCCTCGTAGGCGAGGACGCCGCGGCGCACGTGGTACACGACGCTGACCGTCTTCTTCGTGTCGACCGCGCCGGGCACCCAGGCCTTGATCGCGACGGCGTGGTCCGGGTACGACACCTCGCTCCGGAGTGGACGGCTCCCCTCGTCGTAGACTCCGATGCCGCTCAAGGTCAGCGGGTATTCGAGCCCGTCACGGGAGTAGCGCGCCGGAATCCTCCGGAAGATTCCCTGATGCGACCCTCGGAAGTTGAAGGTGATGTCCTCGCGAACGATGAGGCTGCCGTCGGCGTTGACGACGACGCTGGTGACGAAGCTGTCGATCGCGAATAGCCCGCGCGTCTGCGCCGCGACGCCAGACGCGGTCGCCAGCACGAGGGCCAGCGCAGGAGCCAGCGCGATGAGCCGGCCGATGCGGTCAGCTCCCGAAGGCGACGCGCGGGGCCTGACGGTCTTCGGGCCGGTCGAGCTCGAAGTACTGCCGCTTGGCGAAGCGGAAGAACAGCGCGATCTGGTTGGACGGAAAGCTGTCGATCGTCGTGTTGAAGTCGCGAACGACGGCGTTGTAGTAGCGGCGCGAGCTCTGGATCGTCTCCTCGATCTCCCCGAGCGAGCCCTGGAGGTCGCGAAAGCTCTGGTTCGCCTTGAGCTCGGGATACGACTCGGCGAGCGCGAAGAGCTGCCGCAGCGCGCCGGTCAGCTGGTTCTCGGCCTGCGCGCGCGCCTCGGGTGTCTGCGCCGCTACCGCCGCGCCGCGGGCGCGGACGACCTGGTCGAGCGTGCCCCGCTCGTGCGCGGCGTAGCCCCGCACGGTCTCGACCAGGTTGGGCACCAGATCGGTGCGGCGCTTGAGCTGGACGTCGATGTCGGACCACGCTTCTTCCGACCGCTGGCGCAATCCGACGAGCTTGTTGTACGTCAGGATGATCGCGACGATGAGGCCGGCGAAGACGAGAAGGAAAACGACGCCACCGAACGTCATGAAATCCTCCTCGATCATCGTAGCATCAGGCCGTCGCGCTCCCGAACAACGCGTGGGCTCGGGGCCGCCACCGCCGATAGTGGTGGCGCGCGCAGAATCCACATGATGAGCTAGGATTGGTCCATCCGATCCACGAAAAGGAGACCTTCCATGCCGATGCAGACTCGCTACCTCTTCAGCGCGGCCATGAGCGTGCGTCCGGACAAGGACGCCCTCTTCAACGAGGTCTACGACACCGAGCACGTGCCGGCGCTGCTGGGGGTGCCCGGCGTCATCGCGGTCGCGCGCTTCAAGAGCGAGCCGGTGACGATGATGATCGGCGGCGAGCGGAAGACGATCGTGATCGAGAGCGAGCCCGCCTACAACGCGCTCTACGAGATCGAGAGCCCAGCCGTCCTCATCAGCGACGCCTGGGCGAAGGCGGTCGAGGACGGACGCTGGGCGGAGCACGTGCGCCCCTACACTACCAACCGCCGCCACGTGATCTACCGCCGCATCGCGTAGCCGACCGCCGGGGCGCCGCGTGAGCGAAGAGCTCCACCTGCCCCGGGCGCCGTCCGGCGACGGGCTCGTGCTCACCCACGGCGCCGGCGGCAACGCGCGGGCGCCGCTGCTGGTGGCGCTCGGCGAGGCGTTCGCCGCCCGGGGCCTCACGGTGCTGCGCTACGACCTCCCTTTCCGGCAGGCCAGCCGGAAGGCGCCCCCGCGCCCGTCGGGAGCGGGGCGGGACCGCGAAGGACTGCGCACCATGATGACGGCGATGCGATCGCGCGTGGGCGGCCGCGTCTTTCTCGGCGGGCAGTCGTACGGAGGCCGTCAGGCGAGCATGCTCGCGGCGAGCCAGCCGGGGCTCGCCGACGCGCTCCTGCTCCTCTCCTATCCGCTCCGCCCGCCACGTCGTGGGTCCGAGCTCCGGACCGCGCACCTGCCCGATCTGAGAACGCCGACGCTGTTCGTGCACGGCTCGCGCGACCCGTTCGGCTCGCCCGAGGACATCGAGGCGGCGCGGCGCTTGATCCCGGTGCGGACGGCGCTCGTCGCCGTCCCCGGCGCCGGGCACGATCTCTTTCGCGCACCCAGCCGCGCGGGCGCCGACATCGCCGCCGAGATCGTGTCGAAGTTTCTGCAGTTCGTGTAGCGTGAGGCCCCGCGATGTCCCCTCGTCCGCTCAGTCCCGACCGCGATCGGGAGCGATCGGTGAATTGTCGGGGGCCGGCAAGGCCTCGACGCGCCCGGGGCGTTCGCGCGCGCGCTCGTTCTGCTCGGTGCGTACCCGATGCATGAGGGGAATCAGCGGCAGGATCACCAGAAACAGCATCGAGACCAGCCAGAAGTCGTCGGCGTAGGCCATGATCTGGGCTTGCTCGATGGCGCCGCGGTACAGCATGGCGAGCGCCCGGCGGCCGGCCGTGTACGAGTCGGCCCCCTGGCTCACGAAGTGGTCGGTCCATTCCTTGACCCGCCTCGCGGTGTCGGCGTTCCAGACATTCACGTGGGCGACCAGCGTGGTCTGGTGCTCCTGGCTGCGCCGGACCAGGAGGGTCGTCGCGAGCGCGACGCCAACGCTACCGCCGACGTTGCGAACGACGTTGTAGGCGGCCGTGGCGTTGCCGAGGCGCTCCAGGCGGACGGTGGCAAGCGTGAGCGTCTGGAGCGGCACGAAGATGAAGCCCATGGAGAACCCCTGAAGAAAGCGCGGCCACGCGAGACTCCAGTAATCCATGCCGAGGGTCAGCTGCGTCATGAGCGAGGTCGCGACGGCGTTCAGGAGGCACCCACCGGCCAGCAGGATCCGCTGATCCATGCGGGCGACGAGGCGGCCCGAGACCATGAGCGCCATCATCGTGCCGAGCCCGCCGGGAGCCAGCACGAGACCGGCGTTCCACGCGTCGTAGGCCAGCATCTTCTGCGTGTACAGCGCGATCAGCAGCATGCTCGAGTTGAACCCGAGGCCGACCATGGCGATGCAGATCGTGCCGATCGCAAAGTTCCGGTCGTTGAACACGGTCAGGTCGAGGATCGGCTCGGCGGCCATCAGCTCGCGCACGAGGAACGCGGCGAGCATGCCCACGGCGAGGACGAACAGCACCGCGATGAGGCCCGAGTCGAACCAGTCGTGCTTTTCTCCGAGGTCGAGCACGAGCTGCAGGCAGCCGAACCCCAGCACCATGAGGACCAGGCCCAAGGCGTCGATCCCGCGCGGCTTCTTGACGAATGGGGAATCGAAGAGGAACGCGCTGACCATCAGGAAGCCGACGAAGCCGATGGGGAGGTTGATGTAGAAGATCCACCGCCAGGACCAGTTATCGGCGATCCAGCCGCCCGCCGTCGGTCCCAGGATCGGCGCCATCATGATCCCGATTCCCCAGACGGCCATCGCCGTGCCCCGCTGTCGCAACGGGAAAATTTCCCACATGATCGCCTGCGCCATCGGGATGACGGGCCCACCTCCCAGCCCCTGGAGCACCCGCATGGCCACCAGGAACGGGAGCGTGGGCGCGATGCCCGAAAGGAACGAGCTGACGGTGAAGAGGACCGTGCAGATCAGGAAGAACCGCCGGCGTCCAAAGCGGGCCGAGAGCCAGCCGGTCGCCGGGATCGCGACCGCGTTGGCGGCGAGATAGGAGGTGACGACCCAGGACATCTCCTCGATGCCGGCCGACAGCGAGCCCTGCATGTGGGGGAG
>Ga0066685_10000467_pt1 | contig 14200 bp, 6 predicted proteins | sample GraSoiAngelo_134_FD_62305 | JGI IMG/M metagenome (GOLD analysis project Ga0066685, IMG submission 62305) | Grasslands soil microbial communities from the Angelo Coastal Reserve, California, USA - 14_0929_05_30cm | ecosystem: Environmental > Terrestrial > Soil > Grasslands | place: USA...
TTGAGATAGCTATCGGTGGCCGGATCCTTAAACGTTCCCGTCAGTCCGTTCCCGACTTTATTGGGAAACTTTGCATAGTTGAAGAGGTACCCGCCAAGATTGTTCGCAGTCGTGATGGACAGCGGCCTCCCAGATTGGTAAGTCTGCGTCGCCGAGATTTGCCAATTGTCGATGACCTTATCCAAAACCCCCGACGCGTTCCTTCCGAGCGGCTTGCCTTTGCCGAAGGGCAACTGGTAAACCCAGCCGAACGTGAATATGTTTGGCACGTCGTCGGAGCTGACGCTATAAAGATTGCGCATATCGCTCGGATTCTGCACCGGAGGGCCACCGGCACCTAACCCGGTTTCCGAGCCGTTGTTCATCAGCCTGGAATAGGTGTAAGCAACACGGAGCTGCAGGCCGTGGCTCATGCGCCGGTCAAAGGAAGCCTGGAGTGCGTTGTAGTGGCTATTGCCCAAAGGGAAATAGCGCCAGTTAATCTGCTGGTACTGCGGCCACGATCGCAAGGACTGGGCCACTGTTCCCGAGAACCCCGGATAAGGGGGAGTCGTAAATCCAGCCGCCGCCGCTGTCGCGTCAGGCACACCGTCGGTGAAGCCCGCCCCGAGAACGCCCGCTCCCAAAGCGAGCACGCTGCCGGGGTTCATGTTGTCGTATACTCCGGCGGCGCTGCGGCCATCAATCAGCCGCGTCCCGTGGTTACCTACATAAGCGATATCGATCGCCATGTTTTCGGTCAGTTGGCGTTGGAACGAGATCGACCAGTTCTGATACCGGGGCATGGTGTAAGTCTTGGGATCCACACCTACGGGGTTTCCGCGATTCGCCACGTCGGCCCGCAGTTGAGGCGGGAGGACGATAGAGCCTGTCGGCCATCCGCAGGAAACGTTTTGCGTTGTCACCTGAGTCGGACAAGGTTGGGTCCCGTTGAAATAGAACGCCGGGAATCGCCCGTTGGTGATATTCGGCGCCGTCGGGTTGGTTTGGTAACCGTCCACAGGGTAGGGATCCCACGAGTCCGCCTGCGCGCCGGCATAGTACATCCCGTAGCCCCCGCGGATGACGGTTTTGTTCTTGATCTGGTAGGCAAAGCCGAAGCGTGGACCGACATTCCAACTGCTGTTCCCAATGGCCTTGCTGCTGCCAAATACCGTCGCGCCAAGATGGCCGACAGGGTTAGCGGCGGTAGGATCGAATGTGGAAAACTTTCCATGCTGCTCCGACAGCCCTGATTGCCAGTCGAATCGGAGACCGAAGGTCAGGGTGAGCTTGGGCGTCAACTTGAAGTCGTCGTTGATCCAGGGAGAGCCATACTTCATCTTGGGCATATAGCTGAACGGTGCGGAGAAATTGGCGCTGTCCACCTGGCCCAATATGAAGGAAGCGAACTCGTTCCCGGTCGAACTGTTCAAAATGCAACCTCCTGCACACTGTGCGCCCGACACATCATAGCCAGCAGTTTCGGCCTGGTTGAAATTAAAGTTGCCGCCGGTGTTCACGGCCCAGCCGGTTTGCGGGAAGGTCATATAGCGGAATTCCACTCCGGCCTTGATCGTATGCTTACCGGTAATCCAAGTGATGTCGTCGAGAAATTGATAGCGATTGTTGATGTCGCTCCCGCCGCTCGCCCAAGGCGTGCCGTAGTGGGTGTATCCAATCGTGCCGTTGAAATTGAGTTGAGGAAAGCCGGCGCCGTTGAATACGGGCTGATTGGGCAGGCCGAGTCCGAGCTTCTGATTCCAACCCACTCCTCCGGATAACTGGTTGCCTTGCATGTGCCAGCGGTCGTAGGCCAGTGTAGTGTGATTGAAGAGGTTCGGCTTGATCACCCAGTTCATTTGCAGGTGTTCGAAATGGTTGGTGATGCGCTGGAAGAATCCTTGGCCGATGTACGTGTCGTTCGCCGCAGAATCCGTCTGTCCGTTATGCACTGTGGTGCAGCCCTCCGGCCCGCCACAGTGAGCCGTCCGAGGCCGATTGTTCTGGTAGTAGGTATTGCTGATCGAGAATTTGTTGTTGAACGTATGATCGATACGGAACAGCCAAGTTCTGACGTCGATCTTGTTATTGTCGTCCGAGTTCCCGCCAAAGCCGTTGGCCCTCAGCGTGTCACGGTCGAGCGCCGGGATGTTGGGAATCGTAAAGGCCGCCAACGAGCTCCGTAGCGGGTCGTTGGCCGGGATGACGTTAGCCTGACCTGCAATGGGGAGCCCGGTGGTGGGGTCAAATCCATAGCCATCGCGAACAGGTACGCCGTTGACCAGCCGCGTAGTGGCAGGATTAAAGATTTCGCCCTGGTAAATGGGGCGGCCCAGCGCATCGTGACCTACGACACTCGTCGTGTCCAGAAGCCCAGTCCCGCTGAAGTCGCCTTGCCTCTGGGCCATAGTCGGAAGAGTGTTGACGAAGCCGGTGTTGACCGTGCTGTGGTAATCGAGACCGTCCACGTTGACGAACCAAAACGTTTTGCCCCCCCAGGTAATCTTGGGAACCGGCCCGCCCACGGCAGCCCCCCAGTTATCCTGAGTAAGGGGAAGGCGCTTGCGCAAGAAGAAATTCGCCGCGTCCAGTTTGTCAGTGGTCAGGAAATTGTATACGTTGCCGTGCAGTTTATCGGTGCCAGATTTCGTGGCATAGGTGATAAAACCACCGCTGGTGTGCCCATACTGCGCTGAAAAGGTATTCTCGACGACCGTCATTTCTTGCACCGAGGGGTAGGGTACCGAACTCTCCTGCGTCCCCTGATGACCTTCCGCATAACCGAAGGCCGCGCCGTCAAACCAATTTTCTGTGGCCATGGTCTGGCCGCCGTTGATTCGGGAGGTAAATTGGCTGCCGCGGAAGATCGCGTCACCGTTCGGCTGCATGGGCACAAAGCCAGGCTGCAATTGCAGCAGGGATTCGGCCAGCCGGATGTCAGCTCCCATCACGGCGGGGAGATCGCGATAGTAGGTGGAACCGATCGTGTGAGACACCGTCGCATTCTCGGTGTTAATCTGCTCTAAGCCGCCCTCGACCTCGACGAACTGGGTCACCGCACCGACTTCGAGCTTCACATCCTGGCGGAAACTCTGCGCGCCGCTCAGCACGATGCCCGGGTGGGTGGCATGTTTAAAGCCCTCTTTTTCCACCTCGATGGTGTACGTACCTATAGGCAGTGGCGGCGTGCTGTAGTTGCCGGCACTGTTCGTGCCCACCACAATTTTCGCGCCAGTATCCTGGTTGATGATCGACACTTTGGCATCGGGAACTGCGGCTCCGCTCGTATCGGTGACGATGCCTGTAATTTCAGCCCGGTCAGCTAACTGAGCGTACACGCTGTGCCCGCTGAACGCGACCAAAACAGACAACAGAAACGGGACGACAGTTGATGGCCGTTTCATCTTTACGCCTCCCCAAACTTCAGCGCGCAACCTCAATCCGTCGTGCAACCTCAATAATGGATTTGCCAGGAACGGTTGCAAACGTTGGCTTCGGAAGTTGTTCCGACCCTGGAAACTAGGGCCAGTCCTCAGAACTTTCCATTCGCTCTGTCCAGCTCCATTTCGATCGTTCTTCACGCAAGGATTCAGGTTCACGCTAAACGCTTGCCGGTAAACGTTTTCCCAGAAAGCGTTGGGGCACTCTTACTCCTCCTAAAAGCTCGTGTCAAGAAGATTTTTTGAACGCAAAGAAATTTTTGCGGGCAAGCGAGGTCCATCGTAAGGGATTTCCAGAGGGCTTAAGGAAGGTACCCGCCATTGATCAACCGCGACCCGGGTAGCTGCAGGATTGGGGTCAGGTAATGGGGCGATGTGCCCCTGGGACGATTTGCTTCGGCGCTATCCCGATCATGCGCTAATATGCGAGGCCTGGGGCGGCCTGACTATGATTTAGCACCGGCATACTTCAGGCCGGACTCGCCCACCAATCAACTTTTTGATGGCATGAAAACAAAGGAATTCTAGCCAGGCGGAGATTCGATAGTCCAGCTATGCGGAGATGTTCACATGCGCGTCACTGGGCGGTGTCATTTGGACTTTTCCTCGGCGTGGTCGCTGCCGCAGCCGGTCCAGAGGTGCAGTTCACCGATATCACCCGGTCCGCGAGGGTCAATTTCAAGCACGAAAACTCCGCAACTTCCAACAAGTACCTGCTGGAAACCATGGGAGGAGGCGTAGCCCTCCTCGACTATGACAACGACGGGCGGCTGGATATCTTCTTCACCAACGGAGCGAGGATCGACGATCCGATGCCGCATGGCAAGCTCCCGGACAAGTCCAATCCCAGGTTTTGGAACCGTCTTTGTCATCAAAACACCGAGGGCACATTCACGGATGTGACGGAAAAAACCGGCCTCACTGGGATGGCGCAGTACTACTACACGATGGGTTAGAGCCAACCCCTTGATGGGGAGACACAGGATGATCGCGATATGCAGCTTGCCATGGTCGCGGACCCGTGGTAAACGCTTACCGGGAGACCGTGCAGATCGGGCCATAGCTTCACCTGCGAGGAGAATACAGATATGTTTTCCGCTGATAGACGTATTTTCTTGCATCAGACTGCGAAAGCAGGAGTGGCGTGGGGTGTGAGTTCTTTGTTTGGCAGCGCTTTCCGGCGCGCTCAAACCTCGCCTCCGAACACCGACGATATAGTCCGTGTTTACCTGGACTCCCGTCGCGTCGTTGCTCCGCTCGACCGTAATCTTTTTGGCTCATTTCTCGAGCACCTGGGTCGTGCGATCTACGAGGGCGTTTACGATCCAGGTTCGAAGCTATCCGAAGCCAATGGGTTTCGCAAAGACGTCATCAGTGAAATCCGGCAGATGGGAGTCCCCATCGTTCGTTATCCCGGTGGCAATTTCGTTTCGGGCTACAATTGGCTCGACGGCGTGGGTCCCAAGGAAAGCCGTCCTCGCGTGCTTGACAAGGCCTGGAATGCCATCAACACCAATCAGTTCGGCACCAATGAATTCATGGCGTGGTGTAAGGCTGTCGGCACTGAGCCCTTGATGGGCCTCAATCTTGGGACGGGAACTCCTGAAGAGGCAGCTGCTCTGGTCGAATATTGCAACCTGGATCAGGGAACAAAGTGGAGCGATCTCCGCCGCAAGCACGGCGTCGCGGAACCTTATAAGGTGAAGCGCTGGTGTCTGGGTAACGAGATGGACGGCCCTTGGCAGATAGGCCACATGACCGCGACTGAGTATGGCATGAAGGCTCAGGACGCCGCCCGGCAGATGCGCTACGTTGATCCTGCTCTTCAATTAATTGCTTGCGGATCAAGCGGGCCTTTCATGCCCACCTATCTTGAGTGGGACCGCGAGGTTTTGGAGCAATGCTACGACTACGTCGACGGTCTTTCCCTACATCGCTATTTCACTAACGCTCCAGCGGACACCGGCGGCGATAGTTCAAAATTCCTCGCGATGAACCTCAGTATGGAACAGCAAATCGCGGAGACCCTCGCGGTTTGTGATCTCGTGCGTGGACATAAGCGTTCGCCGAAACAGTTGTGGTTGTCTTTTGACGAATGGAACGTGTGGTATCGAGCCCGGAACGGCGATCACGCGAACGGACATCACCAGGAAGCGCCTCACTTGCTTGAGGAGGTCTACAACCTGGAGGACGCTTTGCTTGTTGGTGGCCTGCTCAATTCTCTGCTGCGCAACGCGAATCGCGTTAAGCTGGCGTGCCTGGCTCAGTTAATCAACGTGATTGCGCCAATATCGACCAATGCGACCGGTTTGCTCCAGCAGACCATCTACTATCCTTATAACTGGGCGCTTCAGTATGCTCGCGGTTCTGTGCTCATGGCCTTGGTGGAGTCGCCGACGTATGAAGTTGTGCGAATGGGTCAGGTTCCCTACGTGGACGTCGCCGCGACCACTAATCCTCAGGATGGAAAGGTCGGGATTTTTGTTCTAAATCGTGACCTTTCGAAGCCGCACGTCGTCGAAATCAATTGGCAGGACAAGGCGCCAGGACAAGTGCTGGTCTCCGCGGTCCTGACCGGAACTGATCTGAAGGCATTCAACACCTTCGAATCCCCGCGGAAGGTGGTGCCACAGGATTTTGGCAAACCGTCCACGGTGGCCGGCCGAACCAGGTTTGAAGTACCCGCACGCTCGTACACCGTGATTCAGTGGTCGGCGTGAGTGCAACCGATGTCTGTCAATGTGGACAGCGTTTTCTAGCGTACTCCACAGATGCTCGTTGATTCACGCGTGATCAGCGCCGTCTTCAGCACATATTCGGACCCTTCAGAAAGCGGTTCTTCACGTCCCACTTCAGCGAGCAGCGCATCGAAGGCCAGCCGCGCTAACTCTGCTTGAGACATTTGCACGGTCGTGAGGGCCGGGAGCATGAATTGCGCCAGGCGGATGTCATCAAATCCAACCACCGAGAGATCGTGCGGAATCGATATGCCATCCTCATAGCATTTCCTCATCACTCCGATCGCGGTCATGTCATTTGAACATAGAATTGCGGTCGGTTTCTTGGCTTGAGCCAACAATTGCCCACAAGCCAGCCGGCCTCCCTCCATGGTGTGGTTCCCTTCGACGATCAGGTCCATATCCTGGTCCCGTCCGATCTCGTTCATTGATTTCAGGAAGGCCTGCTTTCTGGCCATGGCTGACTTGAGTGTGTGAGGTCCGGTGATGAAGGCAATCCTCTCGTGTCTCAGCGCAGCCACGTGCTGAACCGCCTGGCGAATGCCGCTCAGGTAATCTACCCGCAGATTGCTGACTCGGGGACGACGCGGGCCAACATCGACAAAAACGAGAGGAACCTGCCTTAGCTTCAAGTCTTCCAGCAACGCCTCCTCCATGCCGAAAGTCATGACCGCGACGCCTTCGACCTGCCGTTCGATCATGCGGCGGACGGAACTCTCCATTTGCTCCGGGTCGTTCATCGTGGAGGTCAACAGAATCTCGTAATGATGGCGAACTGCAATGGTTTCAAAGACTTGGACGATTTCGGGGAAGAACGGGTTGGTAAGTTCCGAGACAATGAGTCCGAATATCCTGCTGCGCCCAGACACCAAGGCTCGCGCCTGCGTATTGGGATAGTAACCGAGCTTCTCGATCGCGTTCCACACTCTCTGTGCTAGCTTCGGATTGACCGTAGGAACTCGGTTGATGGCGCGAGATACAGTCGCGGTGGACACGCGGGCGCGCCTGGCGACCTCATGAATATTCAAGGCTTGCTCTTTGGTCCGCACTGACTTAGAGACTCATATAGATAAGCAGGCTAACACGGTTCGGACGACGGGACTAGGTGCTCGTGCGATTCGTGCGATTCCCTGCCCTTGCCTGACAACCGCTCACCGGGAGAGAGAGGTGTGCTACATTGACCATAACCTTGTTGGTTTGTTGGTTAGGTAAGAGAAAGTTGGACCCGGATCGATGAACAGTCGACCGAAAGTGAATCGAACTCTTGGACTCGTCGTTTTCGTTGTGGGTTCAATCCTGCCTGGCCGGGCGCAGCTAAGTAAGAGTACGCCCGTATCGGTCAGCCAGATTCAGGATGAGATAAAACAACATGCTGACAATCCCAAGCTCTATGTCGAGCTTGGCCTGGCATATTGGGATCGCAACGATTACCCGCACGCCCTCGAAGCCTTTCAGCGCGCGGTGAAAATAGGCCCCGCCTCCGCCGAGGCGCACAACTGGTTGGGTGTCGCTACATTAGAGAAAGGCGACTTGCCCGGGGCCGTCGCTGAATTCAGAAAGGCCATCTCGCTTGACCCGAAATACGCGCGGGCATGCACAAATCTGGGATCGGCGTTAGCCAAAAATGGCGACATGGCCGAAGCGGTTGTGGTCTTTAAAAAGGCCCTCGCGCTTGAGCCGGACAATCTAGTGGCGCACATGAATCTGGGCGTCGCTCTTAGGGAAACGGGTGATGCCAAAGGCGCTCTCTTGTATGTGCAATATGTCGCCCAGCGCGAGCCGAACGACGCCAATGTTCAGTATGTGTTAGGCCAGACTCTAAACCAGAGCGCGGATCTCCCCGGCGCAATCCAAGCGTTTGAGAGTGTAGTGCGCATCGATCCGAAGTTCCACGAAGCCTATTACGCGCTTGGCTTGGCGTTGAAACAGCAGGCCGCATCGGTGCGTAAGCCACGCCAGCCTGCGGCTAGTCTGGCGGATGACCTCTACAAGCGTGGACAGCAAGCTGCCGTACGGGGCGACCTAAAAGAAGCCGAAAGACTGCTTAGCGAAGCCCTGAGTAAAGATGATAGTCAAGCTGAGGCTCAGAATCTGCTCGGTTTCATATTGGGCCAGCAGGGAGATTTGCCTTCGGCACTGGTCCACCTGGCGCGTGCCGTTGCGCTACGACCGGACCTTTCTGACTCGCACTACAATTTTGGCGTTGCGCTGTGGTACAGCGGTTCGAGAACCAAAGGCATATCCGAGCTGCAAGAGGCTGTTCGGCTTGATCCCGCAGCAGGCGCTAGCTATGCCTTTCTCGGAACTGCTCTGCGCGAAACGGGTCAATTAGAGGACGCACGACGGGACCTGCAACGCGCGATTGCGCTCCTGCCAGCCTTCCCCGCGACATACATCGATCTCGGAACTGTTTTTCTTCGCACGGGAAATCTCGATAAGGCGCTGGCGCAATTCGAGGTCGGGCTCAACCTCCCCACTTCATCCGGTCCCACCCCTGATTGGGATATGGCGGTCGCTGGTATTCGCGAAGCGTTGGCGGCGATGCCGGATCGCGCCGAAGCACACAACATGCTCGGACTTCTGCTTGGGCGCAAGGGTGCAGACAGCAAGGAGGTTCTGGCGGAGTTCCGCGAGGCCGTGCGGCTGCGCCCGGACTTCGCGGATGCACACAACAACATGGGGCTGGTGCTAGCACAGGACAACGAGGACAAAGCGGCTATCGCCGAGTTTCGTGAGGCTCTGCGCATCCGACCCGATTTCGCTGACGCGCACGCGAATCTTGGTACAACCCTCATTTCCACTGACAGTCGAGAAGCAGTACTGGAGCTCGGGAAGGCCGTAGCGCTCACGCCGGGACTGCTGAAAGCGCAATTCAATCTGGCCGTGGCCTACGGCGGGGATCCGAGCTACGGGCCGGCCAAAGAAATCGAGCAGTTGCGCAAAGTGATCGTGAGCGAGCCAACCTTTGCGCCAGCGCACCTTAATTTGGGCAAGGCACTTCTCAGCGACGGGAAGGTGGAGGAATCCATCGGGGAGCTTCGAGAAGCGGTACGGCTTGAGTCCCAGAGTACTGGAGCTCACTATCAGCTTGGACTGGCTCTGGCGAGGGCAGGGCGAAAGGATGAGGCCGCGTCTGAGTTGCAGAAGAGCCGCGAATTGGCCGCTTCCGACGACCGCAAGCAGAACGCTGACTTGGATATCGCGGAAGGCCGTGTCGCGCTGGATAGGGGCGAGTTGGATCAAGCAGCCGCCAAATTTCGGCACGCGCTTGAGCTCCAGCCCCAGTCTTCAGACGCCGAGCATTTTTGGGGAGTGGTTCTTGAAAAAGAAGGTGATGCTCAAGGTGCTTCCGCGGCGTACCGGAAGGCACTGGAGTTGAATCCCGGGGACGTACTCGCCAGAGAAAAAGTCCAGGCGTTATCGAGAGACGCTGTTTCTGCGGGCGACCCTCAACGCATCACCGAATTCGAGAGCTACATCCGTGCGGGACGATTCCAGGAGGTTGAGCCGCTCCTTGCTGCTTATGTCCAAGAACACCCGAAAGCGTCTTGGGGTTGGTACGCCCTGGGCTACAGTCTGTTCGCCCAGCGAAAGGTCGGTGAATCCATTCAGGCGCTCGCGAAATCGCTGCAACTCAACAACGAAAATGCTGAGGCGCACAAAATTCTTGGTCGCGATCTGATGTTTATCGGAAGGTTCGCCGCCGCGCAGACGGAGTTCGAGCAGGGAATCCGGTATGACCCGCAATCCGCTGAGTTACATTTCAACTTGGGCAAACTATTTTCCGTCCAGGATAATTGGATCGCTGCGCGAAAGGAATTTGAAACGGCACTCCGAATCGACCCTTCGTACGTGGAAGGTTTGGATGGTCTGGGTTTTGCTCAAGAGGCTCTAGGCGATGGGGCCGGAGCTATCGCGAGTTATGAGAAAGCTATTGCAATCAACGAGGCGAGGAAGGGAAAGTTCGTGTCGGCCCATGTGAACCTCAGCGCCTTTTACAATCGGAAAGGCGATTCCGAAAAGGCGCTCTCGTATGCCCGCGCGGCGCAGGAGCTTGACCCTAAGTCGGATGGCGCCTGGTTCCAACAGGCAAAGGCTATGGAGGCCCAGGGACGGCTGACTGATGCTGTCGATGCTCTGAACCGAGCCATTTCATTAAATGCTCGAGCGTCTTCGTATTACTACGTTCTGGCCCAAGTGTACCGGCGGCTTGGCAAAGTGGAGGACAGCCGCAAAGCTCTGGATTCCTTCACGCGCCTTGAGAGAGAGACGAGTGACGTGGAAGAAATGCGGCGAAATCTCGCCAATCGCTCCGGCAACCCGCCTCAACCGAAGAGCCAACGCGACTAAAGCAACCCCGCGCGCAAGCTCGGCGCAAAATTGTTGCCGCCGCGCTCCGATGAAGGGACACCTCGGCCGCGACCCAGCGTGCATCTCGGAGCAGCCAGTTCCCCTCATTCGTGGCAATCTACCTCCAGGCTATGCAAGAGTTAGCACAAGACTGGAGACGGACGCTGGCGGGAAAGTGTGTGTAAGCGTACCTGATGAAACCGGCAAAGGCTTTGTTTGGGGAAATACTTCCTCTTTCCGCTCAAAAGTGTTGTGCGCGTGAATGTCAGGATGCGTCAGTGTTGTCCCAACGACCACCTTGATTCGTGCATCACGAATGACGATCTCCGCTTCGCGCGGATCGCGGATCGCTGGATTCACGACCGTCAGCACGAGGTCCTTGTCGTGAAGCGAAGCCGATCCCTGCAAACCCCAAAATGCCGCCGGCTTTCCATCCCGGTCATAACTGATCGTGGGCGCGCTGAACATCGTGCGCACAGCCTGTCCGCCTTGATGCGCGGCATACATGGCAAATACATGGCCTACGGGCGTGACGCAAAACTTGTCTTCGTGAGCCAAATACAAGCTGTTGAGGCAATTGATGAGCTGGGCGCAGTTGGCCATGGCGACCTTCTCCGGATGACGGTTGAAGATGTCCAGGGTCATTCCACTAAACACCGCGTCCCGCAAAGTAGGAACCTGTTCCAGTTGGTCGCCTGGAGTTACTTCGCTGCCGGGGCGATACCAGGGTCCCCACTCATCAACGATAAGTTTGACGGCATGGCTCGGATCGGCTTCTCCCATGATATGCCAATGCCCGTTGATGAGCGATTCCATGTGCTCCCCTTCGCGCAGCAGCTCATACCACTCTACGGCGTCGAACTTGAGAGCATCGCCCTTGCCTTGTACCCAGTCCTGGGTCCGTCCGCGGCTTACATTCCAGGCGTAGTGGTGTAGGGCGATGCCGTAGATCGAGCGGAGCGGCGACCTTCCCTTTCGCAGAATCTCTTCAAAAAAGCCGCGTGTCCAATTCCAATCATCGACGTTAGGTCCCGACGCAATGAAGAACAGCCGCTGGCCATAGTGTGGGACCCAAGTGGTGAATCTGCGGAATTCGCTGGCATACTCTTGCGGAGTGAAGTTCCCTCCACACCCCCAAGACTCGTTGCCGACGCCCCAAAACCGAACGTTGAAGGGCTCCACATATCCGGCAGCAGCTCGAATGTCCGCCAGGGTCGTGGCGCTTGCTGGAGAGTTGCAGTATTCCACCCAACGGTAAAATTCTCCGGCCGAAAGGCTGCGCACATTGGCGGCCAGATAGGGTTGAGCCCCGATAAGCTTGCAAAAATGGACGAATTCATTCGTTCCGAACTGGTTCGGATCGTACTTATGGCTTGTCGGTGCCCCGCTCTCTTCACCGTCGCTCCAGAAATTCGTGCGCCGAGGACGTTTGTCGGCCGGGCCAATACCATCGCGCCAGTCGTAGCTGTCGGCGAAGCAGCCGCCCGGATAACGGACTACCGGGGCCTTGATTTTGCGCATTTCTTCAATCAGCTTCGTGCGGATTCCGTCGATGTTGGGCACTTTGGAGTTTTCGCCGACCCACATGCCGTCGTAGACTACACCACCTAGATTCTCGGTAAAATGGCCATAAATGTCGGGGGAAATCGTGCCCAGTGATTCTCCGATGAGGATTTCGATTCGTGAATCCACAGAGGAAATAGCCTTCGGGGCTGAGCATTTGGCGAATGCCAGGGTGCACGCGCCAGCTAAACCGTCGTACAGGAACTCGCGGCGTCGCATCGGTCCGCACCTCCTATAACAGGCTGGCGGAGATAGTAAACGTTTGCTTCCATTTTTGCTATCGTCTGTTGCAGCTTCCAGGAAGGAAAACGCCGAGGGATACGTCGTGCCGCGGACGCAGCAATAGTGATCCTCATGTTTCTCGGCTGGATGAAACACACGGAATAGGGAATGGCAATGAAGATATCGATCGAGAGCAGATCACTGGCCATGGCCATGCTGTTGGCTGCGGCTGCCGCCTCGAAATGTCAAACACCGCCCCAAGGAACGCCCTCAGTCATTCACGTGGAAGGTGACGTGGATGGCGTGCACGATCCATCGATCATTAAGGAAGCCGACACGTGGTATCTGTTCGGCACGGTTACAGAGAAGATTTCCCCGGGCCAGCTTCCGATCCGGTGTTCGAAGGACTTGCACACCTGGATGCGTTGCGGCTTTGTTTTCCAAAGCATACCCGATTGGATCAAAAAGGAAAGCCCGCAAACCAAGGATCTGTGGGCTCCGGACGAGTCCTACTTCGACGGAAAATACCACGTTTATTACGCATTTTCAGTATTCGGAAAGAACACCTCCGGCATCGCTTTGGTGACCAATAAGACTCTGAATCCGAACAGTCCGAACTTCAAGTGGGTGGACGAAGGACTGGTTCTTCGTTCCCGGGAGGAAGATGATTTTAACGCCATTGACCCCAATATTGTGGCCGACTCGGAGGCTCGTGTGTGGATGAGCTTCGGCAGCTTCTGGAGCGGCATCAAGATGCGGCGAATTAATCCGCAAACAGGCAAGCTTGCCGACGAGGACTCCCAACTCTATTCCATAGCAAAGCGGGCACGCCCGGAAAATCCGGCGCTTCGCCCGCCCAATTTGCCTGACGATTGGCAAGCCATCGAGGCTCCGTTCATCGTGCATCACGGGGATTACTTCTATCTATTCGTTTCGTTCGATCTGTGTTGCCGAGGCGTGAAGAGCAATTACAAAACGATGGTCGGCCGCTCACACAATGTTATCGGGCCGTACGTGGACGCTGCCGGCAAGCCAATGCTGGAAGGCGGGGGAACGCCACTGCTTGCAGGCAATCAACTTTGGTTGGGCCCCGGCGGTGAATCCATTTTGCAACAACCCGGCGGGGACATCATGGTGTTCCATGCCTACGACGGTAAAACCGGAAAACCTCGCTTACACGTCTCGACGATTGATTGGACGAGTGATTGGCCGCACGCCGCGCTGGAAGGGACTCCGGCGAACGCACAAAAATAACCGGAAAAGCCGCATTCTGCTGCGCAAACGACAACTCTACAAAGCAGATTGCAAAGCGCGATGCGCACTCGGTTGCCGAAGGATCAAGTTCTTGCATATTTCGATGCGCTGAATCACTCGCATTTGTTCAGAAGCTCCCCTTTTCTCCGAACCCTAAATTGAGCGACACTTTGATCGCCAATGAAATTTAGCCACCCGACAATGTATCCATATCGTTGCAAGGTGCAACAAAACTCGCGGGATGGATTCTGGAGACCGCCCGCTTGCACACGCTGAATTCGGCATTGCGAAGATTGTGCCTTCTTGTCCATCCTTCTTGAAATGAAGGAGTGGTAGTCTTTTTCGCGTCGTGGTAGCTCAATTTTGATGGCTAGCGCCTTACTACTCTCCTTCTGAACCTAGCGATTTGGACAGCAACTGAGTTTCGGTTGCATGTCCGGCCAGATTTGGGGACGATTACGGACGACTCGCAGTCGGAGTAGGGATCCGGCGTTCAGCCACTTCTGGATCAGCCGCACGACGCGCCGATCGGCCACCCGATGCTCGACGAACTTGACCAGCCATTCGTGGGAAAGCCCATCGAAAAAACTTTTGATGTCAAGATCGAGCACCCAGTTCACTTTTTTCGTCAGCAGTCCCGTGTACAGTGCA
>Ga0066685_10000469_pt1 | contig 14192 bp, 7 predicted proteins | sample GraSoiAngelo_134_FD_62305 | JGI IMG/M metagenome (GOLD analysis project Ga0066685, IMG submission 62305) | Grasslands soil microbial communities from the Angelo Coastal Reserve, California, USA - 14_0929_05_30cm | ecosystem: Environmental > Terrestrial > Soil > Grasslands | place: USA...
CGCCGAAGGCGCTGGTGGAGTGGTGCAGCGTCTTCTGCGGCACGCTGCGCAAGAACTGCTCGAACGCCATCAGGCTCGACGCGCTGCGGAAGATGTTGTGGCAAATCTCTGTCTTGATGTTGACCATCAGTTCATCAAACACCTTGAACGCCTCGGCCTTGTATTCGATGAGCGGGTCGCGCTGGCCATACTGCCGCAGGCCAATGCTGTTGCGCAGACTGTCCATGCCGTAGAGATGCTCCTGCCACAGACGGTCAATCGCGCTGAGAATGGTGTAACGTTCGACGGTCTTGAGCTGCTCCGGATTTTCAAAGCTGATTTTCAGCTCGTAAGCCTTGCGCACGCTCTCCGCGATGAACTGGCAGACGGCGAACTGCGCGGGACTCAAGTGGGCGAACATCGAGCCAGGCACCGGTTCCTCCTGGCCGCTCCTGGCCGCCTTGACGACTTCGCTCTCGGGCATGCCAAGGGGGAACGTCAGGTTCACCCAATCGGCCAGACCCCGCACCTCCCACTCGCTCACCTCGGCGTCGCGCGTCGTGAATTCCTCTACCTTTTGCAGCACGACCTCCTCCATGATGTCCATCAGCCGGTCGCGCACATCTTCGCCGTGGATGATTTCATTGCGGAAGCCGTAGATGACCTCGCGCTGCTTGTTCATCACGTCGTCGTATTCGAGCGTGTGCTTGCGCCGCTGAAAGTTGTGCTGCTCGACGCGCTTTTGCGCTTGCTGAATGGAGCGGTTTAACAGCGGATGCGTCAGCTCCTGGCCTTCTTCGAGGCCGACCCGCTCCATCACTTTCACTATCCGGTCCGAACCGAACAACCGCATTAGATCGTCCTCAAGCGAAATGAAGAAATGGGACGAGCCGGGGTCGCCCTGGCGCGCGCAACGTCCGCGCAACTGGCGGTCAATACGGCGGGCTTCGTGACGCTCCGTGCCGATGACGTGCAGTCCGCCGACTTCAGCTACCCCGCTGCCAAGTTTGATGTCCGTGCCACGGCCCGCCATGTTCGTGGCGATGGTAACCGAGCCGCGCTGGCCGGCGCGCGCGACGATTTCCGCTTCCTGCTGGTGATACTTTGCGTTCAGCACGGAGTGGATGATCCCCGTCCGTTTCAACATCCGCGAAAGGTGCTCGCTGACCTCGACGGAAATGGTGCCGACGAGAATGGGTCGGCCCTGCGCGTGCACGTCTTGAATCTCCCCGAGCACCGCGCTGTATTTCTCGCGCTTGGTCTTATAGACGGCATCGTTCGCGTCTTTGCGCGCGACCGGTTTATTGGTCGGAATAACCAGCACGCCGAGCTTGTAGATGTCGTGAAATTCCTGCGCCTCGGTCTCGGCGGTGCCGGTCATGCCGGCGAGCTTCTGGTAAAGGCGGAAATAATTTTGAATCGTAATGGTCGCCAGCGTCTGCGTTTCGCGCTCGATTTCGACGCCTTCCTTCGCTTCGACCGCCTGATGCAAGCCATCGCTCCAACGCCGGCCGGTCATCAAACGGCCGGTGTTCTCGTCCACGATGATGACCTTGTTGTCCTGAAGCACATACTGCACGTCCTTCTGATAAAGGCAGTAGGCCTTGAGCAATTGCGCGATGCAATGAATCTGCTGCGCGCGCGCTTCGAACTCGGCCTGAACCTTCGCCTTCAGTTCCATGCGCTGGCGCGCGTCCAGTTCAGTCCTCGCATCAATGTCGTGGAAGACCAGCGTCAGGTCCGGCAACACGAAAGCGTCCGGGTCTTTGGGGCTGAGAAAATTGCGTCCCTTCTCCGTCAGATCGGCGTCGTGGCTCTTTTCGTCCATCGCGAAGAACAGTTCCTCCTTCTGCGCGTAAAGTTCCTTCTTCGATTGGTCAGCGTGCAATTCCAACTCCGCCTTGTTCATCAGCCGAAGATTTTCCGGGTCTTCAAGCAATTTCAACAGCCCATCGGACCTCGGCTGGCCCATCTTGACACGGTAAAGCAGCAGACCGATTTCGCGCTCGAGCGCTTCGGGATTGCCGGGTGGCGAGCCGTCTGCAGGACTCAGTTTTCTCATCAGCTCTTCGGCTTCCGAGAGAAAACGGCCGCACAGCCTTTCCTGGGCGTGAACGAGCGATTCAACGGCAGGTTTAAATTTCCCGTATTGGTCATCGTACGCCACCACCGCCGGCCCGCTGATGATCAGCGGAACTCGTGCTTCATCAATGAGGATCGAGTCCACTTCGTCCACGATGGCGTAGTAATGGCCGCGCTGCACCTGCTCCTCTTTGCTCGTGGCCATCCCGTTGTCGCGCAGGTAATCGAAACCGAACTCCGCGTTCGTGCCGTAGGTGATGTCGCGGCTGTATTGCTCGCGCCGGACGGAAGGCGGCTGGTCGTGCAGAATGCATCCCACGCTCAGCCCTGCCATCTTGTAAACCGCGCCCATCCACTCGCTGTCGCGCGCGGCGAGGTAATCGTTCACCGTGACCACGTGTACGCCCCGACCGCTCAGCGCGTTCAGATAGACCGGCAACGTCGCCACGAGCGTCTTGCCTTCGCCCGTGGCCATTTCCGCGATTCGGCCGCTGTGAAGGGCGTAACCTCCGATGAGCTGGACATCAAAGGGAATCATCTCCCACTTCAACGGATGCCCGCGCACGGTGATTTCCTGCCCCCAAAGGCGGCGGCAGGCGTTTTTCACCACCGCGAACGCTTCGGGCAGGATTTCGTCCAGCGCGGCGGCCAGCTCGGCGTCCTCTTCGATTTTGGAAAGGCGCTCTTTCCAGGCGGCCGTTTTTTCGCGCAATGCCTCCTCCGGCAACGACTGCAGCGAAGTTTCAAACTCGTTGATTTTGGCAACCAACGGACGCAGCCGCCGGACTTCCCGGTCGTTCTTCGATCCGATTATTTTTTTTATGATAAAACCAATCATTCCGGCCTCAAAAAGCGTGGGGAAAGCTACGGGATGAGCCGTGAAGCGTCAAAGGATTTAAGGACTCGATATGCCTGCCCGGCTGGCCGTTAAACCGACAATCGAGCCGGAAATTCGGGGCACAGAACCGATTTCTTCATCAGCCCGCCGGCGTCGAAAGCGAAGCGTCAAAAGATTTAACGGGGGTTCAGCTGGCGGGCGCGGGCTTGCCTTTGGCGCCCAGAGCCGCGGGAGCGACTGCCTTGTCACGGAAGCTCACCCATAGATGTCGCGGCAAAAGTCCGAGGGCGATGATGAAGAGCTGGCTTACGACAAACCCAATGAGCCATTTGAACGCAGCCTGCGTGAAACCATAGGAGTGCAGGCCGATTTCGAGCATGTTCACACCGAACCACGACCAGCTCGTGACGATGTTGCCAACGATGGCGCAGTTGATCAGGCCACGTTCGCGGATTATCCCGCCCCAGCGCAGATGCAGGATGAGCGCGTTCCAAAGCACGATGATGAGGGCGCCGTTCTCCTTCGGGTCCCAGCCCCAGAACCGGCCCCATGATTGGTCTGCCCAGATGCCGCCGAGCACCGTGCCGACGAAACTGAACAGTGTGGCGAAGCAAACGATGCCATAGACCATCCGCGCCAGACTTTTGCCTCTCGCCGCGTCCAAGGTCCGGGTGAACACACCGCGCACGATGTAGATGAGCGCGAGAGCGCCAGCAACGAATGTGCTCGCGTAACCCAGCGTCACCACGACAACGTGCGTGGCGAGCCAGAAATTGGTGTCCAGCACCGCCCGCATCATTTCCATCGTGTCGCCGCCCAGAGCAAGGTGGTGGGCGATGATGAGGGTGATGAAACCGACACCCGATGAGACGACTGCCCCGATGCCGTCCTTATAGAACCGTTCGAGCACGAGGCCCAGCACGCATGCGCCCCAACCAATGAAGATCGCCGAGGAGTAAAGGTTCGTCACCGGCGGACGGCCTTCGAGCACCATGCGCATGACCAGACCGCAGGTGTGAATCACCAGGGCCAACCCGATGAGCCACACCGCGGAACGTCGCAGCAGGTCCGACAAGGCGAACCACGAGGCGCCTGCGAGAATTCCCGCGAGCACGTAAACGACCATCGCATTGTAGAAGGGCTGCATCCGGTTGAAGAACCGTTCGCGGCCGGCCTTGGCCAGTTCGCGCGCGAAGCTCGGCGCGAGGGACGCGCGATACTCGGCGACTTTCTGGTTGAAGTCATCGGCCTTTCCCTCTCGGAACGCGCTCGCCATCGCCGCGTAATAGCGGACCGAGGGAGGAATGGTTTCGCCGCTGGCGGCGCCGATCAGCGCATCTCCCACGCGCATCCAGTCGTCACGGGAAATTTCCGGGTGGCGCGGCGGCACCAGCAGCGACGGCTCGAAGCGCGTCATTACGTCGAACCTTCGCACGAAACCAACGAACTTCCCGAACGCAGCTTCGTCGTACTTTTGCCCCGCCTGTTGCGCGCGCACGGCGGCGACGCCAGCCGGGATGGCGCTCTCGAATTCGCCCAGTTCCTGCGCCCAGTCGCCCGCGTCCTGCGGCTGGAGCGCGTTCTTGAGCCGTATATAGAGCACCAACCGCTCGTGCATTTTCATCACGGCGTTCTCATAAGGCGTGCGCTGGCTGGGATCGGCCTCCTTCCGTTGTTCCCGGCTGCCGATGCGTTTGCTCTCCCGGTCCATCGCTTCGAGCGACGGCTGGATCTGGTTCCACGAGTAATGTTTGCCGTCCTGGCGATTCTGTTTGTCCTTCTCCGGCAGCTTGAGCAAGGCGATGAGCTCCGGGTTATCGACGCGGAAAACGGGCCACTCATCGGCCGCGTCCGGTTTCATCATCACGTTGGCGAGCCATTCAATGGCCGGGATGATCTTCGGCTTCTCGTTCCAGCCCTTCCACGGTTCAAGGTTGGCGGTCTGTTTCTCGCGCAGTTGCAGGAGTGAGTTGCGCGCGAGCGAATCGATCGGCTGAACCCGACCGTTGAACACAATCGGCAGGCTGCCGAATTCAGCGTAGGCAAAGTCTTTTTCCTTCGGCGCGCGCAGGGTGCACAGAAACCACGCGGCCATCAAGCCGGTCAGAATGAGAGGCAGCCGTTTTTTCATGCGGTTTTCCTCCGGGAAACAAATCCAACGAGATGAATCATGAACTGAGTCACCAGCCCTGCTGCGACCATGATGCAGCCGGCGTAAGGCGTGAGCCAGCTCGGATTCCGCACCACCTGCAAGATGGACGACGGTGCCTGCCCTGCCCGGCGCGCCAGTTCGCCAGCCACCATCTGGTATTGATAAAACGTCTGGCCGCCGTAGCGCAGCGGACTGTTCATGAAGATTTCGACCTCGCGGTTCTCACCGGTTCGGTGGTTTTCCAGACGCACGCGACTCCGGAAGTCCTTCGGGATGTCCGTGCCGCGATAAACCGAGTGTGTCGCCTTGAGGAGGGTCAGCGAATACGGCTCGTAAACGCGCGCCGGTCGCAGTACGAAGGCGAATTGCTTTCCGCCCACCTCAACCATCTGCGGTTCGGTGAGGCGGCCGATAATGCTGGCGGCCATCTCCTCGCCCATCTTCTGGCGGCTGATGAAACTCTCGCGCAAAGCCTCAACCATCAGGTCATCGCCCGCCCAACCCGACACAACCCACGTGCCCAATGAGGCACCAGGAGCCGCGATCTCAATCAGTGCAGTCGGGACGTTTTTGCTTTCCATGCTCTTCGTCTCGGCCGCCGGCCGGAAATCGAAGCTGCGCGCCAGGCCATTCGTCGTGACGGGCGGCTCATTCTGCATCATCGGCGCGCGGAATGACGGGTCGGAGTTCAGCCAGTAGTGCTTCACGTGGACGGCGAACGGCAGTTTCTCGTGTTTCAGCTCGGCGCCTTTCACGAGGAGCCTGGCGGGAATCGCGACCACTTCCTCAGTGTCCGCGTCCGCGTCGGTGATGAAGGCCAGTTCATAATTCATCCCGCTCTCGGCGTAAGACCTGGTTTCCCCCTCGGAAAAGCGGATTTGCGTCTCGCGCGAAAAGAGGTCGGTCGTCAGCTGGCCGACGAGCAGCAGGATGACGCCCGCGTGCGTGAGCTGGATGCCGATTTTCTTCGTTGTGAGTTGAAAGCGCTTGATGTGGGCGACGACGAGGTTGATGAGCAGCAGCGTGCCAATGAGGTAACCGCCCGGCAGCCCAATCGGAATGTGATGGCCAAACATCGTGATGCCCTGGACGAACCAGTGTTTGAAATAGCGGGACTGCGCGTTGTAAAGCCCTTCGTCCGCTTGCGCCACTGTCCCGACAAACACGAGCACGATGCCGAAGGCCAGCAACACCACCGTCAGCCGAAGTGACGAAAAAAATCTGAACAGACGATCAAACATTTGGATAACGCACGGATTGGACGAATTTGATAAACGCGGTTTTCTCACGCCCCGCCACCGCCGGGTCGCCCATCAATTTGTAAAACCAGGTTTGTCCTTCTCGCGGGACGATGACGCTGATAAGCCGGGATTTTTCGCCGGTCTTTTGATTCCGGCCGCTCATATCCACTAACATGGCTTTGCCCCCCGGCACGTCAAGCGAGCTCATCAATTGCGACAGGTCCGATTCACTCGCGGCGTTCAAGCCGAGCTGCTGCACACGCCAGCGATTTACGTTGGCCAGCACTCCGCCCGCGTCGCCGGGAAAAGTGCTGACGGTCACTTCTGCTTTGCCGTCGCTGCTACTGATGAGAAACTTCGCCAGTAACATTTGCGTCCGCGGCACTTCCCGCCACCCGGCGGGGGCATCCCACGACGGCTTGTCCAGCGGATTATCCGAAACCCCCGCGTCGCCATCTGGCGCGATCGGAACCCGCTTGGCATTCGTGCTCGCGAAATGAGCGGCGCGGACCCGAGTTCCGCGGGGTTCCACGAACGTGACCGAGTTCAAAAAACCGATAAAGGCCTGTTTCTGCGCGGTGACCACTCCGGCGTCTCCCGCCAGTTTGAAAAACCAGGTTGTGCCGCCGCGCGCAAAAACGGCCACCAAAATGCGGTTCGGCGCGGCGTTACTCGACGCTTTCATCGCGCCGGTCAAATCAACCAGCTTGGCCGACGCAGGTCCAACGTTTACGGTCTCGACCAGCTTGGCCAGTTCCTCGTCACTGACCGGCGGCAGACCTGCGTTCTCGCGAACGATGTTCACCAAGCTCAACTCGCTGGCGCCCTCCCCCGGAAACGTCATCACCGAGAGCTGCGCCTGGCGGCCCGCGTCGCCGGGAACCGAAAAGTTCGCGAGACTCATTTTGCTGGGCGCTTGCTCCTCCCAGCCGGGAGGCGTCTGCCACTCTATCTGCGGCTGCGTGTCGACCCGTGCCGGCTCTTTTTCCTTCGGCACGCGGTAAACCGTGATTTCCTCCCGGCGACAGCTGGCCAACAACACTGCCAGCAGGAAAAGCCCTGCGCACCGCGCTGCGCCGATTTTCGTGAGCAACCGTTTAATCACAACAATGAGTCCAGTTTGACGAGGATAGCGTGCGCCTTATTTGAGGAGCAACGGAAAAGTGGCAGCCTGCGAAGCTCCAGGGGCGAAGCCGTTGTTCGGGCCGGCAAAAGGGCCCACTATTGAGGCCGTGAACGTGAAACTTTCCAATTTCCAATTCCGCCAACCTTCGGTTTCACAGCCGGCAGCGGCTACCCGCCCTTCTGGCTGCAGGAGCGGACGAGGCGACACCTCCACCAAGTGATATAACCCACGCATTCCCCTCACCCGGCTAAAGGCCACCCTCTCCCCATCGGATGGGGAGAGGGACAGGGTGAGGGGTCTTCGGAAATCTTGCAGAGCGGACTCGATAGGCTCCCACGGGTATGAGGAGCGCCATCAACCCATCGCCATCGACAGCAGGAACTCAATGTTGCTTTTGGTCTTCTTCAATTTATTGAGCAGCAGTTCCATCGCTTCGACCGGCGGCACGCCGGTCAACGCCCGGCGAAGAATCACCACGCGGCTGCATTCGTCCGGATGATAGAGCAGTTCCTCTTTGCGCGTCCCGGAGCGTTCGATGTTGATGGACGGGAAAATGCGGCGGTCCACCAGCGCGCGGTCCAAATGCACTTCCATGTTGCCCGTGCCTTTGAACTCTTCAAAAATGACTTCGTCCATGCGCGAACCGGTATCGACGAGCGCGGTGGCGAGAATGGTAAGCGAGCCGCCCTCCTCGATGTTGCGCGCCGCGCCGAAGAACCGCTTTGGCTTGTGCAACGCGTTGGCATCCACGCCGCCGGACAGGATTTTTCCGGAGTGCGGCTGCACGGTGTTGTAAGCGCGGGCCAGACGCGTGATCGAGTCGAGCAGGATCACCGCGTCCTTTTTGTGCTCGACCATACGGCGGGCTTTTTCAATGACCATCTCCGCCACCTGCACGTGGCGTTCGGGCGGCTCGTCGAATGTCGAGCTGATCACCTCCGCCGGCTTGCAACTGCGCTCCATGTCGGTCACTTCCTCCGGGCGTTCATCGATCAGCAGGATGAAGAGATACGAATCCGGATTGTTCTTGATGATGGCGTTGGCCACTTTCTGCAACAAAACCGTCTTGCCGGTGCGCGGCGGCGCGACGATCAATCCGCGCGTGCCTTTGCCGATCGGACAAACCAAATCCAGCACACGCGTCGAGAGCTCATCCTGCGCGGTCTCGAGGATGAAGCGCTTGGTCGGAAAGAGCGGGGTCAGATTGTCGAAATGCGTCTTGTCTTTCGCCCGGTCCGGATCCTCATGGCCGACCGCTTCGACTTTCAGCAGCGCAAAAAAACGCTCCTTCTCCTTCGGCGGACGGATCTGGCCAGAGACGGCGTCGCCGGTCTGCAAATCGAAGCGACGAATCTGCGAAGGGGAGACGTAGATGTCCTCCGGGCACGGCAGGTAGTTGAAACTCTGCGAGCGAAGAAAGCCGAAGCCTTCCGGCAGGATTTCCAGCACGCCTTCGGCGAACAGAATGCCGCTGCGTTCGGCGTTCTTCTGGAGGATCTGGAAGATCACTTCGTGCTTCTTCATCGTGCCGAAGTTTTCAATGCCCATCTCCTTGGCCATCTGGTTCAATTCGGCCATGGACATCGCCTGCAGTTGGCTGATGTTGATGGTGTTCGCGGCCGTCAACTCCGCGCCGGGAGCGCCCTCGTCCGGCTCAGCCGGTTTCGTCGGACGCGGGAGGTCCTCGGACGATTTCGGAGCGGCCGTTTCCTCTCCTGCGGTTTGCGCCAGCGAGGCGTCTTCCGGCAATCCTTCCATCAATCCATTTCTCTTCGCTTTGCCTCTGGGGGCGTTTTTCTTGGCAACTCGTGGCATAAATTTTTAAAGGGCAGGTTACTGACCCTGGCGGACACGGCTGAGGGACTGCCGACACTTCCTCTTAGTCCACCAGAAGGAAAAATCCGTTCATTCTGGCGCAGTTTCAAAAGAACTGCGAGGGGTCATTTAGTTAAAAATCAATACGGCAAGGGAAATCTTGCGGTTAATTCACGAACACGTTGGCGCACCTTCCGCGCCCCGTCAACATTTTTAATATCGAGCAGAACTTCGCTGACCATGTCCGCAATGGCGGCCATTTCAGGCTCCTTCATGCCGCGCGTGGTCACCGCGGGCGTGCCCAACCGCACGCCGCTGGCCTGAAACGGGGAGCGCGTTTCAAACGGGATGGTATTCTTGTTGACCGTGATGCCGGCTTCGTCCAGGGCCGTCTGGCATTCCTTGCCGGTCAGACCGCGCGAGCCGACGTCCACCAGCATGAGATGATTGTCGGTGCCACCGCTGACCAGGCGGAACCCGTTTCGCTTCATCCCTTCGGCCAGCGCCCTCGCATTCTTCACGATCTGCCGCTGGTACTCTTTGAAGGCCGGCTGCAAGGCTTCGTGAAAACAGACCGCTTTGGCCGCGATGACGTGCATCAGCGGTCCACCCTGAATGCCGGGGAACACCTGCGAATCCACTTCCTTCGCGTATTTCTCCCGGCACAGAATCAGTCCGCCGCGCGGTCCGCGCAGCGTTTTGTGCGTGGTCGTCGTCACGAAATCAGCGTGCTCAATCGGACTCGGATGCAACCCCGCAGCCACCAATCCGGCGACATGCGCAATGTCCGCCAGCAGCAGCGCGCCTGCTTCGCGCGCAATTTCGCCCATCCGTTTGAAGTCAACGCTGCGCGGATAAGCGCTGGCGCCGACCGTAATCATCCTGGGCCGGTGTTCCTGCGCCATTTTAGCGAGCTGATCGTAATCGATCTGCTCATCTGCTTTGCGCACGCCATAGTGGATGATTTCGAAAAATTTGCCGGAAAAATTTGCTTTATTGCCATGCGTGAGATGGCCGCCGTGGCTCAGGTCCATCGTCAGCATTTTATCGCCTGGCTTGAGAAACGCGAAATAGACCGCCATGTTCGCGCTGCTGCCGCAGTGCGGCTGTACGTTCGCGTGTTCGGCGCCGAAAAGCTGTTTGGCGCGGTCAATCGCCAGTTGCTCGGCGATATCCACGTTTTCACAACCGCCATACCAGCGTTTGCGCGGATAGCCTTCGGCGTATTTGTTCGTGAGCACCGAGCCTTGCGCCTCCAGGACCGCCGGACTGGTGAAGTTTTCGCTGGCTATCAGTTCGATGTTCTCCTGTTGCCGCTGTCGCTCCGAACGGATCGCCTCGGCGACCTCCGGGTCAACTTTTCCCAACCGAAACATCCCCGCAGCTTCGATGCGCTCCACCTTGGCCACCCGACGCGCGTGACGTCCGCCTTCGAAATGCGCGTCGAGAAAAGCGTCCACCATCTTCTTCGCCTGCTCCGCGCCGACGAATTTGCCGCCGAGACAAAGCACATTGGCGTCATTGTGCTGCCGGGCCAGCGCCGCCATTTTTTCGTCGAAAACCAGCGCCGCACGGGCGCCCGGCACTTTGTTGGCCGCGATGCTCATCCCGAGGCCGGTGGCGCAAACCAAAAGCCCAAGGTCGCTTTTCTGATCGGCCACGTGGTGCGCCACGGCCTGCGCGAAATCAGGATAGTCGGCCGAGTCCATCGAGGTGGTGCCGAAGTCCAGGACCTTCAAGCCCCGTTGTTCCAGATGTTGCCTGAGCGCCTCCTTCAACTCGTAGCCGGCGTGGTCAGCGCCGAGCGCCACGGTAACCGTCCTGTCAGGGGCCGCGCCGGCAGCGGCGCCGCCGGAGGTCTGGTCGATGAATTTCAGTATCGAAGCGATCCCTTGTTCGATCTGGTCGCGGCAATCGAGATAAATTTCATACGAACCCCCAATGGGGTCGGAAATGTCCTTCTCAAAAACGTCCAGCGTTTCATCAAATTCGCGGAGCAGGAAAGTCTTCTCGGTCGCATGGGGGTAGAGCAGGTTGACCGCATCGACGTGCCCGTGCGTCATGCCGAAAATGTAATCGGCCTCGTTCACCACATCCGCGGTGAGCATGCGGCTGCGCTGCTGCGAGATGTCAATGCCCAATTCCCTCAAGGCCTGCACCGCATACGCGCTGGGCGGCTGGCCTTCAATCGCCCCCACCCCCGCCGAAAACACGCGGAAGTCCCCGCGACCTTTGGCGGCGTTCCGGAAAAGGCCCTCCGCCATGGGGCTGCGACAAACGTTCCCGGTGCAAACGAAAAGAATGGTTCTCATGCTCGCAACAATGATTTCAACTTGGGTCGCGCGAGGGAAATGTCAACGGCGAAATCAGCGTGGAAGCGACCGTTCCACGATCGCGATGCCCTTCAGCAGATCGAGAGCCCGTGCCAGCGCCGGATCCCGCACGAGCTGCTCCGTCGAATCCTCTCCCTTTTTGAGCGCCGGCGCTGCCACATCCTGATCGTCCGGACTCAAACCTTCACGCTGCATCCGGACCAGTTCGGCCTCGTTGAGACGATGACGCGACGCCCGGTTTGTCGAACCGGTCTGCGCAGCATTGTTCGTCACTCTCAACTGGGCGGCAGGCCTGGAAAAGATTTTGTATGCATCGGCAAAATACGCCGTTTCATCTTCGCCGCTGACGGGGACCTCTATGTCCGGCGCGACTCCCGTGGCGGACAACGGTTTGCCTTTGCCAACGCTGACCTGGCCGGTGGCAACGCGCAGCCGCTGGCCGTTCGACAAATCGAACTCCTTGAAAATCCGCGCCTGCCCCGCCGTCCGCGAGCCGATCAACACCGCCGCGTCTGTCTCGCGCAACGCCGCTGCCAGCGCCTCGGCCGCGCCAGCCGTTCGTCGATTCACGAGCACTGTAACCGGAATGTTGATCGCATCCGCTTTCCCGGTCGAATGAATTGAACCTTCGTCCCAGTCCAGAAGCGGTTGTTCCCTGCTTAAGAATCGGTCCGCCGCGTTCGCCGCCGCGGTATAATCCTGGCCGTCGGCGAAGCGCAAATCCAGAACCACGCCTTTCAGCTTGTTGGTGGCGTCGAGCTTGTCGTGAGCCGATTTAATCTCGTCCGCCAGACCGGGCGCTACCCGGGCCACGCGCAGGTATCCATACGATTCATCGTACACCGTCGTCCTGCTCAACAGTGAACCTTCCGGCCGGGCGCCGGCCGGCGCGCCATTGGTGACAAGAATCACGCGCGGATAAAACTGGTTCAGCAGTCCCTGCACCGCGGCCCGATTCAACTCTTCTTCGCTCACGTTCGACAGATTGGCGCGAAGCAGCCGGAAGACCTCCTGAAAATGCGGCAGATCGTTCGTTTCTGCGCGTGAACCCTGCTGAATCGCGAAGAAGACCATCAACGCTGCCAATAATGAATTAAGCCCGAATTGTTTCATGCCGGCACCAAGTTGCGCGACCCCGGCCGGAAAGTAAAGCGGCGACACTACCACCGCGCAGCCGAGGTGGCCAGGCCCTGGCCGAATTTACGAATTACGATTTACGGGTTACGATTGCATACGACTTTACGCCTCCGGCCCGGATTGGGAACCAGCGCGTAAGTCGCAAATCGTAAATCGAAATACTCGGATCCTGTCGGATTTCAGGCTGGTGTGGCGATATACTTATGAACATGAGGGCCAGTGATCTGGAATTGCTACAGAAATACGCGCGACAGAACTCGGAAGAGGCTTTTGCGGCGCTGGTCAGCCGCCACTTAAACCTGGCCTATTCCGCGGCGTTGCGTCAGGTCCGCTCCCCGGAACTGGCCGAGGAAGTCGCTCAATCCGTGTTCGCCGACCTCGCTCGAAACGCTCACAAGCTGAAACCAGACACCGTTCTGACGGCGTGGCTTTATCAGGTCACACGCCGTACCGCTGTGGACGTAATCCGCCGGGAATCGCGACGCCAGCTCCGCGAGCAAATTGCCACCGAGATGAATGCCATGCACGCCAATAGTGGGACGGGCTTCCAGCCCGTCTGGGCTGACATCGAACCGCTGCTCGATGAAGCGATGGAGTCCCTCGACGAAACCGACCGCAGCGCCGTTCTCCTGCGTTATTTCGAAAACAAAAGCCTGCGCGAAGTCGGCCAAACCATCGGCGCGAGCGAGGACGCCGCGCAAAAGCGTGTCAGCCGCGCCGTCGAACGCCTGCGTGAGTTCTTCTCCAAACGCGGCGTCACCGTCGGAGCCAGCGGCCTCGTCGTCGTCCTATCCGCCAACGCCGTCCAGGCCGCGCCCGTCGGCTTGGCTACTTCAGTTTCGACCACCGCCGCAACAACCGCCCTGTCCACGGCGACGGCAACCAAAGGAACTGCGGGACTGAAAGCGACAGCCGCGGCAATTCTAACCAGTGCAATTGTTTCGCAGAAAGTCGTCGCCACCCATTTTGATTTGGAGGGACGCCCCGACATTTGGATGGATCGTTCCACTTACCTTTTGTTCTCAATGGCATTGGGCATCGGGTTGCCACTGCTCTTGATTGGGCTTGGCTACGTTGTGCGCTTCCTGCCAGTCAACTCGATCAACATACCCAATCGCAACTACTGGCTCGCACCTGAACGACGGGAAGTTACGTTTGATTTTCTGTTTCGCCACTTGCTTTGGCTGGCCTGTTTCGAGGCGATTTTCATGATCGGGGTTCATCTGTTGATCGCCCACGCCAATCGCCAAGTGCCACCGCATCTTTCCTTACCGCTGTTTTGGGGAGTGTTCGGGAGCGCTCTGGCATTTGTAGCCATCTGGCTTTGGGTAATGCTTCGACGATTCAGACGCGATACCATTTCTTCCTGCGGATGACGGCATGCCGCCCTCTACGTCAGGCAGGATGCCTGACGCTACAAAAGTTTGTCGGATTTTGCAGCGGACGGTTATTAAATAAGTGAGATGCAACCAAAGTCCGACGCCCAACT
>Ga0066685_10000470_pt1 | contig 14175 bp, 11 predicted proteins | sample GraSoiAngelo_134_FD_62305 | JGI IMG/M metagenome (GOLD analysis project Ga0066685, IMG submission 62305) | Grasslands soil microbial communities from the Angelo Coastal Reserve, California, USA - 14_0929_05_30cm | ecosystem: Environmental > Terrestrial > Soil > Grasslands | place: USA...
CGGGAGCGACTCGAGGAGCTGTTGGAAGTGCAGCGCGCGATCTCCGCCGAGCGGCTGGCGCGCTTCGTGGGCCGCGAGGCCGACGTGCTCGTGGACCGCGTGGCGGACCCGCAGGATGGCGGCGCCACTCACGTTGGCAGGGTGCAGTGGCAGGCGGATGACGTGGATGGGGTGACCTACGTGGCACAGGGGGGATGGGCGGAGCCGGGGACCTTCCTCAAGGTACGCCTCGCCGACAGCGAGGACTACGATTTCCGGGGAGTCGCCGGCGCGTGAGTCGCTCGGCCGCCCTGTTCGACCGAGCGCAGGCGGTACTGCCGGGAGGCGTCAATTCGCCGGTGCGGGCGTTCCGGGCGGTGGGCGGGACGCCCTTTTTCGTGGCCAGCGCCGCGGGCGCGCGGCTCACCGACGTGGACGGGCGGACGTACGTGGACTACGTGTGCTCCTGGGGGCCGCTGATTCTGGGGCACGCGCCCCCGGCCGTGCTCGCGGCGATCCGGGACGCGGCGGCGCGGGGCTGGACGTACGGCGCCCCGTCCGGGGCCGAAGTGGAGCTGGCCGAGCTGGTGCGGCGGCGCATGCCCGCGGTCGAGATGGTCCGCTTCGTCAACAGCGGCACCGAGGCGACGATGGCCGCCGTGCGGGTGGCCCGCGCCGCGACGCGTCGCGACCTGATCCTCAAGTTCGACGGCTGCTACCACGGGCATGGTGACGGCTTTCTCGTGAAGGCCGGTTCCGGCGTCGCGACGCTGGGTCTCCCGGACAGCCCCGGCGTCCCGGCGGGCGTCGCGGGACTCACGCTGTCGGTCCCGTTCAACGACGTGGCGGCCGTCGAGGAGGTGTTTCAGCGGCGGGGCGCGGATCTCGCGGCCGTGATCGTGGAGCCGTTCGTCGGTAATGTCGGATTCATCCCACCCGAGCCGCAGTTCCACCCCACGCTGCGACGGCTGTGCGACCGGCACGGCGCCCTGTTGATCTTCGATGAAGTGATGACCGGCTTTCGGGTCGCGCCGGGCGGGGCCCAGGAACGGATCGGGATCCGGCCCGATTTGACGACGCTGGGCAAGATCATCGGAGGTGGGATGCCGGTCGGCGCTTACGGCGGCCGGGGCGACCTGATGCGCCTCGTGGCACCGGCGGGGCCGGTGTACCAGGCGGGAACCCTGGCGGGGAATCCGGTGGCGATGGCCGCCGGCCTCGCAACGCTCGCGGCGACGGCGACGCCGGACTTCTACGAAGCCCTGGAGCGACGAACCGCGCGACTCGTCGCGGGTATAGCGGACGCGGCCCGCCGCCGGCAGGTCCCGATGACCGTGGGCCACGCGGGCTCGATGTGGGGCGTGTACCTGGCGCCGGGGCCGGTTCGCAACTACGCCGAGGCGAAGGCGACCGACACCACGCTGTTCGCGAGCTGGCACCGGGCCGCCCTGGCGCGCGGCGTGTTCCTGCCGCCGTCAGCGTTCGAGGCCGCCTTCGTCTCCAGCGCGCACACGGATGCGGACATCGACTTCACAATCGAGCAGCTCGACGCGGCGCTTGGCGAAGCGCGCGCTCGTTAGTCTCCTCGCCGCCCTGGCGGCGGGGTGCCACCGTCCGCCGGCGACCCTCCCGGGGGCGGAGCCCGAGATCCGGGTCGGGCTGGTGACGGGCGCCGCGACCGTGCGGCTCGGCGGAGACGGCGAGTTGTTCGTCACCGATGACGGCTCCGGCCAACCGGTGACCGCGATCCCCGCCGGGGAGACCTGGACGGCGGTGGCGGACAGCGCCGGGGCCGGCGTCCAGCTGGTGCGGCCGGACTCGACGCGGACGGAGTCGCACCGCGGCGTGTCGGTCGTCAACGTGACCGAGGACCGCTTCGCGATGGTGAACGGCCGCCGTTACCGCGGGCGCGTGGGGATCTTCCGGACGCGCGGCGGCCTCACCACGGTGAATCGGTTGCCGGTCGATGCGTACGTCGCGGGCGTGCTGGGGTTGGAGCTGGGCGCGCGTCGCTCCGACGAGCTGGAGGCGCTGCTGGCGCAGGCGATCGTGTCGCGCACCTTCGCCTTGCGCAACCGGGGCCGCTGGGAATCGGACGGCTTCGACGCCACGGCCGACACGCGCGACCAGGTGTACTTCGGCGTCGTCGCCGAGACGCCGCAGGTGTGGGAGGCCGTGCGGGCGACGGCCGGCGAGGTGCTGATGTACCGCGGCGAGCTCGTCGACGCGTTTTTCCATTCCACGTGCGGCTACAGCACCGCGGGCGTGGAGGAGGCGTTCAAAGGGGCGCAGCCGCGGCCGTACTTGAAGCCCGTTTCGGATGCGCGCGGCGGCGGCCACTACTACTGCGATCTGTCACCGCGATTTCGCTGGCGCGAGCAGTGGGATGCCCAACAGCTGCGCGCTATATTGTCGCGAACCTTGCCGGCGGTGATGAACGTGGGGGGGGATGGGCTGCAGCGCATCACCGACGTCGAGGTGACGCAGACGACCCGCTCGGGGCGGGTCGGGGAGCTGCGCATCGTATTCGAGCGCGGCGACGTGCGCATTCCGGGCACCGATGTCCGCGCCGTGCTGCGGCCCGATGCCGGCAGCCTGCTCCAGAGCAGCGCCTTTCAGGTGACCGTCACCAAGAGCGACGGCGCGCTGAGCCGCCTCGTCGCCGCGGGTGCGGGCTCGGGCCACGGCGTGGGGTTCTGCCAGTGGGGGGCCATCGGCCGGGCCCGCGCCGGGCAGCGCCATCGGGAGATCCTCACCACCTATTTCCCGGGGACGAGCGTTGAGAAGCTCTATTAGAGCGGTCGTCTTAGTGGTGCTTGTGTCCGCCAGTCCGGCAGTCCGCCTGTCCGCGCAAGGCGTCTTGAGCCAGTTCTCCTACGACAGCCTCGGACTCTCAGGCGTCCAAGCCGACCTCGGCGTTCTCGGCGCGAGCCGCCTGCGCGGCACCGTGGTAGGGGGCGTGCGCCTCGATTTCGGGCGCGTCGCGCCGCGGGTGCGCGTGCTGCTCGGGCTGTCGTACTTCAAGGGGGAGTTCGACCAGCGGGCCACCGCCGAGCTCGCGCGGCGGCTCCGCGCGATCGTCAACGACCCCGACTCCAACTTCTCCATCGACGTGGGCCGCATTCAGTGGTCTGATCTCACGGGGGACGTAGACCTCCAATACGTGCTCCCGCAGGGGCGGACGGTGACGGCGTACCTCGGCGCGGGGTTGAGCGTTCACGTGATGAACGGCAGTGGGGCCGCCATCAACGGGACGTTCGTCGAGGACGCCCTGGATGGCGTGGCGGCGGGGCTGAACGGCACCCTCGGGTTCGAGATCGCCACCAGCCCCGCGTGGCGGTTCACGCTGGAAGCGCGCGGCGTGCTGTCCACCCAGTTGTCGACCGGCTCGCTGCGCGCCGGCCTGATGTACCGCCTCTCCGGCAAGCGATGAACGAGCCCCTGCGCGTGGCGGTCGTCGGCGCAGGGGCCATCGCCCAGGTCGCGCACCTCCCGGTGCTGCGCCGGCTGGCCGGCGTGGAAATCGCCTGCATCTGCGACAACGACCTTTCCAAGGCGCAGGCGCTGGCCGGGCGGTTCGACGTGAAGGAGACGTACGACGACATCGAAGAGGTGCTGAAATACGCCCGCGCCGACGCGGTCGTGATCTGCACGCCCAACCACCTCCACGAGACCCATGTCGTCACCGCCCTGGCGGCGGGCCTGCACGTGCTGTGCGAACGGCCGCTCGCGCTCTCGACGGGCGGCGTCGAGAACGTGCTGCGCGCCAGCGAGCGCTATGGCCGGCGCGTGCTCGTCGGAATGAATCACCGCTTCCGCCCCGACGTGCAGGTCGTGCGGGGCTTCTTGGCGGGCGGGGAGCTCGGCTCCCTCGAGGTGATCCGCGGCGGGTGGTACACCTTTCAGCCGAGCCGCCAGCAGCTGACGTGGCGGCTGCGGCGCCAGGAGGCCGGAGGCGGTGCGTTCCTGGACCTGGGGCTGCCGCTCCTCGACCTGGGGCTGTGGCTCGCCGGATGGCCGATCCCCAAGCGCGTCTCCGCGCACCTGCCGGGGCGCGGGGCCGACACGGTCGAGGACATGGGCTCGGCGCTGGTGGTGTGCGAGAACGGCGTGTCGGTGTCGGTGGACTCGAGCTGGCGCTACCTGGGCGAAGGCGAGCGCTTCTGGTTCGACGTGGTCGGCAAGAAAGGGGCGGCGACGATCGGTCCGCTGCGCGTGTTCCGGGAGGTCCATGGGACCCCGACCGATGTGACGCCCACGGGCGCGAGCGGTCGCGAGACCGCGTTCACGCAGTCGTACCGGGCCGAATGGACGTATTTCCTGGCCGTGATGAAGGGTGACGTGAACGCCCCGCCTCCCAAGGATCAGCTCGCGCTGCAGCGCGTGGTCGACGCCGTCTACCGCTCCGCCGACGAAGGCCGCGACGTGATCCTGTGAGCCGCGGCCGCGCGGCTGCCCTGACCGCCCTGGGCGCGCTCGCGCTCCTGGCGAGCTACGCGCCGTTCCGACTCCCGCCAATCAGCTTCGTCGCCGTCACCCCCGCTGTCCTGCTCATGCTCGACGCCATCTCCGCCGGGGACCCTCGCCGGGCGTTCCGCCGCGGCTTCTGGTACGGCGTGGCGTGCTTCGGGCTCGTGCTCTACTGGATGGTCGTGGCCCTGTGGCACTTCACGGCGTTCGCCGCGCTCGGCTACCTCGCGACCATCGCGATCCTCGGCGGGTTGACCGGCGCGTTGTTTTGGTTCGTCGTCCGCCTGCGGCTCGGGCTGCCGGCCGTGCCCCTCGCTCTCGTGTTTCCGATCGCGTGGACGTCGCTGGAGTGGATCGTCGGCCATCTGGGGGACATCCGATTCCCGTGGCTCGGCCTCGGGACGTCGCTGTCGGATGCGCCGGTCCTGGTGCAATGGGCCGACCTCGCGGGCGCGCGCGGGGTGACGTTGTGGCTCGCCTGGTGCAACGTGACGCTGGCAACCGCGTGGGGAGTGGGGAGTGGGACGCTGCGGTGGCGGCCGGTGGTCGCGGTGCTCGCGACGGTGGCGCTCGCAGGGGGGTACGGGGCGTGGCGGATGCGCACCCTCCCGACGCGGGAAGTCGGGCTCGTCGGCATGATCCAGCCGAACGAGGGGTACGACGAGAAGTGGTCGCGCCAACCGGACAGCGTCGTGGCGAAGCTGCTCGAGCTGACGCGGCGGGTGCGGGCGCAATACCGACCCGACGTCATCTTTTGGCCCGAGGCGGCGCTCCCCGGCTGGCTCGATCAGCAGCCCGCGTGGGACGATTCCATCGCGCGGCTCGCGCGGGAAAGCCACACGCCGATCCTGGTCGGCGGGTTGCATGTGGAGTGGCTGACGGGCGGCGCGTACCGCGGCTACAACGCGGCCTTCTTTTATGACTCCACTGGCGCCCGGCGACCCTGGCCGATTTACGAGAAGCACTATCTGGTGCCCGTGGTCGAGCGCGTGCCGTTCGTCCCCGTGAGCTGGTTTCGCCGCGTGCCGGGGCTGGCGCGCTGGTCCGGCGGCTTTGCGCCCGGGCGGGATCTGCCGGTCTATGGGACGGGGATCGGCCGCTTCGGTGTGCTGATCTGCTACGAGTCGGCGTTCGAGGACCTGCCGCGCGGCTATCGCCGCGCCGGCGCCGATTTCCTGGTCAACATCACCAACGACGCCTGGTTCGGCCGCACGGCCGCGCCATACCAGCACGCCTCCCACCTCGTGCTCCGCGCCATCGAAACGCGCATGGGCGTGGCGCGCGCCGCCAACTCCGGGGTCAGCGAGCTGGTGGATCCGTTGGGGCGCGTCTCTGACGCCACGAGACTGGACCAGGAGGCGATCGTGGGCGCGCGGCTGCGCACCAGCGACGTGCGCACCCTCTACGTGCGGTTGGGGGACTGGGTGGGGACGTTGAGCCTGATCGGGACCGCCGGCTTGGCGCTCGGGCTGATCTGGCTGCGGTGGCGCCGGGAGAAATACTAATGCGGAGTGGGGAATGCGGAATGCGGAGTTGATCGAGCGCTGGTCGTGCACGAGGGCTGGCGTTGAGGTGCGACCGCGGCGCGATCCATTCCGCATTCCGCATTCCGCAGTCCGCATTGTGGTGGGGGGACGGTGCGGTTAGGCGTCGACGTCGGCGGCACCTTCACCGATCTCGTCGCCCTGCACGACGACGGCCGCCTTGAGGTCCGCAAAGTCGCGAGCACGCCCGAGGATCCCTCCGTGGGATTGTTTCGCGCGGTGGACGGGTACCTGTCGCCGGTTGCTGGCGACCGGTCACCGGGAACGGGCAACGCCGTCGCAGCTCTCATCCACGGCACCACCATCGCCACCAACGCGCTGCTCGAGCGGCGGGGCGCGCGGATCGCCCTCGTCGCGACGGCCGGGTTCGAGGATCTCCTGTGGCTGCGCCGCCAGGATCGCGCCGACCTCTACGATCTGTCACAGCACCACCCGGCGCCGTTGCTCGCGCGCGATCACGTCGTGGGCGTGCGTGCGCGCATGGGTCCGCAGGGCGTGCTCGTCGAGCTGACCGACGACGAGGTGCACCGCGTCGTCGCCGCGGTCCAGGCGTTGCGGCCCGACGCCGTGGCGATCGCCTGCCTGTTCGCGTTCCGCTACCCGGAACACGAACGCCGACTCGCCGCGGCGCTGCGGACGGCGCTGGCCGGCGTGCCCGTCGCCGCGAGCTGTGAGGTCCTGCCGCTGTTCCGCGAGTACGAGCGCACCAGCACGACCACCGCTGAAGCGTATCTCCGGCCCAAGGTGTCGGCCTACGTGGCACGCGCCGCAGCCGACGCCGGGCGGCGCGGGATCGCGACGCTGCGCATCATGACCTCGAGCGGCGGCACGCTGCCGCCCGCCGCGGCCGCCGTGCACGCGGCCGCGCTGGCGCTCTCCGGGCCGGCCGGCGGCGTGGTGGGCGCCCGGCTCGCGGGGGAAGCGGTCGGGTGCCCTGACCTGCTCACGCTGGATATGGGTGGCACCAGCGCCGACGCGAGCATCGTCCTCGGCGGCGCGGCGCTCTCGGAGGGAACGGGCGCGGTCGGCGGGGTCCCGCTCGCGTTGCCGGCCGTCCTCATCGAGACGGTGAGCGCGGGTGGCGGCAGCATCGCGTGGGTGGATGCCGGGGGAGCGCTCAAAGTCGGCCCGCAGAGCGCGGGCGCCGTGCCCGGTCCCGCCTGTTACCATCGGGGCGGGACCGCGGCGACCGTCACGGACGCCTGCCTCGTGCTGGGCTGGCTCGATCCGACCCAGCCGCTGGCGGACGACGTGCGGCTCGATCGCGAGCTGGCCGAGCGGTCCCTCGCTGCGCTCGGGATGTCCCTCGCTGCGCTCGGGAAGACCTCGAAACATGACGCGAGAGCCACAGCGTCCGGCATCGTCGCGGTTGCGACGGCCGTGATGGCGCGGGCGCTGAAACGGGTGAGCGTCGCGCGCGGCGTCGACCCCCGGGGCATGACCCTGCTCCCGTTCGGCGGTGCGGGGCCGCTGTTCGGCTGCGCGCTGGCTGACGCTCTGGGCATGCAGACGATCGTCGTGCCGCCCCATCCGGGCGCGTTGAGCGCGCTGGGTCTCGCCGCCGCGGCCGAGCGCGTCGAGGCGGTCGGGTCCCTCCACCGCCGGCTGGACGACCTCGATGCCGCCGGGCTCGAGGCCGGGTTCGTCCCACTCGCCGAGCGGGCGGCCTCCGAGCTGCCGGAAGCCGTGATGCGGCGCGTCGCCGACTGCCGCTTCGTGGGGCAGGGCTACGAAGTCCCGGTGACCGTGCTCAGCAGCGAGCCGACGCTCGTCGCCCAGGTGTTCCGCGCCGCTCATCACGCCCGTTTCGGGTTCGCGGATGACGACGCGCCCGTCGAGGTGGTCAACCTGCGCGTGATCGCGGAGCGCGGCGCGCCGGCGCCGGACCTGCGGAGCGCGCCCGCCGTGCCGCCGTCTCCGCCGGGCCGCCGGGAGATCGTGCTGCGCGGCGAAGTGGTGACCGCCGAGGTGCGGTCGCTCGACGCGCTGCCGCCGGGCCTCTCGATCGCCGGGCCCGCCGTGCTCGCGGGCGGGGACGCGACGGCGCTGATCGAGCCTGGGTGGCGGGTCACGGTGCACGCGGCGGGCGCGCTGGTCGTGGAGCGGCGATGACCCTGGACGCCGTCGGGCTCGAGGTGATGGCCCACGCCTTCGCGTCGGTCGCCGAGGAGATGGGGCTCGTGCTCATCCACTCCGCGCTTTCCCCCAACATCCGCGAGCGGCGCGACTGCTCGGCGGCGCTGTTCGACGCCGACGGGCAGATGATCGCGCAGGCGGCGCACATCCCCGTGCACCTGGGGGCGATGACCGAAGCGGTGGCAGCCGTGCAGGTGGAGGGCCCGCGGCCGGGCGAGATCTTCCTCGTCAACGACCCCTACACGGGCGGGACGCACCTGCCGGACTTGACGCTCGTCGGCGCGATCGCGTTGGACCAACAGGTCGCCGGATACAGCGTCGTGCGGGCGCACCACTCCGACGTCGGTGGGATGCAGCCCGGGAGCATGCCGGCCGGCGCGCGCGAGCTGTTTGCCGAGGGGCTGGTGATTCCTCCGGTGCGGCTGACGGCGGAGGTCGAGCGCGTCGTACTTGCTAACGTCCGCACGCCGGCGATGCGCCGCGGCGATCTCGCCGCGCAGCGCGCGGCGGTGGAGCGCGGGGCGGACGGGCTGCGCGCCCTCGTCGCCCGCTATGGGTGGGCCGGCGTGCAGCGGGCGGCACGCGACCTCATGGACTACGCGGAGCGGCGCACGCGGGCCGCGCTGCGTCGCTTCCCCGTGGCCGGACTGGCCGCGACGGACTGGATGGAGGGCGACGGGGTAACCGACGCGGATCTCGCCATTACCGTGCGGGTCGACATTCGCGAGGGCGACTTCCACGCGGACTTTACGGGCACGGCGCCGGCGGCGGCGGGCAATGTCAACTGCCCGCTGGCCGTCACCCGTTCGGCGGTGCTGTTCGTGGTGCGCATGCTGCTCGAGGCGGACGTACCGATGAACGGCGGCGTGCAGCGCGCGGTGCGGGTGACGGCACCGGAGGGCTGCTTGGTCAACGCCCGCTGGCCGAGCGCCGTCGCCGCCGGGAACGTGGAGACCTCGCAGCGCATCACGGACGCCGTGCTCCTCGCGCTCGCGGGCGGCGGCCTGCCCGTGCCCGCCCAGGGCCAGGGGACGATGAATAACGTGACGTTCGGCGGGCAACGTGTGACGGGCAACATGCAACAGGGTGGCGAGGTGTTGGGTGGCTGGACCTACTACGAAACGCTGGGCGGGGGGCAGGGAGCCGGGCCCGCGGGGCCGGGACCATCCGGCGTCCACGTCGGGATGTCCAACACTCGCAACACGCCGATCGAGGTGGTCGAAATGGAGATTCCGGTTCGCATCCGCACGTACGCGTTGCGAGGGGGGAGCGGGGGGGTGGGGAAGTGGGCGGGAGGGGACGGCGTCGTGCGCGAGTACGAAGCGCTGGCGCCGATGGAGGCGGGCTTGCTCACCGAGCGGCGGCGGCACGGGCCGCGTGGGACCGCCGGGGGCGGGGACGGAGCGCCCGGCGCCAACCTGATCAACGGCCGGCCGTTGCGCGCCAAGACGGCCTGCGCGCTCGCGCCGGGGGACGTGCTGCGGATCGAGACCCCCGGGGGCGGCGGATGGGGAGAACCGCAACGCAAGGGAGGGCGGTCATGAACTACGTTCTGGTGGCGGCGCTGGGCCTTGCCGCCGGCGTCCTGTCGGGCCTGTTCGGGATCGGCGGGGCGATCCTCATCGTGCCGGGTCTGGTGCTGCTGGCCAAGCTGCCGCAGCAGTCGGCGAGCGGGACCTCCTTGGCGGCGCTGCTCCTCCCGGTGGGCTTGCTGGGGTTCCTGCAGTACTACAAGCGGGGGCTGGTGAACCTCCCCTACGCGGCGATCATCGCGGTGGGGCTGTTTCTCGGGGCCTTGGTTGGGGCGAAGCTGGCCGTGTCGCTGCCCGATGCGACGCTGCGCCGGGCGTTCGGCGCGTTTCTGATGTTGGTGGCGGCGCGGCTGCTCTTCTTCTAGGGCTCGACTTCGAACACTTTCGCGGCGACGAACAGCCGGAACAGCTCGGTGTCGAGCTGGCCGATCTTGACCTCCTGGGTGAGGATGTCGAGGGCCCGCTCGCGCGGCACGGCCTTCTTGTAGGGACGGTCCTGGGCCGTCAACGCGTCGTAGATGTCGCTGATCGTCATCATCCGCGTCTGAATCGGGATCGCGTCTCCCGTCACGCGGCGCGGGTAGCCGTGGCCGTCCATCTTCTCGTGGTGGCCGTAGGCGATGAGCGGAATCTGCTGCAGCTCCCGCGTCCAAGGGATGCGTTGCAGGAAGTTGTACGTGTGGGTGACGTGGCTCTCGATCTCCTGGCGCTCCTGCTCGTCGAGACTCCCCTTGGGAATCGTGAGGTAGCGGACCTCTTCCTCGGAGAGCAGCGGCTGGAGCTCACCATCCTGGTCCGCGTAGGTGCGCCGGGCCAGCTCCTCGAGATTGTTGCGGCTCGCTTCCGGGAGCAGGCTGGGCTCGTTGGCTTCCAGCACCACGGTCAGGAAGCGGTCCAGGTCCTTGAGCTGCCGCTGCAGCTCCGCCTCGAGCTCACGGCGGTGGGCCTCGTACCCTTTCTTGCCGTGCGCCTCGAGGAATTCCGCGCGACCCCGCCAGAAATCTCGCTCGAAGGTGCGGTGCACGAACGCGTGGCGCTGTTTGATCAGCGCCAGCTGGTGCGGGTAGAGCTTTTTCGCCTTGACGAGGACCTGCTCGCGCACGCCGACCTTGCCGAAGTCGTGGAGCAGGCCCGCATAGCGGATCTCCTTGAGCTGCTCCGGCGTGAACTTGATGAGGCGGTACGGCCCGTCGGGCGCGCGGTCCACCACCTCGGCGAGGCGCACGGTGTAGTCGGCGACACGGCCGCTGTGGCCGAAGGTGGTCGGGTCGCGCTGCTCGATCGCCAGCACCGCCGCCTTGACGAACCCCTCGAACAGCCGCTCGATGTCCTCGTACAGCCGGCTGTTCTCGATGGCCACCGCGGCCTGGCCGGCGAGCGCCGTCACCAGCTCGACGGTGCGCTTGGAGAACGGCACCACCTCGCGCTCGACGTCGCTGGGCGCCGCCAGCACCGCGTCGAAGGTGCGCTTGCGGTTGATGAGCTGCAGGACGCCGATCACCTCTTCTCTGTGGTCCTTCATCGGGATCACGAGCATCGACTTCGTCCGGTACCCGTGCCGCTCGTCGAAGGAGCGGTTGATCGAGTACTCGACGTCCGGCGGCAGGAAGTACGCGTCGTCGATGACGAGCGGCTCGCCGGTGACGGCCGCATACCCGGCGAGGCTGGTGCGGTCGACGGGAATCGTGAACTCGACGAACGGCGCCTCGGGCTTGGAGAAGGTCTGGGCGAGCCGGAAGCGCAGGCGCCTCGCGCCCTGCTCGGAGGTCTCGACGAGGTACAGGCTCCCGGCGTCGGACTGCGTAATGCGGCGGGCCTGCGTGAGGATCAGGTCGAGCAGCGTCTTGAGGTCGCGCTCGGTGCCGAGGGCGACCCCGATCCGCGTCAGCTCCCCGATCTCGCGGCTGCGCAGCGCCGCCTCCGCGCGCGCGCGCCCCGTCTCCGCCCGGGCTGCCGCCTCGCGGAATCCGGCGCGGATGGCGACCAGGAGCTGTCGATCACCGGCGGGGTGGTTCACGAATGCCGAGAGCAGGTCCATCGGCAGCCCTTCGGCGACGTCGCGTTCGCCCTCCCGGCCGAGCGAGACGACGCTGCCGCCGGCGTCGACGAACGCCCGCAGGGTCTCGGTCGGGAACGTGACCCGGCTCGCGGGGTCGAGCAGGAACACCGTCGGCCGCTCGTTGGGCATGAGCTCCCGCGGCAGGCGCACCGGGCGCGCCTCGACCTTGGCGGCGCGCAGCGCGTCCGCCACGGCCGCGGGGCTCCAGGTGCTGGCGTGCAGCAGCAGGTAGCTCACGGGTGGACCGAATCTCGCGGCGGGTCGGCGCGCTTGGCGGTGTCACGCGGCTCGCGCTGCGAGCTGCCGAGGCGACTGAGCGGATCGGTCACCGTTGGGTCAACTCGTCGGCTCCCGCTGGAGGCCTTCCCTCGCCTCGGTGAAATCCGGGAAGGTGGCGATCGCCTGCTGGAACATCTCGCGGGCCCGGGCATGGTCGCCGCGGTCGTGATAGAGGAGCGCCCGCGAGTAGTAGGTCAGGGCTTCGGTCGGGACCTGGCGGCTCATCCGCTGCTCGGAGGTTTGCCGGGGCAGGGCGGGGAGGCTCGCGTCCTTCATCAGGCGGGTCGCCACGGTGCGGATCAGGTCGAACAGGTGATCGCGCTGCATCTTATCCGCCTCGACCTTGACGATCTCGCTTGTCTCCACGTTGACCAGGCGCGCGTCGATGCGGAAGTCTCCGTAGAAATCGATGAATTGTCCGGTGATCACGTACCTGGCCCCGACCAGCTTGCCGATCCGGGCGGCGGTTTGCGCGTCGACCCGCCCGGACGCGCCCAGGTTCTGCTCCTCGATCAAGCGCTGCACCTGCTCCCGGTCGACCAGCCGGGCCTGGGGATTGGTCGAGAGCTCGGAGATGAGCATGGCTGCGAGACCCCGCTCTAGGGCCTCGAAGTTCTCCTTGTCCTGCCCGAAAGAGCCGCTGTTCACGAACGGGAACACGGCGATCCCCGGCCGGGTGTCCTGGCCCCGCGCCTGGCCGGCCGCCCCGCCCACCAGCCCCGCCACCGCCGCGCATACCGCTACGACTCGCCCACGCATATTCGCTCCTCGGTCAGAGAGTCAGGTGCATGCCTTCTTGCGCCGCCAGCACTTCGGCGGGTCCGCCTCGCTGCTGCGCCTCTTTGCGCGCCGCCGTCAGCAGCTGATCGAGTTTCTGGTCGTCGTGCTCGGGCTCGTGATGGAACAACACCAGCCGTTTCACCTTCGCCTCCGCCGCCAGCCCCACCGCCTCGGCCCACGTGGAATGCCCCCAGCCGCGGTGGTCCTCCAGCTCCTCCGGCGTGTACATCGCGTCGTGGATGAGCAGCTCCACGCCCTGCAGGAATTCGACGAACTGCCGGCGCCACATCGGCGGCGTGCTGTAATGGCCGCCCTCGCCCAGCTCGTTGTCGGTCGCGTACGCCATGCTCGGCCCACCCTGCGCGGGGGTCAGCCGGAAGGCCAACGTCGTCCCCGGATGCCGCAGCTTCATCGAGCGCACCCGGAACGCCCCGATCGTGAAGTCGCCGCCCCGCCCGTCGACCTGCTCGACGTCCAGCTTCGCCGACAGGGCGTCGAGGGGCACCGGAAAGACCGCTGGGTCCATCTGTTGACGCAGGATCGCCTCCAGCGACATCGTCCCCTGGCGCGAGCCCCAGATGCGTACGACGTTGCCGGGCGAGAAGAACGGCTTGAAGTGCGGCAGCCCCTGGATGTGATCCCAGTGCGCGTGCGACAGCAGGATCTCCGCCTTCACCGCGCCGTTCTTGCGCTCCACCAGCTGCACGCCCAGGGCGCGGATCCCCGTGCCGGCATCCAGAATGACCAACTGCCCCCCGGTGCCCTCAACGGCGACACACGGCGTGTTGCCGCCGTAGCGCGCCGTATGGGCTCCGGGGGTCGGGATCGAGCCCCGCGTCCCCCAGAAGGTCACCGTGTAGGCCATAGGATCCGGCACGCCGGTCCTCGCTAAGTTACGGGAAATCCGTCAACTACAGCAACGCGCCCCCTCACCCCACCGCGGTGACCCACCTCACGAGCGGCCCGCCGCGCCTTCGAGCGAAGGGCGGTCGCGGATCGTGATGTCCTTGCGAGAGACGGCGATCCAGCCCTTCTCGACCAGATCGCGCATGGTGCGCGACACGGTCTCGCGGCTCGATCCGATCATCTGCGCGATGGTGTGATGCGTGAGCCGTCGCGTGATGCGCTCGCCGCCCTCCTCGTCGGCCATCTCGAGGATGAGGCGCGCCACGCGGCCGTTGACGTCGAGGAGCACGAGGCTGCCCACCTTTTCGTCGACGCGCCGCAGGCGTCGCGACAGCTCCTTGAGCAGCGCCAGGGCGATCGCCGGCGACTGGGTCATCAGGATCTGGAAGTCCTCGCGCCGCAGCACGATGAGCCCCGAGTCCTCCATCGCGATGACGTGGGCCGAGCGCGGCTCATCGTCGATCAACGCCATCTCGCCGAAGAACTCGCC
>Ga0066685_10000471_pt1 | contig 14166 bp, 14 predicted proteins | sample GraSoiAngelo_134_FD_62305 | JGI IMG/M metagenome (GOLD analysis project Ga0066685, IMG submission 62305) | Grasslands soil microbial communities from the Angelo Coastal Reserve, California, USA - 14_0929_05_30cm | ecosystem: Environmental > Terrestrial > Soil > Grasslands | place: USA...
TCCGGCTCGTTCAAAACTCGCGGCGCGTTCAGTAATCTCCTCTCTCGCGCGGTTCCCCCAGCCGGCGTGGTGGCCGCCTCGGGAGGCAATCATGGCGTCGCCGTCGCTTTCGCCGCCATGAAGCTTCGAAAGCCGGCGACAATTTTTGTGCCCACGGTTTGTTCTCCTGAAAAGATGGAGCGCATTCGCGGCTACGACGCAGATCTCGTGGTGACCGGAGAACGCTACGCCGATGCCCTGGCCGCCAGCGATGCCTGGGCCGCCGAGTGGGGCGCTCTCGGGATCCACGCTTACGATCAAGTCGAAACCTTGCTCGGCCAGGGTACTGTGGGTCTGGAGTTTGAAGAGCAGGCCCCGAGTCTCGACGCTTTGCTGGTCGCTGTTGGCGGGGGCGGTTTGATCGGAGGCGTGGCCGCCTGGTATTCCGGTCGCACCAGGATCATCGGTGTGGAACCGGAGGCTGCCCCGACACTGAGTTTCGCCCTGAAGGCCGGCCATCCGGTGGACTGCCCCGCAGGAGGGATCGCCGCCGACTCCCTGGCGCCGAAACGGGTCGGCGATTTGATGTTTCCCATCGCCGAGCGCCATGTCGAAGGCGTCTTGCTGGTACCCGATTCCGCCATCCAGGAGGCCCAAGAAGCGCTCTGGAGAGTTCTGCGAGTCGTCGTCGAACCAGGCGGAGCCGCGGCGTTGGCCGCGCTACTCTCCCGGTGTTACGTCACTAAACCGGGCGAACGTGTCGGCATTCTCCTCTGCGGGGGCAACGCCGCGGGGGTCGATTTTCGCAAGCCTTCCCTAAATCAGGCCGGGAATTCCAATCTCAGCCCGGTCGAGCGAGCCTTAAACAGTCAATTAAAATAGTGCGTCGAACGGTGCAGCTGCCAAAACTTCTAAAGCTTCCGAATGACCTCCCGAAGGAGGTCGGTAAGCTCCCCCAACTGCCGCTGCTCTTTGTCCGTGAATGACGCTAGCGCTTTGGCCAGCGATTCCACGCGGCGCTGGCGTCCCGCCTCGAGGATCTTCCTACCCTTGGCGCTGGCTTCGAGGCGCACCCGCCGCCCGTCTTCGGTGGCGTGACGCCGGATCAAACCAGCGCGTTCCAGCCCGGCGACGATGCGGCTCATGGTCGGCGGCCGCACTTGCTCGGCATCGGCCAGCTCGCCGAGAGACCGCGGGCCACCGAAAACCAGAACCGACAACGCCGATAGCTGCGCCGGGCCGATGCCGCTTTCGCGGTCCCGCACCCGCACCCGCCGCAGCAGATGAATGGCCGCCGAGTGCAGCCGGTCAGCAATCTCGGTGGGGTCGCGGCCCGCGAAACTTTTTGGCTTGACAACCGTCATAGAATTTAGTTAGCTATGCTAACTAGATTGCTCCCGGAGGTACACTGCCATGAGCGCCGCTGCTCCGAAACTGGGCATCCAGAATATCGGCCAAATCTCTATCATTGTTCACGATCTCGAGCGGGCCACGGCATTTTACCGTGACACGCTGGGTCTGCCACTGCTGTTCACCGTCCCCAACCTGGCGTTCTTTGATTGCGGCGGTGTTCGGCTGATGCTCGGCCCGGCGGAAACGCCCGAGCTGGATCACCCGAGCTCCATCCTGTACTTCCGGGTTTCCGATATCAACGCCGCGCACCGCCAGCTTCTCGAGCTAGGCGTGAAAATCGAAGCGCCGCCGCGGCTCATCGCGCCGATGCCAAGCTACGATCTTTGGATGATGGGATTCCGCGATCCGGAAGGGAATATCATGGAATTGATGAGTGAGGTGCCCCGTGTTCGCTAAGATTTTCCTCGTGCTTCCGTTTTTGCTGACGCCGCCGGCGCTTGCTGCGGGCCGAGAGGTCCAGGACGGCTTCTTCAAAACCAGCGACAATGTAAAGCTTCACGATCTGGAAGCCGGGACGGGGCCGCCCATCTTCTTCGAACCGGGCTGGAGCATGCCCGCCTGGATCGGGGACCCCCAGATCCAGTATTTTGCCGAGCACTATCATGTGGTCGCGCTGGATCCACGGTCGCAAGGCGACTCCGACAAACCCCTGGAGGGCAATTCTCCGGAGCGACGCGCGCAGGACATCAAAGAGCTCGACGATGCGGGACAGGCATTGTTCGTCGATGATGCCGCGCGGTTTGATGCCCTGCTGGAAGATTTTGTTCAACATCTTGCGGAGCGGTGAAAACCACGCCGAGCCGTCTCCCGGCGCTACAAGGGCCATGCGGATTGCGGTATCCTTCAAAGCCATGCATGACCTGAACTATTTTAGAGAGCACTTGGAGGTCTTCGCCGAGATGGCCAAGAAGCGCGGCGCCGCGCTCGACCTCGAGGCGTTTCGCAAGCTCGACAAGGAGCGCCGCGAACTGATCACCGCCACGGAGCAGCAGAAGGCGCAGCGCAACCGGGCTAGCGAGGAAATTGCCCGGCTGAAAAAGGACCGGCAAAACGCGGACCAGCTGATCGCCGAGATGAAGCAGGTGTCCGAGCGCATCAAGCAATCCGATGAGCGCATCGCCAGTCTTGATAGCACCCAACGCGAGCTGCTGCTCACCATTCCTAACCTCCCGCACTCCTCCGTGCCGGTGGGCACCGGCGCGGCCGACAACGTGGAAGTCCGTCGTTGGGGAACTCCTCCTAAGTTCGATTTTCAACCCAAGGCGCACTGGGAGGTTGGCGAAGGCGCAGGAATACTGGACCTCGCGGTGGCCACGAAAATCACCGGCGCCCGATTCGCCGTCTACAAGGGATGGGGAGCGCGCCTGGAGCGCGCGCTCGCAAATTTCTTCCTCGATGTGCACACCCGCGAGCACGGCTACACGGAAATCCTGCCGCCCTTCCTGGTAAACACCGCGTCATTGACGGGCGCGGGCCAGCTGCCGAAATTCGCCGCTGACCTGTTTAAGGTTCAGGACACCGACTTCTGGCTCACGCCAACTTCCGAAGTCGAGCTCCACAATCTGTACCGGGACGAGACCATTCCCGAAGAAAAACTCCCCATACACGTCGCCGCTTGGACCGCCTGCTTCCGCTCCGAGGCGGGGGCCGCTGGAAAAGACACCCGCGGCATTCTTCGCCAGCATCAATTTCAAAAAGTCGAACTCTTCAAGTTCACCCATCCGGAGAAAAGCTACGAAGAGCACGAAGCCATCGTGCGCCATGCCGAAACGATTCTCCAGAAACTTGGTTTGCACTATCGCACCATGCTGCTCTCTACCGGGGACCTGGGCTTTGCTTCGTCCAAAACATACGACCTCGAAGTGTGGCTGCCCTCGAGCAACGAATTCCGCGAAATTTCTTCCTGCTCGAACTGCGAGGCGTTTCAAGCGCGCCGCGCCGGCATTCGCTTCAAACCCAAGGGGGGCGGCAAGAGTGACTTCGTGCACACCTTGAATGGTTCCGGGCTGGCGGTCGGCCGCACGTGGATCGCTGTGGTGGAGAATTATCAGCAAGCGGATGGGTCCATCTGGCTACCGGAAGTGTTGCGCCCGTACATGGGAATTGAGCGCATTCCGGCAGCCGGGTGGGTACCGAAGGGCCCGGTGCACCTGATTTGACACTGGGCCGCGGAGCCCTTGCCGCTGGCCCCGATTTCCCCCTAAGTTCCGCGTAACTTATTGTAATTAAGTGGTTTATGTTGCATTTGAACGCATTTTTATGCCCACCGGCGACGTACCATTCGCCTCGCAACCCCTTGAAATCACACCTTTTCGTTTGACGGGCCCTTTTCGCCTTGCATACACTCCCTTCATGGCGGTCTAAAGGGGTTATAAGGTAGCGGGCCGCTTAGCAAACACGAAATGACAAATTTTCTCGCTCGCGTGGCACGTCTTCTACTTTGGCTGATTTTTGTCTCCTGGAGTGCGGCGCTCGTCCGCCGCCTGCTCCACTCGATGCTCGGCGACCGAGCGACAGGAGCAGACGCCGCTCCGGCCATGGCTGGGACACGGCGGCTGGTGCGCGATCCGCTCTGCGGCGTGCACGTCGACGAGACGCTTTCGATTCCGTTCCGGGAAGAGGGCCAGCTTCTGCACTTCTGCTCCACCACCTGCCGCGATCGGTACGCTGTCAACACCAGGAAGTTTGCGGCCAACGGCTAGACGGAATTCATTTCCAGCGGATTTAGAACTTGGGCCAAGTGGAAACAAAGTTTCTTAGACAAATCGAGTAGAGGAAAGGACCGACGCCGATGGCCACGGTCGCAAAGCCCAGCGCCCCGATAAGACAGATAGGCACGCCTCCCATGGTGCCGCGCATTGCTCCCCGCGAGGACCTGAATCCTTTTCGCATCGCGCAGATTCAGTTCGACATGGCGGCCGAATTCTTGAAGCTCGATCCCGGCTTGCGCCAGATTTTACGCACACCCAAGCGCGTGCTGGAAGTTTCCTTGCCGACGAAGATGGACAACGGTCAGGTGAAGGTGTTCACCGGTTATCGCGTGCAGCACAACGTGTCGCGGGGCCCGGGCAAGGGCGGCATTCGCTTCCATCCCAACGTCACGCTGGATGAAGTAAAGGCGCTGGCGGCGTGGATGACCTGGAAGACCGCCACGGTAAACGTTCCGTTTGGCGGAGCCAAAGGCGGCGTGATCTGCGATCCCAAGCGCATGTCCAAGAGCGAACTCGAGCGCATGACGCGGCGCTATGCCAGTGAGATCCTGCCCATCATTGGACCCTCCCAAGACATTCCCGCGCCCGATGTTTATACCGACGCGCAGACCATGGCCTGGATCATGGATACCTATGCCATGACGGTGGGTCATTCCGCGCATGGAGTGGTTACCGGCAAGCCGGTTTCGATCGGCGGCTCCGAGGGGCGCAGCGAAGCCACGGCGCGCGGACTGCTCTACGTGGTCGAGGAAGCGTGCAAGCTTAAGAAGATTTCGCTTCGTGGCGCGGCGGTCGCGGTTCAGGGATTCGGGAACGCCGGCGCAACCGCCGCACGCCTGTTTGCGGAAAAGAAAGCCAGAATCGTGGCCCTCAGTGACACCCGCGGCGGCGTCACCAATTCCCGCGGCATCGATCCCATCAAAGCGATTCGCTACAAAGAGCGCTCCGGTACCGTAGTCGGCATGCCCGGCGCGTCGCGCATCACCAACGATGAACTGCTAACCATGAAATGCGACATCCTGGTGCCTGCGGCGCTCGAAAACGTCATCACCCTCCACAATGCCGAGGCCGTGAAGGCCCGCATCGTCGCCGAAGCTGCCAACGGCCCCACCACGCCGCACGCCGATGAAATTCTCGCCCGCCGCGGAGTCATCGTCCTCCCGGATATTCTCGCCAACGCCGGCGGCGTCACGGTAAGCTACTTCGAATGGGTGCAGAACCAGGAAGGCCTCATGTGGGACGTCGAAGAAGTGAACGCCCGCCTGCAGAAGATCATGGTTCGTGCCTTTCACGAGATGGTGGACACCATGCGCAAGCATCACGTCCCGCCGCGCGCCGGAGCCATGATCCTGGCCGTCGGCCGCGTCTCTGAAGCCACGCTGGTCCGCGGACTCTTTCCGTAATTGCGGCGACCGGAGGTGCTGGCGGTCTGTCCCGGAGCAGTCCTCCGGCCAATGGCCAGGCATTGCCGCTGGTCATTGCCGCACTGATTTCTCCCCTGTCGCCAGACCTAGCCACGGTTCAAAACGGACCGTACCTTCGTACTAGACTGGCCCCACCCCTGTACCATTGCCTCCCTCGTGGCCAAACCTAATACTCACTCCCCTAACGGGAATCAAGGCGCCGGGCCATGTCCCGAACGTGGGCCCCTAACCTTGCTCAGGAGTTCGGCTGATGCTGTTGTTACACGCACCGGGAACGAAGCCGTCCTTTAGCGGCGGCATCCTCAGAACAACCACTTGGGGCAGGCGGCTTGCGCTCCTGACATTGCTCATGCTGCTTGTTGCTGGATTGTCCTTTGCCGACGGCAAGAAGCACAAGCTGTCGAAAGACCTTGAGGCTTTCAAAGGCGGCCATAACGGCGCTACGGTTGACGTGATCATCCCATTCAATCAAACGCCGGCCACGTGCTCTTGACTACCTATGAAGATGCCAACCCCAGAAATCCCCAGACTGTCCCTGTCGGCAAAACCCGGCTGTACGCTGGTACTACACCTAGGACCTACCTGTACTATCGACGGGCACGCAGTCAGACCTGACACTCACAGCAGTGACAACCACCAAGCATCGGGCCACGTTCTTCTCTCGACACTTCAAGTTCTTGGCCCTTCAACGCACTTTAGGAGCCCTTATGTCCGCCACACCTGAAACAAGGCGACCCGTTCTAGAGACGACAACGACCTGGGGCGCACGGCTCGCACTCTTGGCGCTGGTCGCGCTTTTGGCTGCCGCGTTGTCTCTTGCCGACGGCAAGAAGCACAAGCTGTCGAAAGACCTTGACGCTCTGAAAGGCAGCAATAGCGGCCCGACGGTTGACGTGATCATTCAATTCAACCAAGCGCCGACGGATGTTCACCATCAGAAGGTGCACAGCAAGGGCGGGGTCCTGAAGACGAAGATGGACTTGATCAAGGGCGCGCATTACTCCGTGCCCGTTGGATCCCTTGATGCTCTTGCGGATGATCCCGACGTTGCTTACATCTCGCCCAATCGCCCGCTAAGCGGCACCTCAACCCTTGACTATGGCGCCGAAAGTGTCAATGCGCCAGTGGCTTGGCAGCAGGGCTTGGATGGCACGGGCGTCGGAGTGGCAGTCATTGACAGCGGCGTTACCGCCGTTGGCGATCTCTACTGGTGGATTCCGGCGAATCAGACCTACGGCTCGCGCGTCGTCTATAGCCAGAACTTTGTTCCTGGCGCCACGGATGCTTCGGACCAATATGGCCACGGAACACATGTGGCCGGAATCATTGCTGGTGCGGGTTGGTTTTCCACCGGGTCGAACTTTACCCACACATTCAAAGGGATTGCGCCGAACGCAAACATCATTAACCTGCGGGTGCTGGATCAAAACGGTGTCGGCACCGACAGCAGCGTGATTGCGGCGATCCAGACAGCCATCAGCTTGAAGTCAACCTACAACATCCGGGTCATCAACCTTTCTCTTGGCCGCCAGGTGTACGAGAGCTATACGCTCGATCCGCTCTGCCAGGCTGTCGAGGCGGCTTGGAATTCAGGCATAGTGGTGCTGGCCGCGGCCGGCAACCAAGGCCGCAACAATAGCGCAGGCACGGAAGGCTACGGCACCATCGCGGCTCCCGGTAATGATCCCTACGTCATCACGGTGGGTGCCATGAAGACGGCGAACACCCCCACGCGTGTTGACGACACCATTGCCAGCTACAGCTCGAAAGGACCCACAGCATTTGACCATGTCGCGAAACCGGACATCGTCGCACCGGGAAATCAGGTCGTCTCCACCCTGGCGCCGAACGCGCACCTACTGAGTACTCCCACCGACGTTTATCTGAACGAGTATTCCAATTCCACAACAACCACTACCAAGAACAAAAAGAAGGACTCCACGTCAAGCCTCACCACGAATGCCATCTCGACGTCTTATCTGCGGCTGAGCGGAACCAGCATGGCCACCCCCATGGTCAGTGGCGCCGCTGCGCTTCTGCTGCAGCAGAATCCGAACCTTACACCAGACCAAATCAAAGCCCGCTTGATGAAAACGGCCTCCAAGGACTTTCCGGCTAACAGCACCGTCACGGACCCGACAACGGGTATCACCTATGTCGATTACTACGACATTTTCACCGTTGGCGCCGGCTACCTGGATATTGCCGCGGCGCTCGCCAACAACGATCTGGCCGATGCTTCGACGGCGTCTCCGACCGCGGTCTTTGACCCCACAACACAGAGCGTTTCCTTAGTTACCGGAAGCAGCGTCGTTTGGGGCAATTCGGTGGTTTGGGGCAACTCCGTGGTCTGGGGCACGAATGTGTTCGTAGACGGGACATCGGTGGTTTGGGGTAATAGCGTCTGCTGGGGCTCGAGCACCAGCGATGGCTTCAGCGTGGTTTGGGGCACAGGCGTCGTCTGGGGTAGCGGAACGAACCAGACAACCTCCACGGCACAGAGCATTACGTTAGAAGGTGAGAAGTGAGCGCTGCGACGGAGATGGGAGGTGGGGACAGCCGATGACCACTAAAGCCAAGCTCTACATCGCCATCATGACCGCCCTGGCTGCCGCGATACTCGCTGTGGCGGCCTCAGAAGGGAATCCGAAAAACCTCGGGCAGTTCGTGCTGTTCTTCGGGCTTGCGATGCTCGGTTCCACGATGAAGATTCGGCTGCCGGGCTTTAAGACGACGATCTCCACAAGCTTTGTTTTCATCCTGGTGGGCATCGCCTTATTCAGTTTTAGTGAGACCGTGCTGATCGGTCTGGGCGGCGCGCTTGTGCAGTCCCTCTGGAAGACGCAGAGTCGGCCGAAGCCCGTGCAAGTGCTATTCAACGGGGCGTGCCTCACGGTTTCGACGGCGGCAGCATTTTCTGCCTCGCACAGTGCCCTGGCGATGCTGGGTTTGAATTCTCTCCCCGCCATGATGGTCCTGGGAGCCTGTGTGTACGTGGTGCTAAACACCGGGCTTGTCTCGCTAGTGATCTCCTTGGCTGAGGAACGCCCACTCAGGGAGGTCTGGTCCTCTTGCTATGAATGGACATTCCCTTACTTCCTGGTGGGCGCGGCCGTAGCCGGTCTTGCCAGTGCCGCGGGGCATGGCACCAATGGGGGCGCAACGTTGCTGGTTGTGCCGACCATGTATTTCGTCTACGTCCACTACCGGATGCACATCGTCCGCGCTGTGCTCGATAGCATTTCCAAGGTGAGCCGGGAGAACGAAGCCTTACTTGCTGGTTCATCTCCAGGCCGTTAGCTTTTTTCCTGACAACTTTGCCTATGAAAATGCCTAACATGCATCCCTCAAGCGCCACCTCCGGTTGTAGCGGGCCAAGCGTGGTCACCTTGGTTAAAACAGACCATTGCCGCGAGCACTTCATCCAGACCTGCTATCAACTTCTCGAAGAATGTGCGGACAAATTCAAAGAACGAGACCAGGCGGATGAGCTAGCGTGCGATACGCGCAGGCGCTCTCTGCAAGAAATTGTGGATCAAGCAACGACCACGAGCCTAACTCGTGACGATTTAAGTAATCTGGAACGGATCCAGTTACTGGACATAGTCCGATGGGCCGGAGGCTTAATCGGACAGATACGGCGTGGCCCGCGCAAACTGATCTCCATTCCCGTGCGACTATATCTTGAATCGTCCAGTCAGACTCATGCGGAAGAGACGTCGGTCGTGGAAGTCAGCCAACACGGAACTGCGCTCACCTCCAGCCTCCCGATCAGCGTCGGTGAGCTGGTGAAAATGGAGCGAATGGATACGGGCGAGGGAGTCGAGGGCATCGTGAGGTGGCGCGAACGCCGTGATGGCGCGATAGTGCACGTGGGCATCGAGTTTTATAGTTGCAACAATTTCTGGCGTTTGCTCTAGACGCGTACAAAATGGGCCAAGTCTTTTGGCCAAACATCGAGTGGTTTGCTCGGGAGACGCCCGGGCCTTTCGAGCGCTTCTTTTCTTCGCCCCACAACTCGTCAATTCGTCAATCCACTTTTTCCGGAGAACTCAGCTCAGTCCAGGAGAAGGTGGTATCTCCCTGAAGCCAAGTTATGTTGCGTTTTCCCGTCGTGATCGTGCCGTAGAGACGCGATGACCGACCGTATCCTCAACAGGTAACATCACAATCTAAGTTCACAGTTTCGATGGCGACCATGGGGCCAGAGAAATTTCTGAATTTACCTCTTGCGCTGACGATCGAGCGCGCGTACATTCACACTTGCCGGTGCGTTTTGCTGACGCGACCGGCTATTTTCATTCTTCGAGTAAGAAAAGACGATGAGTACGAACGGACACAGTCATTCAGCACCGCCGATTCTGTTGACCATCGCGGGTTTTGATCCGTCTTGCGGCGCCGGCACCGCCGCGGACTTGAAGACTTTCGCCGCGCACGGATGCTACGGCGTGGCCGCGATTACCTCGCTGACCGTCCAGAACACCCAAGGCGTCGAAACGGTCCACAATACGCCCAGCGCTGAATTGCGCGCGCAGTTGGAGGTTCTGGCAAACGATTGCGAGATCGCCGCGGTGAAAATCGGGATGCTCGGCAACCGCGGCAACGCCGCAGTGGTGGCGGAATTTCTAGATGCGCACAATTTTGCACACGTCGTGCACGATCCGGTGATGAAATCCTCGGGGGGCGCGGAACTCCTGGATGCCAGCGGAATCAAGTTCCTGGCCACGGAACTGCTGAAACGCGCGAGCGTGGTCACCCCGAATGTGCCGGAAGCCGAAGTGCTAACCGGGCTGACCATCAAAGATGTAGCGGACATGGAAGCGGCGGCGCGCAAGATCGTGGAGTTGGGCGCCCGCGCGGTGATCGTCAAGGGCGGCCACCTGGAGCGCGCCGTAGACGTGCTGTTTGATGGCAACGAATTGGTGCAGCTTGGCGGCGACCGGGTGAAAACGGATAACACGCACGGAACCGGCTGCACCTTGGCGTCAGCCATTGCCGCGCAACTTGCTTCGGCGCGCTCTCTGGTCGAAGCGGCGACGCTCGCCAAAGCCTACGTCACGAAAGCAATCGAAAAGGGCTACCCCATCGGCAAAGGCCGCGTGCCCCTCGATCATTTCTATCGCCAGCGCATCGAGCCCCCGGCCCGCGGCATCCACGAAGTGCCCCAGCACGGCATGCACCCCGCCGCCGAACCCGCCGCCCACTAAAAACCATGCGGTCGGTGCTTGGGGGTCGTTCCTCCCTTTGGCCCTTCCTGGCCCTGGCGGCTGCAGTTGGAATTGCGGCGCTGTTCTTCCCGCGAACTCCACAGCCGCTTTCCTACCACCAGTTCGCGGATCGGCGAAGCTGGCTGGGCATCCCGAACTTCGGCGATGTTGTTTCGAATATCCCGTTTCTTGTGGCGGGATTTTGGGGTTTGGCATTTTTGTGCCGGACCTCCAGCCGGGAACGATTCATCGATGCCCGCGAGCGATGGCCGTACGTTTTCCTCTTTCTCGGCCTTGTGCTGACGGCCGGTGGGTCCGCCTACGATCATCTGGCTCCGGACCATGCGCGACTGGTGTGGGATCGGCTCCCGATGACGTTTGTTTTCATGCCGCTCGTGGCGGCCATCCTTGCGGAGCGCGTCAACGTGAAGCTTGGCCTTGGGCTGCTACCGCTGTTGGTCGCCGTCGGTATGCGAAGCGTGATCGAGTGGCATTGGTCTGAACAACAAGACGCCGGCGACCCGCGCTTCTACGCCGCCGTCGAACTCTATGCTTTGCTGGCACTGCTCGTCGCGCTGCTATTGCCTCCGCGCTACACGCGGGGACCTGCTGGTCGTGGCCGGTCTTTATGTACTCGCAAAAATATGCGAAGCAGCCGATCGCCAGATTTTTTCCTTGGGAGGCTTCTCGAGCGGGCACACGCTCAAACATTTGGCCGCCGGCGCCGCGGGATTCTGGATGCTCGTGAAAAGGCAGCCTGTTTTCGATCGCGGCATGCACCCGGCCGCCGCTCGCTGAGAATGGACCGCCGTAGCGCGCTTCGACTGATGCAGTTGGTCTCGGGGTCGCCTGCGTTTCGTTTCTTATTGTTTATCGACGACGCGGCCCGCCACGATGGTAGCCATCGGCCGGCCTTTAAAGTCTCGCCCGTCGAAGGGCGAGTTGCGTGACTTGCTCGGGGAGTTTTTCACCTCGTAGGTCCAGGCCTCGGCGGTCGAGAAAATGGTCAAGTCCGCGGGCTGGCCCGAGGCGATCCTTCGCTCCATGCCCAGTACGCGCGCCGGACCCGTGGTAAAGAGCTCCACCATGCGCATCAGCGAAATTCGCCCGCTCTCAACCAATTGTTCGAGTGCCAGCCCCAGTGCCGTTTCGAAACCAAGAATGCCGAACGGCGCACGATCGAACTCCACATCCTTCAAAGCCGGCTCGTGAGGAGCATGATCGGTTGCAATCGCGTCCACCGTGCCGTCGGCGAGCCCAGCGAGCAGCGCTTCGCGGTCTTCCCGAGCGGCCAGCGGTGGATTCATCTTGAACCGCGCATCGTACTGCACGTCTTCGTCGATCAGAGTGAAATGATGCGGGGTGACTTCACAACTGACGCGCAGCCCGCGCGACTTGGCCCAGCGAACCTGCTCGAGCGAGGCCTTTGCGGAGAGATGTGCGATATGCAGGCGCGCGCCGGTTAGCTCGGCGAGTTGCACGTCGCGGGCGACGCAAACCGATTCCGTCGCCGCGGGCATCCCGCGCAGGCCCAGCCGCGTGGAAGTCACGCCCTCACGCATGACCGCCCCGGCAGCCAGGGCAACGTCTTCGGCATGCTCCATCACCGGAAGATCGAGCGAGCGGCAATAATCCATGACCTGCCGGGCGAGCTTGGCGGTCGAAATCGGCCGGCCATCATCGGAAACACCCACGATCCCCGCGTCTTTCATGGCCGCAATTTCGGCGATCGCTTCGCCCTTGCTCCCCACGGAGGCCGCGCCAATCGGCCACACTCGAACGCTGCCGGCAACCCTGGCGCGATCCAGAATGAACCGCGTGACGGAAGCATTGTCATTGACCGGCTTGGTATTCGGCATGCAGCAAACCGCGGTGAACCCGCCGCGCGCCGCCGCCCGCGTGCCCGTTTCGATGGTCTCCGAGGATTCCTGTCCCGGCTCGCGCAGGTGCACATGGATATCGATAAAGCCGGGAGCGACGATCAATCCGCTGGCGTCAAAAACTTCCGTGCCTGGCGGCGCCAAGAGTTTCCCGGGCGGCCCAAGCTCAGTTATTTTTTCCCCATCCAGCAACACGTCGAGAACTCCGTCGGTCTTCGACGCTGGGTCGAGGACGCGCCCGTTCTTAATCAGAAGCATTGGCGGATTCCTTGGGCTTCGCTTCGAGCGCCGGATGCGTGTCCGTTTCCGTCGCGCCGCTGACCAGCAGATAGAGGATGGCCATGCGCACCGCGACCCCATTGGTGACCTGTTCGAGCACACAGGACTGCGGCCCGTCGGCGACCTCCGGGGTAATCTCGATGCCGCGGTTGATGGGACCGGGATGGAGGACGATGGCGTCCCGGTTGGCGCGGCGCAGCCGCTCGTGGTTGAGCTGGTAGAGAAGAATGTAATCGCCGGCGGAAAGCGGCGGATCGTTCAGCCGCTCGGTCTGCACGCGCAGCATGACGATGACATGCGCGCCTTCCAGGGCTTCTTCGATCCGGTACACGCAGCGAATCGGCGTGCCGGGGGCAATCTTCTCGAGATCACGCGGAACCCACATGGCCGGCCCGCATAGCGTAAACCGGCAGCCGAATTTTCCCAGCAGATGAATATTGGACCGCGCTACCCGGCTATGCAGGATATCGCCGAGGATGGTGACGTTGAGATTCTTGATGGTGCCCAGGCGGTCTCGAATCGTCAGCGCATCCAGCAAGCCTTGCGAAGGATGTTCGTGGGTGCCGTCGCCGGCGTTCACCACCGGAATGTCCAGATGCCGCGCAACGTAATGCGGCGCGCCGGAAGCCGCGTGCCGCATCACCAGGCAATCCGGCTTCATGGCGTTGAGATTGAAGACCGTGTCGAGGAGCGTCTCGCCCTTCTTCAGGCTAGAGGCCTCGGCCTGCAGGTTCATGGTGTCTGCGCCGAGCCGCGAGGCAGCGGTCCCAAAACTAATGCGCGTGCGCGTCGAGGTTTCAAAGAAGGCCAGCGCCACGGTCTTGCCGCGCAGCGTCGCCAGCTTTTTCAAGGGGTGCCGCTGAATTTCCTGAAAAGGCTTGCTTTGGTCGAGGAGAAAGCTCAATTCGTCCGCAGCAAGCGGTTCGAGGGCCAGCAAATCGCGGAAGCGGTGAGTCAATGTCCCTTCTTGAGAGCGTAGGCCATCAAAAATCGAAAACTACTCGACGCGATCGACCAGGACGACGCGCTCTTCCTTGTCGATTTCGCGCAGGCGCACTTCGATGATTTCCGTGTCGCTCGTCTGCACGCTGCGGCCGATATATTGAGCCTCGATGGGCATTTCGCGATGGCCGCGCTCGATGAGCACGCAGAGCGACACGCGCTTGGGCCGGCCCAGGTCAAACAGCCCGTTCATGGCCGCGCGAACCGTCCGGCCGGTGTATAGGACGTCATCCACCAATACCAGGTCCATATTATCAACGCCAAAGGGAAT
>Ga0066685_10000486_pt1 | contig 14029 bp, 9 predicted proteins | sample GraSoiAngelo_134_FD_62305 | JGI IMG/M metagenome (GOLD analysis project Ga0066685, IMG submission 62305) | Grasslands soil microbial communities from the Angelo Coastal Reserve, California, USA - 14_0929_05_30cm | ecosystem: Environmental > Terrestrial > Soil > Grasslands | place: USA...
TCCACAGGCTCTCGGCGAGCAGGCTGACGAGGATCCACGCGGCAATGTGGATGAGGCCGATGGAGTGGAATTCCGGAAACGCGGAGGCAAGGACCACCGCGCCGGCGGCGATGACAACGCCGACGTAGAGGATGAGCCCGCGACTCAGGAGGCGTCCCTCGGGACCGAGTGGAGCGGCGCGTCGGTCACGCCCGCACCGTAACCCCCGCTCAGGCGACCGTCAACGGGATTCACCGCCCGGAAGCAGCTCGCGCGGGTCGAGCGGTTCCGTGCGAACCTCGCGGGGGAGGTTCAAGGATAGATCGCGCGGGTTGGCCTTCGACAAGATGGCTAGAGCGCGGAACTCGACCTCGACCGAATCCTCATCCCCCGCCGCGCTGATCCAACGAGGAAGGCCCGTCCCTGGATCGGCCGCGACCCATACCGACACGTTCGAGCCCGAATCGGCAAGCGCGCCGCGACGGACGCGGTATCCGTCCCGGAGCACGCCTCCCGCGAGCCTCCGCTCGGCCACCGCTTGAAAACCACTGTCCAGCACGCGCTCGGGCTCCGTAATGAGCTGCCGCATGCGCGCCGGGGCGCGATCCCAGCCGGCCCGATAGAGGACCTTCTCCGAAGGCCGGAACACAAGAAAGGCTCCCTTCTCGCGGTCCACGACGATTTCCTCGCCGCCGCGCTCTTCCGATCGAAAGCGCAGGCCACGGCCGGGCAGGAACCAGATGCGTCCGGTCGTGCGTTCATCGGGGCCGCCGAAGGGATCGCTCCTGCGTATGACGACGCGCGAGTGGATCTCCGGCGCGCGGAGGACGCGTGCGAGCATCCCCTCCACCGCTTCGCGCGGAGAGGACGCGGCGGGCCAGGGCACGCGGCGCGCGGGGGGCGAGTTGGCGGCCGCGCCTCCGGCGAGCGCGATGGCCACGACCGTCGCCGACAGCCCCGCGAGCGCGCAGCGATAGCGGCGCGTCATGACAGGTGAATTCCAGCGCTTGTGGTTCATGGCTTGACGGTCTCCTCGGAGAGGCCCAGAAGCCAGCGCACGAGCGAACGCCCGCCGGGCTGATCCAGCGCGAGGATCATCCAATCCGCTTCGATCCTCGGCGTGAAGCGGATCTTGGAGGCGTCGGCAGGCGCGTGATCCTCGATCTCCAGACGGACCACGCTGCCAGAGAACGACCATTCGATCCAGCTTGGAATGCGTCCAGCCTGAAATCGCCGGGCGGGTCCGTACCGGACCGAAATCATCTCGCCGCCGGCGCCCGGGCGTCGCAGCGTGAGCTTCACCGGATCGGCGCCCGCATTGACCTCGAGCGTGAAGCGATATTCCGCGTCGGAGCTCCCACGCACCCGACCCCCAAGGTCGAGCGGTCCGAGCAGGAGCCAACCCTTCCCAGATTGCTGGAGCTCCGCGCGCTCGAGCGCGGCGTGCACCCAATCCGGGCTCATGTCCCAGGGGGTCGCGATGAAGCGCAGCAGGGGAGACTCGATCCCCTCCTCCCCGCGCAACGAGCCCGCGACGCCTGTGCCGTAGCGCCGCACGATGATGTAGAGGGAGTCCCCGCGGAGCGAAGCGTCGAGCGCGCGCGACGGCCCCACGTATCCCACCACGGCGAGGCTCTCCGCGTTCTGGGCCCAGCGGACGCGGGCGTTCCCGCGCCCACGGTCGGCCCGGCGAACGGAAATCGAGCCGACGCCGCGGGTCGGACCGTGCGCCGCCCCGTAGGAGGCAAGGAGCCGGTCGCGAGCCGCGGTGCCCGAGCTCGATGTTGGGACCCGCGCACAGCCGGCGAGGACCAGGGCGGCCGCGAGCGCCGCGCAGGTCGCGAACCGCGATGCGGCTTGCGCTCCGCGGACAAAGCGGGCACGCTGCGCGGCGTGTCGAGGGATGCGCCCGAGGACATCGTGGTGTGGCGCCCCGCCGAGAAACATGTTCCGGCGAACGCGTGGGTCGGAGTCCCCACGCGACGCGGGGGCGTGAGCCTTGGCCCTTACGCTTCGCTCAATTTCGGACTCGAGGTGGGAGACGATCGCGAGGCGGTGCTTGAGAACCGCGCGATCGCTTTCGCGGCGCTCGGGATTCCCGAGCCGGGGCCACGGCGCCTCCGCCAGGTCCACGGAACCCGGATCGTCGGGCCGGACGAGGCTCCTTGCGACGCGGACGGGTTCATCGTTCGCGCTGGAGATCCGTGGGTGGCGGTGTCGGCCGCCGACTGCGCGCCGGTGGTGCTCGTCACGCGGAGCGGAGCTCTGGGCGCTCTCCTCCATTCGGGATGGCGCGGAGCCCGGGATCGGATCGCGGCCCGTGCGGTCCGTCTCCTCGGCTCGGCCGGAGTCCCCCCCGGGGAAATCCTCGCTTCGATCGGCCCCTGCATCCATGCCTGTTGTTACCCCGTCGGGCCGGAGGTGGCGAAGGATTTTCCCGGCGTGGTCCTGAAGCCGCACGGGGAGGGCACGGCGCTCGACCTTCCGCTCGCGATTTCCATCGCCCTTCGCGAGGAAGGGATCGAGGAAGGAGCGATTCACGTCGCCCGCGAGTGCACCTCGTGCGAAGCCGGAAGCTTCTACTCTCATCGGCGGGACCGCGGGGTCACGGGCCGCCACTGGGCGCTCTTTCACCTCGCGACTCCTGGATAGGCACGTCCTCGTCCGCGCCGGCGGACGCCCGGGCGCCTCCGGGAAGGCTTCGCTCCGCGCGAGAAAACGCTCTTCTTCCCAGGAACCCCAGGAACAAGCCAAGAATCGCTCCGCCCAACACGTCGCTCGGATAGTGGTCCCCGACGTAAACCCGGGACAGAGACACAGCCGTCGCGAGCGCATAGGCGGCGACCGCGGCCTGCGGAACCGCGGCTGCGATGACCGGCGCCGCGGAGAAGAAGTTGGTCGCGTGGCTCGAGGGGAAAGACCAGGAGGTTCGGACTCCGAACAGGGGCTTGGAGTCGTGAAGCGACACCGAGGGGCGCGCTCTTCGAAAGATCGGCTTCAGCACGTGGCTGCTCAGCTGATCGGCGGCCGCGATCGTGAGCGCGAGCACGACGACCGCGATCGCGCCGCGGCGTCCCCGGAGGAGGAGCAGCCCGGCAAGGAGGACCAGCAAGGGAATCTTCCAGGGGCCGACGTCGGTGAGCGCCATCATGACCGGATCCAACCAGGGATGGTGCAATCCGAGGTGGATCGCCCGGAAGAGCGCGGCGTCCCAGGCGGACAGCATAGCCGCGGTGATTAGAAGTCCGCCCCGAGCGTGACGAAGTGGTGCGAATCGTGGGCGGTGCGCTGGAGATCCGTGCGGCGACCGAAGTCGTAGCGAAGGATGAAATATCCAAGATTGATGCGGGCCCCCGCCCCGAATGCGAAGAGGAGATCGTCCGAATGAAATCCCCCGTCGGTCGAGAAGAAATGCGGCTTCTCCCCCTCCTGCCATGCGCTGGCCGCGTCCAGAAACATCACGCCGTTGATTCCGCCCAGGGTGATCCGCCCCGGCCAGCCGAAACGGAGCTGCTCGATCAGGGGAAAGCGGAACTCGAGGTTGCCGAGGAGCGCGTTCGAACCCTTGAGGTCGCCATAGCCGACCCCGCGGAAGGTGAACGCGCCCCCGAAGCGGAAGCGCTTCGGATCACGCCCGAAGCTCGACGCGGCGATGAAGCGCTGCGCGAACGCGTAGTTGTGGTGGATGTTCGCATAGTGTCGCCAATCCATCATGAGGGTCGTGTAGGAGACGTCTCCGAACGCCTGCTCCGCGGTGTAGCTCGAGCGGCCCCCATTGATCGGCCCCGTGGATCCGTAGAGCGCGTTGTCGGCGACCAGCCCGACGTTCGGCGCGACGTATAGATAGGTCTTGTCCTTCGCCTGCTGCGAGACGGTGCCTAAATCGTAGTTATAGAGGAGGACCCCCTTGTCGAGGGCCGCGGCCTCGGCGCCGTATTCGATGCGCCGGAACCGGCTGAATGGCCACGCGAAGAGGAGAGCCCCACCCCGGTAGATCTGGCTTTCCACTTCGTCGCTGCTCGGTGAGGAGAACAGCAGGAGGTCGGTCCGGTACTGGAACGCGGCGACCGTATAGTTCGTGCGGTGCGAGAGGTTCGAGTACGCGAGGTAGATGTCGGAGTTCGCGAGGTCGCCGAAGAGATTGAGCACCGCGAGGATGTTGTGGTTGCCGAGCACGTCGCTGAACGACATGATGCTGGAGCCGGCGAATCCGATGTTCGAGGCGAAGAAAGCGCCCGCGTTGACGTAATCGCGGGAAAACCTGGGCCTATACGGAGCGTGCCGGAATGTGGTGCTGTCGACGAGCGGCTCCCGATACGCCTGGCGCACGTAGAGCGCGAGGGTCGTGTCCAGGACCGCCCCGCGGGTGGAGTCCCTCGCGGCACCGACCGCAACCGAGTCACCGGTGGCCGGGGTCCGTTGGAGGGGCGGCGCGGCCGGCGGAGCATCCGGTCCGACCTTGATGGGATCGGACGTTCCCTCCGAGGTCCCCGCCTGGGCCAGGAGCGCCCCCTCACCGAGTGACCCCGAACCTTCATTGGCATTGGCGACGACCGGCGGCGAGACGAGGAATTTCGGGACGTCCCGGACCGAGTAGATATCCCAACCGCCGCGCGTGAACGCGGAGAAGAGCAGCCGCTTACCGTCGCGAGAAAGAGAGATGCACGGGCTCTCGGGAACGATGCCGGAAACACCCGCCAGCAGATTCGAGAGCCGGGCCGTCTGGCCGGTCGCAAGGTCCATGCGGTAGATGTTCGGAATGCCGAAGCGATCCGAGACGAACACGACCGAGAATCCGCCCGGCCCCCACTGAGGTGAGATGTTCATCCCGCGCTGATTGGGAAGCACGGTCACCTTGCCACTCTCGACGTCGAGAATGGCGATCTGGAGCTTTCCGAAAATGAGCCTCTTCACGTCGGTATCGGGGCCTTGGTCGGTCGCGAACACGATCCGCGTCCCATCCGGAGACCACGACGGATCCCGAGCGGCGTACTTCCCCCCAAGCACCTCGCGAAGGTTCTTCCCGTCGACGTCGCAGATGTAGAGCTTCGAGTGCCCCTCCTTGAGTCCCACGAACGCAAGCTTCCGCCCGTCCGGCGACCAGGTCGGCGAATAGATCGCGTCGAGACCGAACTTGAGCTTCTTCTTCACGTTCCCCGATGGGACCTCGATCAGGTAGATCGCGTCCTGCCCCCCGCTCTTGGCCGGCAGTGCGACCTGGTGCTCGTCGGGGGACCAGGCGATGGAGGTGTTGAAGAAGCGAAGCGACTCGAAGGTTCCGGTCCGCTCGCCCTCGACGAGCTTCTTGAATACTCTGCCGTCGAGCGCGGAGGCGAGATAGAGATCGTTGTACATGCTGCGGTCCGAGATAAAGACCATCTGGGTCCCGCTGGGAGATACCGAAGGGGCGACGTTGAAATTCGAGAGGTCGCGCTCGGCGTCCGTCAGCTTGCCGGCGATTCGGTCCGCCTTGTCGTAATCGGCGATCTGCGGCAGGTACTCCTTGCGAACGGACTCGGTCCACTTCTTGGACAGCACCTCCACGGTGAGCCCGGTCGAAGACTCGAGCGCCCGATCCGCGCTCCCCATGCGCCGGGTCCGTTTCAGGATCTCGCCGATCTTCTGGACGCCGTAGGTGTCGGCGATGAACTCGAAGATCGACTGGCCAAAACGATAGACCCGGATGTCCCCCACGTACTCGAGCACGCGGATCGGGGTCAGGTATCCCTCGAGCGAAGCATCCCGAAGCCACATCTTGGTGTTGTTATCCACCTCCGCGATCGAGAGGTATTCGGCCATTCCTTCCATGAACCAAAGCGGAGGTGATGATGCGAAGGGATTGCCGACGAGGCCTTGCCGGTCCCCGAACAGGATGTCCACCTGGAACGCGTGAACCAGCTCGTGGGTCAGAACGTGGTCCAACTCCCCGTAGGACCCGGTGAACGGAAGAAACACCCGGCGCTTGAGGAATTCCGTGACTCCCCCGGTGCCGACCCCGATCAGCTCCGGTGTGATGTTGGTTTGCTCGAAATCCGTATGCGAGGCGTAGAGGACGAGCGGGATCTTGGACTTGATCTGATGGTCCAGCACTCGGCTGAGCCTCTTGTACGCCCGCTCGCCCATGACCGCGGCGTCCTGAACGGCCTCGTCCTCACCCTGGTAGTAATAGACGTCGAAGTGCTCGGTCTTGAGCACCGACCAGCGGAACTCCTTGTAGTGAACCTTGTTTTGTCCGAAGTACTGCGCGGCGGAGGGGGCGGGGACGGACACGGCCCCCAGCCAAGAGAGCATTGCGAGCGCGAGCCGAATCCCAAGCCTTCGCTTCGCGCGCGAGATCTCCGACCGACTGCCCCACCCGTTCATGCCGTCGTCCCTTCCTGTGCTCCGGCGAGCGCGGCCGCTCTCGCGGCGTCGAGCGCCGCCTCCAAGGCGTGCGCCGGGATTGCTCCCTGGGCCGATTCGGGCCGACCGCCCCCTTTCCCTCCGTACTCGCGGCAGAGCCTGCCCAGGAGATCGCCCACGGATATTGTACCCGCTGGCGCTGAAAAGTGCGCCCTCGGCGTCTCGCCGCCGGAAGCGAGGAGCGCAATAGCCCCCCGACCCGCGATCAGCGAGGCTAGGGCGCCGATCTCCCCGGAGTCCCTGTCGGGGAAATGCCGTGCCACGACCGGGCCCCGCAAGCCCCGAGGGGCAGCCTCGATAAGCGCCGCGGCTTCACGCGTGAGCTCGGAGGAAAGCAGGGTCTTGAGCCGCTTGTCGAGGCGCTCACGCTCCTCCTTGAGCCGCGCCACGGCCTTGGGGAGGTCGCTCTCGCCAGCCGTGAAGGCGAGGGAGAGCTCGCGAAGGAGCCGCGCCCGGTCCCTCTGGCGCCGGAGCGCGCGTCCACCGCAGACGAACGCCACCCGGGTTCCCCCCTTGTACTTCTCGGTGGAGAGGATGGCCACGATACCGACTTGGCCGGTCCGGCGCACGTGCGTGCCGCCGCAGGCTGACCAGTCGAAACCCTGCACCTCCACAACCCGCACGATCCCTTCGACGGCCGGAAGCTTGCGGAGCGGAAACCGGCCGATCTCCTCGCGGGGAACCTCGTGGATCAGGATCTCGCGATCCTCCCACACGACCTCGTTCGCCCGCTCCTCCACGCTGCGGAGCATCTCGGGGTCGAGCCCCGGGTGGGCGACGTCGATCGAGACCTCCTCCTCTCCTAAGTGGAACGAGCGCGTCTCGGCTCCGGCGACGGCGATGAACGCCTGCGAGAGGATGTGCTGGCCGGTGTGCTGCTGCATGTGATCGAATCGGCGCGCCCAGTCAACGGAGGCTTCCACGCGGGAGCCGGGGGCCGGCGCACCCTCCACGCGGTGCCATACCCGTCCCTCGTCCTCGGATACGTCGACGACCGAGAGCGCGTCGAGCCGTCCGCGGTCCGCGGGCTGACCCCCTCCTCCAGGGTAGAACGCGGTCCGATCCAGCTCGACCCACGTCGCGCCGTCCCGTTCGATCGAGTGGAGCACGGTGCCCTCGAAATCTCGGATGGTGGAATCTTCGTGGTAGAGACGCCGGGTCAAGTGCGGAACCTCGGGATTGTGCCGGGCCGGGAAGGATCGCGGGGATCATACCTTGACCGGCCGCCCCTCGCAACGAGGAGCACCCGCGCGGCCGGGGGATGCGAAGGCGGCTACCGCGTCAGGGCGACGTTCCGCTGCTCGATCAGGTCGGCGATCGACTCTGTGAGCCCGCGCAGCTCGGCGAGGTTCATCTCGAACTGCTCATCGTGCTTGTAGGCCTTCTCGAGCTCGTGAACGAGCCGATGCAAACGATCGATCTGCTCCATGATGTCGCGGTCGATCCCCCCCACGGGATCGACGACGCCGTCGGTGTAGGCACGGTGGCCCGGCTCGATCACAATCGTGCCGGCGAGGAACTCAAGCTTGCGCGCGTTCCCGTCCAATTCCTCGAGAAAATCCGAGAAGTCCTCGCGGAACTGACGGCTCTCGATCCGTTCGAGCCGGTGCGCCTCCGCGTTCAGATGCTCCGCAACGCTTGAGCGAAACCGCCGATCGTCTTCACGGCGCTGGGAGGGCTCCAGGTATCCACGATACCCCGGTACGTGACGTGCGACGTTCTCGACGACTTCCACCGCTGCGAGCTTCGCCTGACGCGTGCGTGGCATCCGGACTTTCCTCCTCACGATTGCAGACTGCAATCTCCGAGAACCCATCTCCATCGCGCATGCCCCCGGCGGCCGGCCTCCCGTTGCCCGCCCGATCCTTTCCCCATACGGCCCTATCTACTTTCCACGGTCGCGGATCGCGGCTCCGGCCTCTATCCGACGCGGCCCGGGAGCCCGCGACCTGGATCGGCGATTCCGCAACTCCCATGCCACGGAACTGGAAAGCTTTCGTCAGGGGACGGCTACCCGCACGGCGTATGGAGCTTGGAGGGGGGCAGAGGATTGTAGGATCGCGCCCGACCGGTCGACGTGAAGGAGACGATTCGAGCGGAGATCGGTGACCCAGCACGATCCGTCGATCGGATCGATGTCGAGGCCGTACGGCTCCAGCGCGTTCACGGTCGCGAGCGTGGCGCCCGAGCGCGCGATGCGGCTCAGCCGCCCCACGCCGAAGCCGGACGGACCCCGCTCACTCAACCAGAGATCGCCGCTCTGCGGATCGATCGCGAGGTCAGCGGTGTTCGAGAGATTTGTACGGACTAGGGTCGCGGAGCTGTCGGTCGGGTTGAGGTAGAAGAGGCTTCCCGAGTCGAGCAAACGCGTCGCGACCCATGCACACCCCATCGATTCGTCGAGCGCGATCGCGCGGATCGGGCCCGCACCCAGCGTCCACTGGTGGGTGAGGAAAAGGTCCTGAGAACGAAACCGATAGACGACTCCCTCTTCGTTCCCGACCCACACAGTGGGATCGAGCGAACCTGCCTCGACAACGCGCGGCCTCCCGACCGCGGTGATCCAGCGCTGCGGCGTCGGGTCGTTCAGGTCGGGGCCGAAGGAAACGACGCGCTGCTCCGAGAGGGATACCACCCACCCGATGCCCCGATTCTCCGAAACCGACACGTCCCCGGGAGCGCCGATCGATAGGACCGCGCCGATCGTGGCGCCGTCCTCGGATTTTCGGAGCACGAGCCCATCCGTCTCCTCGACGAGCCAAAGCAGTCCGCGGTTCCGGTCGAGCTCCAGGTCAACATAGCTTTCGTCGGATGTGCGCTCGAAGAGAAGGTCCCTCCCATCGGGACTGAGTCTCGATAACGACGGGACGTTTGCCTCGAGCACGAAAATGCGCCTCACGCCCGGCGTGGCCGTGTCCGGTGGGCTGACCGCGCTGTCTCCATTCGCCAGGTGCGCGATGAGGCGATAGACGTACGTCGAATCGTTCACCACCGCGCTGTCTTCCCCCGCGCTCGCGTCGGCTTTGTAATCGGTGAGGCCCAGGGGCTGGGGGGTATCCCCCGGTCTCCAGCGTTGGACGCGATAGCCCACGACTCCCTCGACGGAAAGCGCCCGCCACCGGAATTCGACGACGTCATCGGCGGCGATGGCGTTGAATCCGGCGAGCCCGCCCTGCGTGGCGGTGTTTTTGGGATCAAGCGGGTTGAGTCGCTCGCGGGTCATGCACCCGGAGAGGAAGAGCGTGGCCGTAAGGAGAAGAGTCGTACCCCGAATCACCGGCCGGAGCCGCTCACGAGGAGAAAAAGGCCCCCGGTGAAAAGGACCTGGCCGACTCCGAGCGATAGAAGCGAGAGGTGATCGTAATGGACCGCGCGATCGAAGTAGGCATCCAGCACGCGGCGGTCCGAGCTCTCCAGGTATCGGTCGTACCATTGATCCCCTTCGCGCCGGAGGAGCGCCGCGGCCCCGGTAAGGCCCGCGCCCACTCCGACAAGGCTCCACTGAACCCACGGGCGCCGGTACACCGGCGGCCGCCGAGCCGGTGCCGCGAGCGTCTGCGCCACCCGGCGCATGGAGACGCTCGCGGACCCGGACGCTTGCCCCATGTCCAAGAGGGAATCCCCCGAAACCGCCGTATCGGCGTGATCCGACGCATGAAACCGGAATCGATTCCCCTCGAGCAGCAGCGGACTGACTGCAAGCGGCGTCTCGCCAAGGAGCGAGTCAGGACCGGCCAAGGGGGCGCGGAACACCTGCGCCGGCTCGGGCGTGCTTCGGAGCATGACGCGGGGCCGCAAGTCGAGAAAGACGCGCGTCGTCACGCCCGGGCGGATGGTCGCCTGGGCGGCGTCGGAGGCATCGTCGAAGTGGCGGGGATCCTCGGGAAGGGCGCGAACGCGGACGGTCTTCGCCGTTAGCCAGATCGGCCCCAACGGGGACCGCCCGGCCTGAACCTCGTCGATGAGGATGAGCAGACCCGGCGGCGCGGTCTCGACGAAGAGCGCCCCGGACGAGGAGTCGGGGGGCGCTAGCTCGCGCTGGAGATAGGAGCCGGCGAGAACTTGGGACGGGGACGCGAAAAGGACCGCGGTTGCCAGAGCGACCGCGTAGCAGACCTTGCGTGCCCCGCCGCCAAGACGAGGTTTAGTAGTCGAAGCCCACGTAAAATTCGCGCTCCCAGCCCGGCTTGACCCTCTGGAAATCCGTTTGCCGAGCCAGATCGTAGCGCAATACGAAGTAACCGCCCAGGCTCATCCTGAGACCGAGACCAAAGCTTCCCTTCGGGCGCGGGAATTTCTCGAACTTCTCCCACGCGTTGCCCGCGTCGGCGAACACAGCCCCCTCGATCCCCGGAAGCTCGAGCGATTGCAACGGGACCCCAAGGACCAGCCTGTCGAAGAGCGGGAAGCGGTACTCCGCGTTGACCAGGTACATCCGCGTGCCGTAGATGCTTCGCCGCCCGTATCCACGGAGGGAGTAGGAGCCACCCAACGCGAACCGTTGCGGATCGGCCCCGGAGCTCACGCGCGACTGGAGCCTCAAGGCGATCGTCGTCCACTGGCTCATGCGCAGGTACCGCCTGAGATCGGCGCTCACCATCACGTTTTCGGTCCGGCCGTTGTTCCAGTTGGTCGTGAGCGCCCCGGTCAGGTTGTAGCGAGCGCCGTCGCGCGGTCCTGTCGCGAACCAGAGCGCGTTGTCCCGGACCAAGGAAAGAGAGTGCGTCGTGAGGAACCCGCGCCGCGACGTGCCGAAATCGCGCACTTTTTCATCGTAGTACCCCTGGGCCGTGCCTTCGATGCGGCTGAAGCGTGAGAAGGGGTAGCTCGCCAGGATCGAGGCTCCCGCTTTCCGCTCGAAGTATTGCGCCCCGATTGCGTCCTGGTAGTCCCCTGCGGTGTGGAAGGCGCCGACTCCGTAGTTCCAGCGATGCTGGAGGTTGATATACCACGCGCCTCCGTTCATCCGGGAGAGGATGTCCGAGGTGGATTGGGCCGTGTTTCCCACTTGGAAGTAGAACAGATGGTTTCCGAGGAGATCGCTCACCGCGCCTTGGAGCCCCTCCCCGATGTTTTCGGTCGGCTCCACCGCGATCCCGCCCTGAACGAGGTCGAGCCCGTAACGAGGCTCGTAGGGCAGGGGATGCTGGGTCGAGCGCGCGAGCGTGTCTTCCCACCGCCACGTCGACGGCACGTCGACGGTCTGGAGCGAGAAGGAGTCAACGACCTGCTCGGAAACGGGCATCTCGTATACCGCGAAACCGCCGCGGCGATAGCCCGTGAAGAGGATCCCCTTGCCTCCCGGGAGCCACGACGGATCCATCGCCGCGCCGAGGAGCCGTTTGAACCGTCCGCCGTCACCGTTCGGAGTGACGGAGTAAAGGTCCAGGGACCCGCTCCGGTCCGAGGCGAACGCGATACGGCTGCCGTCCGGAGACCAGGTTGGCGTCTGATCCGACCACGCGCCGCACGTGAGGTAGCGGATCGCGAGGGTTTCCGTATCGATGAGGAAGAGATTCTGGTGGCCGTCGGAGCCGAAGCGCGTCCGGTCCGAGCTGAACGCGATCTGCTTTCCGTCCGGCGACCACGTCGGATCCAGGTCGGTGTAAAAGTCGTTGGTGAGCCGGGTCAGCTCCTTCGTCGCGCGGTCGAACACATAGATGTCCATCTGCCCCGACGGCTTCAGACCGGCGACCGCGATCTTGGTCCCCTCGCGATTCCACGCCGGCGAGGAAAGCGCGATCAGGTCGTCCAGGTACTCGCGGAGAAGGACCTTCTTGCCGGTAACGTCGTAGATGAAGAGCGCGTCTCGCTCGTTCCACTTCGAGACGAACGCGAGCTCCCCCTTGCTGGAAACGTCGATGCGGCTCTGGAAGGGATGGAACGATTCGAACTGCGCCGCACGCTGCCCGCGCACCACCGACCGCACATCCTGTTCGCGGCCGCGCCACGACGCGCTGTAGATGTTCGTATAGCCGCTGCGCGCCGAGATGAAGAAATAGCGGCACCCGCCGAGGAGTGTCGAGTCGGGCACGGCGACCGGTTTCAGGTTCACGCCCTGCGAGCCGGCCAGCTCCTCCCCCGCCAGCGCGAGCGTCATCCGGTCTTTCACCTCCGGGAAATACTGGCGCTTCAAGCGGTAGACCCAATCATCGGAGAGCCGGCGCGTTGGGACGCCCGTCACTCGCTGCAGCAGCTTTTCGAAACGATCGTCCTTGTAGATTTCCGTGTAGAGGCGCCTCAGCACGTCGTCGCCATAGGTCTCGCCGATGTACTGGCACAGGCTCTGCCCGAGCTTGTAGACCGCGAACGTTCCGTTGTAACGCCAGAGATCCTGGATGGCCGGCAGCCGATCCTCGAGGACCATGTCGCTCACCACCATGGTTCCCTGCGAGTCCCATTTCGTCGACCAGTACTCGGCGAGCCCTTCGGAGAACCAGAGTGGCGGCACGACGTAGGAGGCCTTGCGGTGCTTTTTGTAGACCTCTTCCAGGATGGAGAGCTGGAACACGTGCACCAGCTCGTGATGGATCACGTGGCGAAATTCAGCGAAGGATCCGGTGTAGGGGAGGACGACTCGGCCCTTCGAGAATTCGGTGAACCCTTGCACGCCCTCGGGAAGGGAATACGGGCTCACGTTGGTTTGCTCGAAATGCTGATGCGAGGAGTAGACGATCAGGGGAATCGAGTGCGAGACCTCATGCTGGAACTTACCCTTCAGGTCCTGATAGCTGTCCTCCGCGAGGGAAAGCGCCGCGCGGGCGAGCGGCTCCTCTTCCGGATAATAGAAGATCTCCACGTGATCGCCGCGAAGCGTCAGCCATTGAAACGAGTTGTAGTGCACCTTGTTTTTCCCGAACGCAAAAGACTGGGCGTTCGAGAGAGACGGCGCGAAAGCAACGGCGGACGCGATCGCGAGGAGACCGGCGAGGAGCTTAATCTTCTTCATTCGGGTGCGGCCTCGGAGTAAGACCCGCCCGGCGAGACGACTCGAGGGGATGTATATCAACTATTATACCAGCGCAGCGCGCTGGGACCAAGAAGGTTCCGCTTCCAGACGTCGAAATTATAGCGATTTACCCTGGACCTGCGCACCCGCCACCCAAACTGCGGTGACCTTGGCGCGGTGCAGGTCTTCCAGACCCAATCCAAGCAAATCCTGGTCGAAAGCGACCAAGTCCGCCCCCCAACCCCTCTCGATCCGTCCAAGCGGCGTCCGCCAGCCTGCCATCCGATTGGGTTCTTCGAGGTGCGCGCGGAGCGCCCGTTCGAGGCCGAGCCTCTGCTCGGGGTGAAAGGCCTCGGATTCCGCCTCACCGCCCCGCCGGCGCAGCAGCGCAGCCTGAAGGGCGAGGAGCGGACCGGGGCGGTCGAAGGGAGCGTCCGACCCGAAGAGAAGCTTCGCGCCGGCGCGCTGGAGGGAGCGGTACGCGTAGGACCGAGCGGTGCGCGCGCCCCACCGGCGCCGCGCGACGTCGCGATCCGTGATCTGATGGATGGGTTGAACCGATGCCAGAACGCCAAGTCCCTTGAACCGGGGGAAATCCTCTTCCCGTGCGAGTTGAACGTGTTCGATCCGGGGTGGGAGCGGAAACCCGCCCCCGCTTTCAATCGCGGCTTGGATCGCGTCGAGCGCGTTCCGCACCGC
>Ga0066685_10000493_pt1 | contig 13975 bp, 10 predicted proteins | sample GraSoiAngelo_134_FD_62305 | JGI IMG/M metagenome (GOLD analysis project Ga0066685, IMG submission 62305) | Grasslands soil microbial communities from the Angelo Coastal Reserve, California, USA - 14_0929_05_30cm | ecosystem: Environmental > Terrestrial > Soil > Grasslands | place: USA...
CGCGATAATTTTGATCTGGAAACCTCGCACGTCATCCCCGCTCTTATTAGGAAATGCGTTGAAGCCCAGGCTGAGGTTAAGGTTAAGGCTAAGGGTGAAAGTAAGTCTGCCTCTCGACCTAAACCTCAACCTCAACCTCTCAGAAAGGCCCAGACTACTGCTCAACCTCAACCTGAGCCTCAACCTCTCTTAACTGTCTGGGGGACCGGCAAGCCGACCCGAGAATTCCTCTATGTGGAAGATGCCGCTGAAGGGATCCTGCAAGCGGCAGAATGCTATAACGACAGTCAGCCGGTGAATCTTGGAGCAGGGTTTGAAATCTCGATCGAGGACCTGGTCGAGCTGATCGTGAAGCTGACCGGATTTCAGGGGAAGGTAGTCTGGGACCGGTCAAAACCTGACGGGCAGCCTCGGCGGTGCCTGGACACCAGCAAAGCCCAAAAACTTTTCGGGTTTCGCGCCAAGACATCCTTCGAAGAAGGCTTACGGAAGACGATCGAATGGTATCAAGCGACGCAACGACGCGATCTGCGTCTTTAGCGTGCAGCGTCTCTTGCGCAGGACGCTATAGACGCAAACGACGCAACAGACGCACCACGCAATAGACGCAACGACGCAACAGACGCGATAGACGCTGATATGAATCTCTCCGGAATTCCCGCCACTACTCTCTTAGGCGCAGCATTACGCTATCCCTTGCGTTGGATTCCAGATAGGCTCGCTCTCCCCATCCTCCAAGGTCCTCTACGAGGAAAAAGGTGGATTGTCGGTTCGAGTACGCATGGCTGCTGGCTAGGAAGTTACGAGTATGAAAAGCAACGAAGATTCTCCAAAGAGGTATTCCCAGGCGCCGTGGTGTACGACATTGGGGCCCACGTTGGCTTTTACACATTATTGGCCTCAGAGCTGGTGGGACCTGGAGGACGAGTCATCGCATTCGAGCCTCTGCCGAGAAATCTCCGATATCTTCATGCGCATCTAACCTTGAACCATTGTAGCAATGCGGAGGTCATCGAGGCTGCGGTCTTGGATACGAAGAGGCTCGTTCGTTTTGCGGAAGGTCCGAACAGCTCGATGGGCTTTGTTTCAGAGCAAGGGCGTCTCGAAGTGAAAGCAGTGAGTTTGGATGAATTATTTGTAAAGGGCGAAGTTCCAAGACCTGATGTAATTAAAATTGATATCGAAGGTGGTGAGTATGGCGCATTGAATGGCGCTAGGGGTCTCCTTGCTGAGTCCCATCCCGTGGTGTTTCTTTCGACTCACAACCCTGAGGTGCATAAGCAATGCTGCGACCTGCTCCAAGAATTGAAGTATAGGCTGAATTCTTTGACAGGAAACGACATTCAAGACACTGACGAACTGATATGTGCGGCATAGCGTCTCGCCAAAGTCTGACGCTACAGACGCGATGACGCGATCGACGCTGCACGCAATAGACGCATATGTGTGGCATAGCGGGTATCTTCAGAGTCAATGGCAGTGTGACGTCTGAGGACGTTGCAGCCGTATTGAGAATGATGGATGCCGAGGCCCATCGGGGCCCGGATGATTGGGGCATTCTTCTGCCTGATGAAGCACTCCAGGACGCTCAGGTTCGAGGACTCCTCTCATCCTTTGAGCCGTCACACATTCGGACCTACCGAGGATCGGTTGCTGCACCAGCCGCCGTCTTAGGTGCCCGACGCCTGTCTATCATTGACCTTTCTCCCCGCGGCCGGATGCCGATGGGGACTGCCGATGGGCTTGTTTGGATTACGTATAACGGCGAGATTTATAACTACCAGGAGCTACGAGCCGAGCTTGAGAGCAGTGGATACGGATTCCATTCCAACACCGACACCGAGACGATCCTCCATGGTTACGAGGAGTGGGGAGAAGAGGTAGTCCAACACCTTCGGGGAATGTTCGCCTTCGCTATCCTGGACCTCCGTGCAGCCGACGATCCCAAGCTCTTCCTCGTCAAGGACCGCTTCGGTATGAAACCGCTCTATTGGGCGCGGAAGCATTGCGTGTTTCAGTTCGCGTCCGAGGTTCGAGCCCTGATGGCGGGCGGTCTCATACCCAATGAACCAGAGCCACGAGGCTTCCACGGCTTTTTGGTCTTGGGCTCCGTGCCGACACCTTTCACCACGGCACGGGACGTCTTTTCTTTGCCGGCAGCTCATAGGCTTACCATCGATGACAGGACTTATTCGTATCCCAAGCCACGGCCTTATTGGACTCTTCCGAAAGCCGGCTCACTTTTAATCAGTCCTCGGGAGGCTGCAGCAGAAGTACGGCGCCTACTTGACGAATCCATAAAGATGCATCTGGTCAGCGACGTTCCACTTGGTGTCTTTCTATCAGGCGGAATAGACTCCTCGGCCATTACTGCCTTGGCGGCAAAGCACATTCCGGAACCACTCACCTCTCTCTGCGTCACCTTTGATGAAGAGGAATTTTCTGAGGGAAGGTATGCCGCCCAGGTTGCGAGCCGCTTCGGCTGCAAGCACAGAGAGTTACGCCTTCACCCCAAAGAGTTCCTCGAGGAGATCCCGCAGATCCTGGCCGTCATGGACCAACCCTCTGTGGATGGAGTGAACACCTATTTTGTCTCCAAGGCAGCCAAGGCTGCTGGGCTCACGGTCGTGCTCTCGGGACTCGGTGGTGACGAGCTCTTTTGGGGGTACCCAGGGTTTCACACTGGCCCACGCCTGGGCCGGTGGGCAAGACTTCCCGGTGGACGTCTTGGTGCTGGTTTCATTGGTACCATTGGAAAGCGCTTTGGATATGATCGCTTGGAGAAACTCGAATTCCTCCATGAATCTGGGGCCCTCGGACCGTATCTGACGCTTCGTGGTCTGTTCCCTCCTTCACGCGCTGCTCGTCTCCTACGTTCAGGTGTACTCCCGCTGGCATTACCAGATTTGAATCGAGAGTCTCTGACCTCATCAGACTACGCCGAGTTGGAAATTGCGCTTTACCTGCAGAATCAATTACTCCGCGATAGCGACGTGTTCGGCATGGCGCACAGCCTGGAGATTCGTGTGCCGTTCCTTGACCACCGACTGGCCGAGTTCGTCTTGGCCCTGCCTGAGTCACTCAAAATCTTTGACACCTCGAACAAGCCCCTGCTGCTGATGGCTCTTGAAGGGATTCTTGGACAAGAAACAGTCAACCGTCCAAAGATGGGCTTTGTTTTCCCATTCGAACGGTGGATGCGAGAACACAGATCGGCCATCGTACAGAAAACGGATTCTGGTGCCACGGTGGATGCGGCGCAAGCAAAAGCCATTTGGGATGCCTTTAGCAAAAGTCGAATCCACTGGTCGAGGCCATGGGCCCTATCAGTCCTTGGTGGCATGACTGGGCGAGGGAATTTGCCCGTCTTGCCTCAGAACAGTGGCCACGACCGGATCTTGTTTCTACTTCCAGAGGTGTACAGTTCCAAGGGTGGGATTCCTGTCTATAATCAGGACCTGTTGCGCGCCGTAGGAGAGACTTTCCCCCGCTCAGAGATGCGCGTGATTAGCGTCAACGACTTGGCACTCCCTGTTGATGCTGCATCCTTCGGCCGCCTTCACTTTATCGGTTGCGGACCCAGGGATTCCTCGTTCCTGAAGATACGGGTCATGCTTATTGCGCTCCGTGAAACGCTCCGGCACCGCCCCGATCTGATCGTCTGCGGCCATATTAATCTTAGTCCGCTAGCCTTGTTACTTTCCGGCATGAGCGGAGCGCATACAGCTCTCTTGGCCTACGGCATCGACGCGTGGGCGCCTACAACGATTCTTCGCTGGGCAGCACGTCGCATCCACCAGGTTTTCCCAATCAGCCGATACACAGCGGATCGAATGCAAACATGGGGGATCAACCGAGATCGTATCCAGATCCTTCCTCCCACAGTGGACGGGGAGGTCTTTAGATCAATTCGCCAAAGAAAGCCTGGGATCGGAACTGTTCTTTTGACTGTTGCTCGTATGGACGCCTCCGAGCGTGCCAAAGGTGTGGACCTGGTGATAAAAGCACTGCGGAAGGTTCGCATTCATCATCCCAGTGTCCGATACGTTGTTGCTGGTAAAGGCGACGATCTGGCAAGGCTTGTGACTCTTGCTCAAGAGTTGGGTGTAGCGGATAGGGTGAAATTCCTCGGTCATGTCCCGGATGAGGAGTTGCCGACTCTGTATAGTGAAGCTGACCTGTTCGTGATGCCATCTTGGATGGAGGGTTTTGGAATTACTTTCCTCGAAGCGATGGCCTGCAATGTCCCGGTCATCGCTAGCAGTCTTGAAGGTTCGCGAGATGCTCTTATTGATGGGCGGGTAGGTACGCTTGTCGATCCCGATAGTGGGAGTGAACTCGAGGTCGCCATTTGCAGAATCCTAGCGCGCGAAGTTGATCTATCCTTACTTGATGGTGAATTTTTGCGGACAGAAGTTCTTCAGGCTTTCGGGTTTAATAGGTTTCGTGAACTTGTTGGCAGTTCGCTGGTGAGGTCGGGTGCCTGAGTATGGATATCGGTAGTCAACGAAAACAAGAGATGATCCGAGACTGGTGGGAGAGAAATCCCATGACATATAACCGGCGAGGTATGTCTCCCTATCAGGAAGGAACGCGGGAGTGGTTTGAAGAGATCGACAGAAAGCTATTTAGCCAGGCAAGAAAATTCTTCGCCCATGGATATGGAGAAAAGCCTTTCGCTCGACTTATTCCATATGCCAACCATAACGGCAAGGATGTGTTGGAAGTCGGCAGTGGCTCCGGAGTGCACACCCGTCTTTTGGCCGAAGCTGGTGCCAGGCTAATCGCAATCGATCTGACAAGCAAAGCCGTCGAACTGACAAGACGCCGTTTGGATCTGTACGGACTGCAGGCTGATGTCAGGCGGATGGATGCTGAGCAAATGAAGTTTGAGCCGGGACAGTTCGATTTTATCTGGTCATGGGGAGTTATACAGCACTCATCAGAGCCCAACAGGATAGTGGCAGAACTTGCACGAGTGCTTCGCCCTGGCGGAGAGGCACGGGTCATGGTGTACCATCGACATTCTATCAATGTGCTGCTATCCCTCTTCCGTGGGTGTCTCACTGGTAGTCTATGGAAGGAAGGAATTACACGGACACTTAACCAATACTCAGATGGCTTCATTGCCCACTATTTTACCATTCGAGAAGCAAAATTACTTTTCGAGCAATACTTTCATAAAGTGGAAACGCGAGTGTTCGGACAAAAGAACGAACTCCTACCAATTCCGGGCTTTGGGGCGTTGGGAAAGTTCAAGGCAAGTGTCGCACAGGTTATTCCAGATCCAGTTGCAAGCACGGTCCTCTACCGCTTGGGAGGATTTCTCTTCCTGATCGCACGGAAGGAAGATGCATCTCCGACAAGAGGTTCTCGCCTATTACGAGTTTGATCGATTCACCGAAAGCGTCGGTACCGTGCCCATGAAAGAACAGTTTGCAAATCGATCATGAGTCGCCTAGTTTGAGAACGAGATATGGCTAGCACGCTGTCATTCGCTCTAAGGGTCCTAAAAGGGCGAATAATCGATTTTCGGGATCGCACCTGTCCATATTGTCAGAGTAGTGAGACACAGGCGGTCGGCAGAAAGCATATAATCCTCCAACTGAGAGTTTGCCGCAAGTGCGGCCTCAAGTATCGTTTCCCAAAAGATAACCCATCCTATTCAGAGTCGTATTATGAGAGCGACTACGTTGAACCGAGTGTTACAGGTCTTCCATCCCAAGATCATCTTCCGAAACTAATCGCCACTGCCTTTAAAAATTCGCCTTTTGACAAGTCGGATAAGGTTGACTTCATCATGTCACGGCTAGGCCCAGAAGGTAAAGACGCGCATATCCTTGATTATGGTGCATCTTTCGGATACCTGATGGTACAACTGCGTTCGCGTGGTGCGAAGAACCTTCTCGGGCATGAGATTGCTCGACAGCGTGCTCAGTTTGGAGTGGAACACCTTGGAGAGCAGATCCTATCAACGCCCAGTGAAGTTCTCGCTCATCCTCTCTATCCGTTCGATGTCATTCTCACGTCACACGTTCTAGAACATCTGTCACGGATTGGCGAGACCCTCGACTTCTTCGGAAAGGCGCTGAAGCATCCTGGTGGTCAGCTTCTTATCTGGGTCCCTAATGCGAGTCTTCCAGCGCTTGATCGATTCCACAACAGTAGCTGGGCTGCACTGATTGGAGAGCCCCACCAGTTTGCGTTTGACTACGAGTTCTTTTTTTATTCTCTTCCAAGACACGGGTTTCGGATTGTTGAAACGGGAGACCGCTCTGACGCAGAAATAAGACTCTTAGCTGAGGCTATTTGAATGCGAAACTGATCTGGTATGTCTAAAGGACGTGGCGTTAGCAAATGTTGACTCGGATACGCAAAGCCCTGACCGCGATCTTCTGTCGTCAAGTGCTCATAACGGTGGGAAATCTGCTTCTGGTTCCACTCTACCTTGAGCGCTGGTCCCCCATCGTATACGGTGAATGGCTGGCGCTTTTGGCTCTTGCTGGCTATCTGTCCACGCTCGACCTGGGAATGAATATGGCAGTGGCAAACAAGCTGACTCAGACATATTCGCGAGCCGATCTCGGGGACTATACTCGATGGCAGCACTCGGCCATGGCCTTCTATCTGTCTATAGCTTTTGGGGCAAGCGTGCTTTTAGCTATAGCCGTTTGGGGTTTACCCCTGCCAGCCTGGCTGGGGTTGCGGGAGACATCAGAAGGGGAGGCTTCCTGGGTCATTTGGTTGCTTGGCCTTAACGTTCTTTGGGCGATGCCAGTAGGTCTCGTTTCATCTGTGTACAGAGTTACAGGAAACCTAGCAAGGTCCCAATGGATCGGCAACTTACAGCAGTTGATCGGGTTAGGGTTAGTCGCAGTCGTTTTGGTCCTCGGTGGTGGAATGAAATCCCTGGCGATATGGCAACTGGCTCCTCTTCTCTTGGTGGCCCTGTACGTTCTGTGGGACGTGCGGAGGAGGTTACCCACACTGTCTCCGGGTGTTACACGAGCCAGTCTTTCCGTCCTCCGACGACTAGTTAAACCCAGCCTGCTCTTTGGCTTGCTCATCTTGAGCAATGTGATCACACTGCATGGAACGGTGATTGTTTTATCAACGGTGCTGGGAGGACTTGCTGTGGCTATATTCGTTACCTCCCGGACTCTCGTCAATGTCGTCCGACAGATAGTCGGGTCTGTGATCAACAGTTTCTGGCCAGAAATTACCAGCATGGAAGCTCGTGGTGAATGGGAGAGATTGCGCTTAGTCCACCGATTCTTGATGGTGGGGGCGACAGCATTGTGTATCGGGTTTGCCTCAGCCGTTTGGTATGAAGGGATGGAGATTATCACTGTCTGGACTAGAGGGAAGCTTGTCCCTGATCTTATCTTGTTGCGGTTGCTGCTTGTGCTTCTTGTCCTTCAGTCGATTTGGGTTGTCAGTTTGGTGTTCACAGCGGCAGCCAACCGACACGAAAAGCTTTCCTGGTCAAATCTGATTTCTGCTTTGATAGGTGTTGGGATGGCGGCCGTGCTGGTCAAGCCCTTAGGAACCTGGGCCGTGCCTGTGGGTTTAATAGTTGGCGAAGCGGTTGCCTGCTATCACTTTGTGGTTAAAGATACCTGCTTGATGATTGGGGAGCCCTATCGTCCGTTTGCATTGCGCCTCTGGCTCGGGTTCCTAATAGTGGCGGCGATGGCGCTTCTGGCTGGATGGGCCACGCACCATACGATTCCAGGGCCTTATCTTGTACGTTGGTTGGGCGTCGGTGCATTTACCTCGATCGTTTCTGCAGTAGCAGCTTGTGTCATTTGGTTTACTCCTGAAGACCGAGCACAGTTGATGTCAAGACTTCGTCCATTGGTAGTTCTTGGGGGTAGCAGAGCATAGAGGTCTGTCCAAAGGTCACGACGATGAGCAGAAGTTTGAGGGTGGGATATCCGGCCGCGGCCACGCCGATGCACCAAGGGTTTCTTGCAACATTGCCGAGTTATTTCTCATTGTCCTCTCGCCTGGGTGTTATAGCTCTTGCCGCAATTCTTCTAATTTTACCTTTCGGAACGTTCGCCGAAATTTCACCGTCTTTGATTGTGTGGATGACAGCCCTTTTCCTTTTCCTCCTAGCTTTTCACGGGTTCAAGCTGACGAAATTGAAAGGTGAGAATCCCTGGCTGGCCCCAACGTCTCTGCTTTTGGCGTTTTATTTTTTCAAATATGGTTGGGGAACTTTGCTGGTTTATTACTGGGGGCAGTTTCCCTGGCAGGCTTTCCCAGAAATTGGCAGAGCTTTCGAGGCTTATGGTATCCACGACAATCTTCCCATTTCGTGCCAGGTGCTCTTGTTAGGCGGCTTGGGGCTTTATTTGGGAGCAGGATTCTCGGCACGTCGCATTAGCGAATGGTTACCTTCGTTACAGTGGCAAGTCGATTACTCCAAGTTTAATCAAAATTTAACCTTGTACATCTTCTTTGCCCTTTCTCTTTTTGTTTTACTGCAATGGTATTTGCCTCAAGCAATTCGATATATTGCTCTCCTTTTCGGTTGGATTGTCTGGGTACTGATGGTAATTGTTAGTTACCGCTTCTGCCTCTCTACTCAGGCTGATCGGCTGAAATGGCTAATTCTATTGACTGTCATGTACACATCTCTTGTTCCAGTGTTTCTTGTAACGGGTATGCGAGAACACGTTTTTATGCCGGTCCTCTTGATAGTCTTGGGTTACGTACTGGCTCGAGGTCGACTACCTTGGAAGTTTATCATTCTGGCCTCGGCTTTACTGTTCTTTCTCATATCCCCATGGCTGTCCGTTTACAAAATATCCAAATCTTCAGTAGACCTTGATAAACCGTTCTTTGAGCGGCTTGAAGATACCAATGCAAATTTGTCTCTTGTCTCAACACGAGGCCGCCTTGAACTGGCGCTTTATGGGCTTGCGGCGCGAGCTGCGGGAGCTGGAGCAGCATTTGTCCCTGTGTATGCGTCGTATTATCCCGACGTTTATCCATTTGAGTTCGGACAAACCTTTCTAGTGGAATTGCAGACGCTGATTCCGCGGATAGTGTGGCCTGAGAAGCCAAATATCAGCATAGAGCTTAACCGTTACACATCTGCCGTCGGCATGCTTCGAGAATACGACGAATATGACGAATCCGTCACTTCGGCAACATTCGACGCGATTTCAGAATATTACCTTAATTTCGGGACCGCAGGCGTCTTTTTTCTCTCCATGCTGCAGGGCTACTATCTCAGAGTCCTATACGAGTGGTTGGTTAGAAGATCAATTTATGAGATAGGTGGAAGCGTCTACTTGGTGTTGTTCTTTAGCAACCATGACTTTTTCGGTGTTGCCCAAAGTTTCGTCTCGCACACACGTCAGTTGCCCGTGTGGTTATTTATCTTATACCTCATGAGTCGAAGATCGAACAGGTATGAATAAGAAGGTGCACGAATTGATTGGGCAAGTCTGTTGCGTATAACGATTTCCAGCATAGGCCGCTTTCATGCGTTTGACTTGGCAAAACAAATGCAGAGGCATGAATGTCTGGCCCGATTGTACACCGCTTACCCATCGTTCAAGGTAGATCGACCACTCCGGTCTTTAGTCCGTACGTCCCCCTGGTTGTATTCCTTACAATTGCTGGTTCAGCGCCTTGGATGGCACCGAGCGGCCGAGTTATTGAATTGGCCAACAGTGGAGAGTTTCGACCGATGGGTTGCAAAACAAGTAGAGGCCTGTGATGTACTTGTTCATCTTTCCAGTTTCGGTCTCCATACCTTAAGGCAGGCTAAACAGTTTGGGGCACGTATTGTATGTGACCGAGGTTCCTCTCATATCCTTTATCAGGATGAAATTGTAGCTGATGAATACTCCTGCCATGGACTGCAATATCGTCCCATTGATTCCCGAATAGTGGAGAAGGAACTACACGAGTATGCGGAGGCTGATCTGGTTACAGTTCCTTCCACCTTTGCATATCGTTCTTTTGTCGAGAAGGGGGTCACAGCTCAGAAACTTCGCAAGCTCCCTTATGGCGTCGACGTATCCCTATTTCGGCCCCTCCCAAAAGAAGATGATCGCTTCCGTGTATTGTTTGTTGGAGGATACTCCATACAAAAGGGAATTGGTTACCTCTTTGAGGCTGTGCGGACGTTGGCTCAGAAAGGTCTCGTCGATGTATGGTTAGTAGGAAATGCTAGCCAAGAGGCCAAAGAGATTCTTCGCCGAAATGCAGACATATTCACCGATAAAGGATTCCATCCAAGAGCAAAGCTATCATGGTTTTACAGCCAGGCAAGCGTGTTGGTCCTGCCATCAATTCAGGAAGGCTTAGCTTTGGTGCAAGCTCAAGCAATGGCTTGTGGCCTTCCCGTGATTGCCACTCATAACACGGGCGCGGGAGACCTATATACGAACGGTGTCGAGGGGTTCATTGTGCCGATTCGTGACCCAAAGGCGATCCGTTACAGAATCGAATGGATGCTCGATAATCCAGTCAAGCGCCAAGAGATGGGGAACGCTGCCTTGCGGCGAGCGCTGCAACTAAACGGCTGGAACAAGTACGGGGATAGTGCCGTGAGCATATATGCTGAGTTGATGAATAAATAGGCAGGTACCATTCATGAAGGAATCCGCAAGACGAGTCATGTTAGTTGGGAATGGTGAGTTCTTTCAGATCGGTGCTTTCTTCCAGAAGGCTCTCGAAACCATGGGATATGAGTATCAATTTGTGGATGAAGCAAACTATTTTAAGACTGCAGGCAGCTCGCTCTTCCACAGAGGCTTTAGCAGGGTCATAAGAATGGTTGCTAGCTGGACATTCAATCGGGCCCTAAGAATTGCAGCGTCTTCTTTCCAGCCCCAGGTTGTTTTGGTTGTTAAGGGTTCCTATGTACGCCCTGCAGTTTTGGCTGAGATCAAGACTCACTGCCGAGCAGTTTTGGTCAATTATGCCACAGACAATCCCTTTAATTCGGCCAATTCAGCTCGTAATATAGTGGCAGCGATCCCGCTTTATGATCTTTATGTCTCAACCAAGCGGGCAATTATTCCTGATCTTCGCTTTGCGGGAGCTCGTCAGGTCGCATGGATACCTTTCGGCTATGATCCGACGTTGCATTTTCCAGAATCTCCCAGAGATACAGAAGAGGCTAACCGTTGGAGAAGTGATGTTGTTTTCGTCGGTGGATACGATCAAGATCGTCTTCCCTACTTCGCAGCTCTTTGCCGGTTGTCTGACCTGAAGCTTCGCCTCCATGGCTCATATTGGGATCACTGCCCCGAATTAGTTCAGTTCTGGCAAGGACTCGCCCTCGGCCGCGAATATCGGTTGGCTCTTGGTGGTTGCAAGATTGCTCCATGTTTGGTCCGACGTGCTAACCGTGATGGAAACGCTATGCGCACATTTGAGATCCCAGCATGTAAAGCTTTCATGCTCGCCGAACGGACAGAAGAGCATCTGGACCTGTTTGAAGAAGGAAAAGAAATGGCTTGCTTTAGCTCCGCGGAGGAAATGATAGATAAGATCCGTTACTATCTTGTCCACGATGACGAACGGCGGCAGGTTGCCGAAGCGGGCTACCAAAAAGTGACAACCGGCAGGCACACTTACCAAGACCGATTAATTGAAATTTTGCGCGCAGTAGATCTTTAAGCGCCATGATTATTTAATGCAGGACTTCTGATTATGGAGGAGAATAAAAGCGAAAAGTTTGGTGTTGGGGAAGGTCCACCTTTCCGGCTGGCGGTATTGGCCTCCCATCCGATCCAGTATCAAGCACCCCTTTTCCGATCCTTGTCAGTAAGGCCTGATATCGAACTCCACGTCTTTTTCTGCTGTCGATTCGGTCTTGATCGGTATATGGATCCGGGCTTCGAAGTGAGCTTCTCGTGGGACATTCCCTTGATTGATGGCTACCCGCGCACCTTTCTGAACAATCTAAGCCTTGTGCCTAATCCGTCTCACTTCTGGGGGCTAGTTAATCCTGGGATAGTAACCCCAATCCTTAGAGGCGGCTTCGATGCAATTTGGATTCACGGCTGGTCCTTTGCGACTAACTTGATTGCATGGGCCGCTGCGTCAATCACGCGTTTGCCTATTCTCCTGCGCTGCGAGACGAATGGCTTGTCCGAGCCAATTGGACTCAAGGGCGCCTTAAAAAGGTTGATTCTCAGCACATTCTTCAGCAAGGTTGCCGGATTTCTTGCCATCGGCACAAGCAATACGACTTTTTACAAATCATACGGTATTCCTGATAAACGTATCTTTCTTACTCCCTACACAGTGGATAATCTATTTTTCTTCAATCGGGCTCAGGCCTTGCATGATAAAAAACGACTCTTGCGCGAGAAACAGGGTATTCCGCCTGATCTCCCCGTTATCCTCTTTTGTGGAAAATTCCATCACAATAAGAGGCCTTTCGATCTGCTCAAGGCGTACACTCTAATGAATGGTCGGCCGACCGCTTCTCTCGTCTTCGTAGGAGATGGCCCACTTCGTTCCGAGATGGAACATTTTGTGGCGGATAAGCATTTGCGGAATGTTTGTTTCCTCGGGTTCAAGAATCAGCAGGAGATGCCAACATGTTATGCTCTGGCTGATCTTTTGGTCCTGCCTTCCAGTAGTGAGCCATGGGGGCTTGTGCTCAATGAAGCAATGTGCAATGGACTTCCAATTATAGCCTCGGATCGCGTGGGGGCGGTAGCGGACCTAGTCCGCAATGGGGTTAATGGTTACACCTACCCAGTTGGTGACATTGAGGTACTTACTGAACGTATGCAGCAGATTGTTGGTAATGAGGACGCTCGTTTGGAAATGGGAAATCGGTCCCGTGCGATAATCAACCGCTGGGGGATTGAAGAGAGCGTCCAAGGTGTCCTACAGAGCTTTGAATGGATCAGATCATGCTGGAGACAATAGCTGTCTTTCACAAAGGCCAGCTAACCGACACGTTCGCAGCCTTACCCGTTACTGCCGACCATTTATGTTGCTCCTTTCGTCAAGTTTACAGAAGCAGTTCCTTACGAGGACATTTCGAAATTATATATGGAAACTGAATTGTTTGTTTTCAATCAATCTCGGAATCCTTCGGACATCCACTGGTCGAAGCTATTGCTCCTTCTGGTTACTCTCGATATGTTCCTGCTTGTTCTTATAACAATCGGGTGGCTGACCTCATCAGGTTTCATGAGGAGCGGCTCCCTGGTCTGAAACCGGGCTAGGTGGATCTGTGAAACTCCTCCATGTTACCCCCGCGTTTTATCCTGCCTCTGTCTATGGCGGGCCGATTGAATCCGTTTATCAACTCTGTCGTCAATTAGCTAGAAAAGAATGTGAAGTTCGGGTCCTGACAACAGATGCAAATGGGCCAAACAAAGTTTTGGATGTTAATACGGACCAAGAGATGGAACTGGCCGACAACCTGGGCGTCCGGTACTTCCATCGGCATATTCGTCATGACGTTTCGTTCGCGCTCCTCCGTCTGTTACCTGCCTATGTAAGGTGGGCGGAAGTAGTGCATTTGACCGCTGTGTATTCATTCCCGACCATTCCTACTCTTCTGGTATGTAGGGTATTGAGAAAGCCGGTCGTCTGGTCACCACGAGGTGCCTTGCAACGTTGGGAAGGCTCTACCCGAACGATTTCGAAGGCGATATGGGAACAGGTTTGCCGGTTTTCGGCTCCCAAGCGATTAATTCTGCATGTCACTTCGGAAGAAGAAGCGAAGGAAAGCTCGCGACGTTTTCCGGGTGTTAATGCAACCATCATTCCCAACGGCGTGGAGATTCCCTTTGCGATGTCACCTTCCATTTCGAACGGAATACTCCGCCTGCTCTACCTAGGGCGGCTTCATCCAATCAAAGGCATTGAAAACCTCTTGGCAGCCTGTAAGCTCCTCGACAAAAAGTCTGTTATCACTTGGTCTCTCACTCTTGCGGGTGCCGGCGATCATGCCTATACCCAAACGCTTCGAGATAGA
>Ga0066685_10000494_pt1 | contig 13967 bp, 15 predicted proteins | sample GraSoiAngelo_134_FD_62305 | JGI IMG/M metagenome (GOLD analysis project Ga0066685, IMG submission 62305) | Grasslands soil microbial communities from the Angelo Coastal Reserve, California, USA - 14_0929_05_30cm | ecosystem: Environmental > Terrestrial > Soil > Grasslands | place: USA...
AGAGAGACGGGATTTAACATAGTCATTACCTGCGCATACCTGAGGGCAGCCAAAGCTATCTTAAGATAGGTCAGCCATGGCTCCGGTCGGGCGCGATGGTTGTGGGCATGATGGGATGTGAAACGCCGGGCGCACGGAGTTCCTCGAACTGTTGTTTCGCTCGTTCCATTTTCGGCCATACTGTTTCCCTGAAGCCCGTCACGACAAACTCGTCAGGACGATAGGGATCGTTGAGGACTCGAAGACCCTTCAGGGCCAGGTCAAAGTTGGACGGGGCGGTTCTCAGGAAGAAGTCTATGACATCACTTCTGTACCAGTTGCGAAAGCCGAGTTCTGTCTTGTGCCAGCCCCATCGTTCCAGGAGGGGCCTGACCCACTTCTGGTGCTTGAACAAGCGCATTAACCAGTTGTGAGCGAGCCATCTTGGCAAGTCAAAACGCCACTGTCGACCGAGAATCTCGAATTCGGGTCTGTTGATGTGCTCGTAAGCTATCTTGTCGCCGTTTTTCTCATCGATATTGTACCGCACCTTGTCCCGGTCTAACTTCTCCTCATCCGTCAATAGCTGCGGAGTGTAGATTTCGTCTTTTATCGCCATGACCTTGTGCAGGTTCCGGACAACCGTTTTGGTGGCGGGGTAGCCTTTCTCCGGACGGTCAAGTGCATAGACCTCTAGCACCCTGTCGACATACTTCTTTGCGTACGCTAGGTTGTCCCACATGATGAGGTCATAGATGCGTCGCGCGAGGTGTTTGTTTGTTTCGTCGTCCAGTCTCATTTTTTCTACGGTCTCCTCGACCATCCTCTTGTAACTAGCTGCGATCTGCTTGCTTCTCCACCAAGTCCAGAAGGAATGCTCGAGCGTCTTGGTTTTGCGTTCGCGAAGAGTCCGGTAGTCCTCGGTTGACCCGTAGAGCTCGAGGATTTTCTTGTCATTGACGATGTTCTTCAGCTCGACTGTCTCGGGTTCTGCGGCGAGTTTGCGTCCCAGCCGGAAGGCTTCCACGTTCCGGGTTCGCTGGCTGGGGCTGACGGTTTCCATCAGGCTGTCGACTAGGTTCTGCTCGCTGACAGGGATCAGGCCCTTCTGGAACGCAGAGCCCAGCATTATGATGTTCGTAAAGAGCCTATTGCCGAAGTAGAGTTCTGAGATGTCACCGAGTAGCCCGCCGAAGTATTCATCTGAATTTGTGTGCTTGCGAATATTGTCCTCTACGTCCAGGGGATAGTTCATCATCCCGGCGAGCATGGGAATCGTGGGGACTGGCGTAGTGTTGACTACGGCCGTGGTCCGAGTCCGACTGGCATAGAGGAGGCTCCTCTCCGCCTCCAACATGTCCAAGCCGAAGAGAAGGTCCGCCTTGCCATTGGGAACGATGGTGGAGATTTTGGCCTTGCCCTTGGAGTAGAGGACGTGGGCTGAAACGGCTCCGTTGCGTATAGCGAGACCTTTCTTGTCGTTGAACCGGACTTCGTAACCCTCTTTTGTGCCAGCTCTCGCCAGTGTTGATGATAGGACGCCGACGCCCATACCGCCGATTCCGGTGATGAAAATGTTCCAGTTGTCAGAGAAATCGCGCCGTTGCGGCTCAGGCAAGTTCTCTAACGGAATCTTCCGAGCCCTAGACCTAGGTGGCCGTTTTCGTGTCACAATCACCTTTTCAAAAGATGGACACGCCATTATCTTTGTGCAGTACGAATCGGAGACACATACCGACTGGTCTATTCCAATCTTCTCACCATAGTCGGTTGGGACTATGGTAAGGCCTGGGCACCCGGTGCCTTTGGTGCATTCTCGACAGTTCTCGCAGACTTCCTGGGATATGTTGACGAAGGTTTCCCGCCGGATGAAGCCTTGGCTCTCGATAATCCTGTTGCGTTCGGCCCGTTTTCGCTTGTGATAGGTGATCCCGCATTCCTTGTCGGCGATTATGACTTTGACTCCTCTCCTTTCGAAGGCCCGGTCCAGCTCGTCCATGTACTTCTCCCGGTTCGACGGGGGCATTTTCTTCACATAGATCTCGTCTTGGCCCATAGCACGGACAATCGCTTCGATGTCTTGCGGGACTGTCTTGTCTCCCATGATATTGTGGCCTGATTCGGGTGTTGGCTGGTGGCCGGTCATGGCGGTGTTGCGGTTTTCGAGGATGATGTAGAGTATGTCCTGGCCTTCTTTGATCGAGTTGGAGATGGCTGTGATGCCTCTCCAGAAGAACGTCGAGTCGCCCATCAGCGAGTACTGCTTGTTCGTGACAAAGGGGTCCATTCCACCACCGGCGGCACCTCCAAGACCCATTGCGGTGAGGTTGTACATTTCACCGAAGGGTGGGAGGAAGGACATGGAGTAGCAGCCGATGTCGCCGTGGGCGAAAATGTCCTTGTTAGCGGGCTGCTCTCGTAGGCCTTTGACTGCGCTCAAAGTCTCCCGATGTGGACACCCAGCGCAGAAACCTGGAGAACGGGGAGGGACAAGCAGTCCGTAGGCTTTGATCTCGGCGAGAAGGTCGAGCTCCTTGTTGACCCGGGCTTTGTCGATCTTCGCTGCCGGGTCTCCGATATCTAAGAGAAGCTTGCCGATTTTCTCGATGAGTGTTGATGGTGTCAGACCTCCTTCCTCGGGAAAACCGTCGGTTCCATCAAACGCTTTCCCGTAGACCTGGGGAGTGGTTTTGAGTTCTCCCCTCTGCTCCATCTCCTGGACGATCGATTTGACCTGTGACTCGATAATCGGGCTCTTCTCCTCCACGACGACAATGTAGTCAACGTCTCGGGCGAGGTCGCCGACAATCTCGGGTTCAAGTGGATAGCTTATCGCGGGTTTGAGAATTGGAAACTGCTCGTCGACACCCAACTCCCAAAGAGCCTGCTCAAGATAGCTGTAAGAGATGCCCGAGGCGACGAAACCGATGCGATGCTTCTTGTCGTCAGCGTAGAGGATCTTGTTCAGTTTCCTGCTTCTCACGTATTCGTGAACGCGAGGAAATCGGTCCCTGACAATCGCCCTTTCTAGGTCCCATGTGTTGGGTGGGATGCTGACCATTCTCTTGATGTCGACTTTGGAAACGTCTATCGTCACAGGGTTCTTGAAGCTAATCTCGGGGGGCTTGTTCTCGGTTAGTGTAACATTTCCCCCGCCCTCGGCGAGGTAGGTTGTGATGAGATAGCCGACGACGAGGTTTGACGCGATGGAGAGCTTGAGAGCCTCACCGATGAAGTCCTTAGTCTCCTGAGGGGTGCTTGGCTCTATGATGGGCATCTTGAGGTGGACCATTAGCTGGCGACTATCACCCGCAACCTGGGTGCTGGACGCATGGGGGTCGTCCCCACAGACGACGACTGAGCCACCCCTTTTACCGGTGAGCCCGTACTTGTCAGTGTAGTTGATGATGTTAATCGGATCCGCGGCCACGTTTAGGCCGACGCTTTTCATAACGGCGACACCGTTGACGCCGACTTCTAGCGCGCCGTTGAGGGCGGCTGCACCCTGAGACTCGTCGTTGGTCATCTCGCCCCAGAGCCCGTGCTCGCGTAAGATGTCCGCGTTCTCCTCAATAATCGTGAAGACTTCAGCTACTGGTGAGCCGGGGTATCCCGCCATGAGCCCGACAGCGTTCTCTAGGGCGCCTTTGACAATTAGCTCGTTTCCGTTGAATACGTTCTTTCCGGACCCCTGGACAAAACGCTTGTCCGACATTACACCACTCGGGTCTCTACCGTGAATGTATAACTTACGGTATAGAAAAAGGTCCTGTTCAATCCATATACCCCGATATTGGAATCAGAACAAACTCTCCAAGAGATAGCTTAGGGCAGCGATAACCTGATGAAAACCCCCGCGTTCCCAGCCTTCACAGTTCTGCTTCTCTCATTCTCCATGCTTGTCCCCCACGCCGCCGGGGCTACAGCTTCTATCCCCACCGAGGGTGAATCCTGGGACCACTCAACCATAACAATCCAGATTATGCCTGCCTCCGGACAATACTGGTTCAACCCGAGCTTCACCACGGATGTGAGCAAAGCTGTTCAACGCTGGACCGAGTCTATCATCGTATTCACGGACTCGTATGGGTTTCGGTACCTCCGACAGCTGCGATACACTATCTATGTTACGGGCTTCAACCAGACTTTGAACCCTGACATCTCAATCTCCTTCGTTCAGTCAGACCCTAGCTTTGTCGGCGTCACGAAGTTCGTCTATCCAACAGCTGACAATTACTTCCAAACCGTCACTACACAACTTGCCACTTTCGATTCTTCCAACACTCGCCAGCTGACCGATGTTGATATGGAGAACGTGGCGATGCACGAGTTTGGTCACGCCTTGGGCCTGGACCACGCCGTAAGCCCTGTGACGAGCGATAATTTCCTCGAGTTGATGTTCAAGGATTATGGCCAGGCAATCGGCGGCCCCAACAATTTCGTACAAGAGCCCTCGACTCTGGACTTGTACGCTCTTGCGACGATCTACAGCTGGCTCCCAGGAAACGCCCCTGCAACCGGCCTACCCCGCACACTCAGCCTGACCTTGCCTCCTGGAATACCATACTCCGTATCAGTACCCTACTCGGCCCAGATTACGAGTTACAAAGCAACAGTCGACCAGCTGAATCTGCGTGTCCTAGTTCTTGCTATCCTAGTCATAGTACTCTTTGCCTGTGCTGTAGCTCTCGCGATCCGTTCGTCTAGAAGAAAGCCTCCGACACTCCCGACGCCTCAATACCCGACACAACCCAGCATAGAACCGGGTCCGGTCAATACGTTAGCCGAACTTCATCGCAGTTCCGACATCAGACTTTGCATTTCTTTGTCCCCGATGTCAGCTATAGCCTGGTAGAACCATCGGATTGCTTCGTGATTCTTGTCGCGTAAGTCGCTCATATTCCTGACGAAGCTGAGATGTTTAAGTTTCTCGATGACCTGAGCGGGGAGCTCGTAGTGGATGTAACGCATCTTGAAGTCATAGTGAACAGGCTTGTGTCTTATCCGCAACGCCTCTACTAGCGAACCGAGAACAATTGAGCGATAGTAGTCAAGGGCTTCAAGACTATTTTCCCTATTGATCTCCTTCTGGACAAAGTTGTGGAACATGTCGAATCTAGCCTTCAGCAGCTTCGTTCTTTCCTGCAATTTCTCAAGAAATTCTTGCCTGTCAAATGGAGTGGGTTTGGCCGCGTTGGCTTTGTTGAAGTAGAAACGGTTGTTGCCGTGTATCTCGGGCCCTAGAAACTTTTCAGGACTCTCGAGCGTCAGGATGGCAAGATCGAGCACAAGGTATTCGCTTGCATTCTCCAGTTTGTAGAATGCTTGAGAGACTCCGGGCCATGGAGACTGCCGCACTTCGTACTTTTGTTTAATGGAAGAGAGCGACCGAAGGGCCTCCTCCACCGCCACGAAAGCATCGGAGACCCCGGAATTGTCCACCAACAGGTAAGCATCAACATCGGACCATTCATCAACACGGCCAAAGGCCACTGCGCCTCCCTCCCAGAAGGCACGAACGTAATCCAAAGGCTGCAGCCGCTGAACCAGCTCTTGAACAAGAGTATCCCGGTCTAGTGTTGGCCTAGTCAATCATCCTCAGGGTCCCGAGTGTTAGGAGTGTCCGAGAAAATGGTTTTCTCCGTCACGTCGTCAGGCTCAAGAGGTGTTAATCTCTGAGCCAGCCCGGACTAGGCGAGTCTTGGGAAAGGGTCAATACGACTCGTACCCCTAATCATCTAGCTAAGGAAATTGCCCAAAGCCGAGGCCATTCGACCTGTGGATGTCTACTTACTGGACGGTACTTACGAGCTGTTTCGCCACTTCTATGCTCTCCCCTCGCACGTGAATGGAAGGGGGGAGGAGGTTGGGGCAACTCGCGGCGTACTCGGTAGTGTACTGGGTATGCTCGAGTCCGGTGTCACTCATGTCGGCGTGGCGACAGACCATGTCATCGAGTCCTTCCGCAACAACCTCTGGCCCGGCTACAAGACAAGCGAAGGCGTGGACCCAGATCTCCTAGCGCAGTTCCCACTGCTCGAAGAGGCGTTAGAGGCGATGGGCATTGTGGTTTGGCCGATGGTCGAGCTGGAGGCTGACGATGCAATGGCCGGGGCGGCTGTCTCTCTGAGTGCGCTAGCCGACGTCGGACGTGTCTACCTTTGCTCCCCGGACAAGGACCTTGCGCAATGTGTTCGGAATGACCGCGTAGTTCAGCTCGACCGCCGTGCACAACAGCTTCGTAACGAGGCAGGAGTCCTAGACCGGTTCGGGGTCATGCCTGCGTCGATCCCTGACTATCTTGCGCTCGTGGGCGACAGCGCTGATGGATATCCTGGCCTACCGGGTTGGGGGGAACGCTCCACAGCAGCTATTCTCGGCCGTTATGGTCATCTGGAGGCTGTTCCTCCCAACGCAGCCGATTGGCAGGTCAAGGTACGCAGCGCGGAGCGGCTCGCAACAGCCCTCCAAGAGAGCTTCAAACTGGCACTACTCTTTCGCGACCTCGCGACCCTCCGGACAAAGGAGCCCGCGATTGCATCGCCGGACGAAGTTCATTGGCGAGGGGTGACTCCATCTTTTGAAGAAGCGTGTCAGCGTCTGGATGCTGCATATCTGATAGATCGCCTGGCCATCAAGGGTTCAGAATCATAGGTTGGGATTGACCTCTAGAGCCTGTACCTGATGTGAATCAGGATTACTCTCACGATGAGATCAGCACTTACCTATAGAGACCCCTTCCGCTCAGCCATGTCTTTTTGATTCACGGGCCCGTGAGATGATCGGTTCAATCACTTTCGACTTAGCGTCCGCATAGTTCTGGACGTACCGCCACTTCTCGCCCGCCAACTTTCGCTTCTCCTCGGCGTAGAGTTCCCTGTCGCCAGGGTTCTCCCGCAGCCAGTCTCGCAGGATCAGAACCCTCTCTATCTCCTTAACCCAAGCTGTGAAGACGTGAAGATTCAGATTGATGCCGGGGCCTTTGAACAAGCTATGCTCATACCAGTCGGGCTCGCGGACTCTCAACACGTAACCCGCCGCTTCCAACGCTGGAACGTACGACCGCTCATCGGCAGAGTCCGCGACCACGAGGAGAATGTCGATGATCGGCTTGGCGATGAGTCCGGATACTGAAGTAGAGCCGATGTGTTCGATTCGAAGTGCACGTTCGCCCAGGGCGGTTCTGATATGCTCGGCCTCGCATGAGAAGCGTTCAGGCCACGTGGGATCGTACTCGACGAGGCTGATAGGGGCGTCGTGAGGCTTGATTTCGCCGATGGGTGGCCCGTCTTATCTGCTCGTCTGCCAACGGGGTCGATGACTCGTCCGGACTCGGTTGTGACATGGCCTATCTTTACCTCGTTGATGGTGTATCGCGCAAAGAACGTTTTCTCAGCCCATATCGGACAGCTGAGAATGCAGCTGCTCTGTGAGGTTGACCGTGGCGATGGACGGGCGCCAGTTAGGGTCCTTAGGCGAGCCATTGAATCGAAAAGTTTGACCCATCCCTCGATGGAAGAACTTGCGGACCGGCCGTTGCCACCCCACTCGCGCTGATCATCGTGTACTGGACCAAGGAGAAGGAGCCCACAGGACCCGTGATTCCGCTTATGGTAGCGTAACAGTTGAAGAATCGTACGCTGCCGAAGTTGGCAAGCGGCGCAGGCTCGCTGCCGATTTCTACGCTTGTCACCAGCCATTCCGCTGTTGCCCTGAGGGGAGTCGATTGAAAAGTTGAGTTTTCCTTTTCAACGAGCCAGCCCTGCGCAGAGTCCTCGATTGTGTCGATAAACTTGCCCTGTTCCCATCTAATTTCGGCACTCACAGTGTCCCCCGGCTTGGCCTGAACGTCCAAAACGCTGTACCGGATCGCAAAGTTCCACCCGTAGGTAACAATGTATTCCGGAGTGTTGGAGCGGCATACGTAGTCGACTCCCACGCTAGGTTGCGGGGAACTGTTTTCTGCCGAACGACCAATGCTCAGGAGAGTTGTTGCTCGAAGCTCATCCGAGGTGCCCGCACAGTTTAGTACAGGGATCACCCAGCTGGCCCTCACATCCACAACTGAACCTCGAGAGTATTCCGTAGTGTACCCGCTCCAGTATTGGCTTATTCTCCTCTCCTTGACGGGGGAAGTGTTCAGCGGTAGGAACGAGGAAAGCGAACGCTGAAAGGCCAATGGCACGGTGATAACAGATAGGACAATGAGGCTGATCGAGAGTATGCCGATTGCCATATGGTAACCTCGGTGGCTGTGGGGCCGGTAGGGTGAGGTGTAAAACGGGTCAGTCCAAGGCTTTGGAGGAGACGCCTGAGGCTGACTCGATGGAATGGGCGTTGCTGATGGAGTCTGTATGAGAGGACTGCCACACCAAGGACAGAAAGAGGAGACTGTATTGAGCTCCTTCCCACAACTGGAGCAAGAAACCATTCAGTTTCTTGGTTTTATTCTACTTCCCAAAAAATAAGACTTCCTATGGGAGGAGTTTCGATGTGTGGGTGCGGTGTCCTCACCGTGAGGGGACTTCCCAACACAGTCGAGTGTCTTGCTACCAATTTAACTTCCGACTGCTGTAACAACGGGGTTGGGGAGTTATGACGTAAGCTTCGGGGGTTCTTATGAACGGGAAACCGACCATTTACGGAGAAGAAAACCCCTCATCATCTTTTCCAATCAGAGATTCTGGTTAAGGCGGCAAACCCCTAGCCGTCTCGCTCTCTCACAACAGGTGAGGTCGGTGACTGCGCCAAACCTACTTAGTTGCAAACGACTGCTGACAATATATGCGTGGCCCGTCCGTCTAGAAATGCGGGTGAGAACGGTATGACCGCCACGGAGACCGCGCGAATCAGACCCGTTGACGACTTTCGAACTTACAAAATGCCGGCTAGTATGCAGCTCGGCCTCTCACCATTAGAATAAGCAGTCTTCAGCGGGCCCTCTCGTTCTACGAAAAAAACATGAGACTGGAAGTGAAAGGACAGCATCAGGACAATGAGGACGGCCTCGACCGAGTTGGGCTCGGATTCCACGATTCCAAGAGGCCTCTCTTGATTCTCAAGCACCGTCCAAACGCGAAAAACACTCCTCACGATTTCGCCGGGCTGTACCACTATGCCATCCTCGTTCAGGATAGGAAAGCCTAGGATCCGCCTTTCTTGCACTCGGCAACTCGGGTGTTGTTTACGAGGGGTTCGCTGACCATACGGTCTCCGAGTCATTCTACCTACGCGATGAAGAGAGAAACGGGATAGAGATCTATGCTGACCGGCCGAGGGAAATGTGGGGACCGTTCATGGAGTTGATGAAAAGAGGCGGGTCCAGTAATATGCAATGCGTGTTTTCCCTAAACAGGCCTCTCGATATTGAATCTTTGCTGAAGGAGTTGACCAAAGATGAGAGAAACAACCCCGTGTCTTTTCCAAACGGAGCTAGAATTGGCCACATTCACCTCAGGGTAACAAACCTTGAACGATCGGTTAGGTTCTACCATGAAAAGCTCGGCCTAGACATCATCGGCGACCTGCCCAGCGTCGGCGCCGCCTTCCTCTCCGTTGGGGGCTACCATCATCACATAGGAATGAACACTTGGCACAGCCAAGACGGCAAGCCTCACCGGCGAGGCGAAGCAGGGCTGGAGAACTTCACGATCGGCCTCCCAGACCAAGCCTCCATAGACGCGCTCGCTACGCAACTAGGCAGCTCAGTCACCGCCAGAGACCAAGAACGCCTCACAGTGGTTGACCCTGATGGTATCGAGATAGTCATGAGAAAGAGACTGACCTACTAGTCAATCGCGTGCTGCGTTGGGGCCCGTATCTTTTTGCGGGTTCGTCAACCGTCACCCGCAACGACCGAGGGCACTACTGCCTAAAGATAGGTAATTGGCTGTTGACGAACATTATGGCGAAGAGGAAAATCCCGAGGAAGAGCACAAGGAGCACGATGAGATAGGCCACGTCATGATTCGACTTTTTCTTGATTTGTCTCTGGTCAAGCAACGATGTTCTCCAATTGCTTCTGGTATCCGGACATAATAGTGCTACTCAACCAAAGTCTGGGGAGCAAGGTCACAACCGCTCTCGCTACTCTTCACCATTTGAAACGGGGAGAACCGTGCTTCAGACGCACCTTGTATGAAGGCTGTCAAAATCGCTTCCGATAATTTTGGCCGGAGCTTTGCCCTAGCAGTTTCTATGGCTACCAGCTCCGTGTTTGGCGAGTGGAGTGTTTCCGGGGAGAATCTCACGCGGTTGGGCGTCGAACTATCGGAGGTTCTCGGGATGAAGCCCGTGCACATACCACACCCGAGTCGTCGCACCATCAGCATCAACCAGTTTGGTCTGCAGTGTCTTCTCTCCTGAGTGATCCACCCAGTGCGACAATGCCTCCTCCAAGTCTGCCTGTTGCACATCGGGGAACGCCGTTGCAAGCTCGGAGAAGGTCAACTCGGCTGTGGGATTGAAGTATGGCTCGCTGAACTTCTCCTCAAACAACTCCACCAGCCGCTCCATCGGCAAGAGCCGCTCTATCCGAGAAGGCCTCTTGTGGCCATGAACGATCCTCAAACAACCCGCTTCCTAAAAATTTGCTGACAGTGTATCGAGCTGTGACGGAAAATATTACGATTCTGGTACCGACGGCCGAGAACACATGTCCGTAAAGCGGACTCTGCCATGTGACCGAATCATATTTCAACCAGCACGCCTAATCAATGACCGGTCGACATCTTCCAATGCCCTCTCCTCAAAAGAGTCGAGCCATTCAGAGGATGCGTAGACGAACACATCGAGGAAGAAATCTAATCCTTAGTGCACTTGTCCTCATAATCCTCGTAGGGGTATCCTACTACGTCTATTCTACAACAACGCAACCCGCGACCCTCGCGACAGACTTGACTAGTTGCCCAACATTTACTACGCCGGGTGGAGGGCCTGCGACAGGAGACATGTACGCCAAGCTCAACACGGCTCAGGGGTTGATAGAGGTCCGGCTCTTCGCTAGCGCAGCTCCCAAGACCGTTACTAATTTCGTGAACCTTGCGCAGTCAGGCTTCTACAACAACCTCGTCTGGCACAGGATTGTCCAAGGTTTTGTGATCCAAACTGGCGATCCGGTTTCGAAGAGTGGGGCTAACAGGTCCTTATGGGGACAGTGCGGGTCATCTCAAACAGTTCCCCTCGAGATTGACAGCTCTCTTCACAACTCCGTGGGCTACCTAGGGATGGCCCGTACCTCGGACCCGAACAGTGGGACTTCCCAGTTTTACATCAACCTAGCCGACAACACGTCATCATTGGATGGAAAGTACACCGTGTTCGGCCAGGTAATCAGCGGTGTGGACGCTGCCTTTGCGATAGCGAACACTCCAGTCAACGGCCAAAGCCAGCCAATCAACGCAGTGTTTCTCACAAGCGTAACAATCTCCACTAGTCCGTGACCTGCAAATTCAGGACTTGAACAGCTCCACCTGCACGAGACATTGTCAGGTGATCCTACATTCGGCATGACGGAGAAATTGCAATAGCGTTAAGGTCGACCACTGTCTCGCCGCGGACGATCGTCCAACTCGCAACGGTATTAGACGATGCTCCCCGCATATCCCACACATTCATTCCCGAGGGCAGTCAAGGCGGTTTCACGTCGCTCGACATCAGCTCGGCCGGCCTGGCCGTGTCGAAGAGGCTTTGCATAGGAAGCGGAGTAATCCGGATTCTTGAGCACGATCCTGACACTCTTGCGAGCCGCCTGCTGACCCTCCAAGAGCTGTCCGACAACCGTTTCATACTCGGCATAGGAACAGGCCGCCCAACTAATAATCCAAAACAGACAATTCAATCAATGCTCGCCCATCTCCACTCTACCAAGCAGAGTTTCGAGAAGTATGCCCAAGGCTCTGGCTTGAGGATGCCTGAGACGTTCATCGCAACGCTACGCAAAGGAATAGCAAAAGCTGTCAACGGCCATTCGGACGGAATCCTTCTCAACTTCTGTCCACCCGAACATGCGCGCCAACTAGTCAAATCCCTAGGCGGTGCGACCAAACGTCCGACTGTCTCGTGTTATCTGAAAATATTCTATTCAAGAGACGACACCACTGCGAGGCGAATGCTAGTCGAGGAATTTGCTCGATACGACCGGATTCCAAGCTATCACAAAATGTTCGCGTCAGTGGGAGTCGCGCGGGAGATAGCCAACGCGAACGCTGCATTGGCCTCCAATGAAAGCGTCCACCTAGAGAAATTGCTAGAGATTTCCCTCCCGAACCCGACGAAGGAAGAGCTTGCCAGCTACGTCGAGACGTTCAGGGATGCAGGGGTCGACCTTCCCTGTCTGTATCCGTACTTCGAGTCCACCGAGCATGAGGCTTTCAAAGTGAGCAAGGTCGAAGAAATAGTTCGACTCTGATCACGGTACGTGTCGGGGAAAAATCCAGGATTAGTCTGCTCTTCCGCTTCTGTCCGGAGCCTGCTCCCTGCACGTTGTGCAGGTCATGTATCCCAACGTGTCCCTGCGGAACTTTCGCTCCGCCCCACAATTGTTACAATAGCGCGCCACCATGATCGGAGCGTTGTCCGCAACGACCGAGGAGCGCACAAGCTCTTCAGACCGGCCGATTTGCCGAGGCGTAAGGGTGGAAACTGGCTTTGACAGACGTTGTAATTGGTCCTTGGAATACTTCAGCTTCGGCAACCTAGGAGCCCATCCCTGAAAACAGCTCGCCCCGGATATAGGCTAGCAGGTCGCTGGTCCACTCGACCGATTGTGACAATTGGCGAATTTCACCAGGCCTAGTTTTCAGAGGTTACCCAGGCCGTCCGGCCCTCTTAGCTCAGCGATCAGGAATTCCGCTCGAAGAAAGCCTCAAACCTCGCCCGGGTGAAACTAATCTCCGGACCGTGTTCCTTTCGAATCGACCAGAACAAGCCCTGAATCACAATCTGTCAGCGACTATTTACGGTCACCTTGATGGTCTGAACGAAAATGCTAACGACTCCACTCTGCCAAAATCCTGGACTGGCCCATATCACGCCCTGTCAGCCTGAAATCGCCGGTTCTCCACGCCAGACACAAAACGACCGCTGAGAATTTGACTGGGTACGGACGCGGCCACTTGAGACACAAAACAGGCCAGTTCCGGAGGGACTCGAAGGTAAACCTCGAGGCTCTCACTGGCGACTGAACAAAAACCGTGGAGAAAGTTCAAACATTCTTTTGTAGGCCCGGGGGCGGATTACTTCTCGCCCGTGAGCCCGAACGATCTGTTCGAACCGAGTCAATAGTGTGTTTTTTGGGGGCGGCGTCCCGGCCGTAACCCACCTTCTGTTCAGAGCAGCATCCGTCTAATCAGAGTACCCGCGCCTTCGGGCGGAGCTCATCGGCGTCTACATCTCCTTTCACAGCACAGCGGGAGCCCGTTTCATCCTACACAGCCACCATCCTCAGACTCACATCCTCATCGTACCATCGGCAGCAGCAAGGTTTCGTTTCTGCGCCCCCGCGCCCAGTCTCCCAGGCACGCAACAACACGCTATGCCTCCGCCAAGTGGGTGGAGTTTCCTCGAGACACCGGGAGTGTCCCGTAACTGCTCACCGGCTCACCGCCTCTCCCAAAACACAAACCCGGCAGAACATACCCTATGCTTGAAGGAACACTGTGCAGAGTAGCAGTTTGCACACGGGACTTCAACTGATATCGCTCCGAGCGTGGACCCCACCAGGGCCCAACACCTTGGGCGATTGGGGGCCGCGGGCTGAACGTCTCGGCCGAAGCCTCGACGCGTACACCCCGGCTCCATCAACCCCATCTTCTTTGGGAGCCCTCGTCCAGCCCGAAAACGCTGTCGCCAGCGCTCCAAGTGGGCCGGAACGGTTGCCTATTTTCGGGAGGGGTTTCGGGCTTAGATGCTTTCAGCCCTTATCCCCGACAGCGTGGCTGCCCGGCAGTGCCCTGTCGAACAACCGGTAAACTAGAGGCTGCGATACC
>Ga0066685_10000504_pt1 | contig 13887 bp, 11 predicted proteins | sample GraSoiAngelo_134_FD_62305 | JGI IMG/M metagenome (GOLD analysis project Ga0066685, IMG submission 62305) | Grasslands soil microbial communities from the Angelo Coastal Reserve, California, USA - 14_0929_05_30cm | ecosystem: Environmental > Terrestrial > Soil > Grasslands | place: USA...
CCCCGCGCCACTATGAATCCCAACAAGGGTGGCTCCCTACCATAGCGCCCCATCACCCCCGCCCCCCTTGCCGCGCTCACTAGTCCAGAGGCCTCAGCGGTAGGCGTATTCGTAGTAGCCGTACTCCGGTGTGATTTCAGCGTGCACGTTGGTGAGGACCACACCCAGCACATGGGCATGCGCATGGTCGAGGAGAAACTTGGCCCGCTTGAGCGCGTTCCTCCCGATCCGGCCGACCTGATAGACCAGGACGGTTCCATCCACCTGGGAGCTGACCGTCACGGCATCGGTAACCGGGAGAATAGGGGGGCTATCAATGAGCACCACGTCGTATTCTTCCTGCATTTCGGGGACCAGTTTGGCGATCTTAGCCAGGCTCATGGAGTCACCGGCGCCTCCAGTATCGGCCCCACTGGTCAGCACATTGAGATTGTCCATGCCTGGGGTGTTGATGACGCGATCAACTCCCAGTGTGCCGAGCATGAGGTCTGTGACCGTCCGCACCGACTCTCTCCAGGGGATCTTTCCTCCGAGGGCTTCCAGCAGTCCGGGTTTACGTTCAATACCGAACCGCTTATGGATGACCGGCCTCCGCAAGTCGGCGTCCACCAGCAAGACTCGTTGGCCTTCCTGAGCCAGCGTGATCGCCAGGTTGGTCACGGTGGTGGTTTTTCCCTCGCCCAGGCCGGCGCTGGTAAACAGAATGGACTTCACTTTCCGATCCATGCTGGTGAACTGGATGTTTGTCCGCATGGATCGGAAACTCTCAGCCAGCACAGACTTGGGATCGACCAGGCAGGCGAGCTTCGCCAAGGTCAGAATCGTCTCCTGATCGGTCTTCGGTGGGAGCAACTTGGTCGCGGTTCCCAGCATCTCTTTTTCGTCAAACCGGGGGATAACGCCCAAGACCGGAACCTTCAGAAACTCCTCGACTCCCTCGATCGTGCCGATGGAGGTGTCGAACGATTCCCGCGCGAAGGCCAAGACGATTCCCAGAAAGACTCCCATCACGGTTCCCACCACCATGTTCAGCCTATTGTTCGGCGCGTTGACTGGTCCAGCGGGAGCCACCGCCGGCGCGATGATCGTCACCTCTTCGATCTGTTCCGCGCTCTTGATGAGGAGCTCCTGATGCTTGACCTTCAGCGTCGCATAGAGGTCTGAGTTGATCTTGACATCTCGGTCAAGTCGTGCCAGCTCAATCGCGGCTTTGGGAAAGTTGAGATAGCGTGCCCGATACTGGTCGATCTGCTCCTTGAGTGCGGCTTCCCGATCGTTCAAATTCTTGATTTTGAACTCCAATTCACGGGCCATCTCGGTTTTCACATTCCTGATCTTCTGATCCAGCTCCTTCACCTGAGGGTGTTCAGGGGTGTAATAGATCAGCAGAGTCGCCCGCTCCTGCAGCAGGTTGCTCAACTTGCCGTTCAGGATGGCCAGCAAGGCAGAGGGGTCTTCTGTGAAGATCCGCTCATCCGGCTTCTTCTCCATGGTCTCCTGCCTCTTCAGCACGCCGATCTGTTTGAACGCTTCATCCTTCAGCCTGAGGACTTTATTATAGTCTTCTTCCAACTTGGTGAATAGGTCCAGCGCCGCCTTGGCCTCTTCGGTCAAGAAGACCTGTCCTCTACGCTCCTTGAAACTTCGCAGAGCCTCCTCCGCCTCGTTCAGCATCCTCTCCCGCAAGGCCACCTGCTCCTCCACAAAACGGCGGGAGTCTGTCACCATCCGGTTGCGGGCCTTGATGTTTTCGGACCGATACACCTGGGCCACGGTGTTCGCGATCCGTTCAGCCCGCTCGGGAGCCTCGGCGCTTGCGGTGACTTTGATGATAGTCGTGTCGTTCTCCCGAGCGGTTTTGACTTGTCCCTGCAAGGCGTAAATCGTATTCAGGTACGGTGCTGAACGACGTGTTTCCAGCGACACGTCCTCCGGGAACATATGCAGCTCCCGCGCGACTTCCTCAATGATCGGGAAGCTTCTGATCACTTCCGCTTGGGTGCCTAGATCGTTACTGCCCGAGTATGACAATGACTCAAGCAACAGAGACGCGACGGAGCTTGTCCGGTCATACTTGACCCTGGCTGAAGCCTCGTAGAAAGGGGTTGGTTGCACAAACTGAGTCACGGCAAAAGTGAATGCAACCACCAATGCCGTGGTCAGGAGAATCGGGTACTTGCGTTTTTTGAGGATCAACCAGTAATCGAGGATGTTCAGTTCATTCATGACGAGGACCTGCCGCCGATCATTTGAGCAAAGGTGTTCCCGTGAAGATCGTGATGAGGAAGGCCGAGTAGACTGGCGCCAAGGCGACCGTGATGATCGGGAGGAGCTTCTTCCCTGCCTCCGCTGCGTCGCCCAAGCGTTCTCTCGGCACGAACACCACGTCATTCTCTTCCAGAGCCAGATTACGGCTGAAATCTCCATAGGTGAGGAGACGGGCCAGGTCGGCGGTGAGGACCTCCGGTCGGTCAAGATTGCCGCGGATGACTCGGATTTCATCCAAGAGGGCGGTCTCGTTATAGTTGTCGGCCTGCGCCACAGCCTGCAAGACCGTCATGTGTCGGGACATGGGGTGCATGCCCGGTTTCTTCACGTCGCCGAACACAAAGATCCGTTTTACCTTGGCCGCTTTCTTTTTGAGCTGGAGGTCGACGCGGGGCTGACGTATGAACGGCCCCACTTTCTGCCGAATACGCTCTTCCGCTTGGGCAACGGTCAGCCCGCGCACCTCCACATCCACAAAGGACAGGGTCGCCACGCCCGTTTCACGGACAAGGCCAGCCAGTTTGTCTTCTCCGGCTCCTCGCCGAATCACGACCTCCAGCGTATCCCCTGTCTCGATCACCGCGTCCGGGCTGAGTACGGTTTCGTCAGCATACACATCCCCTTTGGGAAGGGGGGCGATAGGAGTGCCCGGCGGAGCGATTGCGGAAGGAGGCAGGTTGGACTGGGCAGGATTTCGACAGCCTAGTGGTCCGATGCCGGTCGAGATTGCCAAGACCAGGCAGAGGAGTCGGCCAAGTTCGCGCTTGATGCTCATGAATCCTTCCAGCCGTTCACGCGACGTCTACTGGTTTTACCACTTCCACAATATGCGTTTGGGTGGTCTGGCTGAGATCTATGGGCTTTGATGCAGCGGGCATGGTCTGGTCAGTTGTCTGGCTGACCCGCACGATCGGCCGTAGCGGATGCCGAGGATTGAGCTGAGTCACGATACCGACTTCTCCGGTGTTGAGGCGGACCCTCGTGCCGATCGGAAAGACCGAGAGCTGTTCCACCAGCGCCTTGATCAGCTTATGCGAAAACGCATTCTTCTGGACCACCAGCAACTCTCGCACCGCCTCGTGCGGCAGCATCCGCTGACAGGATGGTCTCGGACGCACCAATGCGTCAAACACATCTACGATCCCGATGATCTGGGCATACTCATGGACCTCGGTCTCCTTGAGCTTGTTGGGATACCCCTGTGCCTGCCATCGCTCATGTTCCTGCCTCACGACCTGGGCCAGCCAGGCATAGCTGCTCCCCAGTTGACTCAGGACCTGGAATCCCAGCTCTGGGTGCTGCTCAATGCACTCGTTGTCTTCCTGGCTCAGCCTGTCAGGATTGATCACGAGCGACTCTGGCACCAAGAACATGCCAACATCATGGACAAGACCAGCCAGGGCCAGATGACCCAATTCCTCCGACTGATACCCGAGCCCTATTCCGAGCTTGGTGGCCAAGATCGCAACATTGACCTGGTGCGTGATGAGCTGGAAGTCAGCGGCACCGGCGAGCGCGCGCGTGATGAGGCGATCGTTGTATTGCAACGACTCGACGATCCCGGTGGCAATCCTGGCCAGAACCTCCAATCGAATCGGCTCGTGGCGTCGCACTGACCCTGCGAGGCCAGACAGCTCCTCCTCAGCCAAGCAGTACCAGTCGCTTGACTGGAATGAACCCGAACCGGCCGTCTCGACCGGGCCAGGCATGGGGGAAATTTTCCCCTGTTCCCTGATGATCTCGCTCAGGCGGGCCATTGCTCTTCTCTGGCATCAGTTTGGAGGGGCCTCTGCCGGTGGGACCGAGGACATCGTTCGTTCCGCGAGCCTGCTCGATCCGTCATGGTCGGCCGTTTCCCTCCAATTCTTGATCATTGTCTTTATTGTTCTGAGCATGTTCCGGCTTTCTCAATTCCCGCTCTAAGACGGCCCGGATAAACCCGCTCGTCGTGTAGCCCTGGAGTTTGAGCTTGTCCAGCTTGAGCTTGAGATCCAAGGGCAGCTGAATGACGATGCGCGTAAATCTGGCCATAATGTGTTCTTTCCCCCCGCAGGTGCTGGCTTGCAGCGGATTATGCAATCAAACGCATGCAGAAGATATGCCATGCTATACCGACCTGCATCGTGTTGAATATCTACGTTGTTTTCACAACTATGCGGGAAACTTCGGGAACAAATTTTGCCAGGTCTGCTCATTTGCTGTCGCCGGTCGCGTCGCTGGCCGCAGAGGGGCTCCACAGACTGCAGGCCCTGGGTTATGGTCCCCTCCACTGGCTCCAGAAGCGAGCCAGGTTCAGGCGTTCGGAGACCAACAGGGACGGGCTGACTCGAACAGGGCGTGGCAAGCTGTCCCGAGCCGTCCGGATTTCGAAGCCCGCCGCCGACAACTTGGCGATGACCTGGATCGCACCCTGCCTGTCTGTTCGCCAGAGACGCACTCCTTTTTTCTCGTAGGCCGCGAGAACAGCGGTCGCCGGATGCCCGTAGGGGTTGCGGCTCCCCACGGAGATGACGGCTACTTCCGCTCCCATGTGTTCGATCCAACGGAGATCCAGCGAACCGCGCGCTCCGTGGTGGGGGACTTTCAGCACTCTCACCCGGGCGGTTCTGTCGGTCTTGCTGAGGCGTGCGATGGCGTCGGCTTCGATGTCCGCGGTGAACAAGAACGAGTGCGGGCCGCAGTCCAGGCGCGTGACGATCGAGAGATTGTTGAGAAGGCTGCCACTTCTCACGTGCTGGGCGAACGAGTCCTTTATGTCGTGGCGAGCAGGTGGGTTCAGTATTCTCAGCCGACAGGGCCCGGAGTCGAAGACCGCCTGTCCCTCTCCTGCCGTGCGCTCTCTCAGTCCTCGCTCCTGCAATGTCACCCGTAACCGTTCGTAGAACGGCTCATCCCTGGCGATCCCATTGCCCCAATACTGGCCGATCTCGAATGAACGCAAGATCCACGGCAACCCACCGACATGGTCGAGCTGCGGATGCGTGCCGATCACGTGATCAAGTCGCCTGATTCCACGATCCCAAAGGTACGGCCCGACGACGGTTCGTCCCATATCCAGCGTGTCGTAAGCAGCGCCTGCATCGATCAGCACCGTCTGGCCGTCTGGGAGCTCAAGGACGCTGGCATCGCCCTGTCCCACGTCCAGGAAGGTGACCCGCAGGATCTCGCCATCCGACAGGCTGCGGGGCGACCAGCTCCACCAGCCGAGCAGCAGCGCGGCGCTGAGCGCGGCTCCCCGCCTCAGCGTCGGGGTTCCCCACCGCCGGCCGGCTAGATACAGCAGTGCATAGAAGCTCGCGATGCCGGGGATGGCGGGCGATGCGATGTGCCACTCGGCCCCTGGCACATGCGCCAGGAGCCTCATGGAGCTGGCGAACCAATCCAACATGGCTTGGTGAAGCTGGCTGGCAGGCAAGGAATCCCCGCCGAACAGCAGCAGCCAAATGGCTGACCCCAGGCCCATTGGGACGAGCACAAACCCTGCCAGCGGTATCATCACGAGGTTGGTGACGAGTCCCAGCCAGGCGATCTGGTTGAAGTAGTAGGCGACCAGCGGAATCGTGACGAGAGTCACTCCGCCGGTCATCCAGACGTATCGGGACAGCCATCGTCCCGCTGCCCAGCTTGTCGGGTCAGGAATGGACGGGCCGTTCTGATCGTCATCGCTCCTCCAGCGGAGGACCAGCGCGATGGCAAGCACCGAGACATAAGAAAGCTGGAACGAAATATCGAACAGGGCGCGGGGATCATGGATCAGGATGAGCAAGGCGGCAGCGGCTAAGATCGGAAGCAGATGTTTGGCTCGTCCCAGCCAGACCGCGAGCAGAAACAACAAAATCATCACAAGTGATCGAACGGTCGCGACTTCCGCTCCCGCGAGCACCGCGTAGAACGTGACCGGAGCGATCGTCACCAACGCAGCCAATCGAGTCGGCGTGATCCATCGTGAGAGCGCTTCGAACCAAGACACGGGGAGGCATCGGCACGTCGCTCTGATCAGGAAGAACGAGAGGAACGCGATCAAGCCCAGATGCGATCCTGAAATGGACAGGATATGGACCGTGCCGGCTGCCATGAAGGTGTCCCGTGTCTCAGGGCTCAGGTACCCGCGTTCTCCGATGATCAGGCTGAGGTAGAGACCAAGCGCTGCTCGCTCCAAGGTGGCGACGGCAGCCTGACGGATGCGTTCCCGCCACTCGTCGATGAGGCGCCAGGGTGCCCAGCGTAAGCGGGTGAAGCCCGAACTCAGCAGAGTGACCTCGCCTGGGCCTGACACGGAGGCAACGGCGTCAATCCCCTGTCGCTCCAGGTAGGAAGCGTAATCGAATCCTCCGGGATTTACGGTTCCGGCTGGCGCGCGGACCCTCGTCGTGAATTGCACCTGATCGCCCTCTCCGAACGTACGATCGGGTCCTCGCCAGGTTACGCGGAGACGCCCTTCGGCCGATTGCGCATCCTCTCCTTGCCCGAGTCGCGACACCGAGACAACCAACACCGTGCGCCCCGGCGCGTGCCGGGCCGGTTCTACGATCGTCCCGACAACCCTGATTGGATCAAGCCCGGCTCGTTCGAGGAGGCGTGTATTGGTCGAGGTCCAGGTGAACAGGGTCCAGTACAGCAGGCCCGCCATGAGACTGCCGTACAGGAGCATGCTGCGGTTGGTTGTGAGCCGTTGTCGCCGTTCGAGGTAGGTCAGCACGATTCCGACGAGGGTCAGCAGGAGGAGGATCGTGACGGGAACGTAGGGAAGATAGGAGCCGAACGCCAGTCCCGCAAGGAAACAGGCGGTCAAAGGCAGGAACAACGGATCTTACCCGAGACGCGCACGGACTATCCCGGCCAGCTCGTCGGCCACTGACCGGATCAGCGATTCCTGTTCCCCCTCAACCATGATCCGAAGCAGCGGTTCCGTGCCGGAGTATCGGACCAGCACGCGGCCAGTGCCGTTCAACCTGGCTTCTCCGGCTCGAATGGCTCGCTGAACCTCCGGCAGTCCTGAAAGGTCGGGCTTTTCCTTCACCTGAACATTGAGGAGAATTTGCGGCACCGCCTTCATACACTTGGCCAGGTCGGATAAGGGGCGACTGGTCCGTTTCATCAGCGACAAGACCTGGAGCCCTGAAATGAGCCCATCACCCGTCGTGTTATAGTCGAGGAAAATGAAGTGCCCTGACTGCTCGCCGCCGAAGTTGTAGCCATCTGCGAGCATCCGCTCCAGTAAATAGCGATCGCCGACGGGCGTTCGCACCAGCGTGATGCCAGCTTTCCCAAGGGCCAATTCGAGGCCGAAATTGCTCATGACGGTCCCGACGACGGTGTCCCGCTTCAAGTGCCCCCGCGTCTGGAGATCAAGGGCAAGCGCGGCCAGGATGTGGTCGCCATGCACGATGGCTCCCTGCTCGCAGACGAACACCGCTCGATCGGCATCTCCGTCCTGGGCCAATCCCACATCGGCTTTGTGCGTTCGCACTGCCTCCTGGAGTCGTTCCGGGTGCACGGCGCCGCAGGCGGCGTTGATATTCATCCCGTCCGGTTTATTGCCGATCACCTCGACGGTCGCCCCCAGCTCCCGCAACACCGTCGGAGACACTTTGTAGGCGGCGCCGTTGGCGCAATCCACGACTACCTTCAGACCTTGAAAGTCCATCTCCCTGGGCAACGATCGCTTGACGAACTCGATGTACCGCCCTTCCGCGTCGTCGATCCGGAAGGCCTTCCCCACCGCGTCTGCAGTCGGGCGCAGATGCTCGATTTCGCCGGAAACGATCAGCGACTCCATCCGCGCTTCCATTTCGTCAGGAAGCTTGAACCCGTCGCTCGAAAAAAACTTGATCCCGTTATCCTGGTAGGGATTATGCGAGGCCGAGATGACGACTCCCGCATCTGCTCGGAGACTCCTGGTCATAAACGCAATCGCGGGAGTCGGCATGGGCCCGACCAAAAGCACATCCACGCCCATCGAGCAGATGCCGGACGTCAGCGCCGATTCCAGCATATAGCCGGACAGTCGAGTGTCTTTCCCGATGACGATTTGATGGCGTCCTGTCCGTCGGAGGAAGAGATAGGCGGCAGCCCGTCCAAGCTTCATCGCCGTCTCGCTGGTCATCGGTTCCAGGTTGGCGACACCCCGGACGCCGTCTGTGCCGAACAGCTTACGCATTCACTTTTCTCCGTGATCCGTCATGAGTGATGAGTGATCGATTCCTCTCACGGATCACGCATGACGCATCATGCGTGACGGATCGCTTCGACCATCCTCACCACGTCCCGCATGGGCCCCACATCGTGCACCCGGACGATCCGGGCTCCACGCAGAACAGCCACCACCACCGCCACCGCCGTCCCCATCAGCCTGTCGCCGACCTGCCGGTCCAGCACCTGCCCGATAAAGGCTTTTCTCGAAACCCCTACCACCATCGGGCGGCCCAAGGCCGAGAGTTGGTCGAGCTGCATCAGCAGCGTCAGGTTATGGGTCACATTTTTGCCGAACCCGAACCCAGGGTCAAGCAGGATCTGTTCCGGATCGATTCCGACATCCTCGGCAGTCTTCATTCGCTCAATGAAGAACTGCCGGACTTCAGCGACGACATCGCGGTACTGCGGGTCGCGTTGCATGCTCTTCGGGGTGCCCTGCATGTGCATCAGGACGAGGCCGGCGCCTGCCTTGGCAACGACCTGCCCCATCAAGGGATCGAACCGAAGCGCGCTGATGTCGTTCACGATAGCGGCGCCGGCGTCAAGCGCTCGTTGGGCCACGCCGGCCTTCGTCGTGTCAACCGACACGGGAATGGAGACTTGACGACAGACTGCTGTGATCACCGGTAGCAACCGGCGGATTTCTTCTTCCTCTTCTACCGGATCAGACCCAGGCCGTGATGATTCAGCCCCGATGTCGATGAGATCGGCTCCCTGCTCGATCATGGCCAAGGCGTGCTCGACCGCAGCTTCCGGCTCGTCATACCGGCCCCCGTCCGAAAACGAATCGGGTGTCACGTTGAGGACTCCCATGAGCAAGACGCCGGAATTGAGCGGGATCGGTTGTCCTCTTGCTCTCAGGATCTCTGAGCCTGGGACGGTGTTGAGATTCGGCATGGAAGGCTCACCTCAGCCCCGCTGGGGCCGATCACGGGAGGTTCGGAGGATGCGGGTATGCGAAAAAGAAGAAAATCCTTCGCTCGTGACGGACCCAACGGCTGACACTCTGTCTCCATACCGGGTAGAGAGAAGCGGACCGTCGCGATATGCGGCGACCCAGATTAGACGGGCACGGTTTGGGGAACCGATCCTTGCTGAATGATTTTGTCGATCTCAAGCGCATCCAGCACTTCTCTTTCCAAGAGCGCCTCAGCCAGTGCTCGAAGGGTGCCTATGTGTTCGGTGAGCATCCGTTTCGCGCGTTCGTAGTTCTCGGTCACCAACCGTTTGATCTCGTCGTCGATCTCGAGGGCCACCTGTTCGCTGAAGTCTCGGCGCGTTGCGATTTCGCGTCCGAGGAAAATTTCTTCATCTTTTTTCCCGAAGGTCAGGGGGCCCATCCGCTCGCTCATCCCCCACTCACAGACCATTTTGCGAGCCAGATCCGTGGCGCGTTCGAGGTCGTTCCCGGCGCCTGTCGTGATGTGTTTGAGGACCAGCTCTTCCGCGACCCGTCCGCCCATGAGAATCGCCAGGGTGTTGTACAGGAACTCCTTGGAAAAATTATGCCGGTCGTCGGTCGGAAGCTGCATGGTTACTCCCAACGCGCGGCCTCGCGGGATGATCGTCACTTTGTGGACCGGATCAGCGCCGGGAAGCAGTTTGGCCATCAGGGCGTGCCCAGCCTCATGGTAGGCGGTGGTCCGCTTTTCTTCGTCGCTCAGGATCATGCTCTTGCGCTCTGCTCCCATCAGCACCTTATCCTTCGCGGTTTCAAAGTCCACCAGCTCGACTTCCTTCTTGTTCTGTCTGGCGGCCCACAGGGCCGCCTCGTTGACCAGGTTCTCGAGGTCTGCGCCAGAAAACCCGGGCGTTCCGCGCGCGATCTTCTCGAGTTCAACATCGGGAGCACTAGGCACCTTCTTCGTATGTACTTTGAGAATTTCGGCGCGGCCCCTCAAGTCAGGCCGATTGACTACAATCTGCCGATCGAATCGTCCGGGGCGCAGGAGGGCTGGGTCAAGCACGTCCGGCCTGTTGGTCGCGGCGATCAGAATGACTCCCTCCGTCGTGTCAAACCCGTCCATTTCGACGAGGAGCTGGTTCAGCGTCTGTTCACGCTCGTCGTGACCGCCGCCGAGCCCTGCTCCACGCAACCGGCCCACTGCGTCGATCTCGTCGATGAAGATGATGCACGGCGCATGCTTCTTGCCCTGCTCAAAGAGATCTCTCACACGCGAGGCTCCGACCCCGACGAACATTTCGACGAAGTCCGACCCGCTGATGCTGAAGAACGGAACCCCTGCTTCTCCCGCGATGGCCTTGGCCAGCAGCGTTTTTCCCGTGCCGGGTGGGCCCATGATCAGAACGCCCTTGGGGATCCGACCGCCCAGCTTCTGAAACCTGCGGGGATCCTTGAGGAATTCGATGATCTCCACGACCTCTTCTTTCGCCTCGTCGATTCCGGCGACGTCGGAAAACGTGACTTTTTTTCGCTCTTCGGTCAGCAGCCGGGCCCGACTCTTCCCGAACGAGAGCGCCTTGTTCCCGCCGATTTGCATCTGCCGCATCAGGAAGAACCACAGGCCAATAAACAGAATGAAGGGTCCCCACGTGAACAGGAAGTTGACGTACCACGGATTCTCGTCAGGCGGTTTGGCTTCAATCTGGACATTTCGTTCCCTGAGCACCTTCACCATGTCCGGATACTCAGCCGAATAGGTCCTGATACGGGTCCCGTCTTTCAGGATCGCGCTGATATGGTTGGCCTTGATGATGACCTTGGTGACCTCGCCTTTATCCAGTTGAGCCATGAAGTCGCTGAAAATGACATCCTCTTCCGGGGCATGGGTCGGGACGCTGAACAGGTTGAACAACAGGATCATGAATAGACCCACGACCACCCAGAACAGCAGGTTTTTCACCCGGGAATTCATCCGATTCCTCCTCACGCACTCACTGAGTGCGGGGTCAGAAAGATCGTATCATTGGAGTCTAACACAGTCCTGTGGAGACTGACAACAGCGGCGCTAGAAGGCTGTTGAAAAACCGTTTTCGCCCCTCTGGAAATCGGGGACCCGAACGTCAAGCACGACGGCAGAACAGCACCGCAGGATGTTCAAAAAGGCCGTGGTCACACCCGCCCACCCCAGGCGCGCCAAGACGCGCTCCTCCCCGAGGCGCGGCCGCAGCAAGCGAGGAGGCGTGAACCCATTGCATCCCGAAGAGCAATGGGTACCCAAGAATGTTGAGCCTCTAATGGGTACCCGTTGCCCGGCTGCGTGCAACGGGTGAACGAGAACAAAGCTGGAGGCCTTTTTCAACATCCTGCTAGAAGCCTTGCCCCTCGTCGTCCACCGTGTCAAGGACCGCCAAGTACGGCAGGTTGCGGTACTTCTGTTGATAATCAAGGCCGTATCCGACCACGTACTTATTGGGTATGTTGAACCCGACGTAGTCGATGGTCACGTCCACTTTCCGGCGCTCCGGCTTGCTGAGCAGGGCACAGACTTTGATGGATTTGGGCTTTCGGCGGCCTAAGGTCTTCAAGAGGTATTGGACGGTCATGCCCGAGTCCACGATGTCTTCCACCAGCAGGACATCGCGACCGGCGATATCTTCGGTCAAGTCGGTCACCATCTTGACCTTCCCGGTCGGCCTGGCCTTTGAGGCGTAACTGGTGACGACGAGGAAGTCCACCCGCATCGGGATCCGGAGAGCGCGGGCCAGGTCCGCATAGAACGCGTAGGCTCCTTTGAGGATTCCAACCAGGACCAGATCCTTATCGGCGTAGTCCGCCGTGATCTGTCGGCCCAGTTCTCTGATGCGCGTGCGCATCTCCTCTTGGGTCACGATGGGTCTTCCGAAGATGCGCTCCATGCTGGTCAGTCTCCCTTGTGTGGCGCGCAGTCCAGAAGCTCTGCGACCAACGTGCTCTTGGTTGAAGTCGTCGTGTAAAACCGGTGATCGGGCCGATGGCCTGCTATCCAGAGGATACCTTCAGGAGCGGCCATCAGCGGTACCCGGCTCCGCTCTTCGCGGGGCAACTTGATGTCGGCGAAATAATCCTGCAGCTTCTTCCGCCGTCCGCCCATGCCCAGGGGCTGGAACACGTCGCCTGGCCTCCACGAGCGGACCAATAGGTCCATCGTGAACCGGTCGGCGTCGAACATCGCAATGCTCTGCGGTTGTGTCGGAAAGATGGCCAAGTCGGCTGCTGCGGAGCTTCCAAATCTGACTCGGATCATCTGGCCAGTCAATGGCCAGCGCAGGGTCGATGGAACTGGCAGAACTAACCCTTTCTCTGCGTCCCCCCATGCCACGGAACTGGCGCTGAGCCGCGCGTTGAGGCTGGCATTGCGCGTACGAAATTGAATACGCTCGTATGCACGGGCGATCTGGGCTCCTTGCACCGTGATGGCGGAACCGGATCGTCCATGGATCACCTGATCGAGAACCGCCGAGACGGCTCCGAATGTTGGAGCCTTGACCATCCCACTCGTCTGGCGGATCAAGATCCGAACCATCCGCCGCTGAAGCGCCAAGGGCAAGGCCAGCAGAGCGGCCCGATCAACTACGACTGTTCCCTCGGCGTCTTGGCATGCCATCTGAACCAGGTGTGCGGAGGCCGAATGTTGCAAACAGAGATCCTCTTCACGAAGGATTTCGGCCTGTCGTCCCAGCACCTTCAGCACGGCCGGGTTGAACCGTTTGAGCGTTGGCAGGAGTTCGTGACGAACACGGTTTCGCAGGTAGAGCAGTTTCGCATTGCTCGAGTCTTCCCGAAATTCCAGTCTCTGCGCCTCCAGGTACGCGACAATATCAGCTCGGCTGAAGTCCAGCAGCGGGCGGATGAACTGAGGCCCCCGGCTGGGCGGGATCCCGGCGAGCCCCGTCGTTCCGGACCCGCGCAACATCCACATGAGGAGCGTCTCAGCTTGGTCATCGGCTGTATGACCCAGCGCGATCTTGTCCGAGCCACAAGCTTGACCGACGCGCTGCATAGCCGCATATCGTGCCTCGCGCGCATATTCTTGGAGGGACTGTCTCGCTCGGCGACGAGCAGGACCGGTCAGATCAACCCGCTCGCTGATCAGCTCCACGCCGAGACGTTCACAAAGCCTGGCGACGAAGCGGGCGTCTTCCTCGGATTCCGCGCCGCGCAAGCCGTGATTGACATGGACCGCCCACAGGACCAATTTCCAGGACGGGGACAACTCTGTCAACAGGGACAAGAGCGCGACCGAGTCAGGTCCGCCCGAGACGGCGGCCAGAAGGCGATCCCCCGGACTGAACAACCGCCTGGTTCGTGCAGCCTCGGCCATGCGCCGCGCAAGCGGTGACAGCATGGTCCGAAGCTGATGGCGTTCTTTCATGACAGGACGATGGTTCACGAGTCCATCACAGTCTGGGACGCAGTCCTCAGGGTTTGCCTGGCGAGACTCACGTCCACGTTAATGCGAGCGGACAGCTCCTCCGCCGTGC
>Ga0066685_10000513_pt1 | contig 13808 bp, 10 predicted proteins | sample GraSoiAngelo_134_FD_62305 | JGI IMG/M metagenome (GOLD analysis project Ga0066685, IMG submission 62305) | Grasslands soil microbial communities from the Angelo Coastal Reserve, California, USA - 14_0929_05_30cm | ecosystem: Environmental > Terrestrial > Soil > Grasslands | place: USA...
AAAAACAGTCACAACAATTGTGTTGTCGATCTCGATTGGCGCCATTGCCGTTCGCGCACAGGAGAATCCCGAGGTGGCGCGCGCAATACCAGCGGCCGTCGGACCGAACGATGTCGCGCGTTTCCTTGCTGGAATGCCCGTGTCGGAAAATTCCCCGCTTGCCGCGCTTACGCGGAATCCGGCATGGCAGGAACACGCCTCATTTTTCGAGAAAGAATTCTCAAAACTTAATTTGCGCCAGCTCCAAAAACTGCACGCATGGGAAGAGACTTATCTCCCAGAGGTCATGCAGCCGGTTCCCATTGTGTTCTACATGTTCAGCGGGCCAGATTTTCTTTATGTCGATCAACTTTTTCCGCGCGCCTCGGTGTATGTGCTTTGCGGGAAGGAAGCAATGGGGCCGCCGCCGGATCCGTTGCGTATTGCGAATCTTTCCGCCGCGCTTGGAAACCTCGAGAACGCGATGAAATCCTCGCTGGAGACGACCTACTTCATAACCAAAGACATGAAAATCGATCTGCAACAGCAGAACCTCAACGGCGTGCTGCCGATTCTCTACGCATTCATCGCCCGTGCCGATAAATCGATCACGAACGTGACGTTCGGCTCTCTGAACGGCAGCGGCGCGTTTCAGGAGGGTGCGCGTGGCAGCATTCCCGGAGTGCGAATCCGGTATACCGACAATCAATCGGGCGATTCACAAACGCTCTATTATTTCACTACAGATATTTCCGACGGCGGAATAAAATCGACACCCGGTTTCTTGCGGTTTTGCCAGCACTTCGGCGGCGGGTCGAGTTTTCTCAAATCTTCTTCGTATCTGATGTTCGAGGACGGTTTCGCTACGATCCGCAATTTCATTCTCGATCACAGCAGGCTGATTGTACAGGACGATTCGGGAATTCCAGTCGCTTATTTCGACCCAAACAAGTGGAACCTCCGCCTCTTCGGCACTTACCTCGGCCCCATCGAATTGTTCAAACAACATTTTCAGCCCAGACTGCAGGAGCTTTTCGCGCAAAGCAATTCGCCGCCGCTCGAGTTCGGATTCGGCTATCGCTGGAACTGGAAGGAAGCGAATTTAATCGTGGCAGAACGCAAGTGATGCCCGGAGCCAGCGACTTCAACCGCGACTACTGAAATCTGCGGAACCAGGAGTAGGGAAAAACATCGCCCGGGCAATCAGTAGCCCAGCGCGGCGGATTCATTTCCCGATGCGGCCGCACCGGTATCTGGCCCCTGTCGGTCTTACCGCAGCGTTCTCGCAGGTAGCGAATGAGTTCTTCGCATGATTCGAGTTGTGCACGCGTTGGCTGGTCTCGATTGAAATCGCCCACGAGACAGATGCCGAGCGAAATGTTGTTCAAATAATCGCTGTGCACATGGCCGCCGTTGATCTGCCGGCGCCAGCGGTCGCCCACTTCTATCTGGCCATTCCCAGTCGAAGTGCCGTTGCCGATCACGAAATGATAAGCAAGCCCATTCTGCATTCGGCGGACGTGGCGATGATAATAATCGAACACGCGCGCGTTGCCCTGCCGGGTCCCACTGTTGTGCACGACGATAAACTGCCAACGTCGTCGTTTTACTGGCGCGCGCCGGATCGCTTCGATCACCGATCTGGTGAGATAACGGTAGCTGGTTGGACGACTCCATGGCCAAAAAAGGAATCTGCGCGGCGGTGGCGATGGCGTTGGCTCGAAACCTTGTTCTTCTTCGAAACCAGATTTCTCGATCACAACCTGTGCGCGGTCCTCCGCTGCACTGGCACGCGGAATTTTTGGCGTCGGGCATGGTGCTGGCGTTGGCACACCTACCGCGCGAGGGGCCAACGGCGTTGGACTCTCCGACGCCACGGAAGTTTCAGCTGAAACTGGTCTCGGAGTTTTTTCGGGCCTTGGCGCTTCTTCTCCACGCGTTTTGGTTTTCGCAGCTTTTTTGGGTTCAGGCGACGCTTCTTTCTTCTGCGATTTTTTCTTAGCAGTTTTCGGTTTAGGCGTTGGGCTCCCGGATTTTTTCCGTTTCTGCGACGCGACGGACGGCTCGGGTGTCTCGCTCGGTCTTCGCTTCGGCCTCGCCTCTTCTTCGGCCGATTCTTTCGCGAGGTTCGACTTACGAGGAGGTTGAGATTCCTCGACTACTGGCGATGTCTCGGCGTCACGCGCTAATTTTTCTGTGACCGCTTTGGCTTTTGTAACCGGGCTAGGCGATTCTTTTGACTCGCCTGTTGCCTGCTTCGGTTTGCGAATCGGCCGTGATTCTTCTGGTGTTGGGGAGGCATCGCGCTTTTTTTTCGATTTTCTCGCTGCCGGTTTGGCTTTTGCTACCGGGCTGGGTGATTTTGCTGGCTTCGGCGATGAGACGCTACGTGCCTCCTGTTGTTGTTCGGAAGATTCGTCGCGCTGACTTCTTTCGCTTTCACTTACCTGCGCGTGAAGAAGAGTACCAGCGATCGCGCCCAGCGCGAGCGCAGTTGCGAGCCAAAGGCGAAAGCGCACCGCATTGGAGCGTAACAGAGCGCGCGGCTCGATCAACCCCGAACGCTTTCAGATTCAAGCTGCGCGTACAACGGACACTGGTGCCGAGCGAGCAGCTTCGCGTATTCGTTCCCGTTCGCGACGAAGAATCGCATTCAATTTTCCGCCAAGCAACAGCAGCAAACAGGTTAGATACATCCAAGTAAGCAACACGATGATGGATGCCAGCGCGAGGTAAGTCGGGTTGTACCGGTCATATCTTGCCACATAAAGCTGGAAGAGCTTGGTCGCAATGATCCAGCCAACGGAAAAAAAAATCGCGCCCGGTAGCGCCTGCCGAATGGTGAGATAATTTTCCGGCGTCAGAAGATAAAGAGCCAGCGCTAGAATAATCAGGGCCAGCGCCGTGAATACCAGACTGAGCCCTCCGATCCACGCTTGCAGCGGAAAGGGGAGTTGGAAATTCACTTCCGCAATGCCGGCTAGTCTTTGGCCGAAGACAATCGCATTGAAACAAAACAGAATCGTGATGCCGAACCAGAAAAGCATAAAAAACGAGATGATGTATTTGGACCACCAATTTCGATCTTCTTGCACGCCGCGCGTCTGGCTCAGAGCGCGGGAGATCGTAGCGATAAAAACGGTACCGAAATAAATCCCGAGGACGATACCCGCGTTTGCGAGAATGCCGCTGGAACCTGTCACCACCACACTCGCCACGGCTGTATCGAGGATGTCCTGCACTTTAGGGTCAGGCGGGATGAAACTTTTCAGGAGAACGAACATCCCATGCAGCTTTGCCGGATCGGTGCCGAAAAGGCCGAGCAAATGCCAGAGAAAAAGCAGCACAGGCGCCAACGCAAAAAGAAGCAGATATGCCATCTGTGCAGCCAGCCCGGTTGTGTTGTCGGTCGCAGTTTCCCAAACCAACCGCCGTGCCACCCGCCAAATAAATCCGAGATACTTCATCCGTGCGTCAGAGTTTACTTTGCCTGACGGAGATATCCATTAAACTCCGAATGCCTTCGCGAGTAAACTTCCGTCCGCTCTTGAGCTTTCGTTTCGTATCTGCTTAACGAATTGTGAAAAAGAGAATACTGATTCTGACCGCCGGTTTCGGAGAAGGCCACAACAGCGCCGCGCGCGGAGTGCGCGATGCTCTGGCCCGCGTCGCGCCGGACCGAGCCCAGGTGGAATTGCGGGATCTTTTCGCCGAAGCCTATGGACCAGTTAACGAGCTCGTCCGACGAAGCTATCTCGCGTTGGTGAATTTCGCGCCGCGCGCCTGGGGAGTCGTTTATCGCTGGCTCGATGGCAAGACGGATTACGATAAGGAATTCCAGCGATTCACTCGGCTCAAAGAGCATTTCGCTCCATTACTCGACCGTTTTCGCCCGGACGTCGTCGTTTGCTCTTTTCCAGCCTATCCGAATGCACTCCAGGAGATTTTGGGCTCACAGAGACGCTGCAAATGCGTCGTGATCATCACCGATTCGATTACAGTTAATGCGGCCTGGTATCGCAGTTCCGCCGATTACTTCCTCGCTCCAAACGAACAAAGCGCCACCGTTCTGCAGGGAGTGGGAGTCGCGCCGGAAAAAGTCAGAATATTTGGATTCCCTGTGAGCCCAAAATTTGCTGATTTCACAAAAGACCGACAATTACCTTCCAGCAATTCCAATCGCCGCGTTTTGTACATGATCCATGCGGCCACACGCGGCGCGCCGGAATTGGTGCGGCTGCTCGCGCATCTTGCCATTGATCTTACCGTAACGATCGGCCGCGCCGATAAACTCCGGCCGGCGATTGAAGCGGCAATAGATGATCATCCAACAAAGATCGTTGGGTGGACGGACGAGCTTCCGCGGATGTTGCACGAAAGTCATTTGCTGATCGGGAAAGCCGGCGGCGCAACGGTGCAGGAAACGATCGCAGCGCGTTGTCCGATGATTATCAATCACGTCGTCGCTGGTCAGGAGGAAGGAAATGCTCGTTTGATCGTCGAAACCAATTCTGGCGTGATTGCGCTTTCACCAAGGGAAGTTGTCGCGCAAGTCCAGCGCACGTTCGCCAATGACGCAAAACAATGGCGCGAATGGGTGGCGAATATTAGCAAACTGAGCCGGCCGCGTGCCGCTCTCGATATCGCAGAATTCCTAATGTCACTGTAGGGTTACACATACCAAATTTCCTCGCCGCCAGCGAATGTTCGCAACACTCGCAAATCCGGAGAGAGGACTGTAAAATCTGCATCTGTGCCGACCGCCAGCCCCCCCTTGGTTTGAAGGCCAATTGCACGTGCTGGATTTTCCGTAGCCAGCGTGATCGCTTCGTGGAGCGGAACATCGATATCGCGCACCATTATCCGGACGAGGTCGATCATGCGTGACGCACTGCCTGCTAGCGCTGAGCGATCAGCGAGTAAGCAGGCGCCGCCGTCCACGATGCAATCGCTGCCGAAGAGTGAAAATCTAGATTTATCCGGCAATCCCGCACCGGCTGTTGCATCGGTCACGAGGCAAATTCCCGCAGCGCCCTTCGCGCGATACAACATCTTTATTAATGTCGGCGAAACATGATGACCGTCCGCAATCAGTTCACAACTGATCTGCGGTTCGCTTAATGCAAACTCGAGTAAACCGCCGACTCGATACACTCCGCGTCGGCGGGCTGATGACATGCAATTGAATGTGTGCGTCACGCTGCGCATTCCATGTTCGAATCCCATGCGCGCATCTTCATCCCATGCGTCGCTGTGACCGCCGCTCACATTAACTCCGCGCTCGTGAAAATTTTTGATCGCTTCAAACGCTCCTGGCAACTCCGGTGCAATGGTCACACGCTTGATCACGTCCGCGTATTCAAGCAATCTCCCTATCGCGTCTGGCGATGGGTTCCGAATGAACTCCCCGCGTTGCGCGCCGCGCTTCACTTTTGAGATGAACGGACCTTCGGCGTGAACACCCACAATCCCGTTGGTAGAACGCGACCGCCGGCCGCGCCATTGCATACAATCTCGAACCGCCATCAGGACCTCAACGAGTTTGTCGATCGGCGCTGTCGCCGTTGTGAGCAAAAGAGAAGTGGTGCCGCCACTCGCATGGAAATCGCAAATCGACCGAAACGCTTCTGCGGATGCTTCCATGGTGTCGCGGCCAACCGCGCCGTGCACATGAAGATCAACAAAGCCGGGCGCGAGATAATTTCCGCCAAGATCGATAATATCTTTCCCTCGCGCACGTCTTTGCTCGTGAAGCGCGATGATTTTGCCGTCTTCCACGACAACTTGGAGGTCATCGCGAATTCCATCCGGAAAAATTAAACGCGCGTTTGTGAAGATCATTCGGCCTAACGCTCAGTCTTGAACGCTTAAGCTTCAATGCCAAACAGAGGCAATTGCGTTTGGACGCAGTAAAGTCCATCCTTCTAGAGCGATGAATTTCGAATACGACGTCGTGATTGTGGGCGGCGCGTTTTCCGGCGCCGCGACGGCGCTTATCCTGAAACGCAAACGGCCCGAGGCACGCGTGCTCATCATCGAAAAAACCGCCGAGTTCGATCGCAAGGCTGGAGAATCGACGACCGAAGTTAGCAGTTGTTATATGACGCGTATTTTGGGCCTGACCCACTATCTCGGTCATCATCAACTGGCAAAACAGGGATTGCGCCTTTGGTTTTCTAACCAGCCCGATCAGCGCTTTGACGATTGCGTCGAGATTGGTACGCGCTACCAAAGCCGATTGCCGAGTTTTCAAGTGGACCGAGCAAAACTTGATTCGCACATGCTCGAACTCGCGGTGCGAGCCGGTTGCGAACTATGGCGCCCGGCAAAGGTCACCAGCTTCGAGCTTCACAATAGCAATGGACCAAAGGTCAGCACGGTTGGCGATCTTGGTGAACGCACGGCAAGTTGCCGCTGGATTATCGATGCCACAGGCCGGGCGACCATGTTCGCCCGAAAACTCGGATACCTTCGGCCGAATACCGAGCATCCCATCAACGCCGTCTGGGCGCGATTCACTGGAGTGAAAGAGTGGGATAGCTACGAGTGGCGCGAGCGTTTTCCCGGTTATACGAATCGTTGTCGCACTGCTCGTGAATGGGCTACCAACCATTTATTCGGCCGTGGCTGGTGGGTCTGGATCATTCCGTTGCATGGCGGCGATGTCAGCGCCGGCATCGTTTACGACAGCCGCATTTTCAAATTCCCAGAAGGACCGAGTCTCGGCCAACGGCTACTAGCCCATATTCTCAGCAATCCTGTCGGCCGCGAAATCTTCGGATCGGCGCACGCGATCGAAGGCGACGTGCACGCGCTGTCGATGCTGCCGTATTACAGCGAGAAAGTCTGCGATCCTGGCTGGGCTGCAGTCGGCGATGCAGCTGGGTTTATCGATCCACTTTACAGTCCGGGTCTGGATTTCTGTTCTTACACCTCGTATTACGTGGCCAATTTATTAGAACGCAGCTTATCGGGAAAAGATGTTACAGAGCAGCTCCGTCATTATAACCAGCAGTATCCGATCACATATCGCAGCTGGTTCGAAAGTTTGTACAAGGACAAATACTACTACATGGGGGACGCCGACCTAATGTCGGCTGCGCTTCTTCTGGATGTGAGCAGTTATTACGTTGGCCTGGTAAGAGCAGCTTATCGCGATCCGGAATGTGCGTTTCTTAATCTGCCTTTCAGCGGTCTTGGCGGAACGCTGGTTCGAAACATGATGAATTTTTATAATCGCCGACTCGTCGCCTTGGCCAAGCGCAGATGGGTGGCCGGCTACTACGGAAGGCGAAACGCCGGCTGGCGCGAGCTTTATGACGGATTCGTCCCGGACATCCGACTTCGGAAACAAATTTCGCGCGGCCTGCGACGGTGGTGGAAATGTGAACTAATCAATCTGGCGTTAATGCTGCGCCGCGCGTCAGTAGTTCCGGCACATCAGCCGCCAACTACCGTTGCAACTGAAGCTTAGCAGTGCGCGACCTTAGAGCGCGCCGGTCGGCCTACGGATTGAGCAGGTTGCCGTACCACTGAAGGAACACGTCGCCGAAAAACATCCAGCTTATGGCGCCAAAGGCTAGATACGGCCCGAACGGCAGCTTGGCTGACCAGACACGCTTTCCAGTAATGAGCGTGATCAGGCCGATGACCGAACCGAGGAGTGATCCCGCGAAAAGGCTAAAGAGCACCGCGCGCCATCCGAGAAATGCGCCGATTGCAGCGAGAAATTTCAAGTCGCCGCGACCCATTGCCTCCCGAGGAATGAGAAGCTCACGCGCGACGCCGGAAATTTCATTTACATGATCGAGTAAAAACTGTTCCTCCTCCACGGTGACGCGATCATAATGAAAACCCAGCGTCACATTTCCATAGGAGTGATTCTCGACCTTTGCTTCGTCGCATTGGAGTAAGAGTCGGTCCTTCTGGCGAGCGAAGTGGTCGCTCCATAAACTTTTTTCGCTCCCGACAACAAAATCGGCGTCATCCTCGCGTTTCGTCCATGTGAATGGCGTAGGCGTGTCGAAACGGATTCTTTTTCTTCCAAATGCGACTTTGCCTGCCTCAAGAATAAGCAACAGAATCACGTAACCCAGAGCAGCGGCGAGGAGAGAACGAACCGCCGCGGCGACGCGTGAATCTGTCTCCATTAGGGCTGGCACTCCCAGGCTGGCGATGACCCCCGCAATAATTCCGCCGATCGTTACGCGGTCTGGAATGATGAAATGTTCGAAGTCGATAAACGTTCCGACGATCAGCAACGAAACAAAAATCCAATAAGCGATTGCCATTTGCCACGGGAATGTTTGCCAGACCGCGAGGAAAAGAAGCGCCGTGAGCAGTTCCACTGCAAAATAGCGAAAGGAAATTTTGGCGCCACATTTTGTGCAGCGACCGCGGAGTAAGAACCAGCTGATCAGCGGAATGTTCTGATGCCAGAGAATTGGTTGCTTGCAGGCGGGGCAGAACGAGCGGCGCGGCCGGTTAATCGAAAGATCGGCCGGCAACCGATAAATACAGACATTAAGGAAGGAGCCTACGACTGCGCCGAGGACGAAAACGAATACGCCGAAAAGAAATTCGTAAGCCTGGGTCATCGAAGCGCGGTCGCGAGGCGTTTGCTCGAAGCGTAGGCGATTATGGCCTTAAATCTAAACATTTAACAAAAACAGTGGGGATGAACCTGGCCCGCTATTTGTCATCTCGGCGCGTTCTCCGCGAATAAACTGCGCTTTTGTAAAAGCGAACTAGGATGCAGCCAGCGCTGCACGCATTTTGCCCCGCTCGCGCGCATGCATTGACGGCAGCCAAACCGGCCGACCGTGGGGAATAACATTACGCCAACGGGTGTCGAATCGCCAGAGACCGGCGGCGCGGGCCAGTTCGAGTGCGCCACAGAATTCGTTAGCGGTAACGCCGCGATTGATTTCAACGAAGCGTGCTTCGGTTTCGGCTTTGTGAGCGGGATAATATTGATCCATGACGTTGACATAAGTGTCGCTCGAGAGGTTCGCGGCGATCCATTGCATGATCTCGCGTGTGTCGTCGAGAAGGCCAGGCATCACGAGATGGCGCACAAGGACTCCACGCAACGCCAATCCGTTCTCGTCCACTTTTAACTCGCCCACCTGCGCGTGCATCGCTGCAATCACGGCCCGCGCGGCTTCGGCGTAGTCGCTTGCGACCAGATATTTTCGGCAATACTCCGCGTCCCAGAGTTTGAAATCGGGCATATAGATGTCTACCACGCCGTCCATCCATTGAATGCTTTCAAGGCTGTCATAGGCCGAAGTGTTATAGACGATGGGCAGACGCAAACCCCGCTCGATTGCGATCACAAGCGCTTCCAGAATTTGCGGCACGACGTGCTCAGGCGTGACGAAATTGATGTTGTGGCAACCAATTTCCTGCAGGTCGAGCATGATGCGCGCGAGTTCCGCCGCCGTAACTTCAGCGCCTCCACCGAACTGACTGGTCTCGAAATTTTGACAAAATACGCAGCGAAGATTGCACCAGCCGAAAAAGATCGTGCCCGATCCATTCCAGCCGCGCAGGCAATCTTCCTCGCCGAAATGCGGGAACGCGCTGGACACGCGCGCGAGCCGGCCGCTCTTGCACACGCCGATCTTGTTATTGAACCGATCGATCTCGCAATCGCGCGGACAAACCTTGCACGACCGGAGCGATTCGATCGCTTGCTCGGAGCGCTGTTGAAGAATCCCCTCTTCGAACGCTCGCATATAAACAGGAACAAAATCCTTGCGATGCAAGGCGAATCGCCCGCCTCCATCGAGCTCGAATGGCAGAGATCCGTCACGGCGACGGAGAAAATCGTTTGCGGTGAAGTGTGCAATGCCGATTTTGGACATGCGTGCTGCCGGAAAGGTAGCCGTAAACGTCCAACGCTCAACGCTTCCCCCAATGCCGACATGCTAGCATTTGCGATGACGACGCGGCATACTGAAATTATGGTTGGTAGGGTTGCTGAATATGGCTGTTAAGACGGAGAAGGAACTGAGCGAAACACTGCGTAGTCATTGGCTTAAGGCCGTGGCTGCAATCGAACTGCGCAATTTCGGTTATGCGATTTCATTGTTGCAGGGAATTCTTAAACAGGAGCCGCGGTTTCTTACTGGTCGCCAACTACTGCGGCGCGCGGAGGTAACCAAAAATAAATCGGCCAAAAAAAGTTTCCTCAATATCTCGACCGCACCGATTGCCGTCATGAAAGCGCAGCGAGAAATCAAAAGAGACCCGAACCGCGCAGTTGAAATGTTGGAGAAAGTTCTGGAAGAAGAGCCTCACCATCGGCAAGCGAACCTCGTGTTAAAGGAAGCCGCGCTGGCGGCTGACTGGCCCGAAATTGGCGTGTTCGCGTTGCGGACGCTGCTCGAAGAAAATCCGCGCGATGTGAAAGTGCTATACGAGCTGGGGCGTTTGTATCACCAACTTGGAGAAAACGAACGGGAGGTCGAAGTATATAGTCGTATCACCGAGATCGATCCGCTTGATGCCGGAGCGCTTCGCCTAGGTAAAGACGCTTCGGCACGCGCGTCAATGAAGCGCGGCGGGTGGACGCAGGCGGAAAGTTATCGGGATCTGATTAAAGACAAAGAGATGGCCACTTCCCTCGAGCAACAAAGTCGGATGCGATTAAGCGACGAATCGCTCGATAAACAGATTGCCGAAGCACACGCGCGCCAACAGGCGGAGCCGGCCAACATCGATCTTTCCCGACGTCTGGGCGCTTTAAATGAGCAAAAGCAAGATTTCGAGGCCGCCATTCGCTGGTATCAGCAGGCCGTCGATCTGACAAAAGGCGCCGACGCTGGATTGATCCGGAAAGTTGCCGACTTAAAAATCAAACGGCTCGACCATCAGATTGCAGCGGTCGAAGAATTTCTCAGTAGCCACGACTTAGGTCACGAGCTTTATGCGCAAAAATCCGAGGAGCTTAAGATCGCGCAAAGAAAGCGGGCGGAGATTCTGCTTGAGGATGCGAGCAAACGTGTGGAACGAAATCCCACCGATTTGCAGCTTCGGTTTGAGCTTGGCGAACATCTTGCAAACGCGGGCCATTTTCGCCAGGCGTTGCCCGAACTGCAGCGCGCCCGGCAAAATCCAAATGCACGCCTAAAGGCGATGAACTTGCTTGGCCGTTGTTATCGAGAATTGGGAATGCTTGATCTCGCAATGAAACAATTGGAAGAAGCGTCCAAGGAAATTTTGTCGATGGATGCGATGAAGAAAGAGATCGTTTATAATCTCGGCCTTGTTTACGAGCAGATGGGCGAACGAGAAAAATCGCTCAACTGCATGAAACAAATTTACGAAGTCGATTACGGCTACAAAGACGTAGCAACGCGAGTGGAAAGCTCATACCAATAGAACATCGCGCAGTAATGATCGGGTTTTAGACACTCCAAAGCGGTTGCGAATTAAGAATCGCCCAGCTTGTCATCCACCGATTTTTATACAAAGCTTGCCCGCAGAACCGCATCCAATCTGATGCGCAGATGCGATTCTCAAGTGCCGGCTCAGCCGGACATTATATAACATCACCCTAACGAGGAATCCCTATGAAACGAAAACTTATATCAGTCTCAGTAATCACCGCAGTTGCGACTGCGGCCATTAGTTTCGGCATCATCGGAACCGTTCGCGCTCAGACTGACACCGGGATCGGGACTAATCCCCATCTTCGCGCACAATCAGCCCCGACGGCGTCACCCGGCGCGACCGTCGTGAAGATGAGTCAGAAGGACGCAAAGTTTATCCAGGAAGCAGCGGGCGGGGGAGCGCAGGAAGTCGAGAATGGAAAAATGGCCGAGAAACAGGGAAAAAGCGCGGAGGTGAGAAACGTCGGCGCACGCATGGTGGCCGACCATGCAAGAATCAATAAGGAGCTTACTGCGCTGGCCAACCGCAAAGGCGTCACGTTCAATACCAGCGGCGTAAGGGCGCAAAACCTCGGCTCCGCGGATTTCGACAGAGCGTATTTGACGTTGCTTGACGAAGTCCATAAAAAAGACATCGCTGCGTTCGAAAGAGAGGCAAAGAGTGGGGATGACAAAGAGCTGAAAGCATGGGCCTCGAAAACCGTCCCGACACTGAGACAACACTTGGCCATGGTCGAGGCTGCGGAGAAAAAAAGCCGGTAATCAAGGGAACGTACTTTTACGACACGGCATGCTTGAGAGGGCGTGCCACGTTTATTTTTCGCGAGAGGCTTCTCCCTTCAGCCCAGGAGAACGCTCTTGCTTTCGTAACCCGAGGCGCTCAATCCTTGAGTAATGCGGAAGACCAAAATCATCTGCACCCTCGGCCCGGCCAGTGAACGTACTGACGTGTTGCAGCAACTGATCCACGCCGGGACCGACATCTTTCGAGTGAACATGAGTCACGCAGACCATCGCTCGGTACGCGATGTTGTGCCGCGTATCCGTGCCTTGGCCGTAGAGGCGCATCGACCGGTTGCAATCCTTCTCGACACCCAAGGCCCGGCTATCCGCACTGGCGAATTGAAGATCAGCCTTGAATTGAGAGAAGGCGACATTCTGGAGTTGACCGTTGGCGGGGCAAAAAGCGAACAGCCTTATTCTGTCAATGTTAATTATGATGGATTTATTGATGACGTTTCTGTTGGCGACACTGTCCTGGTGGATAACGGGCTGATCCGGTTGATAGTCATTGAAAAACGGGAGAGGCGAATTCGTTGCAGGGTAATTACTCCCGGAATACTCGGCTCGCGCCGCCACATCAATCTGCCAGGTGTTCACGTCAACCTGCCGGCGCTCACGGAAAAAGACATTGCTGATATTTCACTCGGCGCAGAGCTCGATGTCGATTTTGTCGCGCTGAGTTTTGTTCGCAAAAAAAGCGATTTGGATGAGCTGCGTCGTGTTCTCTCAGAAAAGAAAAGTAAGGCGTCGATCATCGCTAAGATCGAAGATCAGCTCGCGGTCTGCGCAATCACCGACATGATCGAAGGTGCGGACGCGATCATGATCGCCCGCGGCGATCTGGCAATCGAATGCCCCATGGAAGAATTGCCGATTATTCAACGGCGGATCGTGAAATCCTCTATTCGCCTCGGCAAACCCGTGATCATCGCGACACAGATGCTGGAATCCATGATCACCAATCCCTTGCCGACTCGCGCTGAGATCACAGATGCGGCGAACGCCGTTTTTGAGCAGGCAGACGCAATTATGTTGAGCGCTGAAACAAGTCTTGGACGCTATCCCGCCGAATGCGTTCGGGTGTTTGACCGCATAGCCTTGCGTATCGAGCGCAGTGGCGGCGCGGGTTATGCAGCAGAAGCAATTCTTGAAGACGATCGACAAAAGACCGTTGCTTCTGCAGTCGCTCTGGCCAATTTGCTGGAACGCGCGAAAATCGTTGTTTTTACCCGCCATGGCGCGATGGCCCGGAACGTTTCAAATCTTCGCCCCGAAAAGGCGCCAATTTTTGCCTTCACATCGAACGTAAGAGTCTACCGACAATTGTCGATTTTGTGGGGCGTTTATCCCGCGCGAATCAACTTTGCCGACGATCCGAATGCAACGATCGACGCGGCCGAAAAATTTCTACGCGAGCATAAATTGACGCTTGTGGGGGATCAGCTCGTGATCATAACCGATATCCGCGTAGGTGGTGAGCGAATCGACTCGGTGCAGTTGCGCACCGCAAAATAAGGTGCAGCTGCCGATCCTCCTCCGCAGCATGATTCCGGCGGCCCGACTATAAAGAAGGAAAAGACGCGTTGCCTAAGCCTCGACCGGCAGCTCGACGTCCACCGGGCGCTCCTTCTTGCTGAGCGCGCGGCG
>Ga0066685_10000524_pt1 | contig 13714 bp, 12 predicted proteins | sample GraSoiAngelo_134_FD_62305 | JGI IMG/M metagenome (GOLD analysis project Ga0066685, IMG submission 62305) | Grasslands soil microbial communities from the Angelo Coastal Reserve, California, USA - 14_0929_05_30cm | ecosystem: Environmental > Terrestrial > Soil > Grasslands | place: USA...
CCGATGGGTCTCTTCTGGAGCTGCTGGGTGTTCGGGGCCTGGACGAACGCCGACGCCTTGAACTCGGTGTCGCAAGACTGCGCCGCCAGATGAGGATCGACACTCGCAAGACCGGGATCATCGAGCTGCGGGTGCAGGCTCGCGACGCGGCTCTCGCAGCTGCCGTCGCCAATGAATTCGTCGCGGTGGTCAATCGCTTCAATACGGAGCGGCGCCAGTCCCAGGCGCGCCAGACTCGCGCCTTCGTGGAAGGTCGGGTCACAGCCGTAGAACGGGAGCTCCGCCAGGCCGAAGACTCGTTGCGGGCGTTTTACGAGCGTAACCGGCAGTGGCAGAACTCGCCCAAGCTGACGTTCGACGAAGGGAGGTTACGGCGCCAACTGGACATGGAGCAAGAGCTTGCCGCGAGTCTCCGGCGGCAGCTCGAAACCTCTCGGATCGCGGAGGTAAACGACGTTCCCGTGGTCACCGTGATCGAGTCAGCCGTGCCGGCCACGCGCCACATCGCGCCTAAGCGAACATACATCGTAGTAGGGACAGCCGGCTTCGTCTTCCTGCTTGTGATGTTCGGAGTGTTGGCACGGGAATATCGTGGTGAGATCGAAAGGACTGACGCATCGTATCACGAGTTGCGCGCCAACTGGCGCCGGTTTGTCGAAGAGTCGCGGTTAGGAGCTGTCCTCCCCGCCCGTCGGAAGTGAACTCGTATGAAGACCCTTGAGGCTCTCTACCGCAGGATTCCTCCTGCTGCCCTCGTCATCTCAAAGGGTCCATCGTGGCGCTCAGTCATCACTCGGGCGCGCTCAGCGCTGGGACTCGCACGGTTCGTTGCACTCAATATCGGGAGGGTGGCCCGGACCCCGCGGGCATTCGCCTTTCTTCGGCACACGTGGGTGGTTCGGGACCCAGACTTGACCTCCGACCTGCAGCGGGCGGTGCTCTGGACGTTGGCGTGCGAGCCCAGGGTCTCGGGATGCGTCGTGGAGCTTGGCGCCTGGATAGGGGGAACGACAGTGTGCCTGGCGGCGGCATCGCGCCTTGCGAAGGCAGGGCCTGTCTACGCGGTGGACACGTTTGCGGGGGCGGACCCCGACTGCCGAGCGCGCATCGGCCACTACGGAGGCTCCACCTGGGATCTATTCCAGCGTAACCTGCAGCGGGCGGGCGTAACCGCCAACGTACACGTGCTGGGCACCACTACTGTGGAGGCTGCGCGGACGTGGAGCACCCAAGAACGGGGCCCCGTCCGCCTCCTCTTCATTGATGCGGACCACCGTTACGCCGGGGTCCGAGAGGACTTCGAGAGCTGGGTTCCACACGTGGCCCGCGGAGGAGTCGTTGCGTGGCACGATTACAACGACGCACACCCCGGTGTAGTGCAGGCCGTCGATGAAGCCGTCGCCAGTGGCGTCGTGGCCAACCCTGAGACGGTGCCGGGGTTGCTCTGGGCTTACAAGCGGTAGCGCTCCGTGCGTCAAGAAGGGCGAGCAGCAAGGGTGAGCATCGTGATGGCCGTCCACGACGGGGCGCCATTCATCCGCCAGGCCCTGGCGTCAGTGCTGGAACAGACCTTCCCTCATTTCGAGTTGATCGTGGTGGACGACGGATCGACGGACGAGACCCCCGTTATCCTCGGCGACTGCGTTGATGGTCGCCTGCAAGTGGTGCGCCAGCCGCAGAGCGGGCAGCTTGCGGCGCTGAATCGCGGCCTAGAGCTCGCGCAGGGAGAATTCGTCGCCCGGCAGGACGCGGACGACGTATGGCTTCCCGGCCGTCTCGCGTGGCAGGTACAGTTCCTCGAGAGTCACACCGACGTGGGTGCCGTGGGTGCTCAGGCAGTAATCGTAGACTCGGCAGACCGCCCCTTGGCCGTGACGCGTTTGCCGACGAGGCCGACGTCGCTGCGTTGGTACCTGCTCTTTGAGAGCCCCTTCGTTCACAGCGCCGTCTTGATGCGGCGGGCCGTGCTCTCCCAGGTCGGGCCCTATCGCACTCACGAGGACGTCGGTCCGGTGGCGGACTACGAGCTGTGGTCGCGGTTTGGGCGCGCTGCCCCCATCGCGAACGCACCGTTCCCTCTCGCCCTGTATCGAGAACATCCTGCCGCTATGACCAAGCGGGAGGCCGGGGTCTTTGCCTCGAAGGCGCCGAAAGTGCGCGAGGCCAACGTGGTGGCTGAATTCGGCGACGTTCGCCTCGCGCGGAGGGCGGCTCAGCAGGCTCGAGTGCTGCGGCTGCAGGAAATCGGCGCCGCGAGCTTGTCCGACGTGAGCGATGCGCTTACCACGCTCTTGGAGCTTGAAAATGCATTCTTCACCAAGCATCAGGACGCCCTTGCTCGCGACCCGATCGCGGCCGTCGAGATCCGAGGCTTCACGGCCGAGCGGTTGCTCGTGGCGATTAGCCGTGTCGTCAGTCGGCCGGCGTCGCCTCTGGCGCGAGAGGTCATTGGCGCGTTGCTCAGCCATCTTTGGAGGCTCGCTAGCACGCCGCACGGGACCGAGCGCGCAGCGCACCTCATGTGGGATACACTACTGCGACTAGCGCTGGGGGACCGCTATCATGCGAGGACCGCACGACGAGCCTTGCGGGCGGCACGTCGTCATCCCGTCAACCATCGGCCGCGTCAGTTGGTCGCAGCCCTCGGCTGATCGAGCCATGCGCATTCTACTCGCCGCCATGGGCTATGACGCAGGGCGCCTTGGCGTGGCGCGCAGCTACGAATACTACAACTTCTGCGATGCACTCCAACACCTCGGGCACGACGTCACGTTCTTCGAATACGATACGGTCCTTGCACGCGAGGGTCGCGTACCGATGAACGGTCGCTTGGCCGATACGGTTCGCCAGCTTCGTCCCGATCTGCTATTCACGGTCCTTCACACCGACGAGCTCGATCCGGACGTGATCGCGTGGGTGTCCAATCATACTGATACTGTGACGCTCAACTGGTTTTGCGACGACCAGTGGAGGTTCGACAATTTCAGCCGCGTCTGGGCGCCGCGGTACAACTGGGTCGCAACGACGTCGCGGAAGGCCTGGGAGCGTTATCGCGAAGCAGGGATTGGCAACGCGATCCTGACTCAATGGGCCTGCAACCAGCACCGCTATAAGCGGCAGGAGCGCGCGCCCTGCCTGGATGTTTCCTTCGTTGGGCAGGCTCACGGCGGCCGGAGGTACCTGATTCGCGCCGCGCGCCGCCGCGGACTGGACGTGAAGGTGTGGGGGCCAGGCTGGCGCAGCCTGCCCTGGGCGACGTGGTACGGAGGGCGACTATCCTCCGACGACATGCTCCGCGTCTTTAATGAGAGCCGGGTCAACCTGAACTTCGCCAACTCGTCGGTGGTCGCGACCTCGGACCGCCCGTGGCACCACTGGTTGGCTCAACTGGGCAGACTTGAGCGCGTCTTACCGACTGAGTGGGCATTTCTGGCTCGGCCAGCGGCGGTCCGACAGTTGAAGGCTCGGACGTTCGAGATTCCTGGAGCCGGTGGCTTCTTACTGACGGAGTACGTCGACGAGCTTGAGGAGTATTACGAACTCGACCGAGAAGTCGTGTGCTTCACCTCGGTGGACGAGCTCGTCGACCGCGCGAGGTTCTACCTCACTCACGAGACAGCGCGTTCGGCCATCGCTCGGCGCGGCCACGAGCGGACGCTCAGGGACCACACCTATGAGCGGCGGTTCGCCGCCCTGTTTCAAGCCATTGGACTAATGGCCGGCACCCGGGCCTCGTGATGGAGGGAACGCTATTCGTCGACCCGTTCTCGCCCGAGTACTACGGGGATCGTCTGTTCGACGCCGAGTCGCCCCTCAATCGGGACGATTGCCTGGCGCCCCTTCGTCAACTACGCGCGGAGCTGGAACGAAGAAAGATCGCGGTAAAGACTGCGGATGCCCTGTGGCGCGGCGACGGGCCTCGAACGGGGCGCTCCTATTATCTCTCGCTGGGCATGACCCAGCACCTGCACCGGGTGGGAACGACTCCGTCCCTCGTTCCGCTGGGGCTCTTTCTGTTCGAATCTCCGACCGTCGCGCCCCGGCGCTTCCTGCTGTTGCGGCGCTATCAGCGTGCCGCGCGAACGGTGTTCACCCTGCTCTCACCGGCCGAGCGACTGGGACCGCTCCGCATCGGCGGCTGTCAATTCCGATATCCCCAGGCGCCTGTTCCTGACGCTCACAGAGCGCCGGTGGCGGTACGCGATCGCTGGCTGGTGGCCATTTTTGCTAACAAGCGACCGCGGCTACCTTTTCGAGACCTATACTCTCACCGCCGCCGCGCCGTCGGTTTCTTCGCGGACCGCGGGGAGATCGACCTTTATGGCCCCGGCTGGGATCGCGTGCCCCGGGTCGTAGGGGCTTGGCGTGGACTCGCCCGCAGCAAGTTCGAGGTCCTCCGGCGCTATCGGTTTGCGCTCTGTTACGAGAACTCGCGCTGGCGCGGTTACGTGACGGAGAAGTTGTTCGATTCCCTGCACGCGGGGACCATTCCAATCTATTGGGGGGCTCCGGACATTCAGGATCTCGTCCCCGCGGAGGTATTCATTGATCGCCGCGACTGCAACTCCGACGCGGAGCTCGGGCAGCTCCTGCGCGACCTGCCCGAGTCACGCGTGAACGGGTACCGGGAGGCCGGGCAAGCATTCTTGCGGAGCGAGGCGTACCGTCGGTTCTCCGCGGAGGCATTCGTGAAGCTGGTGCTCGGTCTTGTGCCGAACTAGGCATGCGGAGCCAGCGCACCGACCTCCTGATCATCGTGATCGGTAGGACCCTGCAGGTCGCGTACGGCGTGGCGGCGATGCGGGGCGTCACTGCAGTGCTCGGCCCCGATGAGATCGGCCGGCGCGACTTGGTCCTCAGCGTCACTTCATGGTTCGCGCTGCTTCTGATCAGCCCGGTGGGGAACTACCTCAATCGGCAGGCGATCGAGTGGCATCTTGAGGGGCGGCTGCTCGAGTCGGTGCGCCGGTTTAGCATGTTTCTCGGTGGCGTCGCGTTGGTCGGAGCGGTCGTCGTCTCGGTGCTCCACTTTACCAGCGGCATCGGGACCCCGATGGGGCTCGCTTGGCTGCTGTGGCTGGTCAGCGGCAGTCTCCTCGTGGGAACTCTGACGAATCAGCTCAACGGGTTGCTGAATATCATCGGCTTCCGCGGGTGGTACGTGTTGCTCGTAAATGCGATGTCGTGGCTCGGGCTGGGCCTGTCGGTGGCGCTGAGCGTCCGGAGGGGGAAGGACGCAGAATCCTGGCTCAGTGGTGCCTTGCTGGCGCAGCTCTTGGTGCTGGGCGGGTCCATGATCGTGTTGCGGCGGGTTGGGCGCGCGCCGACCGGGGAAGTGCTCGAGTCGCCTCGTGCGGCGGGCTTCGATGTGCGTTCGGTGTTTCAATTCTCGTGGCCGCTGATCATCACGACAGGATTCTATTGGGCGCAGACCAGCGGGTATCGCTTCATCCTCGCGGAACTGACGGATGTTCGAACGATCGGCCTCCTCACCATAGGGTTGGCGATCGCCACCGCTCCTCTGGCGATGTTCGACACCCTCTTTACCGAGTATTACCGACCGATATTCTATCGGGATATCAAGTTCAGTACGCCAAACCAGAAGGCGCAGGCTTGGGGCCGTTACGCGAGCGCATACTTTCCGGCGATCCTTCTCATGGCAGCGTTGGTGGTGCTCAGTGGTCCCTATCTGTCGCGCGTGTTGGTGAGCGATGCCTTTCAGAGTGTCGCCTGGTTGGCGCTATGGGGCGCCCTGATCCAGTCGGCTCTGATGGTATACGCGACGTACGTTTCACTGAGCTTCGCGTCTTTGGACACGCGGGCTTTGATTCGGCCCAATATTCTCGGGGCGGCCGCAGCTCTGTCCTTGACCTTCCTGCTCGCGCGGCGGATGCCGCTCCTCGGCACCGCGATCGCGTTAACTGTCGGCATGGTCGTGACGATGCTCGACGCAGCGGTGAGACTCGGCCGCGATTTCCCTCACGCGCTCCCCTGGCGGCGGCTAAAGCTCGCGGCGCTCATGGCTGTCCCGCTCGCGGCTGCGCTGTGGGGCCTCAGATACGTCTGGCCGACCCCCAACGAACTGGAGGCGATCGTCGCGCTGGGAGGCGGTGGAGCGTACGTCATCGGCGCTCAGCTGCTCTTGGCGCGCGATTGGCTGCTAGGCTCGTCCGAAGGCCGACTACGCGCCTGCGCCGCTCGGGCTGAGGTAGATCTGTAGTATGTACACACTCCTCATCGGCCTTCTCTTCTTGCTTCCGTTCCAATACGTCGTAGTGCTTCCGGGTAGGATCGAGGTGGTCCGGCTTTATGCGGCGCTGCTCGGGTTGGCCTGGCTTGCAGGCTACTTATTGGACCCGCGCAACCGGGGGCGAATCGGCTCCTTAGCTCCCTGGCTGCTCGGGGGGATGGTCGCGGCGACGGCCATGGCGGTGCCTTTCGCAATCGACCCCGTCGGGTCGGCGGTGCGGTGGGGACGACTCGTCGTGCTGTGGGTAGGATTCGCAGTTGCGATGCCGGCGACGCTGGGCACGGCTGCGACTTGGCGCCGGGCTGCCTTCGCATATGTGGTTGCTGGCGTCGTATTCGGGCTGCTGAACTACAGCAACTATTTGCTAGCCCCCGTGGGCCTCTTGCGAGAGATCGCGGCTAGTCCGACACGCTTTGTCGTTCGCAACGCGTTCGCCTTCGGGGGTGGAGTCGAAGGCCACGGCCATGAGGTAGGGCACTTCGCTAGCTTCGTGATCCTGCTCGGAACGGGTCTGCTCCTCACGTCACGTGCGCGCTGGGAACGGCTGGTGCTCATTGTGCTGCTTGTGAGCGCGACCGGTGCGCTGATGGTCAGCTTCACCAAGAGCGCTTGGGCTGGGTTGGCGATCGGCCTGGTCGTGTTCTACAGGTCAGCGCTGCGCCGCACCCCCCTCGGGGAGCGAGTCGGCAGAGTAGTGCGATGGAGCTGGATCCCGGTCTCGGCCATGCTGATTGTCGCGGCGGGCTTCTGGATCGCGCTGCCCGGTGAGACCAGAGCATGGCTAGTTCAGAATTTTCTGTTCCGCGACATATCGGGCACGCAACGGTTCGTTCTCTGGTCGCGGGCCCTGGAGACTGCGCTTAGTCATCCGCTGATCGGAGTGGGCCTCAACAGCTTGGTGCTGCTCACCGGGGATCCCCACAACTGGTGGCTGGAGATGCTGGCAGAGGGCGGAGTGCTCGCGTTCGTGTTAGCGCTGGCGTTCTTCCTATGCCTGTGGCGAGAACTGGCCGTTCGGGAACCCACCGGTGCATTCGACGCTCGGCTCATCCGCGGTGCCGCAGCAGCGACGGTCGCTAGTGTCGCTTTCCAAGGCCTGTTCGAGGCGAGCTTCCTCTGGGACTTCCCCACCTGGGTTGCGCTGGGGCTGGCAACGGCAGTCGCCAGCTGGCCGGCGGCAGGGACACTGCTCCCCGTGAATGCAGTCCAAGACTCCGTACCACAAGCCTAGTGGCGCGCGGCAAACCACTGCCAATTGTCCTGTGCGTCTCTGCCTTGGAGTACGGAGGCGTGGATGCGGTCATGCATGCCCTGGCGACCCGCCTGGATCGGAGCCGGTACGAAGTCACGGTGTACTCGCTCGGGCCGGATCGCGGCGCTGGGGATCGGTACCGCGCTGCGGGAATCCAGGTTGTGGCTGGCGCGCAGTCGAGAGACCACAAAAGTGTCAGGGCCTTGCTTCGGCTGTGGCGCTTCTTACGCAGTCATCGGGTCATGTTGGTCCACACCCATCCCGGGTTCGGGAGTCGGGCGGCGGCGCTGTTGGCGCGTGTACCGGTTGTTGTCGCGACTTATCACGGGTCTTGGGCGCATTCAGTCGGGCGCGGCGAGTTGGCGTTGCGGCGATTCCTGGACCGCCGCGCGAGCGCTGTCGTAGCCAATTCAGGCTTCACTAAAGATCACGTAGTCGCGGAGCTCGGCGTCCCGCCCGAGCGAGTGCGTGTCATCCAGAACGGCGTCGACCTCATCCGATTCCGCCCGCCCTCTCCTGATCACCGAAACGCCGTGCGCGCGGCGCTGGGGTGGGGGGCGGACGACGTGGTCGTCGCGACGGTTGCGCGGTTGTATCCGGACAAGGGAGTGTGGGATGTAGTGTCCGCGTTGGCCATGGTGCGGGCCGAGGGTGTGTCCCTCCGGGCGCTCATCGTGGGGGATGGCCCGGAGCGGGAGTCCCTCCGGGCTCGCGCCGCGAGCATCGGTGCGGCGCCGCACGTTCAGTTCGTGGGCGCCCGAAACGACGTTCCCGAGCTCCTCGCGGCGGCCGACGTCTTTGTTCTTGCGAGCCGTTCGCGGGAAGGGTTCGGAATCGCGCTGGCAGAGGGGATGGCTATGTCCCTCCCGGTTATCGGGACAGCCGTCGAGGGGATCCCAGAGCTCATTGAGGGGGGGAGGAACGGATTGCTCGTTCCGCCTTGCGATCCAATTGCCCTCGCGGACGCTCTTCTCAAACTGGTGCGGGAACCCAAGTTGCGCCACGAGCTCGGCACGAGGGGGCGGGCAACGGTCGAGCAAAGGTTCGACGCTCGGCGCATGGTGGCGGCCTACGCCGCGCTGTACGAAGAGCTCCTAGGGCGATCGCCCTGGCGTTCAGTCTCTCGATTCCGTGAGCAATGAGAATCGCGATCGTATCGGATGCAGCATACCCCTTCACCAAGGGTGGTGCAGAAAAACGTTACCACGCGTTGGCGCTCCAGTTGGCTGAGTGGGGGCACCACGTCGACTGGTACACGATGCAGTACTGGGTAGGCGAGCGCCTGCTGCTCAGGGACGGGATCCGTTACGTCGGGGTATGTCGACAGTTGCCGTTCTACAGCGGCAGCCGCCGCTCGATTCGGGAGGCGGTGCTCTTCGGGCTTGCGTGCCTGCGGCTGCTCGGAAGGGCAGAGCGGTACGACGTGGTGGACTGTTCTCAGCATCCGTTCTTCAGCGTACCCGTTATGGGACTTGTGGCCAAGCGCTGGCGCGCCGCCCTCGTCGTGAGTTGGTATGAAACGTGGGGTGCGCACTGGCTAGAGTATCTCGGATTGCGGGGAATTGTCGGGCGATGGGTGGAGCGGTGGTGTGCAGGCGTTCCGCAATGCTTGATCGTGGTGTCTGAGCAGGCGCTCGCGAGGCTGCGCGCTGAGGGCATTCGACCCAAGTGTGCGGTGCACGTGCCGCTCGGTATCGAGCTCGATCGTATCCAACGAACGCCTGCAGCCGCCGAGCCAGTGGACGTCATATACTTCGGGCGCTTGAAGAGTCACAAGAACGTCGACGTGTTGTTGCGGGCACTTGCCCTTGTTGCTGCGGCACGTCCTTCCCTCCGTGCACTCATCGTGGGGGACGGGCCGGAGGCCGACACCCTGCGGAACCTCACTCGCGAGCTGTTGCTCGACCACGCCGTCCGGTTTCAGGGGCCGGTGGACTCCTATGACGAGCTCATGGGAATGGTTAAGGCGGCACGCCTGTTCATCCTGCCCTCTACCAAAGAAGGAGGGGGGAGCATCGTCACACTAGAAGCCAACGCGTGCGGCACACCGGTGATCGCAGTGGATCACCCTTTGGGCATCGACAAAGGCCTGATCCAGGAAGGCGTAAACGGCTTTTGGGTCTCGCCACCCCTCACATCGGAGCGGCTGGCCGAGCGCATCATCCAGGTGCTGCGCGACCCCAGAATCGACAATGAGTGGCGTCACCGCTCCCTCGAGCGCAGCCGTGCATACGGCCTTCCTGCAATGGCGCGCCGCATTGAAATGGTGTACTCGCAGGTGGCTAAGGGAGCGCTACCGGCGGGGTGAAGAGGAGCTGCGCGTTCAGCGCTGCGAAGAGGGCCGGGCGGAGTCGCGGTGATGTGGGCGTAACAGTTGGAGGCTCGCCATCCGGTCGGCGAGCGCGAAATCCGCCAGCACCACGCAGCCGCGTCTCGCTCCCGTTTCTTTCTCTGACGGGACGGCGGGGAAATACGCCGTCATCCCCAACGACGAGAGTGGAGGCAAATACTCCAGGCACAGGCGCTTGTCTGGCCCATAGTTGTCGAACCCGTAGCCTGTGTCTCCAGGAACTTCGAAGTCGTCTATCATGATCGCCGCATCGTTCCACGAGCTCGCGATCAACTCTACCTCCTCTCGCAACGGCAGGTCATCGTACCAATGAGCATCCAAGTAGAAGAACACACGCTGCTTGGGAAACGTTGGATCCTTGGCGAGCGTGCGTAGGAATTGCCGCGAGTCTCCGAGGGCTAACTGGAGACGCGGACGGCGGCGGAAGCGAAGTTTCGCGTAATAAAAGAAGCGGGGAGACGACTCCACCGTGTGAACGGGCACTCGCGAATGCGTAGCGAAAAACTCGGTTGAGCTCGCGCGATAGGTTCCCGTCTCAACGATCGCTTCGAACGGAACTGCTCGCAGCAGTTCAAGCACGATCTGCTGGCGTACGCGTTGTCCGTTTAACGGGCCACCTGAGGGCTCGCGCACACTGGGCCGGAGGTAATACTCCAGGGTCGCGAGCCAACGAGGCGGGAGCCTGTGGAGCAACGCTCTAAACACGCGGCGGACCAACGGGGTGTCGGTCCCTCAGTGAGTTCCCAGCTCCCGAATAGCCGCGCAAACTGTCGCGATCTGTTCGTCGGTGAGCGTGCAGCCCGAAGGCAAATAGAGCCCGCGCTCCCAAAGCTCCTCGGCTGTCGGGCACTGCACTTCGCGAACGGCGTGACGCCGGAGATAGGCGGGCTGCAGGTTCAGCGGGCAAAAGAAGGTGCGGGTATCGATGCCGCGCTCGCACAAGGCGGCACTCAGTTGGTCCCGAGTCATGCCGAACTCGGGATCCACGACGATGCCGTACATCCAGTAGACATTCCGGGCGTACCGCTTCTCGACCGGCAGCCTGAGCCCACGGACGTCGGCCAGCAGCCCGCTGTATTTCCGGGCGATGGCCCGCTTGGTCTCAATGATCTCCTCGATACGCTCCAGCTGGGCGACCCCAATGGCTGCCTGGAGGTTGGTGAGCCGGTAGTTGAACCCGACCTCCTCGTGGCGAAATCGCGGCTTTGTGAACGCGAGGTTGCGCAGCAGCCGGGCCTTCTCGGCAAGGTCGGCGTTGTTCGTAGTGATCATCCCGCCTTCACCGGTGGTGATGACCTTGTTGGCATAGAAGCTGAAGCACCCCATGTCGCCCAGGCTGCCGACTTTCTTCCCCTGGTATAGCGCACCGTGCGCCTCGGCACAGTCCTCGACGACCCACAGCTCGTGCTGCCGCGCCGTCTGCAGCACCGGACCCATATCCACCGGATGTCCGTAGATGTGAACAGGAAGTATGGCCTTCGCCCGCGGGGTGATGAGGGTCTTCAAGAGGGCGGGATTCATGTTCCAGGTGTCTGGTTCCGAGTCCACCGGGATAACCACGCCGCCTTGCAGCACTATTCCATTGCCAGACGCGATGTTCGTGCATGCGCTGACCAGCACCTCGTCACCGGACTGGATGCCGATCGTCGCCATTGCGAGGTGCAGCGCGGTCGACCCGCTGCTGACGGCCACGCCGTAAGCGCACTCGCAGTACTCGGCGAATCGCCGTTCGAAGTCGGCGATGAAACGACCGGCGGAGCCCGAAATCATACCCTCTCGAATGGCCTCTGCCGCGAGCGCCAACTCGCGCTGTCCGATCACCGGCTCGTGCACCGGGATCATGATCGCGGTGAGATCTCCACTTTGTCATTCTCGGCGCCAAGAAACGGGCCTTGCTTTACGCTGACGCATTGGAAATCCTCGAGCCCACGCAAGGAGTGCGCCCCGTCCATCAACAGCACGGCGTCGCCAGGGGAAGCGACGACCTCCACGACCTTCCGTCCCTGAGCGTCGAAGAAGTCCATCGCGACCGTCCCCCGCTGGACCACGAACATTTGCTGGAGGGCGCGAATCGTTCTCGGTATGGGCTTGTGGTAATGCGGGGGCTCCACGAAGCCGCGTGGATGCGCGAGCACTCCAAACTGGAGCGGCGACTCGTCAGGAGTGAAGAACCGGGTCTTCTCGGCATGCGTGGTCTTCCGGATCACCATTCCGAATAGCAAGTCGCCGTAGCGAATAAACTCGACTCCTTCCAAGGCACCTTCCTCCCTATCCAGCCGTTGTCTTGCTGTTGTAAGCTAGCACTCGGCCGCGCGTTCGCGAAGTGCAGGGCACCTCACGTCGCTAGTCCGAGGAGCTCGTGATAGATCTTCAGAATTCGACGGGCGACGATCTCCCATGAGAAATGCTCCATCACCCGCTGCCGCGCCCGTTGCGACAAACCTTGCAGAGCAGAGCGGTCCGTCGCGAGGCGCTCGAGCGTAGTGCGCAGGTTACCGGCGTCCTTCTCAGGAAAGACGACACCTCCCTCGCCGACAATCTCGGGGATAGAGCCGCACGTCGAGCCGATCACAGGCACCGCACACGCCATCGCCTCGATGATAATCCGCCCGAACTGCTCGTTCCAGTTCGGCATGGTGATCGAGGGAACGACCAGCACGTCGAGCGTCCGTAGAAAGTTGGGCAGTTCGGCATTTGGAACGCTGCCGCGGAACCGGATGCGGGAAGCGGCGGGCGAAGTGCGCGCTTTGGCCTCCAAGTGTTGTCGCGCCGGGCCGTCGCCTGCGATCGATAGGGTGAAGGGCGTACGCAAACCGTCCGCCGCCTCGAGCAGGGTGTCCACACCCTTGTGGCGTGCCACCGCACCGACATAGCCGATACGCAGGGGGCCCTGATGGGCAGTGTCGTCTCGCGGGCCCTGGGGCACCGGCGAGAACCGCTGGGTGTCCACACCGTGGGGGATCACGTGAACCGGTTGGCGGCAGCCCTTGCGAAGGAGAACCTGCCTGACTGCCTCCGTCCGTGCAAAGAGTGTCGTGGCCTCAGCCAAAACGAAGGCCTCGGTCCGGCTAAACGGAAACGGGTAGTTCTTGTAGAGAGACTGCGAAGAGTGGACTACCAGGGCCGTTCGCGCGAAGAACAACCGACGAATCAGGGCCAACTCGAACGCGAGCAAACCGAACGGCTCGGAGTCGACGACGATGATGTCCGGCTGGTACTCGCGGAGGTCGGAGACGATGCGCGGACTCAGCAGGAACAGTTGGAATCGCTTCGGGCCCCACGCCTTCCAGTTCAGCAGCGTGCGGCGTGCGCGCAGGATGTACTCGTTGCTGTTGTCGCGCTCGCTGCCTGTATCGTGAAAGTCTTCGGTCCAGTCGGCTGGTGTGAGCAGGAGCTCTCGCTCTCCCGTCAGCCGAGCCATCGCCGCCGCCTTCTGGCGGTACGCAGCGTAACAGAAGAAATGCGAGATCTCGCAGATTCGCAATCGAGAGGAGCTCACGTCTGCTTTGTGAGTCTCAGCTCGAACTGGATCTCCTGTGCCGGGAGCACAAAGGCCAAAAACCGTTCGTAGACTCTGGGGAAGTGATTGGCCAACGACTGGATCCCCAGCCAGCGCCAGGGATTCGGTCCGTTATTGAACACTATCCGCCGCCGCACCACGTGAATCGTTATACCGTCAATCTTCGAATAGTTATATCGCAAGCGGGAGCTTGGTGACCAAAAGTCAAATGTTCGCCAGGCGAGTGGGAAGAAATAGTGCGGGTCGGTAAAGTAGTTGTAGCTCGAGAAATGCGGTGAGCGAATCTCGACGGTCGCGCCGTCCCTGCATACCCGCCGCATCTCCTTCAGCAATCGGACGAAT
>Ga0066685_10000526_pt1 | contig 13708 bp, 15 predicted proteins | sample GraSoiAngelo_134_FD_62305 | JGI IMG/M metagenome (GOLD analysis project Ga0066685, IMG submission 62305) | Grasslands soil microbial communities from the Angelo Coastal Reserve, California, USA - 14_0929_05_30cm | ecosystem: Environmental > Terrestrial > Soil > Grasslands | place: USA...
GGCGCTCTCCGGCGGCCAGCGCCAGCGCGTCGCCGTGGGTCGCGCGATCGTGCGGCAGCCGAAAGCGTTTCTGTTTGACGAACCGTTATCCAACCTCGACGCCCAAATGCGCGTCCAGATGCGCATGGAGCTCTCGCGGCTGCATCAGCGCCTCGCCGCGACGATGGTTTACGTCACGCACGATCAGGTTGAAGCGATGACCATGGGCGACCGGATCGCGGTGCTGAAAAACGGCGAGGTCCAACAAATCGCCGGTCCGCTCGAGCTTTACCGTCACCCGGTCAATCTGTTTGTCGCCGGCTTCATCGGCGCGCCGCCGATGAATTTTTTTCGCGGTGTGTTAAGCCGCGATTCGGATGGGCTTCACTTCTGCGGCGATGGAGCGCCGGCCGGAATCAAAGTGAAACTTCTGCCGGAACAGGCTGCACAGTTGGAACCGCGCGTGGACAACCCGATCGTCCTTGGGCTTCGTCCAGAAGACGCTCGTCTGGCGACTGACTCACCGAGGACGGCAAACGGATCGGTCGTTGAAGCCGTGGTCGAACTGATTGAGCCGCTCGGCGCGGAGACCCATTTCCATTTGAAGACCGGACAGCACGGGTTCATTTGCCGGATGCCGGCGGCGGAACCGGGCAAACCCGGACAGAAAATGTTTGTCGTTTTCGATTTGACCAAATGCCACTTTTTCGACCCGACCACGGAGCTTTCCCTCACCAAACCGCGGTAGAACGCAGTTTCAACTGACGCAATGCGCGACGCCCGCAAGCTCAAGAGATGGTTTGGGGTCGCGTTTGTGGCCATCGCTTTCGTCCTCACCGGTCATCGCCTTGCGCTCACGCAGCCCGGGCCGAACCATCTGAAGTTCGCCCACACGTTCACGACGGAATCAGAGCGTGCCATCCTGGACGCGGCCGTCGCCGAGTTCGAGCGAGGCCATCCGGGTGTGAAGATCGAGCAAATCATCTCCAACAGCGAAGTCTATAACACCGTCGGCTGGCGTTTGCAGTTTCAGGGACGCAACCAACCCGATCTTTACTTCCACTGGCACGGGTTCAAGGTCGAGTATTGCATCCAGCGTGGCTGGGCGATGGATTTGACGCCGCATCTAGCGCCGGGATTTCTGGAGCAGTTCGTCTCGTCGGCGATCCAGAAGCAAAATGGCGCCCTCTATTTTTTACCGCAGTCGATTGATATCAGCAATCTCGTCTGGTATGACCGCGATCGGTTCGCTCGACTTCATCTCCACGAACCTGGGACGCTGGGCGAGTGGCTGAAGCTTTGCGCGCGACTGCGGCAGAACGGCATCCTGCCGCTGGCCCAAGGCAATCGCGATCTGTGGCCGATGGGGAACTTCGGCGCCGAACTGCTCGGCCAAAGTCTGGGTGAGGAAAAGTCAGGGCGTTTGTTTCAACCGCGCAATCCAATCAATCTGGAATACCTCCGGCGCCTGCAGACGTTGATCGAGATGCGCGATCTGGGTTGTTTCGATCTGCCCGGCGTACTTGAACGAGGGGCAATCGGCGGCCTGGGTGACATCGACGCGAAAGTCCTGTTTCTCAGCGGCAGGTCAGCGCAGCACATTGTTGGTTCGTGGTTTCTCGCCGACGTCCAGGACGCGCGCAGCAAGAACGAACTCAAATTTTCAATCGGCCTCTTTCCAGTTCCGCCCGGCGATGGCGAAGCGGACGCCCTGACGGCTGTGACGACGGGCTTCCTCGTCAATCCAACCACTCGGAATCCGAAGGCCGCCGTCGAGTTCCTCGAATTGTTGCTGTCGAAAAAATATCAGAGCGAGTTTGCCAAGCTCGGCAACCTGTCAGCGCGACGCGACGCCGTCGAGTTCACGAGCGATCCTTTGGCGCAACGGATGCTGGAAATTCTGGCGACCACGCCGGTCATTGTCCCACCGCCCGACACCGGATACCGGCCGGAGCAAGCCGCCGTGTTTTACGAAATGTGCGGAAAAATTCTGACGGGCAAACTGGAACTGCAACACGCCGCGGAATACTGGACGAAGGAGAAAAAGAACCTGGCAAGAAAGGGACTGTGAGAAATCCCAAACCCCAAATCCCAAACCCCAAGCAAACCCCAAGGCCCAAACGCCAAACGCTCGTCGAGCCGCGCCAATTGAAGTTTGTTCTTTGGGATTTCTTTGGAATTTGGAGCTTGGGAGTTGGGATTTCGTCGCCATCGCTATGACTCGCCGCGGCCAAATCCTTTTCTTTCTCCCCGCCTTGCTGGTTTTCCTGGTGTTTGTCCTGCTGCCGTCCACGCAAACACTCATCGACTCTTTTTATTCGCATCAGGGAATCAAACACCCATTCGTCGGCACGCTTTATTATCGCTACGCCGTAACGGACCCGGCGTTTCATCAGTCACTCGGCAACAACCTGAAATATCTGCTCTGGACATTGCTGTTTGAGGTCGCCGCCGGCCTGGCGCTGGCGGTCGGGTTGGAGAAAAATACGCGCTTCAACAATTTCCTTCGCGTCGCGTTTTTTTCTCCGGCGGTATTGTCGATGGTGGTCGTCGGATTGGTGTTCGGCTTTTTGTTCAAGGATGGCGTGGGCGTGCTGCCCGGCATGTTGAACGAAGGCAGGGCGTTGTTGACGATTTCGGTGATCTCCGGCTGGGCCTCAGCCGGATTTTTCATGGTGATCTTTCTGGCCGGGCTGGCCAACGTGCCCGAGGACGTGCTCGAAGCGGCCCGGCTGGACGGCGCGAGCGCACGGCAAACGTTCTGGCGCATCAAGCTTCCCCTGCTCAAGGAAGTCATCTACGTCGCGCTGCTGATTTGCTTCACCGGCGCCTTCAAAGCGTTTGATTTGTTTTGGGTTCTTTTGCCGAACCAGGACCACACCAGCATTGTTTCCACGCTTTTGGTTAAAGAAGTCATCCGGTTCGACAACCAAGGCTATGGCAGCACGCTCGCGGTCATTCTGACTGTGCTCGTGTTGGTGTCGGTGGCCATCATTATCGGCGCGAAAAATCTGTGGCGCAGGCGGGAAAGGAGGGGTCCGCTATGAAGCGCGGAGAATGGTCCCGCGCGCTTCAACGGTGGGGCGAGACTCCGTCGAGCCACCCCCTCACCCGACCTGCGGTCACCCTCTCTCCCCCACTGGGGGAGAGGGAAGGGGTGAGGGGGCAGGTTCATGGGAAAGGGGTCGGGTGTCAATGAAGGTCAACCGATGAGCCGACCACGTTCCTATTTCAAGACTCTGGCGTGGATGCTCCTCGCGTTGGTGTTTTTTTATCCGATGCTCTGGATGGCGCTGAGCAGCTTCAAATCGTCGAACGTCGAAATCTTCGGTCATCCTTTTTCCTTGCCGCATCAAATCAGCCTCGCGAATTACCAGAAAGCCGTCCGCCAGGGCCACCTGGGCGCTTACTTCATCAACTCGCTTTGGGTGACCGGACTCAGCGCGGCGGCAGTCGTGTGCTTCGGGGCGTGGGCCGGGTTCGCGTTGAGCAAGGCGCGGTTCCCGTTCCGCAAATTCTGGCTCGCACTGTTTTTCATCGGCATGATCCTGCCGGTGCAGTCCTACCTCATTCCGTTGACGGGTTTGCTGGAGATGCTCGGCGTTCACGACAGTCTCTGGGCGTTGATTCTGCCTTACACCGCGCAAAATCTGCCGGTAGCGATTCTGTTGTTCACGGCTTTTTTCGTTTCGTTGCCGGCAGAGCTCGAGGAAGCGGCGAAGCTCGACGGCGTTCGCACCGCGCGGTTTTACTTCAGTATCCTGCTGCCGGTCGCCAGACCAGCCGTGGCGACGATCGTGGCCATCACCTGCCTCAACACGTGGAACGAATTCCTGATGGCGATGCTGTTCATCGTGGACCCGGCGATGAAAACGTTGCCGGTCGGAATGATTGCCTTTGAGCAGGCGCACAACACGGATTACCCGGCGCTGCTCGCGGGCCTCTCGCTGATTTCCGTGCCAACGCTGCTCGTCTATGCCATTTTTAACAAGCAGGTCATCCGCGGCGTGATTGCCGGCGCAGTGAAATGATTTATGGGCGCAAACCCGTTTATCTGCGGCGTGGTGGAAGGCTTCTACGGACGCCCGTGGTCCGCTGCGCAACGCGGACAACTCTTCGCATGGATGCAGTCGTGGGGCATGAACACCTACCTCTACGCCCCCAAAGACGACCTGAAACATCGGCTGCTCTGGCGCGAGCTTTACACGGAGAGCGACGCGGCCGAACTGAAGACTTTGATTCGCAATTGCCGGGGCAAAGGCCTGAATTTCATTTATGCCGTTGCGCCGGGCCTGGACCTCTCCTGTTCGAGCAGGAAGGACATCGCGCGCTTGCGGAGAAAGGCCAGCCAATTGCTGAGGCTCGGCTGCACCCATTTCGCGATCACCTTCGATGACATTCAGCCGGTCCTCTCGAAAGCAGACTCCCGGATGTTCAACTCTCTCGCGGATGCGCAGAGCGTCGTAGCCAATGATTTCCTGAAGCATCTCCGCGACCAGGCGCCCGACGCGACTTTGCTCTTTTGTCCGACCCACTACTGCGAGCGGATGTCAGGTCCGGTCAGGCATTCCGATTACCTGAAACAGTTGGGAAAGCTCCTCGACTCGTCCATCGGGATTTTCTGGACCGGACCGGAAATAGTCTCTGAGACCATCCCGGCGGAATCGATTCGCGAGTTGCAGCGAGTTCTGCGGCGCAAGCCGCTCCTCTGGGACAACCTCCACGCCAACGACTACGACCTCCGCCGCATTTACCTCGGCCCGTATGCCGGGCGCCCGCTCGAACTCCGCAACGAAGTCGCCGGCATCCTGAGCAATCCGAACTGCGAGTTTGAGGCGAACTATATTCCGCTCCGCACGCTGGCGATGTTCGCGCAGGCCGATGGAGACTGGGACGAACAGCAAGCGTATCAAACCGCGTTGAAGGGATGGTTGCTCCAGTGGAAAACCCATCACGGGCGGCCTGTTTCATTGAGCGAACTGGAGATGCTGTGCGACTGCTTCCACTTGCCATTCAAACACGGCCCACGCGCGGAAAGTTTTCTCGAGGATTTTCAATTTCTGGTCCGCACACTGCCGAAGAGCGGCGTGGCCGCCGCGCGTTGGGAAGGAACCTGTTCGGAGATTTTGAACCTTTTTGACAAGATCACCGCGTTGAAAGACCGCGGGTTGCTTTACGCCGTTTACCGGCACATCGAGGAGTTGAAGCAGGAGACTGTCTTGCTGCAAAAGTATCTGCAGTGGCTCAGCACCGGGCCAACACCGGACCGGATTTTCACCAGCGCCGAGCATCGTCCCGGCATTTACCGCGGGGGCTTGGTCGCCGACTTGCAGCGACTGTTACCGATGGATGAGGAAGGGCGTTTTCGCCATCATGCTCCGCCGAACACTCAAACTGAAAACGATGATTCCCGCGCCATTTAAGATCCGACGCTGCGAGCCGCGCGACGAAGCGGCACTTTACGAGGTCTGCCTGCGCACCGGCGACAACGGGAATGATGCCACTCGGTTTTTCGACGACCCCCAAGCGCTCGGACATATCTTTGTCGGCCCGTACATGAAACTGGAACCGGAACTGGCGTTCGTGCTGGAAGACCCGCGGGGCGTCTGCGGCTACGTGCTCGGGGCGCTCGACTCGAAGAAATTTTACGACGCGTATCTCAATCAATGGCTCCCGGAAATCCGCAGGCAACACCCGGAGCCGGCCGGCGCCCCTGCGAAGTGGACACGGACGCAAAAAGTCTATCACGAGTATCACCACCCGGACATTTTTCTGCCGGAACCCCACGATCAATACCCGTCGCACCTGCACATCGACCTGCTGCCGCGCGCCCAAAGGCGTGGGTTGGGGGCAGCGATGGTGAAGGCATTACTGGGGGAACTCGTGGCTAAAAGTTCGCCCGGCGTGCATCTTGGCATGGGCGTAACGAACGCGCGCGCGGAGCGATTTTACAAAAAGCTCGGTTTTCACGAACTCGCGCGCGTGAGCGATACGCTTTACCTGGGAAAAAGACTGCCGTGAAAAAGGGTCCGAAAATGGCAGAGCGCGCATCGGGACCGACATCCTGTTTACTGAGGTGAGTCGTAACACATCTGTCTTTATCGGCATTGACGGCGGCGGCACGCACAGTTTCGCAGTTGCCGTTGATTCCTCTGGCAAGCTGCTGGCCACGGCCAGAGCGGGCTCGTTGAATTTCTTCAGCTCAGGCCTGCCCGCCGCGCGGCGTAACTTGAAGATGTTGGTCCGCTCGCTTGAGCGGCAACTCCCGCCGAACATCCAATACAAAAGGGCCGTTGTCGGTTGCGCCGCGCTGTTTTCCGGCGCAAGCAAAACCGAGAAGGAAAAATTGTGTCACGACATTTTGCCGTTGGCGCGAACGCGCGTCGTCAGCGATTGTCAGACGGCTTGCTTCGGTGCGACGCTGGGTGAACCAGGAGTGGTCATCATCTCCGGCACCGGCTCGATTGTGCTGGCGCAAAACGAAGCCGGGAAAACCAGACATGTCGGCGGCTGGGGCCACATTCTCGGCGACGGTGGCAGCGCTTACTGGATTGCATTGGAATCAGTGAAGGCTGCCATCGCTGCGGAAGAAGGACTCGGTCCCAAAACCAGGCTAAGCCGGGCCATTCGCCGCTGGTTCAACGTCAAAAAGCTGACTGAGATTGTGCCGGCGATATACCGACCGGACTTCGCCAAGGAAGAACTTGCCGCGCTCGCTGAGCGCGTTGCGAAGGAAGTCAGCGGACGCGACGCCGTGTTCTGCGACATTTGTTGTCGCGCGGGCCGGGACCTGGCATCGCAGGCGTTGGCCGCCGCGAGACTGGCGCGGTTGAAGGCGCGGCCATTGACGGTTTATCTCGTCGGCGGGGTGTTAGCGCACAACACTTTGGTTCGCGCCAAGCTTGTGGCTGCGTTGAAAAAGTCGTGGCCGGTCCGAATCGAGGAGCCGAGGCTGTCTCCTTTGTCTGGCACCGCGGCGATGGCACTGAGGGATGCCGGAGTTGAGGTGACCGACCGGGTCGTTGCAAACATCGCGAAGTCTGATCCGATTGAAAGAGTCCGGCGCCCATAGCAGATGTAACGCAGTCTGCAGGTTGCAAGGCGTCCTTGCCTCGCCTCCCTCGAAGCTGGCAAATTGGCGCTCGCGCGCCGGATGCGCCGACTGGATTTTGATGAACTCTTACGAAAAATATTACGCCGCCGCGCATGAGCAATTGGAGAAAGTTTATAGGACTCAACGCGGCGCCATTGACCAGGCTGCCGCGTGGCTCGGCGAAGCCCTGGCGAACGACCGCTGGCTCTACGCCTTCGGCACCGGCCATTCGCACCTGCTGGCCGAGGAAATTTTTTATCGCGCGGGCGGTCTCGCGCACGCGGTGCCCCTCCTCGATGATCGCCTCATGTTGCACAAGGAAGCCATCGAGGCGACTTACCTCGAACGCCAGGAAGGCTACGCCGCCGGACTGCTGAAGCTCTACCCGGCCGAGCGCGGTGACGTGCTGATCGTCGCCTCAAATTCCGGCAGAAACGCCGTTCCGGTTGAGCTGGCGTTGCTGGGACGCGAGCGTGGCATGAAGGTCATCGTCATCACCAACCTCGCGCACACGCGCGCGTGGCCGTCGCGTCAGTCATCAGGAAAGAAACTGGCGGACGTCGGCGACCTGGTCATCGACAACTGCGGCGTGGAAGGCGACGCTTGCGTCGAGCTGGCCGGAATGCCGTCGGCCATCGGGCCGACTTCGTCCATCACCGGCGCGTTCATTGTGAACGCGATCGTCGTTCAGGGGATCGAAAACGCTCTGGCCCGCGGGGTCGCGCCGGAGATTTACATCAGCAGCAACACGAACGGCGATGACCACAACGGCAAACTTCTACAGAAATATGCCAGCCGGATAAGGCATCTTTGAGGCGAGGCGCCTGAAGGGACCACCATCGCGGAAGCCCCACCGCACCCTTCCATGAACCGCCCCCTCACCCTCTCCCTCTCCCCCTCGGAGGGGGAGAGGGTGCCCGAAGGGCGGGTGAGGGGGATGGTTTATGGTCCCGATGCGTGTGCAAAAGCGAAAGGAGGCTTTCCATGAACCGTGCCCCCTCAACCCGTCCTTCTCCCCCAGTGGGGGAGAAGGTGCCCGGAGGGCGGTTGAGGGGATTGCGACCGGTTCATGGCTTCGATTCATGTCCGGATTTTGGAGGTGTCCCCTTCCCATGAACCCGGACGAACATCCAACATCGAACATCCAACACCCAACATCGAATGACAGGCAAACGACCGAGCATTTGCCCTCCACTCCATTGCGGATGTCCGCTATGATGACGGCATGACCTTGTTGGCAATCCGAGAGTTTCATCAACGTCTGAACGCGCGCTTCACGGAACTGAACGGCATGGAGGTCGTCGAGCACTACGGCGACCCGGCAGGCGAACACGCGGCGCTGCGCGAGGCGGCGGGCGTTCTTGATTTGAGCTTCCGTTCGCGGCTTTGCCTGACCGGCGCCGACCGCCAGAAATTCCTGAACGGGCAGGTCACCAACAACGTGAAGGACCTGAAAACGGGTCAAGGATGTTATGCCGCGCTGGTCAACGCCAAGGGCAGGATGCAGAGCGACCTGAACATTTACATTCTGGCAGACGAAATCCTGCTCGACTTCGAGCCGGGTTACGGCGCAAAAGTCGCTCAACGGCTCGAAAAATACATCATTGCCGACGACGTGCAGGTGGTGGACGTGGCAGCGCACTACGGTTTGATCAGTGTTCAGGGACCGGAGGCGAGCGAGGTGATTCGCGCTTTGGGTTTCGAGCGGCCTGCCGGCAAACCCGCCGCTGACCCTTCCCGGGAAGGGAACCGGCGAACTGCGGGCGCGACGCCGCTCCCCGCCTTTGGAACGGCTGCGGCCGGGTTCGTTCAACTGCCGACCAAGCCTGCGAATTTTGTCTCCTTCAAGGCTCCCACACTCGGCGAAATTTATTTGATGAATTTGCCGCGAATCGGTTCTGCCGGTTTCGACTTGTTCGTGCCAACCGCGGCACTCGGTCCAGTCACTGACAAACTCATCACTGCGGCGGAGGCGGTCGGCGGTCGCGCGTGCGGTTGGCAGGCCTTGGAGATGGCGCGCATCGAGGCCGGCATTCCGCGGTTTGCTGCGGACATGGACGAAACCAATTTTCCCCCGGAGTCCGGCATCGAGGAGCGGGCGGTCAGTTATACCAAAGGCTGCTACATCGGCCAGGAAGTCATCGCCCGCGTTCGCACTTACGGCCAGGTGGCCAAAGCGCTGCGCGGGCTGCGGCTCGCGGATTCAATAAAAGTCTTGCCGCAAAAGGGCGATAAGCTTTACCGGGGAGATAAAGAGGTCGGCTTCGTCACCAGCGCGGTGGCTTCGCCGACGTTGAGGTCCAATGTCGCCCTCGCTTACGTTCGTCGCGAGCACAATGGGATCGGCACGGAACTGACATTACGCACCACCGAAGGCGAGAGTCCGGCGCGCATCGTGGAGTTGCCGTTCAAAAAATCTTAGCGTGACAACGCCGCAGCTTCGTGGCACACCAAGCCGATGAAGAAATTCTGGTTCAGTTGCGTGATGGTTCTTTCGCTTGGCCTGGCAATCGCCTTCGGCCAGGCCGACAAGAAAGAAGCTGAAAAGAAGGATGATAAAGAAACCAAACCGGCCAAAAGCGACGCCAAAGAAGTGGCTGTGATCAGGACGACCGAAGGCGAGATGGTGGTTGAATTCTGGCCGGAAGTCGCGCCCAAGACGGTCGAGAATTTCAAAACGCTCGCCAAAAAGGGATTTTACGATGGCACCTGTTTTCATCGCGTGATCAAGGGCTTCATGATTCAAGGTGGTGATCCGTTGACGAAAGACGCCAGCAAGGAAGCAATGTGGGGGACAGGAGGCCCCGGGTACACCATCAAGGCGGAGTTCAACGATCGTTCCCACGTCCGGGGCGTCATTTCGATGGCCCGCTCGCCAGACCCGGACTCCGCCGGCAGCCAGTTTTTCATCTGCCACGGCGACCCGACGTCCCTGGATCACAAATACACCGCGTTTGGCAAGTTGCTCAAAGGCGATGATGTGTTGGAAAAGATAGCGACCACGAAGACACATCCTCCGGACAGGCCGGATAAACGCATCGGTATCGAGAGTGTCAAAATCGTCCCGGCTGATTCGGCGAAGTAATCCAACCCGAAAGGAACTCCGTGAACGAAGTCGCCGTCATCAAAACTGCCGCGGGCGAAATGGTAATCGAATTCTGGGTCGACGTCGCGCCGAAGACGGTTGAGAATTTCAAGAAGCTCGCGCGTCAGGGTTTTTACGACGGCACGGCCTTTCATCGCATCGTCAAAAACTTCATGATTCAGGGCGGCGATCCGCTGACCAGGGACGCCCAGGCGGAAGCCCGCTGGGGCACCGGCGGCCCGGGTTACCAGATCAAGGCCGAGTTTAACAACAAGTCGCACGTGCGCGGCGTCATCTCGATGGCACGCTCGCAACATCCCGACTCGGCCGGCAGCCAGTTTTTCATCTGCCTCGCCGACGCGAGATTTCTCGACCGGCAGTACACGGCGTTTGGCCAACTGATCAGAGGGGACGAAGTGCTCCGCGCCATCGGCGATACTCCGGTGACGTCGTCGAACAGCGGCGAGCAAAGCAAGCCGACCTCGCGAGTTGGCGTGGAAAACATCAAAATCATTGCGGCGGATTCGGTGTAGTGATTTACGATTTGCGAATTACGATTGACGCGCTCTGATAAAGCTCGAGCCGGGCGATGAATCGTTTGGCGCGTAAATCGTAATTCGTAAATGACATGCACACTTCCGAACTGGCCAAACTGCTGGCCTCCCTGGGTTGTCCGCAGGAAAAATCGGCGGAGATGGCAAGCCAGCTCGACAAGCGCGCCCGACAGCTCGCCGAGCAAAAGGGCAAAACCTACGAGGAAGCCATGACCCATTTGCTCGACCTGATGAAGCAAGGCTGGGCGGCCAGGGAGAAAGTATTGTAGAGTTCGTAGATCAAAAATCGCAAATCTCAAATGATCAAGCCCTGGCGAAAGATCAGTTCCAAACTGCTCGGCGATTTTCGCATCTTTACGCTTCGTTCCGACCGCAAAGTTTCACCGCGCAACGGCACTGAGCACGAAGTGTTCGTGATCGACGCCGTCGATTGGGTGAACGTCGTCGCCGTCACGCCGGACAATCATCTGGTGATGGTCGAGCAATATCGCCATGGCACGAACACGGTCGAGTTGGAAATCCCCGGCGGGATGGTGGACCGCGAGGACGCGTCGCCGGTGGCCGCAGGCGTGCGCGAGTTGCGCGAAGAGACCGGCTACGAAGGCGAGAACGCGCGAATCCTTGGCCAGATCCTCCCAAATCCGGCCATCCAGAGCAACACTTGCTATACCGTGCTGGTCGAGAACTGCCGATTGAAACACGCTGTGGACTTCGACCACGGCGAGGACCTGACCACCCGACTCGCCGCCGTCGCCGATATTCCGCGCCTGGCCGCGGAGGGAAAGATTCGGCACTCGCTGGTGGTCGTTGCACTGTATCACTTTGAACTGCGGCTGCGCGGGTTCAAAGAGCCTGGGAATCTGGTCTAACCCCTGGCTTGCCAGACCTTTTCCTTTTTCTCCTCCAACTCGGCCTGGAGAGTCTTACGGTCACTGACGAGTTGTTTTTCCAATTGTTCAATTGCCTCGCCATCGCCTTTATCCACCGCTTTGGCAATTTCGCCTTTCACGAAAATTTCGCGATCAGCGACCTTCGCTTTGTAGATCGATTCCAGTTCGGCGATTTCTTTCTTCTGTTGTTCCGTGAGTTTGGTCGTGGGCGACGATTTGCTCAGTCGCTCCATCGCGAGTTCATAGGCGGTTTTCATAATTCGATTGTCAGTGGTTCGTGGCCGGTTGTCAGTAGTAACCCGGTGTCGCCAACTCCTGCCACTGGCCACTGACCACGGACAACTGACTAAACCGGCGGCTTCTTCTTCCACGGCATGTCCGGAAACTTGCTCGGCAGTTTAACATTCTCCAGTTTCGGCCGGGCCATTTGCAGTTCCGAGTCACTCGCTCCGCCCGGCGACGGTTCGGGCGGCGCCGGGTTGCCTTTCCACGATGCGATGCGCGCTTGCAGGCCGTGATGCTCGGCGGTCTTCTTGTCGCCGGCCTTCATGTAAAACAGCGAGAGGTTCGTGTGAACGAGTTGCTCGTTCGGACGGAGCTTTTCGGCCTTGTGACCTTCGGCGATGGCGGTGGCGTAATCGCCTTTGCGATAGTACGCCATGCCGAGAGACAGTTGCGCGTCGAAGTGCGCCGGGTCTTCCGCCAGGATCGCTTTGAACTTCGCAATGGCAGTGTGATAGTCGCCCGTGCTGAAGTCGAACATCGCGTCGTCGTATTGTTCCTGGAGCGTCGGCATAAATCTGTTAACCGTGAACTCTCGCTTGCGCTGTTCGCTCAAGTTCGCTTTCATTCACACAAGTTGTATCGTGCGCTGCCCAGGGTGAGATTGCAAGCAGCCAGACAACAACCAGGCTCCGAACGGACCGCCTGTGCCAACGACGCAGACAGCGTGAGTTTGCCGATCAAAATCATCTCGACGGATTTCGACGGGACGTTTTTCGCGGAGTTTGAAAATCCGCCCGTGCCGGAGGAACTGCAGCGCCTGATTGGGCGTTTGCAGGAGGCCGGGGCCAGGTGGGTGATCAATACCGGTCGCGACCTTTCGAGTCTGCTGGAGGCCCTGGCGCGCGCCCGTCTGAGCGTGCGCCCGGATTATCTCGTGGTGGTCGAACGCGAGATTTACGTCCACGAAAAGGCGCAGTACCTCGGGCTGGAGGATTGGAACCGCGCTTGCGCGCATGCGCACGCAGAATTGTTTGCCCGCGTCCGCGCCGACATGCCCCGGCTGGTGGCCTGGGTGAACGAACGTTTCGACGCTGCGGTGTATGAAGATTCGTATTCTCCTTTCTGCCTCGTCGCGGAGAACAACGGCGACGCCGACCTCATTCACGATTATCTGAACGAGTATTGCGCCCAGGTGCCGAACCTGACCGTGGTGCGCAATGACGTTTACGCGCGCTTCAGCCACGAGGCTTACAGCAAAGGCACGGCGTTGTCTGAAATCGCGCGTCGATTGGGCGTCAGCCGCGACCACGTTCTCGCTGCGGGCGATCACTTGAACGACTTGCCGATGCTCTCGCGCGAGCACGCACGCTGGTTGGTGGCGCCGTCCAACGCCATCGAGTTGGTCAAAGAGTCTGTTCGGCGGCAGGGAGGGTTCGTCAGCGACGAGCCGCACGGCTGCGGCGTGGCGCGCGGCGTGGAGTTTTTTCTCGATTCATCAGCGCGGCACGCAACCCATCTTAACTCATAGACCTGAGGAATTAATCGTCCTAATCCTGCGCGTTTCGGGTTGTTTGAGCGGATTTCAAATTTGCCGCAACCGATTCGTTTTCAAATGGATACGGCTTCAGATAAACGTTTGACAGTGAGACGCGCAATGTTAGTGTGACACTGCAATTGATCTGGCGCCTTCCAAAAATTCAAATGCGGGTGCGAAGCTGCCGACCAACATCAGAACAGTTAATTGAATTCATTTCATGAGCGAAGCAACCATGACCGCCCCCGCCTCGGGCGGCCGACCCAAAGTCTCGAAGATATCCGAAGCGGTCATTCGGATCGCGGGTAATTCTCAGGACGGCATTCAGGCCATCGGCGGTTTTCTGGC